>Ga0315271_10002087_pt1 | contig 12429 bp, 11 predicted proteins | sample C3_top_MG_FD_204664 | JGI IMG/M metagenome (GOLD analysis project Ga0315271, IMG submission 204664) | Sediment microbial communities from Yellowstone Lake, YNP, Wyoming, USA - C3_top | ecosystem: Environmental > Aquatic > Freshwater > Lake > Sediment | place: USA: Wyoming | collected 2017-08-01
CCATGTCGTTTGCCGACCGCGATTTCTACTATGGTGATCCCGCGTTCGCGCAGGGCCAGCCCATGAAGGGACTGTTGTCCAAGGAGTACGCCAAGGCGCGGTATGCGCAGATCGACTGGGCGCGCAATGACGCCAACGTCAAGCCGGGCGACCCGTATCCGTTCGAGGGTCGCACGAATCCCATGAAGGCGCAGCTGGATGCGTGGACGGTGCTGCCGGCGCCGCAGTCGCTGCCGCGCAGCGGACAGCAGGACAAGGTGGTGCCGGAGATGGCCGACTCGGCGTTCATGGCCGCGTTCTACGCCGGCACCACGTCGATCCAGGCGGCTGACGAGGAGGGCTGGCTCATCTCGGTGACGCCGTCTGGCGGCTGGCCGCCGGCGGTCATTGCCGGGCACACCGGCGTGGGGCTGTCGCAGCGCGCACAGAGCTTCGTGACCGATCCCTCGGATGGTCCGTTCAACGTCATCGAGCCGGGCAAGCGGCCGCGCGTGACGCTCACGCCGACGCTTGCCATGAAGGGCGCCGTGCCCTTCCTGGCCTTCTCGGTGCAGGGCGGCGACTCGCAGGACCAGAACCTGCTGCAGTTCCTTATGAACGTGGTGGATTTTGGCATGACGCCGCAGGAAGCGGTGGAGGCGCCGAACATCAACACCTTCCAGATGCGCTCGTCGTTCGGCCAGCACGAGAGCCGGCCGGGGCGGATGCTCGCGGCAGAATCGCTGCCGTTCTACGTGCGCAACGAGCTGCGGCGGATGGGCTACACGATGGAGTATGAAGAGCGCACGTCAGGCCCCATCACGGCCATCCTGCTCGACAAGAAGCACGGGACGTTCTGGGGGGCGGCATCGAATCATGGGGAGGACACGGGGATAGGGTGGTGATGGACGGGTACTGAAGCTTTACGCTGTTCGCTCTTCGCTCTTCGCCGTCCGGCGTTTCCACCATCTACCGTCTCTTCCCATGTACGCACTCGCCATCCTGACCTACCGCGTCCCACTCGAGGCTGTCGAAGCGGCCACCGACGCGCATCGCGCGTACCTGCGCCAGCTCAAGGCCGACGGCACGCTGGTGGCGTCGGGGCCGTTCAATCCGCGCACCGGCGGCGCATTCCTGCTGCGCGTCCCCGACGGGTCGGCCGCGGCGGCGCTGGATGCGGTGCGCGACAACGACCCGTTCTGGAAGCAGGGCATTGCCAACTACCAGCTGCTGCAGTGGAATCCCGTGATTGGGCGTGAGGGACTGGACGCGATCTAGGGGACACGGCGGGGGGTTTCCCGCCCGTGGCATCGCCGGCGGCGCCGTTCGCGACGTAGATTGAATCGACACGGATCGTGCCCACTTCGGAGCCGGAACATTGACACGAACGGACCCCTGCACGCTCGACATCGTGGTGCCCTGCTTCAACGAGGAAGCGGTCATCGCGCAGACGCACCAGCGCCTGACCGAGGTGGCGCGCACCATCCCGGGGGTTCGCGCGAGCGTGATCTTCGTTGACGACGGCAGCCGCGACGGAACCCTCGCCAAGCTGCGGGCCATCGCGGCCGCGGACCCGCAGGTCCGCATCGTCGGGCTGTCACGAAATTTTGGCCACCAGTACGCGCTCACCGCCGGGCTGGACGCCTCGACGGCAGATGCCGTGGCGGTCATTGACGGCGACCTGCAGGATCCTCCCGAGGTCATCACGGAAATGGTCGCGCGCTGGCGCGCCGGCGCCGACGTGGTGTATGGCGTGCGTTCGACCAGAAAGGGCGAGTCGGCGTTCAAGCGCGGGACGGCGCACCTGTTCTACCGGCTCATCCAGCGGCTCGGCAATGCGGACATCCCGGCCGATGTCGGCGACTTCCGCCTGCTCGACCGGAGCGTCGTGGACGCCATGCGCGCGCTGCCCGAACGGGACCGGTTCCTGCGCGGCCTGGTCGTGTGGGTCGGTTTCCGCCAGGAGGGCGTATCGTACGAGCGCCAGCCGCGCGCCGCCGGCCAGACCAAGTTCCCGTTTGCCCGCATGCTGAGCTTCGCGCTCGACGGCATCTTCTCGTTCTCGACCGTGCCGCTGCGGCTCGCCTCGTATTTCGGGTTCTTCGTCTCGGCGCTGTCCATGCTCGGCATCTTCTACGCGCTGTACATCAAGCTGTTCACCGTCGGCGTGGTACCGGGCTGGGCGGCGCAGTGGATCGGCACGCTCTTCCTGGGCGGCGTGCAGCTCATGTCGCTGGGCATCATCGGCGAGTACGTGGGCCGCATCTACGGCGAGGTGAAGTCGCGGCCGCTCTACGTCGTGAAGGAACGCATCGGCTTCGAACGTCCGGCCTGATGTTCTCGTTCCGCACCAAGCTGCGACTGGCGCGAGGCCTCCTGGCACGTGGACGGCACCCGCTCTACGTGCAGTTCTACGTGACGGCACGCTGCAACCTGACCTGCAAGCAGTGCAACATCATCTACGCCAACGCCGACGTGGGCGAGGTGTCGCTGCCGCAGGTGGAGGCGATGGCCGAGAACCTCGCGACCATCGGCACCGGTGTGGTGCTGCTGACCGGCGGTGAGCCGTTTGTGCGGCGCGACCTCCCGGCGATCATCCGGGCGTTCACCAGCCGCGGCATCCACGTGCGCACGCAGACCAACGGCCTGGCGACGCTCGACCAGCTGTCGCAGGCCGCGGCGGCCGGCGCCCGCGACATCTCCATCTCGCTCGACTCGCTGCTGCCCGAGAAGCAGGACTTCCTGAACGGCTCACACGACCGCAGCTGGATGCGGGCCATCGACGCCATCAGCCGCGTGACGCACGCGTATCCGGCCAGGGACTCGTTTGCCGCCTTTGGCACGGTGCTGTCGCCGCAGAACCTGCTGGAGATCCCGAACATCATCCGGTTCGCCACGCGCATCGGATGGTACGTGTCGCTGGTGCCGGCGCATGTCGCCGATCCCGCCGTGCCGCACAACTTCCGCAGCTACGACCGCGAGATGGTCTTTCCGCCGGCCATGTACCCGCTGGTGGACGAAGTCCTGGCCGAGTGCCTGGCGCTGCGGAAGCAGGGCGGCCTGCTGTACGACTCCCCGGAGTTCCTCGACAACGTGCGCCGCTTCATCCGCCGCGAGCCCGTGACGTGGCGGCGGCGCAACGACGACGTCTGCGACTCTCCGGGGCTGTACTTCGCCCTGCGCCCGAACGGCGACCTGCAGCCCTGCTGCGACCACGTGCTGCAGGAGAGCTATCCGGCGTGGCACCCGGAGTTCCCCCGCTGGTACCGCGGGCGTGAATTGCGCGGAGCGGTGCACGAGATCACCCGGCGCTGCGGCGGCTGCATGTACGGCAGCTTTCCCGAGATGACCATCACGGCGCGCTTTCCGCTCACGACCCTGCGGCGTTCGCTCATCTTCCTTGGCGGCACCCGCGCACGCAAGCCATGGCCGCTCACCACGGAGCAACTGCTTGAGATCATCGGCGAGATCAACGCCGCGCATCCGGTGGATCATGCGCGCGCCAGCGCCCTGCTCGAGTCGGTGCCGCGCCATGCCGACGTCACCCGGTCGCTGCCGGTGATCGGATGACGAACGACCATCACACGCTCGAGCGCGAGGAAGAGTTCCACGACCAGTGGGCGAGTTCCGTGGACCCGACGACGGTGCCGGTGCGCGAGTCGTTCACGCTGCCGACCTGTCCCGAGAACCGGTGGATCCATGCCTCGCTCGGCGACGTGCGCGGCAAGGTCATGCTCGAACTTGGCGCGGGACTTGGGGAGGCGTCGGCGTGGTTTGCCATGCACGGCGCAAACGTCATCGCCACCGACCTGAGCGGCGGCATGCTGGCGGTCGCGCGGCGCGTGGCCACGCACAACGGCACCGCCATCACAGCCGTGCAGATGGACGGCGCGGTACTCGCGCTGGCCGACGCGTCCGTGGACATCGTCTACGGCGCCAATGTGCTGCATCACGTGGACCAGGCGCAGTGCATCGCCGAGGTGCATCGCGTGCTGCGGCCGGGCGGCGTGGCGGTGTTCTGGGATCCGCTGCGCTACAATCCGGTGATCAACGTCTACCGGCGCATGGCTACGGAGGTGCGGACCCACGACGAGCATCCGCTGGGCATTGACGACCTGCGCTTGCTGCGGCGCACGTTCCAGCGCGTGGACGTGCGGTTCTTCTGGCTGGCCACGCTCGGCGTCTTCGCCTGGTTCTTCCTGGGTCAGCGTGTGCATCCGAACGCCGAGCGGTACTGGAAGAAGATCATCTCGGACTACGCGTCCATTGCGCCGCTGCACCGGGTGCTTGCCGCCGCGGATCGCGTGCTTCTTCGCATCCCGGGGCTGCGATGGTGGGCGTGGAACATGGCCGTGGTCTGCCGGAAATAGGAACCTCATGAGCTACGAACCCCGCGAGTCCATCAATCCGCGCACGTTCGCACTGCGCCACGCGCTGCTGGAGGAGCTCAAGCTCCGGCAGCAGCGCGTGACCGGCGAATCCGGGCGGACGCAGCTGGTCGCGCTTGCGCGGGCCCTGGACGTCGCCTACGATGCCTCGGCGCGGCACTTCGTCGTGCGCGGCCGCGACGGCGCCTCGTGTGACGTCCCGCTGCAGGCGCTGCGGTTGTACGAACACCGCACCGACGCGGCGGCCGCCGAGTGGCAGCGGGATGACGAGATCCTGCGCGCCAACCGTGCACTGGCGGCCCGGGTGATTGACGAGTTGTTGTCCCTGCCATCACGAGGCGTGACGTCCTGAGCCGGCCGGCCGCATTCCTGAAGCCGCTCGCCGCGGCGTCCGGCGCCACCGCCTTCCTGCTGGCGTACCGCGGCGCTCCCACGGCGTTTGATGAATGGCTGGCGCTGCCCATCGCGCTCGAGACGGCCAGGCCCGGCACGTTTCCCGCGGGCGACCTGCTGGTACAGGGGAGCATGCAGGGACCGTTTCATCTGTACAAGCTGGCAAGCGTGTTCTATTCGCTCGGCCTCGACGTGGATGTCGCCTGGTACGTGCTGCTCGCGTTGTCGCTTGTTGCGTTCTTCCTGGCCGTTTGGCGACTCGCGGGCGCCATGGGACTCGACCTCCGCGAGCGCGCCATCCTGGTGATGGCCATCGCCGCCACGCCGATCTACCGCGGCACGCTGAACTGGTCGGCCCAGCCGATGCTGTCGTTCATCACGGCGTCCGTGGCCGTGCCCATCGGACTGCTGGCCATCGCGTATGCCATTGAGTCGCGACCCACACCCGCGCTGCTGCTTGCCGCGCTCGCGTTTGACGTACACCCGTCGCTCGGCATCTGCGCCGGGGTCGTTGTCATGAGCGTCGTGCCGTGGCGAACCCACCTGCAGTCGTTGCGAGCGGCGTGGCTCCCGGCGGCGCTGGTTGCCGCGCCCAACCTGGCCTACCTGCTCCTGCATCGCCCGGCAACGGGCGGCGCCTCCAACGATCGGCTGTGGGACGTCTTCAGCATCTACGGGTACCACACGTTCATACGCGACCATTGGCGCGATGGATATCCGTGGTTCGCCCTCGCGGTTGCCTTGGCCATCGTCGGTGCGCGGCAGCTCGATGACGTGGCGTCGCGGCGCGCGCTGCGGGCCGCGCTCGTCCTGACGGGGCTCGCGGCGGCATGGATTGTCTGCATGAACTTCGCGCCGATCCCGGCGCTCATGCCGCTGTACCTCATTCGCGCCACGCTGCTGGCAAAGCCGCTCCTGCTCGGCCTCGCACTCGTGACACTGACGCGCCGCCGCTATGCGGGCAAGTACGCCGTCCTTGCACCGGCGGCGGCAATGCTGGCGGTGTCGCACCCCGACCGCCTGGTGGCCGAGGCGGCGCTCGCCATCACCCTTGGCATCGTGCTGCGCCCGTCGAAGGACCGCCGACTGGCCGCCGCCGGTGCCGCCGCGTGGGCCTGCGGACTGCTGGCATTGCTCGTGGTGATCTCGCGCCGGGTGGACCTGCTGGATTTCCTGATGTCGTACACCACACCGTTGCGCTGGACGACCTTCGCACTCGGCGTGACGGTGGCAGGCCTCCTTCTGTTCGCTCCGTCCGCGGCCGAGGGATCGCTTCGCACCACGCGTGGCTGGCCGACGCTTCCCATTGCGCTGGCACTGCCCGTGCTCGCCGTGGTCCTGATGCGACCGTTCGGCCGAGGCTGGCTGCCGGAGTCTTCCGTGACGCTGAGCCGGCGACTGCACCTATCGCGTCCCCTCCCGAAGGAGGAGGGCGCCATGCGCTGGGCGCTGGACCACTCGCCGCCCGGGAGCCTGTTCGCGGTGCCGCCGCTGGACCACGACTGGCTGCGCTTCCGGCTTGCCGCGCAGCGGGGGATCTACACAACCGTGCACGACATCAACCAGCTGATGTACGTGCGCGACGTCGTCTTTCCGGCCGTGGACCGGCTGGCGACGCTCGGCGTCATCGTGAAGGGATCGCACAACTTTGACGCCAGGCCGTACCTGCGCCCCACATGCGCACGGCTGCAGCAACTGGCCCGGGATGGCGTGGACTTCTACGTCTTGCCCGTCGAATCGGTGGCGCCGGCCGGAAGCGTCATGGCGTATCACGACGTCAACTACGACATCCTCGACGTGAAGCGCACGGTGCCGGGCTGCGGCGCGTAGCGCCCACGTGTCCCGCACGCCCGTGAGCCAGCGCGTCCCGGCGGCTTCCGGTATGTTTCTCCCTTGAATGCCACCTCTCCAGCGTGCTGACACATCCGGGGCCGTAACGGGCACGGGTTCCCATTGCAGACTCTGCGGCGCCGGCCCGGACGCGCAGGTCGCACTGGACCTGCACACGAGCGACGACCTGCGGGAGCTCGGTGAATACGGCGCCGTGCTTTGCACGCGCTGTCACGTGGCCCGCACGGAGCCGGCGCCGCACGACGTGGCTCGGGTCATCTCGCCCGACGTGCAGGAAACGGCACTCGGCACCGCACAGCAGGCGCTCATGCGCCGCTTCATCCGCCAGCGCGTGGCGCGCGTGCGTCCGCTGCTCCCCGCCGGCCGCCGGCCGCGCGTTGCGGACGTCGGTGGCGGCGCCTGCGCGTTCGCCAACGCACTCGGCGTCGCTGGATGCGACGTCATGGTCTTCGAGCCGAACCCTGCGAATGCGCGCTTCGCCGACTCATCGGCCGGCGTCCGCTTTGTGCCCGCGCCGTTCGACGAGGGCGCCGTTGCCGCCGCCGGCATTGCCGACGGATCGCTGGACGGCATCACGATGTGGCACTCGCTCGAGCACGTGCCCGACCCGGCCGCGACGCTCGCCCTCGCGCGGCGACTGTTGCGCCCCGGCGGCGTGCTGTACGTCTGCGTGCCCAACCTCGACGCCATGCAGGCCACGCTCGGCGGCACGCGCTGGTGCTACGCCGACATCCCGCACCATGTGACGCACTTCACGCTGGAGGGACTGCAGGCGGCCATGCGCCGGGCGGGATTCGGCGCGCTCACGCCGCACCTGTGGAATGCGGAATACGAGGTGTTCGGCTGGTACCAGACGCTGCTCAACCTGCTGACGCGAAGCCACAACTTCTTCTACAACCGGGCGAAGAAGGGCAAGCAGGCCAATGCAGGGCCGCATCCGCGCTGGACGCGCGTGGCCACTTCGTTCGGCCCGTTGCTGTTGCCCGTCGCGATGCTCGCGTCATGGCTGGGGACAGCGGACTCGCGGCCCGCCTGCGCCGAAGTACACGGAATCGCATCATGAAGCGCGTCGTGATCACCGGGGCAACCGGGTTCATCGGTCGCCGGCTGCTGGAGCAGGTGCTGCGCGACGGCGTACATGGCGAGCCCGCGCACATCGTCGCCATGGCGCGACACATCGAGACGCTGCCTCCCGTCCTGCGCGGCGCGGTGGAGACCCACGCGCTCGACCTCGCCGAGGCGCCCATCGAGGCAATCGCGGCGGCGTGTGGCCAGGGGGCGCTCGTCTTTCACCTCGCGGCCAACGCCTCCGTCGGCAGCGGGGAGGCCGGTTATCGCAACAACGTGCGCGGCATGGAGCGGCTGATCGAGGCGCTGCGCACGTGCGCGCCGACGCGCGTGGTCTACGCCAGCTCCATTGGGGCGGTGGATCGCGCGCCCGGGGATTCCTGCGCAACGTTGCTGGACGAAACTTCGGTCCCGCATCCGCTCACGAGGTACGGCGAAGGGAAGCTGCAGGGAGAGCGGCTGCTGGCGGCATCGGGGCTGCCCTTTGCCATCGTTCGGCCGACGTGGGTGTACGGCGCGCAGATGCGCGCCGACAGTCACGTGCGCGTCTTCCTCGACATGGTGCGCGCGGGCAAGCCGGCCACGCGCATCGGCTTTGCTGGCCGTGTGAGCCTGGTGCACGTGGATGACCTTTGCGCGGCGCTGCTGCTCGCCGGCACGCATCCGGCGGCGCTGGGCCAGACGTATTTCGCCACGGACGACGCGCCGGTGTCCATCGGCGAGCTGTTTCGCGAACTCGGCGAGATCACGGGACGCACGACGGGCAGCGTTCATCTGCCGGGGCCGGTGGTTGCGATGGCCCGTCTCGTCCGGCGCTGGCTCCCGCTGTCGGTCCAGTGCCTGAACTCCGACGTGCTGGCGGCGAGCAGCGCGCGCTTGAGCGCCCTGGGATTCACGCCGTCCGTTCCACGCCGCCGGGGGCTCATTGAACTCGCGCGCGGCACTGCATCGGCCGGCGGCCGGTGGATCGTAACGGGAGCGGCAGGCGGCATCGGGCGGGCGCTCGCCGTGCAGCTCCACGCATCGGGGCATGACGTCGTGGCCATTGACCGCGATGCTCCGGGGTTGGCAGCACTCGCTCAGGAATGCCCGGGGACCACAACGGTACCGGCCGACCTGTCGTCCGACGACGGCATGGCGCGCTTCGGCCAGGTCATTGATGACGGTCCGCTGGCCGGCCTCGTGAACTGCGCGGGTGTCGGCGTGCGCGGCGACGTGCGCAGCGTGCCCGAGGCGGCGCAGGCCCGCCTGCTGACCCTCAACATCCTGGCGCTCGCCGCGTCGTCCGCACGCGCCGCGCGGCGCATGGCGGCGCAGGAAACAGGCGGCATGCTGGTGAACGTGGCGTCCTCGGCGGCGCTGCAGCCGCTGCCGGGAATGGCCGCGTACGCCGCGTCGAAGGCGTTTGTGCTGAGCTACAGCGAGGCGGTGGCGGAGGAGCTCGTGGATACCAAGGTCCGCGTCATCACGGTCTGCCCGGGCGGCACCGACACCGGCTTTCAGGCAGCGAGCGGCGTGAAGCGCGTCCAGGGCGAGAAGCTCATGCCCGCGGCCGACGTGGCCGCCATCATCCTGTCAGCCATCCGGCGAGGTCGCTCGGCGACCGTCCTCGTGAGCGGACGCACCAAGGTCATGGCGCTGATGGCGCGTGTGCTGCCGCGCCGCCAGCTCGTGCGCTTGTGGGGAAGGCTGATGGGCTCGTTGCGCTGATGCGCGTCCGGCGCTCGCCCTGAGCGCCGGAGTCAGCAGAGATGCACGGCCATCGCCTTGAACGACGCGGTGACCTGCTTGCCAGGCCGGAAGTCGAGCTCCTTGGCCGACCGCGTGGTGAGCGACGCCACCAGCGGCACGCCATTGACGTCCACCGTCACGCGAGTGAGCGCGCCCAGGGTCGCCACTTCCGTGATGACACCCAGAAAGCGGTTTCGCGCGGATCCGTCGGGCGGCAGCGCCGAGAGCACAATCTCCTCCGCGCGGATCACGGCATACCCGCTCTCCGGCGGAAAGTCCCCCACGGTGTAGATCGTCAGGCCACCGGTGCTGAACTCGATGGCCCGGTATCCGTGCGCCACCGGTGATGGCTCGCCATCAAACCAGTCGGGCGCCACGTCGTCGAGCATCCGCACCGTGCCCGCCAGCACGTTTTCCGCCCCGAGGAACTCCGCGATGTACGGCGAGGCCGGCCGGCGGAACACGTCCTCTGGAGAACCCGATTGAAGCGCGCGCCCGCCATCAAGCAGGATGGCAACGTCGCCCAGCAGGCCGGCCTCGGTAAAGTCGTGCGTCACCTGCAGCGTGGTGAGCCCCCATTCGCGATGCACGGCGCGCACTTCACGCCGCACCAGCGTGCGACGGCGCGGATCGAGCGCGCTGAAGGGCTCGTCGAGCAACAGCACCGTGGGTTTTCTCGCAAAGGCTCGCGCCAGCGCCACCAGCTGCCGTTCGCCGCCGGAGAGCGAGCGCACGGGTCGCCCCGTCAGCGCATCGGCGCCAAACCGCTTGGCGACCGCCTCCGCCGTCTCGGCCGACGCGGCGCCGTACGCGATGTTCTGCGCGACGCTGAGGTGCGGAAAGAGGAACGCATGCTGGTACACCAGCCCAATGCCCCGCGCTTCGGGGGCGAGATTTGTGGCGTCGCGCCCATCGAGCTGAAGCGATCCGGACACCAACGGCACGATGCCGGCAATCGCCTCGAGCAGCGTGGTCTTGCCCGACCCGGCCGGTCCGATGACCACGCCGTACTGGCCCGACGGCACGGCAAACGAGACGTCGGCCAGGCTGAAGGCGCCGTGGCGCGCGGTCAGTGCGCGGCAATCGATCACTGGCGCGCTCCGTCGTCAGCACCGCGCAGCGTGCGCAATGCGGTCAGCGGAATGAGGGCGAGGGCGGCCAGCACCGCCGCCACGGGCAGCGCTTCCTTGAGCCCGAAGCTGGTGAACCGGTCGTAGCTGAGCACGCTCGCCACTTTCGGGTTGTATGTCAGCACGACGATGGCGCCGAACTCGCTGACCGCGCGTGCCCACATCACCACGGCCGACGCAATGAGCCCGCGTCGCGACAGCGGCAGCGTGACGCGCAGGAAGGCACGCAGCGGCGAGTCGCCGAGCGTGCGCGCCACGGCCTCGTAGCGCACATCCACGCGCGCAAAGGCCTCGCGCGCGCCGCTGATGAAGAGCGGCGACGCCACAAAGAGCATGGCGGCCACGATGCCGAGCGGCGTGCCGACCACGCGAAGCCCCGCCTGCAGCATGGCACCGCCGAAGGCCGACTCGCGCCCGAGAACGAGCAGCAGGGCGATGCCGGCCACCGGATGCGGGACCAGCAGGGGAAGGTCGAGCACAGCCGCGAGCACGGCGCGTCCGCGGAAGTCCCGCCGGGCCAGCACGTAGGCCAGTGGCGTCCCGCCAAGCATGCCGAGCAGCGTCGCCACCGTGGCCGTGATGGCCGTCAGGCTGAGCGACTGCCGAAGTTCCGAGTCCGTGAACAACCGGCGGGCGCCGTCGGCGCCGCCCGATCCGATCAGCTTGCCGATGGGAACGGCGAGAAAGAGCAGCAGCGCCGAACTGGCCAGGGCGGCGATGATCGCCACCGTGCGCTGCATGGTGCGGGATGGATCGTTCGCCGTGGGGGGTGTCACTTGCCAAGCCCCGCCGGGGCGCCCGTGCCCACCACGCTCACGCTGTCGAGTGCGTCGAGGCCCTGTGCGCGCAGCATGCGCCGGCCATCGGGCGATGCCAGCCAGCGCACGAAGCGTTCGCCGAGCTGGCGGTGCGGAGCATTGGGCGGCACGGAGAGCGCGTAGACGATGGGACGTCCGTGAAAGGTGACTGAATCAGCGCCCTTGCCGCGCACCTTCACGCTGGCCGCCGCGTATGTCGCCGAATCGGCCACCGAAGAAAGGTCGATGGCGCTGGGCAGCTGCAGGTACTTGAGTCCCTGCGCCGTGGCCATGGATTCGTACGACCAGATGTAGTCCAGTTCCCCGGCCTGCAGCAGCCCGACGAGGTCGGTTTCGCTGGGGCGCACGTTGCGGGCAGGCATCGCCTTCAGCAGGCGTGCGCCGAGCCCGGGCTGCGCATAGTGCCGTTCCGCGAGCTGCAGCACGAGGAGGGTGCGGTAGCCGTTGGGATCACGCTGCGGATCGCTGCGTCCCGTCTCGACGCCGGCGCGCGTGAGGACGTTCCACCAGTTGTCGGCCGTGATCTCGCCGACGAACTTCGATCGGTCGGTATAGGCGAGCACCATCCGGTTGTGCGCGAACCGCGCGTACCAGGTGACGTGCTCGGGCATGAGCAGCCCGGGAAAGACGTCCTCGTCGGCCAGCGCGATGATGTCGGGGACCTTGCCGAGCTCGGTCAGCTTGCGCGCGGTCTCCAGCGAGCCCGCGCTCTCCTGCTGCACTTCGGCGCCTTCCCTGACGGCAAACGAGTCGAGCGCCGCCCGCAGCGGCCGCGCCAGCGACCCGGCGTTGAACACCACCAGCACCTTACGGACCGCCGCATCCCCCGGCGGGCCACCGCAGCCCGCCACACAGATGGCCGTCAAGACGAGAATCCTGCGCAATTCCATGAGCGTAGTGTCACCTATTGAGTGGCCGACCTCAACCCGCCCCCTGCCCCTGCCTCTGCCTTCACCCTGCCCCATCCCCCTGCCTTCACCCTGCCCCTGCCCCTGCCTTTTACGTATGATAGTCCCGTCCACCAACCCCCACATCCATGCCTGACCTCGCCCTGGAAATCCGGAGCATCAC
>Ga0315271_10002088_pt1 | contig 12427 bp, 14 predicted proteins | sample C3_top_MG_FD_204664 | JGI IMG/M metagenome (GOLD analysis project Ga0315271, IMG submission 204664) | Sediment microbial communities from Yellowstone Lake, YNP, Wyoming, USA - C3_top | ecosystem: Environmental > Aquatic > Freshwater > Lake > Sediment | place: USA: Wyoming | collected 2017-08-01
GAGGCGTCGGGGCGATGCGGCCGCCCCGGCTACCATGGCGCCATGGAGCGCCTCCACGCTGTCATCGGCCCCCTCAACACGAACGTCTACGTCCTAGCCGACGAGCGCTCGCGCGAAGCGATCGCGATCGACACGGCGACGCCCTGCCTGCCCTGGATCGCGGACGCGCTCGATGCCCGCGGCTGGACCCTGCGGCTGATCGTCTCCACCCACGGCCACTGGGACCATGTGGGCGAGAACGCAGCGGTCGCCGAGCACACCGGTGCGCAGATCGCCATCCACCCGGCGGACAACCACTACTTGCTCGACCCGAAGCCGCTGTTCGCGCCGTTCCCGATCATCCCGTCCGTGCCGGCGGTCGAGCTGGCCGAGGGCGGCGAGGTCCGCTTTGGCGAGGTGCGGCTGCGCGTGCTGCACACCCCGGGCCACACGAGCGGATCGGTGTGCCTGGTCCACGAGGACGAGGGGCTGCTGTTCTCCGGCGATACGCTGTTCCCCGGCGGCTGGGGGCGTGTGGACCTGCCGAACGGGTCGCCCGAGCTCATGGCGGAGTCGATCGCGCGCCTCGCGGGTCTCGACGACGCGCTGCGGGTGCTGCCCGGCCATGGCGCCGCCACGACGATCGGCCGGGAGCGGCCCTGGCTCGACCTCGTGAAGCGCGAGGGCCGGCTGCCGTTCTAGTGGGCGACGCGCCCGCGCCGTCACCGCTCGATGATGGGTCCCGCGCGGGGGCGACGTCGCTCCCCGACTCGCCGTGTTCAAACTCGTGCATCCCTTGCCGCCGATTGACCGCCCAGCGGTCACTCCGATGCACGTGTCCGCTGAGCGGGCAGCCTGACGCACGGAATCGGTGCAAACGCCCCGCAATGGGCCTCGTCGTGCGACCAAGTGACCGCTGAGCGGGCACATGCGCTGGAACGCCCGCTGAGCGGGCATGCGTCGACCGGTGATGCACCGCGGGCCCGACCACGGACAGTGATGCCCGCCGAGCGATGCGAGGGCCCCCACGATCTACCCGCTGCGTGCGTACCAGGCCATGATCGTCGCCTTGCCGAGGACCTGCGCCTGGGCGAGCGCAGCCCGGACCGTTGCCCCGTCCGGCGTGCCCGAGAGGCCGATCGGGGCCGCGAGGGCGTAGAGCCGCCAGACGTACCGGTGGGTGCCCGAGGGCGGGCACGGCCCTCCGTAGCCCACGTGCCCAAAGTCGTTGGTGCCCTGCGCGAGCTGCGACGAGGCGGCACCCGCACCTTCGGCCAGGCGCGTGGTTCCGGGCGAGATGGCGTAGGCGATCCAGTGGGTGAACTCGTGGGCGTCGATGTCGACCATGACCAGCACGAGCCACTTCGTTCCGACGGGCGTGCCGGTCCAGGCCATGGCCGGCGAGATGTCTCGCCCATCGCAGGTGAAACGCGCGGGGATCACGCCGTCGGTGTGGAACGCCGCGGTCGTGAGCGTGAACGCCGCCACGGTCGGGGCGGGTGTCGCCGACGAAGGAGCGCCCGGCGTACCCGGCTCGTTCGTGCCGCCCGCGGTCGCTCTCGGCGACGCGCCGGGCCCAGACGGCGTGACGAGCAGGGCGGGCGAGCCAGAGGCGGCCGAGGGCGAGGTCGGCGCCGGCGAACTCGTGCTCGAACCGCAGCTGCCAAGCACGAACGCGACGAGGGCGAGCGCGGGCACGAGGCGGCGGTTCATGGCTCCATGGTCGCGCGATCGCCCCCGCTCTGCCAGCCCGGTGACGCGGGCTCGTCGACCGGTCGCCCGTATGCCTTCCAGCCGCGCGCCACGGTGAAGCCCAGCCCCTCGTAGAGCCGCATGGCACCGGTCGGGTTCGAGCCGTCCACGCCCAGCCACGCCTCGGTCATGCCCTGGTCGCGCAGGACACGGAACGACGCCGCGCACAGCGCCTTCGCCAGGCCTCTGCCGCGCCACGCCCGCCGGACGGAGACGCGTTCGAACCAGCCGCGCGCGATGCCCAGCTGCTCGTTCTCATCGCGGAAGATCGCATTCATCACCACGCCCGCAACCTGGTGGCCGTCCCAGGCCACGCACCACAGGGAAGGGGTCATCTCTGGGCCGTAGCACATCTCCCGGAAGTCCTCCTCGGTCGCTGGGCGGTGGCCCCAGTGGTCGAGGAACGCCTCCTCGTTCGCCTCCCAGATGGCGCGGTAGTCCGCCTCGGCGACCGGGCGCAGCTCGAGGCCGGAGGGCAGCGGGTGCTCGGGCAGCGCGCCCGTGAGCGCCCGCCGCATCTCGAAGCCGAACCGGATGGGAACGAAGCCCTCGGCATCGAGCATCGCGATGATCCCGGTCTCCACGTCGAGCGCGTAGCTCCGCAGCTCACGGGGGAGCGGCCGCGGGTCGCCGTCCATCTGGGCCACCGCGCCGTCGCGGGTGCGGTGGAGCAGCGCCGTCCCGACGCCGCGTCGCCGCCACGCCGGGTGCACGGCGCCCGTGAGCTCCCCGACGAGCGCGCCGCTGCGCTCCACGACCTTGCCCACGGCGTACCCGATTGCCACGCCGTCGTGCTCAGCGATGACCATGTCGCGCCGCAGCACGAGGGCGGCGAACTCGGACGCGAGGCTCTCGGGCGTGCGGACCTCGTCGGCCCCGTCCGCCCGGCGGGCGGCGTTGAGGACGTCTGCGATCGCCGGCCAGTCCGCATCGGTCGCCGGCCTGAACGTCACGCCCTCGGCCGTCGTCGTCCCGTCGTTCGTCATCGTTCGTCTGCCTCCGCGAGGAGCCGACGCCACGTCGTCCCCGTCGTCACCTTCCGGAAGCCGCAGGCCTCGTAGAGGTCCATGGCCCGGAGGTGGTTCTGCCCGTCAACACCAAGGTAGGCGCTCGTGGCGCCCGCGGCCCGCAGCACGCGCAGCGATTCGGTGACGATCGCCTTGCCGAGGCCGCGCCGCCGATGGCCCGGATGGGTCGCCACGCCGTCGAGCAGGCCGCGGACCGAGCCGTCGGGCGCCTCGACGAGCACATTCATCACCACGGCCACAGGCTCGTCGCCGTGCCAGGCGCAGACGACGAGGTCACGGCGGAACCGCGGGTCCTCGACCCAGCCCTCGAAGGTCTGGTCCGCCGCGATGTACTCGCCCCAGTGGTCCCGGAAGGCGAGGACGGTCATGTCGAAGACCGCGGGCAGCTCGTCCGCCTCGGGAGCGCGCACGGTGTAGCCCTCGGCGATCGGCATGGCAGCGATGGCCTCGAGGTCGGGGCGGAGCATCTCGGCGCCCCATCGGACGGTCTCGTAGCCGCGCCGCACAAGCGCCGCCTCGAGCTCCGTGTCCCCGCCGAAGACCTCGTTGCCGAGCCACGACCGCCGATCCTGCGGGAGGCCCGCTGCCACCGCGCGGCAGCGCGCCTCGCCCCAGTCGAGGAGCGCGTCGATCGCGCCCGTGCCCCAGGCGTCAGGAGCGAGCGCGAGGGTGACGTCGAACAGCCGGTCGCCGTCCTCGAGGTCGTGCCACTCGACGCGGGCGTAGCCCACGGTCGCCCCGGCACGCTCGGCGATGCGCACGTCGAGCGGCGGGTCCGAGTTGACCAGGTGCGTGTACCGGTGGCGCATCGCCGCGAGGTCGATCGCGTCCAGCAGCCCGACGTGCGCCCGTAGCCGCTGGTTCGCCTCGGCCATGCCGACGAGGTCATCGAGCCCGCGCCAGGCGCGCAGATCGATCTTCGCTGCCGGCGAGGTCATCGGTCGCTCCCGTACTTGCGCTCCATATGCTGCTTCACCGACGAGCTGATCGCCTTCCACTTGCGGCGGTCGGCCTCGCGCGCCAGCCGATCGGTCTGGCGGGCCGCGTGGGCCGCCTCGCGCTCGAGCTTGCGGTGCGATGCGAGCCGGTCGTGCGCGAGCCGTCCGTCGCTCACCGCGTCGAGGACCGCGCAGCCGGGCTCGCCCTCGTGCCGGCAGTCGGCGAACCGGCAGTCGGCGGCGAGATCGGTCAGGTCGGCGAAGGCAGGGGCGAGGCCGTCGTCGGCGCCGCTGACGCCGAGCGAACGAATGCCGGGGGTGTCGATGAGGAGCCCGCCGCCCGGCAGCCGGTGGAGCTCCCGATGGGTGGTGGTGTGGCGGCCGCGGGCATCCGCCTCGCGGACGGCGCCCGTGCGAGCCCGCTCCGTGCCGAGGAGCGCGTTGAGCAGGGTGGACTTGCCGGCGCCAGACGAGCCGAGCACCACAGCGGTCCGGCCGGGCGCTAGGTGGTCGCGCTCGAGCTCGGGCACGCCGTCATGGGCCAGGGCGGAGATGAGCCGGACGTCGACACCCGGCGCCACAGACTCAGCCGCCGCTCGGGCACCGTGAGGATCGGCGGCCGAGTCGGCCTTGTTGAGCAGGATCACCGGCGTGGCGCCACCGCTCCAGGCGACCGCGAGGTATCGCTCGATGCGGCGCAGGTTGAAGTCGCCGTCGAGGCCCGTGACGATCAGCGCGGCGTCCACGTTGGCCGCGAGCAGCTGGTCGAGCGCCGTCTGCCCGTCCTCGCGGTTGCGCCCGAACGAGGAACGTCGGGGCAGGACGGCCGAGATGACGGCCGGGCCGGCCACGGTCGGATCCGCGTCCGCTGCGACCCAGTCGCCTACGGCGGGCAGGTCGGCCGGACCGAGGGCCTCGTGGCGCAGGCGACCCGCGAGCACCGCGTCCCGGTCGCCATCGGCGAGGGCGAGGATCCACGCGCCGCGATGGGCGGCGACGACTCTGGCCGGGCGCCGGCGTCCGTCCGCGAACGGGGCGAACGCCGTTGCCCAGGTCTCGTCCCAGCCGAGGCCGGCCGGGGCGGAGAGAGTGGGGGAGTCGACGACGTTGAGATCGAACTCGTCCATCGTCAGCCCACCCGCTTGAGCTTGCCGGTGCGCTTGGCGTACCGCTCGGCTCGGCCGAACGCCCAGAGGCCTGCCGGGATGAGCACGATGCCCATCGCGATCAGCGGCAGGACGTCGCCCCAGAGCGCCGTGACCGGCGTCCCGTCGAGCAGGCCCGCTCGCACGCCCGCCAGGACGTACGTCGCAGGCGAGAGGTGCGAGACCACCTGCATCCAGCCCGGCAGCACGCTGACCGGGTAGTAGACGCCCGACACCAGCAGCAGGCACGACTGGATCACGAACGTCATCTGGGCGCCACGCTCCACGTAGAGCAGCGGCAGGATCGCCGCCATCATCCCGATGCCGACGAAGCTGAACGAGCCGAGCAGCACGAAGGCGGCCGCGGTCGTGAAGTTCATTGACGCGGGGTGGAGCTGCGGGAAGAACAGCACCAGCACGACCAGCATCGCCAGCGTGTGGATCAGGCCGTACGCCATCGCGTACAGGCACGAGCCCAGCAGCTGGGTCCACCGGCGGACCGGGGCCATGAACGTGTACTCGAGCGTCCCCTCCCAGCGCTCAACGGCGATCGTCTCGGCGATCCAGCTGAACACGACGGAGAGGTAGTTCCAGAACACCGCGCCGACGATGAGCGTGAGCAGCAGGCGCGTGTCGTTCGCCGCGGCGCCGATCAGCGAGATCGAGAGCGCGCCCGCGACGGAGTAGACGAGAAACGCCAGCTCCCACCCCCAGTACCGGCGGGTGAGGAAGAAGTTGCGCTCAACGAAGGCGTACGACGCCTTCAGCTCAGCGGTGACGAGGGCCAATTCGGGGTTTCCTTTCGGAGGGGGCTCGCCGAGCCGGCGGAAGCCGGCCCGGCGAGCTGGCGCGGCGGGATCATGCCTGCCACGCGTGGAGCGAGGTGCTCTCGACGAGCGGCTCGGTCATCGCCTCGCCGTGGATCTCGCGACCCAGGCGGATGATCGAGTGCCCCAGCCGGTGCCGGAACCGGCGCCGGCCGACTCGGCCGAACTGCTCGCGCTCGGCCTCGGCCCGGAAGCGCATCTGGCGCTCCTCGGCCTCGGCCATGCGGAACTCGATGTGGAACATGTGAGGTTCGTCCTTTCGGAAGGCGGTGCTGGGATGGCGGCGTGGTGTGTCGTTCGGGTTCGTCGTCATCGCGGGCCTCCTCTCGTGGTTCATTCGTCGGTGTCGCCGTCCTCCTCGACGTCGTCGTCGAGGGAGCGGCCGGTGTAGGTCATGAAGACGGCCTCGAGCGTCTCGGGCTGCCCGTGGCGTTCGGCGACGAGTCGCTTGAGCTCGGGCGTCGTGCCCTCGGCGACCACGCGGCCCCCGCGCAGGAGCGTGATGCGGTCGCAGAGGCGCTCGGCCTCGGCCAGGTCGTGCGTCGTGAGGACGATCGTCGCGTCGTGCAACTGATTGACCTCCTCGATGAACGTCTGGACGTCGAGCTTGCTGCGCGGGTCGAGGCCGGTGGTCGGCTCGTCGAGCAGCAGCAGGGTCGGGCTCGTCAGCAGGGCTCGCGCGATGGCGACCTTCTGCTGCATCCCCCGGCTCATCTGCTCGACCGGGCGGCCGAGGCGGGATTCCGCGATGCCAAGCCGACCGAGGATCCTGGTTGCCTCCTTGCGCGCCACCCCGGCGTCGAGGCCGTACAGGCGGGCGGCGAAGAGCAGGTTCTCCATCGGGCTCAGCTTCTTGAAGAAGGCCGCGTCGACCGAGACCCGGTTGATGAGCCGCTTGACCGCGAGCTCGTCGCGCTCGATGTCGAGGCCGAAGACCTCGACCCGGCCCTCGTCCAGCGTGAGCAGCCCCGAGATGAGGCGGATCAGCGTGGACTTGCCGGAGCCGTTGGCGCCGAGGATCCCGTGGATGGCGCCACGCTCCAGGCGGAGGGAGACGTCATCGATCGCGATGACCGGGGCTTTGCGGCGGTCGGGCTTGAAGCGCTTGGTGACGTGCTCGACGAGCAGGGCCGGGACCGAGGCCACGGTCGCGCTCGCGATCGCCGCGGCATCGAGTGCCGGGCGGGCGGTGTTCAGTTCGGGCGCGAGGGCGGTGGTCATGGGACCCTCCTTGCGGTGAATGGCTCTGTGTGCGTGGCGAGCCGGGCCGCGGGGTCCCAGACATGGGACGAGCCGCGGGCCCGGAAGTTCCGGGAGCCTGCGGCTCGTGATCAGCGGGGCGGGAATTGCCCCAGAAAACACAAGAGCCGCGGGCTTGTGCCCACGGCTCGGTCGCTCTTGGGGCTCTCGCCCCGCGTCCTACCCCGCGGTGGGCACACTCCTGCCGTGGACGGCAGCGCCGATGGGCGCCAGCGTTCGCGAGTAGAGGAATGCGTTCTGCACCATCTGGCGTACCGCCTCCGGTTAGGACGTGCCGAGCGACCTGCTCGACCGGCGCGGAGTCTAGACGCCCGAAGGCGCCGTCGTCAACCCCCACGCTCGCGAGGAACTGCGCCGACACCGGTGCCCCTTCGCGACGACGGGCGTTTCCGGGCGTCCCCTTCGCCTGGACCTCAGGCCGCTCGACAAAGTCGAACCACGCGTAGGCGGCGTTCGGGTCTGTCAACAACCCCGCGATCTTCCCGGGGGCGGACGTGATGGCCAAGCTGGAGGGCGCGAGCCCGGATGCGGCCTCGAACGAGGCGCGCCTCAAGTTCTACAGCGACTTCAAGGCGGCGATCGGGGCGTAGGCCGCCGGGGCAGGGAACCGCACGCGGGGTCGGGGCGTCCGGCCGGTGCGCCCCGCCACCTTGGAGACCTCCATGCGCCCGTCTGCTCGCATCGCCCTCGTCCTCGTGCTCGCCACGGCCATCGCCGCGTGTACCGGGTCGGTCGGCGGGTCGGGGGTCCCGGCGTCAGCGTCGGCTTCGGCGTCCGCATCTGCCGTCCCGTCTGCCTCGGCTGCGCCCGCATCGCCGTCGGCCGTGCCCAGCGGATCCGCGTCGTCGTCCACGGGCCCGTCATCGACTGCCGACGCCGCGGGTCCGTGGCTCCGGGCGTGGTTCACGCAGGCGCTGTCGCCGCTCGACGTGTTCGGGCTGACCGACGCGCTCGTCATCACGGCTGGCGGCATGGCCGTCACGTCCACGCCCATCCCGACGGTGTTCCCGGGTCCCGCGGTCGTCCCGCTCGGCGGGCGTCAGCTCACCCAGACCGGCCTCGATCGGATCCTCGCGCGGGCCAAGGCGCTCGGCCTGGTCGGGGCCACGACGGACTTCGGCGCGCCCGACCTCCCCGGGGCGGCGACCGCACATCTGGCGCTCACCATTGACGGCCGGACCGTTGAGATCACCGGCGACGCCAACCGCCACATCGAGTGCATCAAGGCGCCCTGCGACGCTGCGCCCGGCTCGCCCGAGGCGTTCGGCCAGTTCTGGCAGGAGCTGAGCAACCTCGACTGGCTCGGTGCTGACGTCGCCGCGCAGGGACCGTACGCGCCGCCCGTGTACTCGGTGCTGGTGGGCCAGGCGCCCACGCCCGACGCGATGCTCGGCGCGAACCTCGCGGTGTGGCCGCTCGACACGCCGCTCGCGACGTTCGGCGCGCCGGTCGCAAACGGCACCGCCCGCTGCGGAACGGTCAGCGGCCACGACGCTGACCTGCTGCGCGCGGCGCTCGCCAAGGCGAACGGGCAATCGCAGTGGGTGCAGAACGCGACGACCAACGCCACATTCGGGCTCACCGTCCGTCCCTTGGCGGATGGGCAGGACGCCTGCCGTGAGGTGTTCGGCGTCGGCTGAGCTCCGGGCCTCGGTGCCCGCCGTTGTCAGGCCCGCCATCGAACCGTCCGGACGGCTATCCTCTAGGCACACGAACTGGCGAACGACCGCAGGGAGGTGGCGAATGCATCGCAGGCTGATCCTCGTTGGAGTCCTGACGATGGCGCTCGCCGGGTGCGGCGGCTCGTCCGGGTCACCCTCTCCCTCTGCATCGGCTTCCGGCTCCAGCTCGGCGAGCCCGTCCGCGGGCGCCAGCAGCTCCTCTGGCCCCATTGCGAGCGGGCAGCCGTCTGACGCGCCGTCTGCGTCGACCGCCGTCTCGGGCTCATCCGCCACCGCGATCTGCGATGGGATCACCCTGCGGAAGGCCCCGGCCAGCACGGGCGCGAAGGTCAAGGTGGTCAACTCGGGAACGTCCGTCCACGTTGTGGCGACCGTGAATGGCACCGCCTACTCGGCCGGTTCGTGCGGCAAAGGCGGCAGCACCTGGCTCAAGATCGACAAGGTCGGCGGCAAGACGGCGAGCGCCGCCTACGGCGTCAAGTACGTGTACGCCGCGTCGGGCTTCTTCCAGTAGGTTCTCGCCCCTGATCTCGGAGCGGGCGCTCGGTCGTGTTTCGGGAGCCCCGCCGCTAGTTCGGCTCATCGCCGTGTCCAGGCGGCGCCTTCGTCCGGCCGCCGCGCCGTGCTGCGGGCGCCCCGCCCATGCCTCGTCCCCAACGTGCATCGGGCCCTCCAACGTGTTCCCGGTCCCCGTATCGTCCGGGTAGCCCGCCCGTGTTTCGGGCAGCCGCCGAATGCCCGCTCAGCGGGCACTCCAGCGCGCGTGACCGCCCAGTGGGCAGCCCGATGCACGAGTCGGGGCTTGGCGGGCTGCTGAACCCCCTCCCGGGGCCGCGCCGCGTTACGGATTGCCCGCTCAGCGGGCACGTGCATCCGATTGCCCGCTCATCGGGCAGCCGCCGCCCGTCGAGCCACGAGGGTCGAGTCGCGACCCAGCGGCACTAGGCGGGTCGGCGCATCACCACGCGCGGGGTGCCGGCAGCTGCACGGGAGGTTGACGGCGCCGCCACCTCGAACCCGGCCCGCTCGAACATCCCGGCTGTGCCCGTGTACACCGACGCCGACGGGATCCGTGCGCCGTCGGTGCTGACCGGGTAGCCCTCGAGCGTCCTCGCCCCGTGCTCCTTCGCGTACTCGACAGCGGCCTCGAGCAGGCGTCCGGCGACCCCGGTTCGCCGCACGGCCCTCGCCACGACGAAGCAGTTCACAACCCACACCGCTTCGCCCGGCAGCTGTGGGAGCGTCCGCGAGCGGGCGAGCCGCGGGAAGTCCTCGCGCGGCCCGAGCCCGACCCAGCCGACCGCCCGCCCGTCGAGCAGGGCCACGAGCCCGGGCGCCGGGCCATCGCGGTCAAGCAGTGCCTGCAGATCCTCGCGGTTCGCATCCGCGGTGGTGTTGCTCCAGTTTGAGCCCGGCTTTCGCCAGTACTGGCACCAACACCACTTCGGGTCGCCGCCCGCGGCGAACAGCTCGGCGAGGGCGGGCCAGAGGTCAACGGTCAGCGGTCGGATCTCCATGGCTCAAAGCGCCGCGATGCCGCCGATCTCGATCTTGTAGTCGGGCGACGCCAGCTTCGCCTCGACCGTGGCCCGGGCGGGCATGTTGGCCTTGTCGACCCAGGCGTCCCAGGCGGCGTTCATCTCGTCGAACGTGCTGATGTCGGCCAGCCAGATCTGGACCGTGAGCAGCCGCGACTTGTCCGTGCCCGCCTCGGCGAGCGTGCGGTCGAGGGCTGTGAGCGTCTCGGCTGTCTGCTCGCGGACGCCCGCGTCGGCGTTGTGGGCGACATGCCCGGCGAGGTAGACGAGGCCGTCGTGGACGGACGCCGAGGCGAAGCGCACGCCGGGATCGATGCGGACGATGGACACGGGGAACCTCCGAGGCTGCGGATCGCGGACACGGGCAGCGTACCCGTCCCGGCGGTAGGCTGGATCGGTGACTGAGCCCGCACCCGTCCTCGCACCCGCGCCGCCGTCGTGCCTGCTCAGCCTCGTCCGTGATGGGGTCATGGACGCCGAGCTCGCCGCCCTCATCTGGCTGACGATCGAGGGCGGCATCCCGCTCGTGGTGGCCGGCGGGGCAGGGGAGGAGCGTCTGGTCGTCCGCGACGCGCTGCTGGCCCTCGTCCCGGTGGGTGCGTCCGTGATGCGGCTCGCTGGCGATCGCGAGGACTTCGCGTGGATGCCCCAAGCGGGCGAGCTGGGCTGGCGCTCGACTGCGCCGTCACGCCCGATGCAGCCCGGCAAGCCCGGCGCGGTCATGGTCGCTGCGCTCGAGGACCGCGAAGGCGGGACCTGGGGCGAGGCCGCGCACCTTGCGATCCGGGCGCTGACCGCCGGGTACTCGCTGATCGCGACGGCGAGCGGGGCGACGCTCCAGGACGTGCTGGGGCATCTCTCGCGGCCGCCGGTGAGCGCGATCGACGACGAGCTCGCGCGCCTTGGCGTCGTGCTGCTGCTCGGCGACGGTCCTCGGGTCAGCGTCGCGCACTACCTCCGGCCTGCCGCTCGCGACCCCGGCGGCCACGTCCAGCGCCCGGCGCCGGCGGCGCTGGCCACGTGGAGCGCGAAGACGTCGCGGTACGACCACTTCGCCTGGGGGCTCGTCGCCGAGCTCGCCGGGCGGATCGGCGGGCGGCCGATCGCCTTCGAGCGCGAGCAGGCGCGTCGGGCGTCCGTCATCGCCGGCGCAACACGGGCTTGACGAGGGTGGGTCCCTTGCCCGTACAGTTCGCGCGGCGCGTCCCCGCCTGAGCCCTGCGTCCCGCGGGTCGCGGACCGCGCTCGGGGAGACAGCACATGCTGCAGCTGTTCTTGGTGCTCCACGTGCTGGGCGCCATCTTCGTGTTCGGCCCGACCGTGGCCTTCACGTTCCTCGCCAACGAGAACCGCCGGATGCCGGGCCACGGCGCCTTTGCGAGGCGCCCAAGGGCCCGCCGCCCGAGATCGTCGCGCTTGGCGGGCGGCTTGCCCGGGGCGGCATGTTCCTAACCGTGATGATCGTGCTGATCGTCATCCTGATGGTCACCAAGCCGGGCATCTGAGCTGCGTCACCGGTCCTGCGGGCGCTCGCCCGTCCAACCGGCCCATGACCGGGGCCCAACCGGCCCCCGCGCTGCGCAGCATCGCCCGCGAGCGGCACGCCGTTCCGCCCATTCGTCGGGCGGCGTGACGCGGCATTCTCGCAGTGCCCCCGGACGGCCGGGGCGTGAACTCGTGTACGCCACGCCGTCGGCCGGTACCATCCGGTGCGCACGCAACAGGAGACCAGATCCACATGCCCCACGTCGCCACATCCATCGCCGACCTGCTGGCCGCGTTGGCCGGCGCTGCCCACGTCGAGGGCGACAAGCTCGTCATCGACGACGAGGCCAAGTTCCGCGCCGAGGCGATCAAGGACCTGGCGTGGACGGCGGCGTTCACCACGGACGAGCCCACCGCCGAGGCAACGCGCTGGATGGTCTGGGAGGCCAGCCAGGCGCTGGGCGCCCGCTCCGCCAGCATCCAGGGCCTGTACATGGCCCGCAGCCGCGGCGAGGTCTCGGGCTTCACCGTCCCGGCGGTCAACCTCCGCGCCCAGACGTTTGACATGGCCCGCACGTTCCTCTCGATCGCCAAGGAGAAGGAAGTCGGCGCGATCATCTTCGAGATCGCCCGTAGCGAGCAGACCTACACGTTCCAGCGGCCGCAGGACTTCGCGACGAGCGTCCTCGCGGGCGCGATCGCCGCCGGCCACGTCGGCCCGGTGTTCATCCAGGGTGACCACTACCAGTTCAACGCCAAGAAGTACGCCGCCGATCCCGAGGCCATGACCGAG
>Ga0315271_10002089_pt1 | contig 12421 bp, 12 predicted proteins | sample C3_top_MG_FD_204664 | JGI IMG/M metagenome (GOLD analysis project Ga0315271, IMG submission 204664) | Sediment microbial communities from Yellowstone Lake, YNP, Wyoming, USA - C3_top | ecosystem: Environmental > Aquatic > Freshwater > Lake > Sediment | place: USA: Wyoming | collected 2017-08-01
GCACGTCCCCACACATCAGCACCGCGCCGACACTCGATGCCAGAATGAACGCGGCGTTGCGCGCGGTGTCTTTGGCATAGAAGAGCAGGGCGAAGCGATACAGTGCGTACACGCCCCCCGCGGCCGCAAGGAGCGATGGCAACTTGTACGACCAGTTATGCAACCCGAAGAGCGCGAAGGAGGCGGCGGACGTCCAGAACAGCAGGGGGGGCTTGTCGAGATAATCGACGTGGCGGTACTGCACCTGGAGCCAGTGTCCGCCTTGCAGCATTTCCATGGAGAGCGCCGCATACTGGGCGGCATCGACGTCCATCACATCGAGGAACAGCCCGCGGATGTAGGCGATGGCGAGACCGAGGGCGAGCCAGCCCCACGGATTGCGCAGCCCGCCCGCATCATCGCTGTTCACCAGAACCGAATCATCAAAAAGACCTCGCGGGGCTACCTCCTGAAGAGATAGGCGACTTTGAGGAAGAAGGAATCGTTCTGCAACCTCAGCGCCTGATCAATAGCGTTGGGATCGGCTTCCTGAGTGGAGCCATAGCCGAGGAATGCCACGGTGCCGGGAGTCGGCTCGTACGACGCCAGCCAATCCATCCGCAGCCGGTGCAGATCAGAGGCTGCCGCAGGGACACCGCTGACCTGGATCGGATAGCCCGTGGCGGGGTCTGTCAGGGCGTCTTGCCGCTGTGACCGGTACTCTCCAACCACGCGAAAGAAGAGGGCGCGATTCGGTTGTACTTCCAGCCGCACGCGTGGAATCACCGTGACGGCGAACTCGCTCTTGTCTGCGGTTCGCACCAGCTTGGTCCAGGTCAAGGTGCTGGAGAGCCGGATGCTCGACGTGGGGCGAAGATTCAAAGTGCCTCGCACCGAATTCACCGTACCTTGGGCGCCTTCCGGGAAGATTGGGGTCCGACCGAAAGCGGTCGTCACCGAGGCATCGAATCGACGAAAGAGCGGCGTGCTCACGGTCACGTTGCCACTCACCTGCCCGAAGACCCCCTCCGCCAGATCGAATGGAATCGTCCCTGACGGTCCCGCAACGGTGTACGTCGTGTAATTCACCGGATCGAAGCGCGCGAAGCCATCCGATATCTGACCACCGACATTCCAGCCGCCACGTAACCGGAATGACATGTTGGCTTGGAGCGCGCCCTCGACGCCGTTGTCGGTGAAGAAGTCGCCGTAGTTCCAGATCTCGTTCAATCCGGCGAAGATGGTGAATTGCTCGATACTTGCCCCGCGGGCACCGTAGAGCGACCAGCGATTGAAGGCCCGGGCCGTCATGATCCCGGTGCGGTTGACGAATCCGCTGCTCGCCTGGAAGTCGTCGGCGATCCCGGTGACGTGATAGTTGAAGCCGAAGGCGCGCCCGGTGCGGTCAACCTCCAGATCCCAGAGCGGTGCGGCCTTGGTGTCGTTGCTGCCCGAGGTGCCGGTCCAGGAACCGGCCAACTGACCCTGGAAGTAGTACAACTTCTTGAACACAAGCCGGGTATCGCCCGAAACCACTCGGTTGAACGCATCGTTCTCCCGGCGATCGGTGTACGTGAGTCCAGCCACCGAACCGGCGCCGACATCGCGACGGACTCGGGTCATGTTGACGAAGGCGTTGTCCTCGGCGCTGACCTCATCGAGTGCGGCAAGCGTGGCGATGGAGTACCGCCCTAGCTTGCCGGTGAACTTTGCCCCACCCAGGGGATTCACGATACTGCGCGTATACACCAGGTTGTTCGGCGCGGCGAAGAGTTCGATCCCTTCGAGAAAGAACGGCCGACGCTCGGGATAGAAGAGCGCGAACCGTTCATTGATCGTCACCAGTCCCGCGTCGGACTCCACTTGGGAGAAGTCGGGGTTGATGGTGCCGTCGAGCGTCGTACTCGTGAATCCGAGGCGGAAGTTCGCCCCCAGATTCGTCTCCAGTGGATCACGTGTAAAATCGCCGTTGGCATCGACCGACCCGGGCAGCGTAGCCGTCAGCGCCGGCTGGAATTCGGTGACCACCCCGCGTTTGATGTCGTGAATTCCGGTGATGGTGCCAGCCTGGGCGAGGAACGAGGCGTTGGCGCGCCGGGTATCGGTCCAGGTGTCCTCGAAGCCGGTGCGCTGGGTGACGCGCTGCACGTTGATGCCCCAGGTCTGGCTGGCACCGCCGGTGTAGCGCAACGACTTGAATGGGATCCGCATCTCGATCGCATACCCGAAATCCGTCCGCTGCCCCTTCGTCTGCCAGGTAAAATCCGGGTTTCGGTCGATCGTGCCCGACATCATCCCGGCGCTCGCCGAGAAGCCACCCTCACTCCGCACCCCGTCGTCCTGCACGCCGAGAGCGTTGCTCCCGAAGAAATATGCCCGCCGCCGATCGTTGAAGGTGTCGAGGTAGATGCTGACCTGATCATCGCTGGCGATCTGGTCACGCTTGGCGAGCGTCGAGCGCACCGAAGCCGGATCGCGGTCGTAGGCCAGAATGCCGAAGTACATCGCCGTCGGCGAGTACCAGACCAGCACCACCGTGGAATCCTCGGCAGGTCGACCGTCCACTGGACGGAATTGGTGGAAACCTTCGAGCCGCGCTGCCTGTTTCCAGACTGCTTCGTCAAGCACCGCGTCGAAGACGATCTCGGTTTCGATCCGCGGTGGGCGGATGACGGGGGCGGGAGCGATCGGTGTCTGGGCGTGGATGCTGGCGGGGAGCGCGAGCAGGAGGAGCAGGGTCAGGGAGGGCTTCATAGGGGCGGGAAGATAAGCAGGAGCGACGTGAGGGCGCAGTATGCCGCGCCCTCACGTCGCCCCCCACGCCACCCTACTCGTAACGCAGTGCCTGGATCGGGTCGAGCGACGCCGCACGTCGTGCCGGCCACCACCCGAAGAACAAGCCGACGAACGCCGAGAACAGGAACGCCACGACGATGGCTGTCGGGGAGACCGTCGTGGTGGAGCCATACTGCTTGCTGACAAACACCGACATCCCGATACCCATGGCGATGCCGAGCGCGCCGCCAGTGACGCAGAGCACCAGCGCCTCGATCAGGAATTGGCTCAAGATGGTGAACTTGGTCGCACCGAGCGCCTTCCGGATCCCGATCTCCTTGGTGCGTTCCGTCACCGAAACCAGCATGATGTTCATGATGCCGATCCCGCCAACGAGGAGCGAGACCGCCGCAATTGAGAGCAGGAGCTTGGTGAAGGTTTCTGCGGTCTGCGCCGACGTCGCCAGGAATTCCTTGGGTGAGCGAATCGTGAAGTTGTTGGCGGCTCCGGGCCGGATCTTGTGTTCCCGGCGCATGATCCGCTCGACGTCCACCATCCCCTGTTCCATCGGCAGCTTCGGATTCACAATCACTGATATGGAACGCAGCCGATCGGTACCGAAGACACGATAGCGCGCCGTGCTCAACGGAATGAGAATCTGTTCGTCGGGGTTCATGAACCCCTGCGAGCCCTTCGCGCTCAGGATGCCGATGATCTCGAAGGGAATGCCGCGCACCGTGAAGCTCTGCCCGATGATCGCCGCGCCGTTGGCATCGAGCATCTTCGGCACGTCGGAGCCGATCACGGCGTAGCGCTGGCGGGACGCATCATCACCGTCGGTGAACATCCGACCGCTCGTGATCGTGTAATTGCGGGCCCCGACATAGTTCGCTGTCGTCCCGATGATGCTGGTGTTGATATTCTTGTTCCCGAAGACCACCTGCTGATTGCGCCCCATTTCGGGCACAATTGCCGTGAGCGTTGTCGCGTCGCGCCTCAGCGCCTCGGCATCCTTCACGTACATCGGGGCACCGTCGCTGCGGGCAGCACCCATACTCATCCCCTGTCCGGGGCTCACCGACACCAAGGTGGCGCCCAGGGAGTTGATTCGGTCCTGGACGGCCTTCTGGGCGCCGGTGCCCATCGCCACCACGGTGATGACCGCGGCCACACCGATGATGACGCCGAGCATCGTGAGCATCGAGCGCAACTTGTTCGAGCGGATGCTCTGGAATGCCACACGAATGGTCTCGCCGATCAGCATGAGCTACTTCCCTCCCGGCCGGCCACCGCCACCGGCGCCAGCGGGCGCGCCAGCCGGACGAGCGCCACCCGCGCCACCGGCACCAGCCGCAGGCGCCTGTCCCGGTAGCCCACCCGAGAAGCCCTTCATCCGCGTCTGCAGGTCTTGCTGCGACTGCACAAACGACGCACTCGGCAGCATCAGCACGGAGTCTTTCTCGGTGAGGCCAGACTTCACCTCCGAGTAATCCAGGTCGGTCAGCCCCGTCTTGACGTACACCGGCACCGGCTTGCCATCGCGCTGCACGAACACGATATACGTGCCGCCGAAATTGTTGTCACCACCACCGCGGCGCATCCCACCATTGCCACCACCGCCCATGCCGCCACCTGGAGCTCCAGGGCTCCGTGCGCCGGCGCCAGATGTCGCGTTGCCGCCGCCACCCGTGCGGCCGCGGCCCTGCTGATCTCCGCCCGCCATGGCGCCGTTGCCTGTCGGTGCAGCCGCCGCAGCGCCCGGCGCGCCCTGCGGGCGGCCACTCGTTGCGTTGGGAGCCGCGATGGCGGCCTGGTTGGCGCTGTCGCCCGCACTCGGCGACGGTGCGGCCGCCTTCTTCGCCTCGGCCAGCATCTTGGTGAGGTCGTCATCGGAAATGCCAAGCACCGTGCCGGCGCTCTTGACGTCGCGCTCGGTCCGCAGCGCGGCGTTGGGCACCGAGAGCACATTCTTGCGCTCACCCACCTGGACCCGCACTTCGGCATTCATGCCAGGCTTGAGCAGTCCGTCCTTGTTGTCGATACGAATCAGCACTGGGAACATCGTGACGTTCTGGATCGTGTCGGCCTGCGGCTCGATCTTGAGGACTTCGCCACGGAACGGACGATTCGGGAAGGCACTGACCGTCACCTCCGCGGGGAGGCCTGGCCGCAGCTTGCCGATGTCAGTCTCGTCGACGTAGGTCTTGACCTGCACCAGGGCGAGATCGGCCATCGTCAGCAGCACGGTCCCGCCACTGGCGGTGTTCGGTGAGGAGATGACGTTGCCACGCTGCACCTGCTGTTCGATCACCGTGCCGGTGATCGGCGCGAGCACCCGGGTGTCGCCGAGGGTGATCTTGGCGTTTTCGAGCGAGATGGTACCGCGCACGACGTCGGCCTTGGAGTTGGCGACCGCGAGGGTGGTCGTCTCCAGCTCCTGCTGGGTGATCGCCTTCGCGACGAATAGATCCTGCGACCGCTTCAGCTGACCCTGGGCGTTGGCGAGCTGCGCCTTGGCGACGTCAAGATTGGCCTCAGCGGTCGCCACGTCATTCTGCGGGATGCGCTGGTCGACCTGCACCATCAATGTCCCGCGCGTGACGAAGTCACCCGTCTGGATCTTCACATCGAGAATCTCGCCCGACGCCTTCGACTTGACCTGCACGACGGTGTCGGGATTCACGGCGCCAGCGGCTTGTGCGGTGACGATGATGTCACGCCGTTCGACGGCCACGGCCTGATAGACCGGAAGCGCCGGCGGCTTGCTGCAAGCGCCAACGAGAGCCACCAAGGGCAATACACGGACGAACTTCATGCGACAGCCTCCACACTACTGCCGTCGCTCGACACCTTGCCATCCCGAAGGATGATCTGGCGCTTGGCGTGTTCGGCAATGTCATGTTCATGGGTGACGAGAATGATGGTTTGGCCCTGACGGTGCAGCGTATCGAGGAGGGCCATGATTTCCCCGGATGTGGCGGAGTCGAGATTTCCTGTCGGCTCGTCAGCGAGCAGAATCGACGGCCGGTTCACCAGCGCGCGGGCGATGGCGACGCGCTGGCGCTGTCCACCCGAGAGTTCGTTGGGCTTGTGGTCCATCCGGTCGGCCAGGCCAACCGCCGACAACGCTTCCTTCGCCCGCTCGCGCCGCTCCTTGGCCGAGGCGCCAGCGTACACCATTGGCAGCTCCACATTGGCAAGCGACGTGGCGCGCGGCAGCAGATTGAAGGTCTGGAAAACAAAGCCGATTTCCTTGTTCCGGATCCGCGCCAGCGCATCGTCGTCGAGTTCGCTCACCCGGTAGCCGTTGAGCCAGTACTCGCCCTCGGATGGCGTGTCGAGGCAGCCGATGAGATTCATCAGCGTCGACTTGCCAGAGCCCGACGGTCCCATGATCGCGACGAACTCGTTCCGCCGGATTGTGATGTCCACACCCTGCAGCGCCCGCACGCGCTCGCTGCCCATGGCGTATTCGCGTTGCAGATTGCGGGTCACGATCACCGCATCGCGCGGCACGTCAGCCGGAAGGGCCGCCATGCGCTCAGCAGTATCGCGGATGTCTTTGGCCATTACTGGATGCTCCGCCCGATCAGTGCTTCGACCTGGGCCTTGGCACGCAAGTAACTGAACCGCGCGGTCACCGCGTCGATTTCCGACTGCGTCAATTGCTCCTGCGCTGTCATCACGTCGATGATCGTCGCCACGCCCAGCTTGTAGCGCTCGGCGACGACCCGGAGGTTTTCCGTGGCGGCCTGCACGCTGGTGGCCAGGATCTCGATCTGCTGTTGCGCCGTGCCGAGCTCCGCCAGCCGCTGCGTCATCGACGCGAGTACTTGCCGTCGTGCTTCCGCCGCCGTCGCCTCGGCATTGTACATGTTGATCGAGGCGGTCTCGACGTTCTGCTCCCTGGTGAAGCCGTTGAAGAGCTGCCAGTTCAGCGAGAGCGAAAAGTTGCGACCCTGGAAGAACTCGTAGTCGTTCGCGGCGTTGCCGTTCCAGTTGTTGTTGAACGAGGCCGAGAGCGTCGGCCAGTAGACAGACTTGCTCGCCGCATACGATGCGCGTGCGGCGACTGCAAGCGCCTCTGCGTTCCGGGCCTTGGGTGATGAATCGACGGCTTCAATGCGGAGCATCGTGGTGTCGAGCACCACACTCCGGTAGTAGACCGAATCTTCGATCGCAGTCACGCGTTCGTCGGAGCCAATCAGCCGGCCAAGGTTGGCTTCGGCGGTGGCCACCGTGCTCTGGGCCTGCAGGTAGTTGAGCTTGGCCGTGCCGAGCGTCACCAGCGATTGCAGCGAATCAGAGCGTGTCGCTGAGCCGGTCTGCAGCTTGGCGATCGCCACCTTGAGCTGCTCTTCGGAGCGCTTCACCGTGGCCAGGCGCACTCGAAGGGTCTGGGTCGCGGCCAGTGCGTCGAAGAACGCACTCGTGGTCGTGAGTTGATTCTGGAAGTGGGCGTCGACATACGAGGCGCCAGCTGCATCCTGATTGGCGTGGGCGACTTTGAGGTTCTTGTTGCGCCCGAAGCCGTCGAAAATCAGCAGGGAGGCGTTGTAGCCGAAGCCATAGCTCTTGCTGGTGGTATTTCCGGTGACGATCTGGTTGGTGACCGGATCGACGCGCGCCTTGCCCTCGGAGAAGCCGCGACTGCCGCTCGAGTTCGCAGAGAGCGTCGGCAGGAAGGCACCCTTGGCGGTGCGCAAGCGCGCATCACTGCTGGCAACCTGACCGCCGGCGATGACCATGGAAGGCTGCACCGAGTCCGACATCTGCAGCGCCTGCGCCAGCGTCACCGCCTTGGGCGCTGACTGCGCCGCGAGTGGGAACGCGAGAGCGAGGACAAGGAAGGCCAAACTGCTTGACCGACTAGCGCGGACCACGGGGACCTCCGCGCGACTGTTCACGCATCTTCTTTCGGTTCGCATCACTGGCCTGTGTCATGGAGTCGTACCTGACCTGTTGCTGAGGAGTGAGGATTGCGCGCACGTCGGCGCGAGTCTGGAGGCGACGAGCTTCCACCGCCGGGCGCACCGACTCCCAGAGGGAATCCATCGGCGCGCCGATGCTACCATGGACAATCGAGTCGACGGCCGCGGAGCCGCGCTTGTAAATCGCCACGATGCTGTCGCGCTTGTCCGCCTTCACATCGAGCTCCTTGGCCACCCACGCGCCCATGCCGCCGCCGGGACCACCACCCATCATTCCGCGGCCACCGCCGCCCATCCCTCGCCACACGAACTCGGCCTTGCCGGCGCGGAATGCGGTGGTCAAACCCGCGACACCAACGACCATGCCGGCCACGAAGGCGACGAAGAGGAGGACCATTGCCCGGGTCCGCGTGGTGCTCATCGCTCCTCCGAGGTCATCGCGACGAGGAGGACATCTGCACCGGGGCGCGAGCCGTCAAGCAGCTCACTGGCCACAGATGCATCAACCGTGGCCGTGGTTGCACTCCGCGACCAACCCCACCCCGCGAGCACCGTGGCCAGTGACGCCGCCATCAGTCCCTGCCAGAACCAGCCCGAGAGTTCATCCTCCCAGGCCCGCTGGCTGATCCGAGCCCGGATCCGCGTCACGAACGCCTCACCATGCGGCATGGCAAGCGCGTCGCGAATCGCCATCCCCAGTTCAGCGTCTGGCGCATCATTCATCGGTGACAGATCACTCATCCCACTCCTCCTTCACGGATTCGAGCACCTTGCGCAGTGCTCGTCTGCCGTGGAATACGTCTGACTTTACAGTCCCCTCAGGGATCCCTAACATCGTGGCAATTTCGGCCTGCGCATACCCTTCTGCATCGAACAGCACCACGGCGAGTCGCTGTCGCTCCGGGAGGGTGGCGAGCGCCGCCTTCAATCGCTCTCCCAGATCCAGCGCGCCGGCATCTCGAGCCGGGTCGTCGCGCGATGCCGCGGCGACATGATCGAGCGCTTCGGTGCTTCGTACCCGCCGACGACGACGCAGATCCTTGGCCGCATTCACCACGATCTGCATCAACCACGGCCGGAAGGCCCGCTTCGTGTCGAAGCGTCCGATCGCCTGCCAAGCGGAGAGAAACCCCTCCTGCGCGGCATCATCGGCGTCTTCCTGATCTTCCAGGACCGTATACGCCACCCGGCGAGCCATCGGTGCGTGGAATGCCACCAGTTCCCCGAAAGCCCCCGCATCGCCCCTGGAGGCGCGAGACGCGAGCTTGGCCTCGTCCACGCCCGTCATACGCGGAGAACCCCGGGTCGGTTGAGCATCAACTCCGCCCCCGATGGCCGATCGCCCGGACGATCAGGGCCGCTGCCATAAGGGTTCCCAAGGTGGCGGCGGTATAGGCCGCTGGCACCGGGAAGAGCACCAGCAGGGCGGCCGCGACCAGGAGGACCAGGGCCAGAGGACCGAAAACAGCCGCTCGGGCTCCCCGGACCAGCCCGGCGGCCGTCACCATGGCCTGCCTACGCCGTTCGCGGGAGCTTCGGATATGCCGGGGATTGTGCCCCAGCGGGGGGTGCTGGCGGGCGAGGGCCGGTGGAAGCTCTCGCCCAAAGAGCATCGGAATCTTCCGTGGCTGCCGGACGACCTCACATGAGGTCGCCAGATCGCTCAGGAACTGCTGCTCCAGCGCCGCTCCCATCGCGGGATCGTCGACGAAGACATCCAGCTCCCAGTTCGCCAGCAAGGATGAGGCGTTCATGTTGCTCGACCCGACCCGGACCCAGCGCCCATCGGCCACGATGGTCTTGGCATGGAGCATCGGCCCCTGCCACTCCCAGATCCTCACCCCAGCCTTCAGCAACCCGCGATAACCCACCCGGGCCAGATTCCGGAGCATCGGCATGTCACTCGCGCCGGGCACCAGAATCCGAACATCGACCCCATCTCGTGCCGCATCGATGAACGCCTGATAGAGCCGCTGGGGCGCAGCGAGGTACGCCTCGGTGACCCAAATCTTCGACGCACTGACGCCGAGGAGGAGTTCGATGGTTCGGTAGGCACGCTCGCGTCCCGGCTCGGTGGCAACCACGCGCACGTCGGTGCCACCGGCCTCCGCAATGTCTCCGTCGACTTCGCCTGCCGGGATCGTACTCCCCCCAGCGAAACGCCAAGCCCGCTCGAACGCGATATCGAGGAGGCCAGCCGCCGGCCCTTCGAGGGAGATCGCCGTATCTCGCCACGGCAGCCGACCCAACGCCGCATCACCGACCCACTCGTCGCCGATGCACAGGCCACCAGTGACACCCCGCGCACCATCGACCACGAGCACCTTGCGGTGGTCGCGGGATGCCAGCAAGAGTGGATCACGCAGGCTCGGTGGTCCGAACGCCATCACTTCGATGCCGACATCGCGCAGCTGCTGCCAGAATCGTCGTGGAGTGCCACGGCTGCCGACCCAGTCATAGAGAACGCGCACCTTCACACCGTCACGGGCCTTGGCGATCAGCGCGGTCGCGAAGGCCTGCCCGGTGGCATCGCCATTGATGATGTAGTTCTCGAGGTGAATCCGGCGCTTGGCGCTCGCGATCTGGGCATGCATCACCGCGTAGTTCGCCGGTCCATCGATGAGCGGCAAGACGCGATTGCCCGGAACCGATGGCACGCCGGCGGCGCGCGCAACCGCGCGATTCAACGCCCCCACGGCGTCTTGCTCCAGGACAGTGACGCCAGTCACGCGCCGCCCAGTCCGAGCTCCCGTTCGTGCGGACGCAATGCTGTGAGGACCTCCCCGATCAATCCGTCGAGGGGAAACCCAAGTTCGGTGGCGCCGTTGCGCACGTCATCACGATTGACACCACGCGCAAAGCCTTTGTCCTTGAGCTTCTTGAGCACCGATGGCGGCTCGAGGTCGGCCAAGGACTTTGACGGACGCACCAGGCCGCACGCCACCACGAATCCGGCGAGTTCATCCACGGCAAAGAGCACTCGGGCAAGATCGCTGGTGCGCGGCGTGTGCGTAAACTCGGCGTGGCCGAGAATGGCGTCGCAGCCCTCGGCGGGGAAGTCGAGCGCGCGCAGATGGCGGACGCCTTCGCTCGGATGCTCCTGATCGGCCGACTGCGCCGCGTTCGGAAACCGTTCGTAGTCGAAGTCGTGCAGCAGCCCTACCACGCCCCACCACTCCGGATCCCCGCCGTAGCGGGGTGCCAGCTGCCGCATCGCCAACTCGACTGCACGCATGTGACCGCGCAACGACGGGGACGCCGTCCACTCGGTGACCAGCTCCCACGCACGATCGCGCGGCCACGCGCGCGGAGTGCTCAATGCATGCTCGTGGGCATGACGGCGAGTCCGACGTGAAATTGCACTCGGGCCGCTTCGATGTGGTCGAGTGCGACGACAAAGACATAGTCGCCGGCCGATGGCAGCGGGAGATCGAAGACGAACACAGCAGACGTCTCGACTTCGACCACACCAGCGGGTGGTTCGTTGACCTCCATCATCCCGCCCTGTTCGAGCAGCGTCGCACCGGCGGGATCGAGCAGCCGGACCGACAGTTGGTGACTGCCCAGTTCAGTGCGCCGACCCCGCAAATGGAGCACGAGGTGCGCCCGCGGGTGCATCGCGGGAAGCTGGGACACCACCACCTGACGCCAGATGCCCAGCACGGAGAGTTTTCCGTGCTGATCCACCATGGCGTAGTCGGCGAGCACTGCCAGATCGACGAGCGTACTCAGCTCACTCGAATGGACGTGATCACATCACCCTGCTTGATCTTGTTCACGATGTCCATGCCGCTGGTCACCTGTCCGAAGACGGTGTGCACGCCATCGAGATGCCCCTGGGGCGAATGCGCGATGAAGAACTGGCTGCCGCCGGTGTTCTTGCCGGCATGCGCCATCGAGAGCGACCCGGCACTGTGCTTGTGCTTGCTGGTGTCGGTCTCGCACTTGATGGTGTAGCCCGGACCGCCAGTGCCGACACGCGGATGATTCGGATCCTTGGAAAGCGGGTCGCCGCCCTGAATCACGAAGTTGTTGATGACCCGATGAAAGCGGGTGCCATCGTAGAATTCACTGTTGGCGAGCTTCTCGAAGTTGCCGACGGTACCGGGAGCGTCCTTCTCGAACATCTCGGCGATGATGGTGCCTTTTTCGGTCTCGATGGTAGCGGTCTTGGACATGCGTGGGATCCTCGTAGGGTAAGCGCCAAATATACGAGAGGCGAGGAGCGAGAAGCGAGAGAAGCGCATCTCGCTTCTCGCTCCTCATGCTCTGCTCGGGCAGACATCCGCCAGTGCGCACTCCCCGCACCTTGGCCGGTTCGCAATGCAGGTCCTGCGGCCGTGCCAGATCAGCAGGTGGGAGACGAGCGCCCAGTCTTCCGTCGGAATCAGCGCCATCAGGTCGCGCTCGACGCGTTCGGCATCGGTCTCGCCTGTCAGTCGCAACAGCCGCCCCAGCCGGAGGACGTGCGTGTCCACGGTGATCCCTTCCGAGATGCCATAGGCGTTGCCGAGGATCACGTTCGCGGTCTTGCGTCCAACCCCGGGGAGCGGTCGGAGTTCCGCCATGGTGTGGGGCACCACCCCCTCGTGATCGGCGACCAGGGTGCGCGCCATCCCGAGGAGACTCTTCGCCTTGTTCCGGAAGAAGCCGGTCGAACGGATGACCTCCTCGATGGCCTCCTGGCTGGCGGCCGCGAGCGCGAAGGGATCGGGCCAGCGGCGAAAGAGTTCCGG
>Ga0315271_10002090_pt1 | contig 12421 bp, 9 predicted proteins | sample C3_top_MG_FD_204664 | JGI IMG/M metagenome (GOLD analysis project Ga0315271, IMG submission 204664) | Sediment microbial communities from Yellowstone Lake, YNP, Wyoming, USA - C3_top | ecosystem: Environmental > Aquatic > Freshwater > Lake > Sediment | place: USA: Wyoming | collected 2017-08-01
ACATCGTGCCGGTGCGGCCAAAGCCAACCGCGATTTCATCGGCGATCAAATGTACCTGATAGCGGTCGCACAGTTCGCGTGCGCGCTGAAGATACGCCGGGTGATACATGCCCATGCCCGCCGCGCCCTGTACCAAGGGTTCGACGATGAAAGCGGCGGTGGTGTCTGCGTGCATTATCAAATACGCTTCCAGCGATTCGGCGGCACGCAGCGCGTAGGTGAGCGCTGACTCACCTGGCTCGGCAAAGCGCCAGTCAGGCGTCATCGTCTGATGGCTTGGCCGCAATAAAGCTGAATAGCTGTCCTTGAACAGCGCCACGTCGGTAACCGATAGTGCGCCGACGGTTTCCCCGTGGTAAGCATTTTGCAGGCTGATGTAAGCTGTTTTCTCGGTACGCCCAACATTGCGCCAATAGTGAAAGCTCATTTTCAGCGCGATCTCGGTGGCGGACGCGCCGTCGGAACCGTAGAAGGCGTGCCCCAACCCGGTCAGCGCCGCCAGCCGTTCGGACAGTTCCACCACCGGCGCATGGGTGGCGCCCGCCAGCATGACGTGTTCGATCCTGCCCAGTTGGTCGATAAGGGCGGCATTGATGCGCGGGTTGCAGTGGCCAAAGAGATTGACCCACCAGCTTGAGATTGCGTCGAGATAACGCCGCCCATCGTAATCGACCAGCCACGCGCCTTCCCCCCGAGCAATCGCCAGTGGGGGCGTGGCTTCGAGCTGCTTCATCTGGGTGCAGGGATGCCATACCGATGCCCGGGTGCGTCTTAAAAGTTCATCCATGCCCTTGATATTGTCCTATGCCACCCCCATAATTGGCACTTAGCGGCGACGAGTGCTAAACACGGTTTGCCGCTTCCTATTTTCCGATGACCGCCGGTCATCATGTCATGTAACACAATGGAGACTTTGCAATGAAAATCCGTCCTCTGCACGACCGCGTGATTGTCAAGCGCATGGAAGAAGAGCGCAAGACCGCTTCCGGTATTGTGATTCCTGATGCCGCTACCGAAAAACCCGACCAGGGCGAAGTCGTCGCCGTGGGCGCTGGCAAAAAAGACGACCAAGGCAAACTGATTCCGCTGGATGTGAAAGTCGGCGACCGCGTGCTGTTCGGCAAATACGCCGGCCAGGCCGTCAAGGTTGAAGGCGACGAGCTGCTGGTGATGCGTGAAGAAGACATCATGGGCGTGGTCGAGAAGTGACGCATTGATCCGCGCTTTGAGCGCGGAAATCAAATGCGTCATCCCCGCGCAAGCGGGATACAGACTAAATGAACCTAGATTCCGGCTTTCGCTGGAATGACAAACTCAAGGAGTATTAAGCATGGCTGCAAAAGACGTACGTTTTGGCGATTCCGCCCGTCACCGCATGGTGGCTGGCGTCAACATTCTGGCTGACGCCGTTAAAGTAACCCTGGGCCCGAAAGGCCGCAATGTGGTGCTGGACCGTTCCTTCGGCGCCCCCACCGTAACCAAGGACGGTGTCTCCGTCGCCAAGGAAATCGAGCTCAAGGACAAGCTCGAAAACATGGGCGCGCAGATGGTGAAAGAAGTCGCCTCCAAGACTTCCGACGTGGCCGGTGACGGCACCACCACCGCCACCGTACTGGCCCAGTCCATCGTCAACGAAGGCATGAAGTTCGTCGCCGCCGGCATGAACCCGATGGATTTGAAGCGCGGCATCGACAAGGCGGTCACCGCCATCGTCGGTGAACTGAAGAACATTTCCGTACCCTGCACCAGCAGCAAGGAAATCGCCCAGGTCGGCGCCATTTCCGCCAACTCCGATTCCTCCATCGGCGACATCATCGCCGCTGCCATGGACAAAGTCGGCAAGGAAGGCGTGATTACCGTGGAAGACAGCTCCGGTCTGGAAAACGAGCTGGACGTGGTCGAAGGCATGCAGTTCGACCGCGGCTACCTCAGCCCCTACTTCATCAACAACCCGGACAAGCAGATGGCGGTCATGGAAGATCCCTTCATCCTGCTGTTCGACAAGAAAATCTCCAACATCCGCGACCTGCTTCCGGTGCTGGAACAGGTCGCCAAGGCCGGCAAGCCGCTGCTGATCGTGGCGGAAGACGTGGACGGCGAAGCGCTGGCCACCCTGGTGGTGAACAACATCCGCGGTATTCTCAAGACCTGCGCCGTCAAGGCTCCGGGCTTTGGCGACCGCCGCAAAGCGATGCTGGAAGACATGGCCATCCTCACAGGCGGCACGGTGGTCGCGGAAGAAGTCGGCTTGAGTCTGGAAAAAGTGCAACTGACCGACCTTGGCCGCGCCAAACGCATCGAGATCGGCAAGGAAAACACCACCATTATTGATGGCGCGGGCAATGTCGAGTCGATCAAGGGTCGTATCACCCAGATCAACAAGCAGATCGACGAAGTCACCTCCGACTACGACAAAGAGAAACTGCAAGAGCGCAAAGCCAAGCTGGCGGGCGGCGTGGCCATCATCAAAGTGGGCGCGGCTACCGAAGTCGAAATGAAAGAGAAGAAAGCCCGCGTCGAAGATGCGCTGCACGCGACCCGTGCCGCGGTGGAGGAAGGCATTGTCCCCGGCGGCGGCGTGGCACTGCTGCGCACCCGCGCTGTTGCCTCCAAGGTCAAGGGCGATAACCATGACCAGGACGCCGGCGTGAAAATCGTGTTGCGCGCCATCGAAGAGCCGCTGCGCCAGATCGTCAAGAACTGCGGCGAAGAGGCTTCCGTAGTGGTCAACAAGGTGCTGGAAGGCACAGGCAACTATGGCTACAACGCCCAGACCGGCGAATACGGCGACATGGTGGCGATGGGCGTGCTCGACCCCACCAAAGTCACCCGCATCGCTCTGCAAAACGCCGCATCCATCGCCAGCCTGATGCTGACGACCGACTGCATGGTTGCAGACCTGCCGGAAGACAAGTCGTCTGCCCCGATGGGCGGCGGTGACATGGGTGGCATGGGTGGCATGGGCGGCTTCTAAAACCCACGTCGCTTCATCCGGAAAGCCCCGCTTCGGCGGGGCTTTTTTATGGGGTATCCGGAATTTAAGGTGTGGGAAGTACCAAGTTCATCGGCACCACGGCCATACAACCTCAGTGTTGAAATGTATTAACGGCGGGGTTCGGCCATTATGGAAAGCTTTCCATAATGGCCGTTATGCAAAGTCGTTGATTATGGAAAGTAGCCAGTTTGAGCCGGCACCAACCGCTCTGGGAGAGCGGCTGGTGCCGATTTTGCGCTTCACATAATCAAAGCTTTCTCAAGAAGGCGAGCAGCGAGTCAGGTGCCGTATAGCGCTGGATCGTGGCTGTAGGTTCGTGGAGTCTGGCCAAGGCGCGCTCCTTCATGGCCAAGTCTGCCTCGACGTACTGATGAGTGGTCATGGGACTTTCGTGACCGAGCCAAAGGGCGATGACGCTAATGTCGACGCCGGACTGCAGCAAATGCATTGCCGTCGTATGTCGGATCACGTGGGGAGATACATGCCGATTAGCCAAGCTCGGGTGGGCCGGTGTGGCGGCCTGAACGGCCAAGGTCAATCGCAGGGTAACGTTGGCACGCGTCATCACATGGCCGTTGCGATTTGGCAGCAAAGGTGATGCCGTGTCGAACTGTGAATTCAACCGCAACCAAGCCCGCACCGCCTTCACCGTCGATTGCCAGAGCGGAACACTGCGCTGCTTGCGCCCCTTCCCGTGCAAATGCACACACGCCGCACTGTCGTCGAGTACGACAGCACTGACCTTGACGCCGATCATCTCCGACACCCGAGCGCCCGTGTTGTAGAGCAGTAGAAATAGCAGGTGATCACGCTGGCTCAACCACGTTCCATCTGGCGAGCCAATCACGGCCAGCATCTCGTCACGAGACAGGTAGCCGAACATCGGGCGCTCAAAGCGCTTCACGGGAACGCCCAGTGCGCGCTCAATCACTTGCAATGACGATACATCCCGGTGAGCAGCGAACTTCAAGAATGACCGCAACGCTGCCAGTCGCGCATTGCGGCTGCGTACCGTATTGTGTCGTTGGCGTTCCAGATGATCGAGGAACGCCATCAGCAGTTCGGGCGTCACGTCCGCCAGGTTCATCGCTGTTGGCGACTTGCCCAAGCGGGATTCCGCAAAGGCGAGAAACAACATGAAGGCATCACGGTAGGCCGTAATGGTCTGTGGGCTGAGCGCCCGCTGCTGAGTCAGGTACTCGGCGAAATACGCTTGCACCAGTGCGGCGAATGACGGCGGCTGTTTGGACTTACGCATCGCCGTCTCCCTCACGATTTGCGAAGCGTTCGAACTTGCCGCCGGACAGCGCCATCAACTCCGAAACGGCCGTGAGATACCAATAGGTGTGGACGATCTTGGCGTGACCCAGGTAGGTCGACAAGGCCAACATCATCTGCTCGATATCGGTTCCCTCGGCATGCCAGAGCATCAGGCGCCTGACAGCAAAGGTGTGGCGTAAGTCATGAAGGCGTGGTGCGTCATGCGCCCCACGATTCACCCAACCCAAACTGTCACGCAGTGCGTTGAAGACACGATGCGCTTGGCGAGCGCCAATCGGCTGCCCCAGGCGTCGGCCACGGCTACCGATGAGAAACGGCGTTTCCTGCGTAGTGGAAGCATGCCTGGCACGCAGACGCCGGTAACGCGCCAAAGCGGCGACAGTACTGGGGTGCAATGGCAACTGGCGCGACTTGGCAAACTTGGTCTGCCGCACGGTCAGCATCCCGCGAGTGAGGTCAACATCGGCATCGCGCAGATGAATGGCCTCGGATACACGCAACCCGGTGGATGCCATCAGACCGAATAGTGTCTCGTACGTATCTGGGCGTACGCTACCCCGTGGCCCAAGCTTGCGGGCAGCGGCCAGCAATTCCATGGTCTCCGCTTCATGGTAAATGTGCGGGGCCACACGGCCTGCCTCTGGACCGAAGATCAGTTCATCGGGCACTTCAGTATCCGGCTCGAACTGTTTCAGATAGCGGATGAAATGCCGCAGTCGGGCGAGACGCGCGGCCCAGGTAGCGGGTGTGCCTCGCTGCCGCTTATCCTGTCGCGCCCAATCCACCATCAGGTCGATCGTCAACGGCCCGCGATGGCGCTGAGAAGCGACATAGTTGGCAAAGCTGGTCAGAAACGTATGACGCGAGTGCATCTGGAATCCCAAGCGGCGCCGCTCGGCAACATAGTCGTCGATGCGTTTCTGCAAGCCAATCCGCGCACTCATGATGTGCTCCCCGGCCACGGCAACGCAACGGCTGCCAGCTTGGGTGTGTCGAGCTTGGCGTAGATCAGTGTCGTGTTCAGCGAACGGTGGCGCAGCACGTCGGCCACTTCCTTGAGCGAACTGCCGTTCTCGACCATACGACAGGCCACGGTATGCCGAAGTGCATGCCCGCTGCTGTGCATCAGCCCCGCCCGTTGGCAGGCGTGCTTGAGCACCTTCTGGACCGCCATCGACGTAATGGCGTGATCCTGTGCGTCGAGTTTCCGGACGAAGACGGCAGGATGGGTGGTCAATGGACGCTCGTGTTGCAGATAGTCGGCCAGTGCTTGTCCGGTTTCCATGGGCAACGGCAGAACGTCCTGTCGTAGCGACTTGGTACCTTTCAACGTGACCGTGCCGGCGCGCCAGTCGATGTCATTGATCTTGAGGTGGGCGATCTCACCGGCACGCAGTCCCAAGTCCAGGGCACAGCGCACGATGGCGTAGCCGCGTTTCGGCCAACGACAGGCGGCTGGAAAGGAAGTCAGCACGCGTTCAGACTCTTCCAACGTAAGTGCGCGTGGCAATGTCGCCAAGTTCCAGTGCACCGGGTTCTGGATGACCGCCAGCAGTGCGCCAGTCTGGTCACCGCAGGTGATTCGGTAACGCAAATAGCTTCGCAGTGCCGACGCCAATTTGGATGTGTGGGATGGCGTCTGGCACGCATCAAGTTGGCTGGCAAGAAATTCGCGCATGTCATCCGGGCGCAGCTTGGCGATATCAACAGGTCGCGTTACAAATTTCTGGCACAGCAAACGCCCCACGATACGGGTGCAGTGCTTGCGGGTGCCGGCGGCCAAGCCGCGCACATCGCGCAGATGCTCGTCGTAGCGGTTCAGTTCTCTTGCGATGTGACTCGCCATCGCCGCCGGTTGCCGTGCGCCAGATACGGAACGATGTTTGGTCGTGTGGTTCATAACGGTCTCCTGAAGTGGGACCACTACTTCAGACGACCGCAGAAATTATGTCGAGCGCTCGGCAACACGAACCTTTGCCGATCCCCTGATTACCTGCCTCTTAGCCCTTCCTGCGTTGGCTACTTTCCATAATCAACGACTTTGCATAACGGCCAGGTCCGGCCATTGAGCCGGCTGGAAATCACCTGAACCGAACGACCGGTAACTCATCACATTGCTGACGTTGAAGGCCAAACAAGCTGCATTTACCCCTATTGCCGCGTGCCTTTGTCAGCTCGTGGGCGTCTCAATGAGCATAAGATAACGTCGTATCAATTTTTTTGAGCCTCAGGGAGGTTGCGATATGAAATCCAGAATTTCGCTTTTCAAGAGCAATGGGGGCAAGGCCATGTTTTTGGCCCTCGCCACTATGGGTATGTGCATGGCAACGTCGGCAGTTTCTGCGGCCAGCTTAAACGGTCAGGTGCTCGGCGCCGGTGCACCGATCGCCAATTCGACCGTCACCCTGTGGGCTGCAAGAGCCGGTGCACCGAAGCAACTGGCGCAAGCGCGCAGCGGTGCCGATGGCCGTTTTACGCTGACGGCGCCAAGCGCCCTTGCCGATTCCAGCCTCTACCTTGTCGCCCAGGGCGGCCATCCAGCCGCCAACAAGGCCGCCGGCAACAACCCCGCCATCGCCTTGATCTCGGTGCTCGGCAGCAAGCCGCCGCTCAAGGTCACGATCAACGAAATGACCACCGTGGCGTCGGTATGGACCAACAACCAATTTCTCCACGGCACTGCGATCAGCGGGTCGGCACTCGGCCTGCACATCGCCGCGGGTAACGTGCCTAACCTGGTGGACCTCGAAACGGGCGGACTGGGCCCGGTGATTCAAGATCCGCTCAACAGTTCGCAGACGTCGACATTGGCGACATTCAATACGCTGGCGAATTTGCTGGCGGGCTGCATCACGCGGGTCCACGGCGACGCGTGCAACAAGCTCTTCGCAGTCGCCACGCCTCTGGCTGGCGTTGCACCGACCGACATGCTCACGGCGGCGCAGAACATCGCGCGCAACCCATCGCATCAAGCGCAGAGTCTCTTCGCGCTGCTGGATGCCTTCTATCCCGTCCCCGCCGGGAAGAGCTGGCGCCCGGTGCCCTTCATCCCTTACCTCAGCTTCGCGCCGAGTGCGTGGACCCTGTCCTTGGTCTATGCCGGCGGCGGGTTGAACTCGCTGGGAGGCATCGCCATTGATGGTGAGGGCAACATGTGGGCGGACGATAACTTCCTCGTGGGTTCACAGTCAACGATCTACAGCGGGTTTGGCGGCGGTCTCTCGAAAATCGCGCCGAATGGCCGGCCTCTTTCGCCTATGACGGTCGGGTATCGCGGCGGCGGCATCGATGGCCCCGGTTTCGGGATCGCCATTTCCGCCGATGACAAGGTGTGGGCCACCAGCTTGGCAGCCAAGAACATTTCTGTGTTCGACCGCAAAACGGGTAAGCCGCTTTCGCCCAAGACCGGCTACAGCTTCGGCGGACAACTGGGAACGATGCAGGGCATCATCACCACGCCGAATGGCGACGTCTGGGCGCTCGACAATGAAAAGGACCAGATCGTGTATCTGCCGAAGGGAGACGCCACGAAGGGGCGCATCCTGGGCCGCACCGTGAATGGTAAACCTGTTGACGGCACACTTCAGGTCAAGATGCCCTTCCACCTCGCCGTGGATCAACAGGATCGGATCTGGGTCACCAATAGCGGTTCCAACACGGTGACGCGCTTCCCGGCGAGTGATCCCGGCAAAGCCGAACAGATCAAAGTCGGGTTCGCTCCGCGTGCAGTCGCCATCGATAGCCTCGGCAATGCCTGGGTCGCCAACACCGTCGGCCATCCCGACACGAGGGAGAAGTTGGCGTTGATCGAGGAAAAGCTCAAATCGAAGGTTGAAAGCCTCGTTGAAGACTCGGCGTCAAAGGCCAACGCCGCCGCCGAGATGTGGATCGACCTGTTTGAACTTCTGGTCAAATATCCCGGCGGCGACGTTTCCATGGTGCGGCCCGATGGCATAGTCCTGTCGCCGTTTGATGCTGGGGAGAGCATCAACGGGCCTTGGGGCATCGCCATCGACGGCAACGACAATGTGTGGGTGGCCAATGCGATGGGCCACTCGGTCACGCAGCTCTGCGGGGCGCGTCCCGCGAACTGCCCACCCGGCACAAAGACCGGCGACTCGATTTCACCTTCCGGCGGCTACATTGGCGGATTGCAAACCATTACGGACGTTGCCGTTGATCCTGCCGGTAACGTGTGGGTGGCGAACAACTGGGATAGGCCGGACGAGGGCTTCAAGAAAGTCCCGGACCCGGCGCTCGCCACCCGCTTTGGTGGCAACGGCACCGTGGTCTTCTTCGGCTTGGCAAAGCCGGTCCGCACGCCGCTGATCGGCCCGCCGCGCCAGCCCTAAGTCACAACCGATCGGGCGCACCCGTCCCAATCAGATGCGCCTGCGACTTCACCAGCGAGGGAGTCTGAAATTTAACTGCTTAACGGCCTCTGAGGGACGATTGAGAGCACTGTTCGGATTCGTCAAGGCGACCTGTACTGATTCGGCGAACTGGACTGAGACGGTCAGGCAGAAAACCTGACCGGCAGCTTTATTGTCACAATGCTGCCTTAGAACTTCCGAACGTCATCAGGCAGCTTTGGGTCGCTATGTATAGCTACACATAGCGACCCCTATGCATAGAACTCAACTAGGGGTAGATCGTACGGGCCAGAGCGGTTTGACGCAGTCGTAGCGCGGTCCTTGGCGAAATCGGCCAGCGTATATCTAGACATAGTTTCCGCAGCAGAGTGCAGTGATGGTTCCACTTCAGGAGACCATCATGGGAAACACACAATCATCTCGACTCACCCGCATCGACTGGCTCGCCAAGGGGCCTCTCGCCCCTCACGTTGATGCGTACAAGCAGTACCTGACTGACCGCGGCTATGCGGCGACCACGTTTGCCAACTGCATTCGCTGCGTTGCCCACTTTGCTCAATGGGTTCACGGTCGCCGTCTGCGCGTCCGACACATCGACGAAGCAGTTGTCGCCGAGTTCCTTGACGACCATCTGCCGCGATGCCGTTGCACCGGCCCGGTTCAACGTGATCGACGCAACCTGAGTGCTGCGCTGGGCCATCTGCTCACTGTGCTGCGCGATCAGGGAGCGATAGTTCCGCCGACGGTAAGCACGACGCCGGTAAATGAGGAACTGCGCCGCTACGATGAGTACATGGATCATGTGCGCGGCCTGGCGCTCAAGACCCGGGACATCGCTTTGCGTATCGTGAGCCGGTTGCTGGCCTCCCGCTTCGGCGACGGTGCTGTCAACATCGCAGCGATCAAGCCCGACCATGTTCGCCGCTTCTTCGCGCAACAGGCCAAGCTGTACAGCAAGCCGGCAAACGCCGGCACGGTGGTCGCAGCACTGCGAGGATACTTCCGCTACCGCGCTTCGCTTGGCGACGCGGTGCACGGGTTGATCGGCGTGTTGTCCTACCCAGCCAACTGGCAGTTGTCCTCGCTACCCAAGACGCTGACGGCCGAAGAAGTTGAGCAACTGATCAGCTCGCTCGGCAAACCCGGCCGCTCCATGCTGCGCGCTGACGCCATTGTGCGCTGCGCTCTTGATCTCGGGCTTCGTAGCGGCGAGGTCGCCCGAATCAGTCTCGACGACATTAACTGGCGTGCCGGCACGATCACGCTGCGTCACACCAAGGGCCGTCGCGAAGATGTGCTGCCACTGCCAGTGGCTATCGGCAAGGCCATCGCAGCTTACTTGAAGCACGAACGTCCCACGACGAGTAACCGCGCGGTCTTCGTACGCCATGTAGCACCACGCGATCAGCCCGTCGGCCCCGACCTCGTGCGCAAGACGATCCGCCAAGCCTTCATGCGCGCCGGACTGCCCTACACGCGCTCGCACCTGCTGCGCCATACGATGGCCAATCGGTTGTTGGTAGCCGGCTCCTCCCTCAAGGAGGTGGCCGACGTGCTACGCCACCGCTCGCTGAACACCACGCTGATCTACGCCAAGCTCGATAGCCGCAAGCTCATAGAGGTCGCCCTGCCGTGGCCGGGGAGCGCAGCATGAGCGCGCCCACCTCCCTGCAAACGCGCGTCGAGCGCTATCTGGTCGAGCGTCGCGGCTTGGGCTTCTCCGCGCGCACTCAGGCTTATGCCTTGCGAAGCTTTGTGCGTCATGTCCAGACCGTCGGACACCGCGGGCCGTTAACCGTAGAGGTCATGGCCAACTGGGCTCGACGCGACAGCCACGGCAGCAGTGATCCGCTCACCTGGGCGCGCCGACTGAAGCTGTTGCGCTCCTTCCTGCGTTGGCTGCAGCAGTTCGAGCCGCGAACCGAGGTTCCTGACGACGCGATCTTCGGGCGACTGCCCGAGCGGCAGGCGCCGCACATTTACAGCGAGCAGGAGATCGTCGATCTGCTGGCCGCCGCGCGGCGGCTTGGGCCAACACCTGGCCTGCGCGGCGTCATCTTCGAGACGCTGTTCGGTCTGATCGCCAGCACCGGGATGCGGATCTCCGAGGCGCTGTCGCTGCGTAACGAAGATGTCGACCTTAGGTGTGGGATGCTCACCATCCACCAGACTAAGTTCGGCAAGTCGCGCCAAGTGCCGATGCACTTGAGTACCGTGGAGGCGCTGAGTCGCTACTGCTGGATGCGCAACCTGGCGGGCGAGTCCACGCAAGACGATGCTCCATTCTTCGTCGGTACGCGAGGGCGACGGCGGGGATTGCCACTGAGCACACACCAGGTAGAACGCGTCTTCGCCGGCCTACGTGAACAGTTGGGCTGGCGCAACCGCGGCACTCATCACGCGCCACGCATTCATGATCTGCGCCATACCTTCGTCGTGCGCCGCATTGTGTTGTGGCAGGCGCAGGGGGTAGACATCGACCAGGCAATGTTGTCGCTATCGACTTACGTCGGGCACGCGATGGTGACCAATACCTACTGGTACCTTTCTGCGGTGCCGGAGTTGATGTCGTTGGCCGCTGGGCGCTTCGAATCCTTCATGTCGCCATCGGAGGCTCCAAATGCGTAATATCACCGCACCGAAACCGCCGACGTTCGCCGCACTGGTCCAGCAGTTCTTTACCGAGTATCTGGTCGCGCAGCGTGCGGTCAGCCCGCGCACGGTGGCCTGCTACCGCGATGCATTGATGCTGTTCCTGGACTTTGCCAGTCACAAGCTGGGCAAGTCACCGACTAGCCTGAAGTTGGCCGATATTCAACCCGATCTGATCCTGGCGTTTCTGGACCATTTGGAGCACGAGCGACACAACGCGGTGCGCAGCCGCAACCTGCGGCTCACCGCCCTGCGGGCGTTCCTGAAATTCGCCGGGCGGCGTGACGTGGCCTCATTGCACGTGGTCGAGCGAGCGCTGGCGGTCCCGATGAAGCGCTTCGAGCGACCGATGTTGGGTTTCCTTACCCGCGAGGAGATGACGGCCGTACTCGGGCAGCCAGGATCGAGTTGGACCTCGCAACGCGACCATCTGCTGCTGGCGATGCTCTACAATACCGGCGCGCGTGTCTCCGAGATAATCGGTGTGCGCGTGACCGATGTCGTTCTCGAAGGGGCCGCTTGCGTGCATCTGAAGGGCAAGGGCCGCAAGCAGCGATCCGTGCCGCTGTGGAAGACTACAGCGCAAGAGATTCGTGCGTGGCTGCGTCTGAATCCGACGCTACGTGGCGAGGCGGCCTTACTACCAAACCGCGACGGACGTGTAATGACACGCTGCAACGTCACCCAGCGCCTTGATCTTGCAGTCGCACGAGCGTCGGCACAATTGCCTACCCTCGCCCAAAAAAAGGTCTCGCCACATATCTTGCGTCACACCACGGCGATGCACTTATTACAGTCGGGCGTACCCTTCAACATCATCGCGCTGTGGCTCGGACACGAGAGCACGAACACCACCCATCGATACGTCGAAGCCGACCTGGCGATGAAGGAAAAGGCGCTCGCCCGACTGGAAGCACCCGACACCAAGTTGCGACGATACCGCGCGCCAGACTCGCTCATGAAGTTTCTTCAGGCGCTGTAACTATGCAAAGAACGCACCGGCACCTGATGAGTGGTGCCGCAGGTCCGGCTCGTTCTTCTCGACATAACTACGCCTAGTTGAGTTCTATGCATAGGGGGCGATTTGAGACTGTCAAGTAGCGTCAACTCTTGCGGTCAG
>Ga0315271_10002091_pt1 | contig 12420 bp, 9 predicted proteins | sample C3_top_MG_FD_204664 | JGI IMG/M metagenome (GOLD analysis project Ga0315271, IMG submission 204664) | Sediment microbial communities from Yellowstone Lake, YNP, Wyoming, USA - C3_top | ecosystem: Environmental > Aquatic > Freshwater > Lake > Sediment | place: USA: Wyoming | collected 2017-08-01
ATGTATGACACGGGGCTGCTGGAAGAGCTCAAAGACATTATCATCAACCGGCGAGCGGAAGCTGATGCACGTGCGGGCGGATTTCCGGACTGGCTGGACAAACTCGTCGAAAAGGCCACCCGCATACCCGGGCGCGCGCTGTGGCGCGAAATGAAGGTCGACGCAGAATCCCCATTCAGGGAGGACAAGGCAGGTTCGCAGACCCTGGCCACATTCATCGACGCGTTTGCGCAATCCGGCAAGCCAAAGAAACTGCACCTGGCTGGACACAGCACCGGCATGATCCTGCTGACCTACCTGCTGCAGCGCATGTCCGTGCTGTCCCCCGGCACGATCATTCAAACCGTAAGCCTGATGGCGCCTGCCGGGACACTGGAACTGTTCACCGAGGTTATGCAACCCTTCCTCAAAGCAATGCCACCGGATTTTCGTATATCCGAAGCGGCCATCTACAACCTGACCGACGAACTGGAACAGGCCGACGAAGTGACCAAGGCATATAACAAATCCCTGCTGTACCTGGTGGCGAATGCATTTGAGGAAGTCATCCCGGCCAAAATCCTGGGCATGGAGGAAAACAGCAAACTGGTTGAGCGGCGCAACATTCCCAGGCTTTCGGTGTATTACTCACAGGGTGATGTGCCCACTGCGCGGGTGACCGCCAGCCAATCGCATGCCGGATTCGATAACGATCCCCTGACCATGAACCATATCCTGCGGCGGATCCTGAAAAGGAAACCGGAAAGGGAATTTACCGGGGCTGGCCTCAAATAAGCAAAAGCGCGCGGCAGTCAGGGCACAGAGACCAGGCCCTGACCATCCCATGTGAGCAGTTCCGTCGAACCGCCTTGCATGGAGTAGTCGAACACGCCGCGAAACTTGTGGTAGCGGCCATCGACCAGGTAGGTCTTGCGCTGCAGCAGGTGTCCGAGGATGGCCACGTGCAGACGGGTGGTCACGATGACCGAGGCCGCGGCCACGTGCGTAAGGAATTCTGCAAAGCTGCAGGTTTCCGCCAGGCTGATATCGGCAAGCAGCGGAGGCAGTGCCGCGGTCTCCGGATTCCGGCCATGCACAAAGCGTAAGGCAGCCTGGCCAAATTTTGATGTGCTGTCCTGTCTTCTGCGCATCGGCCCGAGCACCGTTTTCCTTACCTGGGTGCGCAGGCGTTGCGGAATGAATTCCAAACCCGGCGGCGCAACCGGACGGGTACGGCCGGTAGGTCCTTCCCAGTCGTCGCGCTCGACCACCAGTACACCGTGCTGTATCGGGGTGCGGTGCAATCCCTCGATCACGGGATGTTGAGCCAACGAGAATGCCAGGTCGTGATCGAGGTGCAGGTGAACCTTGTCACCCAGTCCCGCATCCTGCAGCACGCCCAGGCTGCTTGGTTCCCGTGCCCACAACCACAGGGGCGCCTGCCGTGTGCCTATGAGTTCTTTCAGATTGCTATGGGTGAGGTAAAAACTGGAGGGCAGAACCGCCAGCGGATGGGATTGAAATGTCGCACTATACCGGGCAAGCCGCTCCAGTCCGAACCAGCCATCGGCCATGCTTCCGCCGCCATTGATGAGAATAAAATCGGCTGATTGCGGGTTCGACGCCAGGGTGAAGGGCGCATTATCCAGCAAAGATTGTGTGGCCAGTGACAGTAAGCGGTCTCCATGGTTGCCATGCAAGGCGTCGAAGAATACGTTCTTGCCTCGCAGTGATTCGAAAAATTCAGCAACGGGCGAACTGCTCATGCAGGCCGCCGGGAGCTTAAACGCAGGACCACTTCGTGGCGGAAACGCTGCCAGGCCGAGCCTCGCGGCGCGTACTCATGGGCCAGGACATAGGCCCGGGCCGCCTCGTCCAAAACCGGGGAGCCTTCGCCCTGGTACTGCATGCGCAGGCCATCTCTCAAACCTTTCAGGGTTGGCCGGAACAAGCCGTTTCCCAGGCCCTTCAGCAGGTATCCGAGCAGGTATTCCAGCAGCATCCATGGGTCATGCCAGTACTTGCGCTGCAGATACAGCATGTTCCTGACATTGTAATAGTAGCGGCCGTCTGCCCAACTGATGCGCTGCTCCTGGCTGGATTTATGGCGCACGGCGATTTCCGGGACGTAACGGATTGCATAGCCCAGGGAAATCAGCGACCAGGACAAGTCCAGCTCCTCTCCGAAAAAGAACAGCTGCTCGTCATAGCCCGGGCTGGCTGCAAAGGCCGCCCTGGAAACGGCATGACCGGCGCCGCAGAAACGTGCTGCAAGGAACTCCTGCTTGAAATGACTCGCCACCGGCCAGGGATACCCCCAGCTCCCCACGTCGGGTCCGCCCGAGGCGTAATCATGCACAGCGAACGCCAGCACTGCTAGTTTGGCATCGGCGGCGAAGCGTTGCTCAACCCGGGCTAAAACACCCGTATCGGACAATACCGCATCGTTGTCCAGAGCAACAATGAGCGGCGCCTTGCCCATGCGGTATCCGCGGTTGCGTCCTGCGGCCACGCCGATACGCCCGACTTCCACGAAGGAGAAACCATCGGCTTGGGAGCGCTGCCTGAGGCTGGCCACAGTGGCGGGTTCGCTGCCCTGGTCCAGCACCCACAGCCGGACCTGGGGATGATCCTGCGCCAATACGCTGTCAATGCATTGGTGCGTGTCGTGCAGGCGGTCGAGGCTGAGAACGACTACATCTATGCTGGCGTCTATGCTGGCGTCGATGGCGGCATCGATGGCCTGCGCGGTCATTTGATCATTCCAAATTCCCGGTAGAAGTGGCGCGCACGGGGATCTTGCAGCAGGGGCCCGTGAACCTGCCACACGTGATATCCCGGTACGGGGTTGCCTTCCAGGCAAGTCCAGCCCTGCTCCAGTTTCACCAGGTCCCAGCCTATGCAGGGCGTGTAGGGCAGGCGTGCCGCCAAAGCGAGCAATTCGCCCATGGTCCGCTGCCAGTCCGGTACAACAACGCCTGCAATGGCTTTGCCGGTGTCCGGATGATGGCTGATGCGCTTGATCTCCCAATTCTCCCGTGAGACCGCCTTGCCCAACTGACCGGAGGCGATGTCGATGGGCACGGACAAGCCGCCGGCGCCGGCATGGAAATTGTCCAGCGGGCCGGACGCGGTGCGGCCAAAGCGATGGCAGGCGGCTGCAATGAAGGGCGTGTTTGCAGCACAATCCCACAGGGTCAATATTCTCAGGGTGTTGGTTGAGCCGGGGAAGATTTCGGCAGCATAAGCTGCCTGGTTGACGTAACGGGTCACCAGGTAGTCGTGCAGCGGTCCGACCAGGCGTTCGAACGTTGCCTGGTTAGCGGGAAGGGAGTTGACCCGGTAGCCAGCGGGTGTAAGTTCCAGGAACAGTATCCCCGTGCCGCCGCCTCCAAACGAAGGTCGCAACACCAGTTTTATTCCTTGTTCCAACAGTCCGCGGATGCCCGGCAGTGCGGCACAGGCGGGCCCTGCTTCAGGGTAGAACGAGCCCCGCAGCAGCATGCCCAGCAGCGCTGGCTGCGGAGCATCCAGTGACTTCAGCATCCGGCTGAAAACCACTTTGCTGAAGACCGCGTCGGTGTAGCGACCATTGAGGTCGTTGCCGAATCGCATGCCCGCCACGTCCGGCAAATACTCTCGCGGCGATTTGTCTGCCAGTTCGTACAATCGCCAGGAAAATCCGGTGAATCCATAGCGCCATGCCCGGAGGCGATGCTGCCACGGCAAGCTGATCCACTTGCGTTTTTCCAGCAGCAGCACATCGACCCAGCGACTCAGGAAAACCAGGGGAGGAGTCAGCCATTCCAGCAGGCCAGGCCGCGGCGTATCAATGAAAAACCGCTCGCGCAGTGCGCGCAGCTCGCGGTCGATTTTCCGGGGCTTGTTCAGCATGATCAATGTGTCGAGGCCTGACATTGAAACGCCCGATAGTACCAGTCATTGAATATCCGCGGAGGCTTTCTGAGCAGGGTTCTCAGCAGCGGGGACTGTGCCCTGGCAAGCTCATTTTCCAGGCTCCCGATCAATTCCGGGCTGGCGTTCCTGGCGCGGGCTGCCTGCAGGTTTTCATCAATGAACAATGTCAGGTTAGGGCTGGCGGGCATTGCCCGGGACAGCCTGCCGTAGTCGAATGGCACGGAGAACGTGGAGTAGTGCTGCAGCACGCCGAATATCTCCAGGGCGGCCATGGTGCGCAGGCATTTTTCGCACACGCCACAATTGTATTCATCACCGCGGTTTTCCCAGCACACGCGCAACGCACTCTGGACCACCGGATGGCCGGCGATGATCTCTGTTTTTTCTACGCGGTTCAACTCGTAACCTTGTGCCGCAAATGCCAGGTCTTCGGTACTGAACAACGGTGTGAGTTGCGGATGAGTACCATCAGGTTGGAGACGTTCGTAGGAAACGCCGGCCGAAACATCCAGAGTGTCTATGTGCCGCGACAGCAGTAAAGCACACGCCGCCAGGGCCCCGCCGTATGCGAAGATCCAGGGCAGGTAACGATCAGAAAATTCCCGCAGATTGGTTTCTATTTCAAGCAGGGGCTGACCCAGTTGCGCAGCTGACCATGCCAGCCGTTCACTGACCACTTTGCGCAGCTCATGCTTCCCAAGCGCCACATCAAAGCCATGGACATATACGAGGGAAGAGCCCGGGGATTGCAGGGCCGCGTAAAAGGAATCAACCCCGCCGCTGAAAGCAATCGCCTGGCAGGTCGCATCGGGGGCCGCCGGACGAGTAGCGGGAACACGGGCAGGGACCCTGATCTCCACGGGATGGAGTTTCGCATTCCAACTGCAATACAGATCCTGGATTCGGGGAATGTTTTCCAGCAGTCGGGGTGAGACGGGGGCTGCGCTGATGAGTGGGCCACCACAGCGCATGGCGGCGGGTAGCGCCAGTAACAGCAGAGATTCTGCAATGGCATCGGACAATTCAAGCGTGGACTTGAACTCAACCCGGTACTCGCGAGAACCGACTCGAATTCTTCCCTCTGCCCGGCCAAACACCGTTTTGAACTCGTCTATGATAACCAAAATAAATCCCCGCAACCTGCCTCCCTCAGGCGCAGTGAGGCCAAAAGCAAGTTATCATTCTGCCACAATTGCCAACCAGTGAGATGTCGATCGTATGGGGAAGCTTACGCCACAGTTTGACGCGCACCTCAATGGTGATCAGCAACGCAGGCCCTCGGTGTGGTGGCCGACCGTTTGGCTGGCCGTTGTGCTTCTTGCAGTCAAGGCGAGCTACGTTGGCCCCTCCAATTTCTGGGACTGGGCGACACCACGGGATTACCTGTCCTTCCTGTACCTGCAGTGGGTAGCTGCTGCCTCGCGGGCGGATCTGCTGTTTGTGCTGGGCGCGGGCCTGCTGGCCGCAGCCGGCTTGTGGATCGCAGGCCGCAAGCGCACAGTCGCCCGCTTCATCGCCCGTTTGTTCTTTATTTTCGGGACTGTCGCCGTCCTCTACGCGGTTGTTGCCCGTGAGTTCTTTGCCTATGCCGCTGCGCCGCTAACGTTCCAGTTACTGTCTCTCGGCGGGCGTCCCGGCGAAATGATGTCATCCCTGGCGGCCTTCCTCACGCCACCTGTGATCGTGGCGCTGGTTAGCGCTCCGGTTGCTTACGCGCTGCTGGTGTGGGGCTGCGCCCGTATTGCCCTGCGGCTGCCGCAACGAATGCGCGTCCTGGGCAGGGTGATCGCCTGTGGGGTGCTGCTGGGATGGTTCTTGCTGGGCTACCCGTTACTGGGCTCGGACTGGTTCAAAGCCCAGGACCGCTATCTCCCGGACAGCCCTCACTGGGTTCTGCTTGAATCCACCGTGCTCGGATTCATGGGGACACGCGTTAACCTGGGTACTGTCGACATCCGGCCAGAGGATGTTTGCGCACTGGTAGCTCCGAATGGTGCAACAGTAGGTGGTCCAGGCGCGGCGCCGTTGACTGAGATGACCGGGTCGCGTCCGCAAAACGTCATCCTGATTGTTCTGGAATCGGTCGGCGTCGAGTTTCTGAACCTCTATGGAAGCAAGCTGGAGACCACGCCCCGATTAACCGGCGAGAGCAACAACAGCCTGGTGTTCGACTCCTACTATGCCCCGGTGGGCTGGACCGCTTTCTCCTTGTTCTCGATAGTGCATTCACGCCTGCCTCCGCTTGAGGGATATGACATTGCATCCTTCAGCATGGGAGAAACGGGCGGGGTAACCCTGGCCAATGTGCTGTCTGCACGTGGTTACCGGACTGCGTTCATGGCCGCCGGGGATCCTGACTGGGCCAGCGACATGTTTTTCGAAGGCAAGGGTTTCACCGACATCCTGCACATGGCGGATGTAACGGGGGCGAAGAAGTTGTCATCGTGGGGCGTGCGTGACGGCGTGTTGTTTGACCACATGATCAACTGGATCACCGCGCACGAGAAGGAGCCGTTTTTCCTCATGGGCTGGAGCGACCAGTCGCATCATCCCTACCGGCTTGCACCGGATCAGCCGGTACTCGATCTGCTACCCGCCGAAGTGCAGGGACACGAGGACCTGGCCCGTTATGTGACGCTGCTGCACGAACTGGACCGGCAGATTGGCCGCTTGCTGGACACTTTGCGCACACAAGGCCTTGCCGATAATACCCTGGTCGCCATCACCGGTGATCATGGCGAGGCGTTTGGAACTCTGCACCGCGTATCCGGCCACGGCTTCACGGTGTATGACGAAGAAGTCAGGGTGCCGCTGGTGCTGTGGAATCCGGTGCTTTTCGCCGCTGCCGGGCGGTCGGCCCGTGTTGGATCCCACGTAGACCTGAACGCAACGCTGCTTGATGTGCTTGGCATTGCGCCTCCCGCAGAGTGGCAGGGGCGCAGCCTCCTGGCACAGGGCGCGCAGGCACCCGTATACCTGTTCGCGGCGGGGTGGGGTGAAAATCTCATGGGCGTGAGGGACGGCGACTGGAAGTATGTGTTCGATGCCCGCCAGGGCAGTGACGAGCTCTATAACCTGCGCACAGACCCAAATGAGCAAGTGAATGTGGTGGCGGAAAACCAGCAGCTCGCGCTGCGTCTGCGGCAGAAACTGGCCGCCCGTGTTCACGTGGATAAGGGTGACCGCCAGGCCCTCGAAGCGTCCTGCCGGAAAGACATTCACCAGCAACTGGCAGGTCACCAGGTGCATTTTTGAAAACACTCAGGCTCGCGCTGCATGGCGGCATAGCTGTCTCCGCCGAGCTGTCCTTGCGCCATGGCACTACGGCCGCGCAATTGCTGGAGCAAGCTGAATACCTGCGTTCGTCAGTGGACGCAGTGCAGGTGGCGGACAATGCGCAACCCTGGGTGCAGATGTCGCCACTGGCTGCGGCGGCCCTCCTGACCGAGAGCGGTTTTGATGTCATCGCGCAACTCACCTGCCGGGATCGCAACCGCATTGCGCTGCATAGTGATTTGCTCGGGTTGCAGGCCATGGGGGTGCGCAACCTGGTGCTGAACAAGGGCAACCAGGTAGTGGCCAGGGACAGGCTGCAGGCCAAGCCGGTGTTCGACGTCAGTTGCCGTGAATTGGTGGCCATGGCAGCAGCCATTGGTGAAAAAAGCGCGGAGGAGCGTCAGTCCGATGCGGGATTCCTGATCGGCACCGGTGCGCGGGTATTTGCCGCTCCGCCGCAGTGGGATGCCGAGATCATGCTGGCACGGTCCAGTGCCGGCGCACATTTCCTGCAAACCCAATTGTGTTTTAACCCGGCCATGCTGCAGATTTATATGCAACGCCTGGTTGCAGCACGAATTACCTGGCGGTACGCGGTGATTGTCAGCCTTGCGCCCTTGCCATCCGCCGCCACCGCACGCTGGCTGCGCGAAAACCACCGCAGCGTGCTGATCCCCGAAGGCCTGGTCAAACGACTGGAAGCGGCGCCGGACCCGGTGCAGGAGGGCATTGCCGTTTGTGCGCAACTGATGCGGGAGTTTGCCGCTATCCCGGGAGTGTCCGGGTTCAACCTGCACACCCTGGGAAACCCCGCAGCGGTGGTTGCTGCCATTGCCGCATCCGGTCTGCGCCCTACCACCATACCGTATACAGGCCGGCCAGCATGAGGATGATGACCACGGAGCCGAGGTTGAATCCGGCACTGGTCGAGTGGTCAACCAGGCTGTAGTCAATCGCACCCCGTTGTACTGCTCCCTCATGTGAACCCCTGGCCTGCACTGCCGAGATCAGCATGCCGAGGCTGACACACAACAGGAAAACCAGCCCGACGCGATCTATGAAGGGCAGGGAAGGCCACAGTAATTTGAAGCCCAGGGACAACACTGCCGATCCAATGGCCGCACCGAGCGCACCGTTGGCGGTAGTTGGCTTCCAGAAAATGGCCAGCAGGAAGATCGCCACGATGCCGGGCGTGAAGAAGCCGGTGAATTCCTGGATGTACTGAAACGCCTGGTCAAAACTCCCCAGCAATGGCCGCGCCAGTATCATCGCGATCAACATGGAACCCACACTGACCATGCGGCCGACTCGCACCAGGTGCTCCTGTGATTTTTGCTTCTTGCCCATGTGGGAATACATGTCCATGGTAAAAATCGTGGAAATGCTGTTACACATGGAAGCCAGTGACGACACGATGGCGGCAATCAAGGCGGCGAACACCAACCCCTTGGCGCCTACGGGCAATAATTTCATAATCTCCGGGTAGGCGCGGTCGGGCGCGCTCAAATTGGGCGCCAGTATGACGGCCGCGATGCCGGGCAACACCACCAGTATTGGCATCAGCATTTTCAGGAAAGCCGCAAACAAAATGCCCTTTTGCGCTTCGCGGGTGCTTTTGGCCGCCAGCGCCCGCTGGATGATGTACTGGTTAAAGCCCCAGTAGGACAGGTTCATGATCCACATTCCGCCAACCAGCACGGAAATCCCCGGCAGGTTGGCATAGTAGGGGTTGTCTTTCGACAGGATCAAGTCGAACTTTTCCGGCGCCTGCTGCAGCAGCGAAGTAAACCCGGCAATTACACCGGCCCCGTGAGAAATTTCGTTCATGGAAACCCATGCAATCATCAATCCACCAAGCACCAGTACAACCACCTGGAACATATCGGTCAAGGCAACGGCCTTGAGTCCTCCGTACAGTGAGTAGGCAATGGAGAAAACGCCCAGGCAGATCAGTGCAAGTGTCTGGTCCATACCGGTGACCGTGGTGAATGCCAGCGCGCCCAGCCACAGAATGGAGGTCAGGTTGACGAAGACATAAACACCCAGCCAGAACGATGCCATGACCATGCGCACCCTGCTGTCGTAACGTTGCTCCAGGAACTGCGGCATGGTGTAAATGCGGGCTTCCAGCAGCACCGGCAGCAGGTACTTGGCGACGATGATCAGGGTCAGCGCCGCCATCCATTCGTAGGAAGCAATGGCGATGCCCATGACGTACGCTGAGCCGGACATGCCGATGATCTGCTCAGCGGAAATATTGGAGGCAATCAGCGACGCACCAATGGCCCACCAGGGCAGGGAGCGGCCGGCGAGAAAATAATCCGAGGTGTCCTTGTGGTGGCCCGCCTTGTCACGCGATACCCATTGCGCCAGGACCATCAGCACTGCCGCGTACGCCAGTACCACTGCAATATCGATGCTATGCAAACCCATGATGTTTTTCCTTTATCGGCTTAAGGTGACCATGCCAGTATGCCGGACTTGTCGGCATATTGAGCAAGTGCGTGTTCATTGAGCCGCCAGTTGCATACAGGCTTCGCGTAGCCTGGCCGCGGCAACTTCCGGAGTGAGATCGCGCTGCGGCATACCCAGCATTTCAAATCCCACCAGGTGTTTGCGCACGCTGGCGGAGCGCAACAGCGGCGGGTAGATGTGCGCGTGGTATTGCCACTCCGGGTGGGGCATTCCATCGCTGGGCCTGGGGTGAAATCCCATGGAGTAAGGCACGGGCGTACCAAACAGGGTGTTATAAGCCCGCAATGTGCGTTTGCAGACCCGTGCAAAGCCGTGCAGCTCATCCGCGCTCATTTCCTGCGGGCCAGACAGGGCACGCCGGGGCAGCAGCAACGTTTCAAACGGCCACACGGCCCAGAAAGGCACCAGCGCGACGGCGTATTCATTTTCACAGACGATGCGACTGCCCTGCGAGACTTCGGCCGCAAGATAATCCATCAACAATGAACGGCCGCACGCTGCGAAGTAGGTCGCCTGGGAGTGCAGTTCTTTGGCAGGCTCGACCGGCACATCGCTGGTGGCCCAGATCTGGGCATGCGGATGAGGGTTGCTGCAACCCATCATCTGGCCGCGATTCTCAAACACCTGCACATAAGCGATGTCCGGCCGGCGGTCGAGCTCGATAAACTGTTCGGTCATGAACGCAAACGCTTGCAGCAGTCCTTCATCGGACATGTCGCACAGATGCTGGTCGTGACGCGCGGTGTAACAGACCACGCGGCAACAACCGTTGAGCGGTGCGGCTACGAACAAGGGATGGCCCGCCTCAGCCGCAGAAGCTTCCGGTACAGCCTCGGCCGACAGTGCGGAAAAATCATTATCGAATGCGAACGGCCCGGTGTATGCCGGGTTGCGTTTTCCTCCGGCCCGTTCGTTACCCGGACACAGGTAGCACCCGGCGTCATAGGGCTCAAGCACTGCCGGTTCCGGCGTTTCCACCATTCCCTGCCAGGGGCGTTGCATGCGTTGCGGCGATACCAGCACCCAATCACCAGTCAGCAGGTTCTTGCGCTGGTGCGATGTGGTTTGCAAACTCAGGTCTGAGCCCATGCTAATCCGCCATTCCCTTGCGTGCCGGATGTTGCGGTTCATCCACGCGATTGACGGCAGCGACGGTCCGTACCGGGTGCATCCACGGGATGCTTCCCAGGACCTGGCCGTATTCGCTGCCAATGATATCCATCGCCTCGTCCATCCGGCCAGGCTCAACCAGGTTGATGGTGCAGCCACCAAAACCGGCGCCCATCATTCGCGCACCCAGCACAGCGGGGCAGTTGCTGGCAATGTCGGCCAGTTGATCCAGTTCCGAGCAACTGACGGCATAATCGTCGCGCAGGCTGGCATGGGAATCGTTCAGCAACAGACCGAGTTGTTGCGTGTCCGAGTTGCGTAGTGCGCGGGCGGCCTGGTGAACGCGGTGGTTCTCACTGACCACGTGCCGCGCCCGCTGAAACAGCGTGTTTTCCAGCACGTGCTGGTGTTCCACCAGTTGCTGCAAGTTCAATTCAGCCAGCGACTGGAGGCCTGGAAACACGTCGCTCAGCGCTGTGACGGCCGCGGCGCATTGCGCTTTGCGGGTATTGTATTCGCTGGTGCGCAACTGGCGTTTCACGCCGCTGTTGACGACCAGGAACTGCGCTGCCTCGGGCAGCGGAACCTGTTCAAATTCCAGCGAAGTGCAGTTGAGCAGCATGGCCTGCTGTTGCGCGCCAAGGGCAATGGCGAATTGGTCCATGATGCCGCACTTTACGCCGACAAACTCGACTTCTGCCCGCTGGCAGACGCGGGCAACGCTGCTGCGTTCGAGCTCCGTTCCCACCCGGTCCAGCAACAGCCAGGCCAGCACGGTCTCCAGCGATGCCGAGGAACTCAGGCCGCCGCCGAGAGGAATGGTGCCGGCAATGAGTACATCACAGCCGGCCAGTTCGAGACCTTCCTCCTGCAAAGCCCAGGCCACGGCTTTTACGTACTCAACGGCATCACCGGGCCGGCCTTTTTCCAGCGCGTTAAGGGCAATGTCATAAGTGCGGCGTTCATTGCGCAGATGCACGCGCAGGAGTTTGTCGTCCCTGGGGGCCATCGCTGCAAAGGTGCCAAGATCAATCGTAGCGGGTAGTACCCAGCCGCCGTTGTAGTCGGTATGTTCACCGATAATGTTGATACGGCCGGGGGCCTGGAACAGCCGCGGTGTTCCGGCAAACACGCGGGCGAATTCCGTGCGCACGAATTCCGGGCCCGATTCGTACTCCATTGGAAATGCGCTCCTGTAAATTCTTCCTATCTTATTGATGAATTCGCCCTTATGAAAATGGACTTTGCAGCTATGAAATGGATATTCTTACGATTAGCCGCCAAACCATGAAGTCTAAGCACGCAAATCCGGGGTTTAGTTTGCCTATGCAACAGCCACAACTCAGAGAGGGTTTCGCCGGGCAGGACATGTACGTCATTCCGCGTCCTGTGCTGGCCAGCGCCAATCGCCATCCCCTGTTTCGATCGCTCTACCCCACCGATATTGGCTGGTACCCCAAGGCCCGTTACCACTACCGCGACCGCCCCAGCGGTGCGCGCCAGGACCACCTGATGTTGTGCGTTGCCGGGAACGGATACGTGGTGGTCAACGGGCACAAAAATCACCTGCAGGCAGGCGAGTTGCTCATCATCCCCAGGAATGCCCCGCATACCTACTGGGCAGCAGACGATACGCCCTGGTCCATTTACTGGATGCACTTC
>Ga0315271_10002092_pt1 | contig 12413 bp, 12 predicted proteins | sample C3_top_MG_FD_204664 | JGI IMG/M metagenome (GOLD analysis project Ga0315271, IMG submission 204664) | Sediment microbial communities from Yellowstone Lake, YNP, Wyoming, USA - C3_top | ecosystem: Environmental > Aquatic > Freshwater > Lake > Sediment | place: USA: Wyoming | collected 2017-08-01
CGCGCGGCGGGGATCGAGATCAGGCGCAAGCGCCGGACCGTCTAGCCGCGCCCGCCCGCGATCACGCCCGCTTTTCCCGAGCGAGGCGAAGGTCCCGAACGAGGCACCACGGCCGCGCGATGGCGGAGGGGCGCGTCCGCTCGCTGCGACGGGGGGTCGCTTGCCCTCAGCCCGTCGTCACTTCAGGTTCGCTGGGCGGACGCCCAGGGTCAGCTTGATCGTCAGCGTCTGGCCGCCGCGCAGGACGGTGAGCGAGATTTCGTCCTTGGGCGCGAACTGGACCAGGAGCAGGTTGAGCGGGTGCTCCTGGTCGATCGTGATCCCGTTGATCGCGGTGAGGATGTCGCCGTCCTTGAGGCCGGCCGCCTCGGCGGGGCTGTTGGACGCGATCGCGGTGCCGCCCGAGGTGGTGTCCGCGATGACGAGCGCCCCGTTGTCCACGGTCAGGCTCTGAGCGGCCTTCACCGTCGGATTGATCATCTCGTAGCGGATGCCGATGTACGGGCGCTCGAGCTTCTCGCCCTTCACGGCCTGGTTCATGATCGGCTTGGCGATGTCGATCGGGATGGCGAACCCGATCCCCTCGGAGTTGTCCGCGTTGGCCGTGTTGATGCCCACCACGTTGCCCGCGGCGTCCGCGAGCGGCCCGCCCGAGTTGCCCGGGTTGATCGCGGCGTCGGTCTGGATGAGGTTCGAGATCGTCGTGCCGGTGCCCGTCTGGATCTCGCGCCCCTTGCCCGAGACGATCCCGCTGGTCACCGAGAACGAGTACGTCCCGAGGGGGCTGCCGACCGCCACGACGAGCTGGCCGACCTTGAGGTCGTCCGAGCTGCCGAGGGTCGCTGCGGGGAGGCCGGTCGCGTCGACTTTGACGATCGCAAGGTCGGTCAGCGTGTCGATCCCGTAGACCGTGCCCGTGTATGTCTTGCCGTCCTTGGTCTCGACCTTGAGCGTGTCCGCGCCGCTGACAACGTGGCGGTTGGTGAGGATCCAGCCGCTCGAGTCGTAGATGATCCCCGAGCCCACGCCATCGGTCTGGCCGCCGCTGAACGGGTCGGTCGTGGCGGTGCTCGACGTGGTGATCTTGACCACGGACGGGCTGATCTTCGCGGACGAGGCGATGACCGCAGAGGCGTCGTCGTTGCCGCCGGTCGTGGTCCCGCCGGTCGTCCCGCCGGTCGTCCCGCCCGTCGTCAGGCCCGAGGCCGCGGGCTGGGCCGCAGCCGCCGGAGCGTTGAGCGCACCGCTTGCGCTGAGTGCGAGGACGGTTCCCGACGAGGCGATGACCGCGGCAAGCAAGGCGACCACGGCGACCGTGCCGAGGCCGGGTCCGGAACGTCGCTCGACCGGCGCCTGCGGTGTCGGGGATGTCCAGCCGGGGCGGTCGAGTCCGGCGCTCGGGTCAGGGTTGAAGCCGATGTCGAGTCCGGCGCCTGTCTCCAGGATCGGGCTGGCGCCAGGCCTTGTCGGCCCGGCGCTCGGGGTGGCCCATGCCGCGGTCGTCGACGAGGCTGGTGCGGCCCAGCCGCTCGGACTGGTCGACGGCGCGACCGGGGGTTCCCATGCGGGTGCAGCCGGCACGTGCCCTGCGCTCGCAGGCGCCGACGGCGAACGCGGCTCGGGGCTCGCCCAGGCCCAGCGCGTGTCCGGGCGCGGGTCGGGGGCGGGGGCGAAGCGCGGCACGTCGAGCGGCTGCGTGTCGTCAAGCGGGTCAGCGCCGCCGGTGGCCGGCACCGACGGGTCGGGTTCCGAGGTCATCGAGCGAAGGTCTTCCGTCCTGGGCTGGTGCGGGCGTCCGGACCCGCGCCCTGATGCTCATAGCGTGCACTGCGGGGGTTCAGGTGCGTGGGGCACCCGATGAAGAATCATCCACCTTCCGATGAGATTCCGCTGATGGGCCCTTCGCCGGGCGCGTCCCGTCCGCTGCGGGGTCCTTGGGCAGCGTCACGACGAACCGCGATCCGTTCCCGACGCGGCTCTCCACGAGGATCGTCCCGCGGTGCATGTCCACGATCGACTTCACGATCGCGAGCCCCAGCCCCGAGCCGGTGCCGCGCGCCTCGTTCGCCTGCGAACCTCGGTAGAAGCGCTCGAAGATGTGCGGCAGCTCCGCCGGGTGGATGCCCACGCCCGTGTCCGCCACCTCGATCCGCGCCCCGCCGTCGGCCTCGCGCGTCGCCGTGACGCGCACCTCGCCGCCGCGCTCGGTGAACTTGAGCGCGTTGCCCACGAGGTTGCCCACGATCTGTCCCACGCGGGGGGAGTCGTGGCTGATCCGCAGCGGTCGGTCGGGGAGCTCGGTGGTGAGCGTGATGCCCTTCCGCTCCGCCGTCGCCTGGTGCTGCTCCACGCCGGACTCGATCGTGCCGCGAATGTCGTCGGGACGCAGGTCGAGCAGCACGAGGCCCGAGTCGAGCTTCGAGAGCTCGAGCAGGTTCTGGGCGAGCCAGTCGAGCCGGTCGAGCTGGGTCGCGGACGAGTCGAGGAACTCCTGCCGCGCCGCCGGGTCCTTGCCCGCCGGGCCCTGGAGCAGCTCGATGAACGTGTGCATCGCCGCGATCGGCGTGCGCAGCTCGTGCGAGACGTCGGCGAGGAAGTCGCGGCTCAGGTCACGGTCCCGCCGGATGATCTCAACGCTCTGCTCGAGCCGGCTCGCCATGGTGTTGAACTGCTCGGACAGGGCCTGGAGCTCGAGCGTGCCCGACTCGGCCTCGGTGTTCACGCGGGCTGTCAGGTCGCCCTCCGCCACGCGCCGCGACGCCTCAGTGAGGCGCACGACGGGAGTGGCGAAGCGATGCGCGACGAAGGACGCGACGAGGACGGCGACCGCCACCGCGACGAGCGCCATGACAAGGAGCAGCCCCGTGATCGACGCCAGCGTGGACCCGCGGCTCGTGACAGGGTTCGCCAGCTTGATGGCGACCCCCCAGCTCTGGATCGCGTTGGCCTGCGTGACCGTCTCGGTGGCCGGGAGAATCTCCGTGTCGCGCGTCTGGCCCCGTCCGAGCTTGCCGCTCCATGGGATGGGGAACGTCTTGGTGGGCGAGTCCTGGAAGACCAGGTTCGAGTCCGCGTCCGAGTGCGCGAGCCCGAGGGTCACCTGCACGTCGGCCTGCGCCACGTCGTTCGCGAGGCTCTGGAGGAGGTCGCGGTTGGTCATCAGCTGGGCGACTGCCGGGTTCAGGACGAGACCGTCGGCCGTCTCGCCGACGACCGGCTGGTTGCCCACGCCGACCGCGATGAGCTCGCTGATGACGATGGCCGTCGCCCGGGCGTGGACCTTGAGCGCGGCCTCCTCCTGATTGCGGAAGAAGTCGTCGAGGCGGTTGATGATCACCGGCGTGATCAGCCCGAGCGTCACGGCCACGACCGCGACGAACGCGATCGTCAGTCGGCTCTGGAATGAGCGCGGCACCGACGGGCGCGGCGGGTGGACCTCCCAGCGGCGCGGCTCGGCGGTCTGGGGGGAGGCGGAGGCGGTTGGCCTGGCGGTCGGCTCCGCGGGTCCGGACGAGCGGCGCTCGTCCACGTCAGCGCTCGGCGAACTGGTAGCCGGCGCCCCGGACGGTCAGGACGAAGCGCGGGAGCGACGGGTCGTCCTCGATCTTCTCGCGCAGGTGGCTGACGTGGACGTTGATGGTCTTCTCGTCCTGGTCGAGCGCCTCGTAGTCGCGCAGCAGCTCGAGCAGCTCGCGGCGGCTGAACACCCGGCCCGGGCGGCTCGCGAGGTGGCGCAGGATCTCGAACTCCGTCGCGGTCAGCCCGATGCGACGGTTGCCGCGCTGAACCCGCCGCCGCTCGAGGTCGATGACGAGGTCGTCGTGGCGGATGACGCGGCCGCCCGCGGCATTGGCGAGGTCGCCGTAGGCGCGGCGGAGGAGCGCCCGGATGCGGCTCATCAGCTCACGCAGCGCGAAGGGCTTGGTGACGTAGTCGTCCGCACCGAGCTCGAGGCCGACCACCTTGTCGAACTCGTCGCCGCGTGCGGTCAGGAAGAGCACCGGCGCCTTCGACCCGGTGCCACGCAGGCGGCGCAGGACCTCGAAGCCGTCGATCCCGGGGAGGCGCACGTCGAGCAGGATGAGGTCGGGCGCCTGGTTCGTGGCGAATTCGAGGCCCTCCTCGCCCGAGCGCGCGACCGTCACCTCGTAGCCCTCCTGCTGGAGGGCGTACTGAATGCCGCGCGCGACGGCGAACTCGTCTTCGACGATCAGGATGGTCGATGCCACGGCCGGGATGCTACACCGGCAGGCCGACACTGCGCCGTGGGGCTCAGAGGCGCCGGTGGACACGCGGTGCTAGGCTCGGTGGAGGAGATCGACGGGTATGGCCCCGCCTCCTGCATCCGCGACCGCCCTGTCAGCGCGGGCGCGACGAACTTGGAGGACCAGCTCATGGCCGATCGACCCACCCTGGCGGCGACATCCCGAACCCAGATCGGGAAGGGCGTTGCCCACCTCCGCAAGGAGGGGCGCCTGCCCGCGGTCGTGTTCGGCCATGGCACCGAGAGCGAGGCCGTGTCGCTCGACGCGCACGAGTTCGACCTGCTCCGCCGCCACGTCGGCGCGTCCACGCTCGTTGACCTCTCGGTTGACGGCAAGGCGTCCCGCCCCGTGATCCTCCACGGGACGCAGATGCACAAGGTGACCCACCGGCCCATCCACGTTGACCTGTTCGCTGTGCGCATGACCCAGGAGCTCACCGCCGAGGTGCCGCTCGTCGGCGACGGCGTGCCCCCGGCCCTCGCCGGCGGCGGCACGCTCGTGCACCCGACGTCCGTTGTCAAGGTCCGCGCCCTGCCGGGCAACCTGCCCGAGGCGATCCACTACGACCTGGGCGCGATCGTGGACTACGACACGGTGATCACCGTCGCCGACCTTGTCATCCCGGCGGACGTGGTGATCCACGCCGAGGCGACCGAGGTCATCGCCCGTGTGCTCGCGCCGCGCGTCGAGGAGACGGTCGCGGCAGTTCAGGCGGTGCCTGAGGCGGCTCCGGCGACAGAGGCTGCCGCCGGCTGAGCGAGCAACCAAGGGAAAGGCATGTCGGGCGACGACCGGCGCAAGGTCGAGCGTTCCGGAGCGTTCCTGAGTGACGGGTTCGGAGAACATCGCCGTTCCCATCAGGACGCTCTCGGACGACAATCACGACCGGTCTGAGCCCCAGGACTCCGACCGGGTGCCCGACCCGGAGCCCGAGGGCGTCGTGACACGGGTTGTGCACGCCATCACGGGCAAGCACCCGCACGAGACGGACTGAACCGGGCCCGTTCGGCTCCTCGTGGGTTGTCCTGCCCCTGTGTTCTCCCAGCGGTCGCTCGGGTGGCCGGCGCCGCACTCCGTCCGTTTGGCGGGCGGCTCGTCGTCCGCAGTTGCCTCGCACGCGTCACGCGCTCCGCTGAGCGGCGAGGCTGTCCTTGCGCGCGTGCAATCGCCCCGCGTCGACCCTCGCGGCCGCGCCACGCCGCGTTTGTGTTACTTGCCACTGGGGCGGGAACCAAGCACGAGGATCCGGTCAGGAGCGCCTGAGGGCGCGCTTCTGGCAGGAACCGTTGTGGCGGACGTGCGGGGGACGTCGCCCCGAATGGCCCCCGGTATGCGTAGCTCCCGCGTGATGGGCATCTGACGCAAACAGCCAGCGGCTACATCAGGGCGCCCGGGGCCCTATCGCCGCACGCCGCTCGCGTAGACGATCGGCAGCTCGAGGCGCAGGTCGTCGGGCGCCAGGCGGCGCAGGCGCTCCAGGAGGTCGGTGGCGATCGCGTCGCGCTGCGCGGGCTCGAGATCGAGCATCAGGTCGCCGTCGTCGAACCGTGTGATGAACGCGGCGTAGGCCTCGGGGGTGAACTGGTGGACCAAGCGGTCCTCGCGCGCCGTGACCCGGGAGAGCCCCGCCGCCCGGAGCTGGCGGGCCGCCAGCTCCGGCGAGGCCAGATCGTCGTGGCCGCCGGATGACTCGCGCTCGATGCCCGCCGCATCGAGCACCTCGTCCCACGCCGCATCGGCCGCGAACGGCAGCTCGCCAGCCAGCCAGCCCACATACGCGAGCCTGCCGCCCACGCGCAGGACACGCCGCATCTCGCGCAGTGCGCGCGGCCGCGACGGGACGAGCTGGAGCACGAACGCGGTCAGCACGACGTCGAACACGCCATCGGGGAACGGCAGACGGTCGGCCGGCGCCCGCGTGAGGCGGACGCGCCCGCGGGGCTCGCCCGCCGTGGCGACCGTCCGCGCGGCCACGGCAAGCATCCCCGCGGAGATGTCGGTCGCGTCGATCTCGGCCAGCGGCCAGCGCCTCGCAGCGTCAACCGCCATCGCTCCTGTCCCGGCGCCCACGTCGAGGATCCGTCGGCGCCCGGCGCCCGCGTCGGTTGCCACCTCGTCGAGCAGCGCGAGCGTGGAGGCGCGATGGACCGGCGCCCAATGGGCCGCATAGCCCTCGGCGATCCGGTCATAGCGGACTTCCTGGCCTGTCATCGCGCCTATCGTGCCATGTCCTTATCGGGCCCTCCGGCCCCCCGTCCCGTGGCTACCAGCCGATGGCCGAACCGCCTGTGAGCGCCCATGCTGGGGTCAGCTGATACACGGGCCGCGAGCAGGCGCGCCATGCGTGCGCCCCGCCGCCCGAAAGGAGCTCAGAGCATGAAGAAGATCCTTCTCGCCTACGACGGGGGCGAGCCGGCGCGCAAGGCGCTCGACCACACCATCGAGCTCGCCAAGGCGTTCGACGCCGAGGTCGCGGTCATCAGCGTCGTGCCGGTGCACCCCGGCCGCGTGCCGGTCGACCCCTGGGATGACCGCACCGTCCACGCGGAGGAGTTGCTCGAGGCCCGCAAGCTGCTGCGCGAGGCCGGCATCGAGGCCACCCTCATCGAGCCCGGCGGCGACCCCGCCAAGACCATCGAGCGCGTCGCCGAGGAGCGCGAGTACGACACGATCGTGATCGGCTCCCGCGGTCTCGGGACCATCGCGCGGACGCTGCAGGGGAGCGTGTCGGAGCACGTTGCCGCCAACGCCCACGCCACGGTGGTGGTCGCCCGCTGATGCCGGGCCCAGACCCGGACCACCGCGTCTTTTCGCTGCCCCTGCAGACCGCGGGGGCAGCCGCATGTCCGCGATCCCCGAGGGAGCCTGCCTCATGACCCTCAACACGCCGCCCGGCGTCACGACGAGCGCCCGGCTGTCCCGTCGCGCCCTGGATTCCCTCCGCTCGGGATCGGGCCCAATCATGGTCAACGAGCGCGGGCTGTCGCTCTTGGCGGACCGGGTCCTCAACAAGGACGCGGCGTTCACCGAGGGCGAGCGCGACGCGCTGGGCCTGCGGGGCCTGCTGCCGCCGCGCGTCGTGGACATCGAGACCCAGGTGAGCCTCGAGCTCGAGCACGTGCGCCGCAAGGGCGACGACCTCGAGCGGTACATCGGCTTGGCCGCGCTCCAGGACCGCAACGAGACCCTGTTCTATCGTGTGCTGCTCGAGCACCTCGAGGAGCTGCTGCCCATCGTCTACACGCCCACCGTAGGCCGGGCGTGCCAGGAGTTCAGCCACCACTACCGCCGGCCGCGGGGCGTCTGGATCACCCCCGACGACGTCGATCGGATCCCCGACATCCTGCGCAACGCCGCGCGCGAGGAGATCAGGCTCATTGTCGTCACGGACAACGAGCGGATCCTGGGCCTCGGCGACCAGGGCGCGGGCGGCATGGGGATCCCGGTCGGCAAGCTCGCCATCTACTCGGCGGCCGCGGGCCTTCACCCGGCAAACACGCTGCCGGTCTCGCTCGACGTAGGCACCGACCGCGCGGAGCTGCTCGGCGACCCGCTCTACGTGGGCTGGCGCCACCCGCGCCTCCGCGGCGCGGCATATGACGAGGTGGTCGAGGCGTTCGTCGCCGGCGTCCGCGAGGTGCACCCGCGCGCGGTCCTCCAGTGGGAGGACTTCAAGCAGCACAACGCCATCCGCCTGCTCGAGCGGTACCGCCAGTGGGTCTGCTCGTTCAACGACGACATCCAGGGCACGGCGGCCATCTCCGTCGCGACGATCCTGTCCGCGCTGCGGGTCGGCGGCAAGACGCTGTCCGACGCGCGGATCGTCCTGGCTGGCGCCGGGGCGGCGGGCACGGGCATCGCGCGCCTGCTCCGCCTCGCGATGGTCGAGGACGGCATGACCCCCGAGGAGGCCCGCAACCGGATGGCCGTCCTCGACTCGCACGGGCTGCTCGTGCTGGGCCGCCCGGGCCTCGACGACGACAAGGTCGACGCGGCCCTGCCGCGCGAGGTAGTGACCGAGATGGGTCTCGACCCGGACGGGCCCCATGACCTGCACGAGGTCGTCGTGGCCTTCCGCCCGAACGTCCTTCTCGGGACCACGGGCAAGGGCGGGGCGTTCACGCAGGACGTCATCCGCGCGATGGCGGAGTCGGCCGAGCGACCGGTGATCCTGCCGATGTCGAACCCGACGGCCGCCACCGAGGCGCGCCCGGCCGACATCATGGCGTGGACGAACGGCCGTGCGGTCGTCGCGACCGGCAGCCCGTTCCCGCCCGTCGAGATCGGCGGCCTCTCCCACAAGATCCCGCAGGCGAACAACGCGTACGTCTTCCCAGGCATCGGCCTCGCCGCGATCGTGTCCGAGGCGCGGATCCTGCCCGAGTCGGCGTTCCTCGTGGCCGCCCTGCGGCTGGCCGACATGGCGACGCCCGAGATGATCGCGCGGGGCGAGATCTTCCCGCCGATCAGCGACCTGCGTCTGGTGGCCCGCGAGCTCGCGATCGCCGTGGTCGCCCACCTCGGTGCGCTCGGCGTGGGCCGCCGGTTCGCGCCGGACGCGATCCCTGCCGCCGTGACCGCCGCGATGTGGCGCCCGAACTACGTCCCGTACGAGGCCGGCTGAGGCTCGTCGCGCCGCTCCGTCCGGGGCTGCTGACCGACCGCTGACCGCGGGCTGACCGCACGAGCCCGCCGGCTGTGCGGGGGCGCCCCGGGCGGCCTCGGCGCGTCGCCGCACTCGCGGGCCCCGGGCGGCCTCGGGACCTCTTCCGCCTCTACCAGGAGGCGTACGGCTGGACCGAGCTGCGGTTCGTCGTGCTGGTGGCGATCGCCTGGCCCGGCGCCGCGATCCTTGCCGCGGGGTACCTGCTGACCCAGCGGCGGACGCGATGGCTGCTGCACGTGCTGGGCGTGGTGACCATCGTCGCCGTGCTCGGGATGAACGCGGTCGGACCCGGCGGGTTCGTCGCCGAGAAGAACCTCGCGCGCGCCGCCGACCCGTCGCTCGTGTCGCCGGACGGCAGCACGGGGCTCGACGCCGACTACCTTGCGGCCCTCGGCGACGCGGCTGTCCCGGCGTCCGTGGCGGCGCTGCCAAAGCTCAACCCCACCGACCGTGCCACGGTCGAGCAGCTGCTCCGGGTGCGCAAGGACCAGCTCGAGAACCAGGACGCGCTGCCGGGGTGGCCGTCGTGGAGCCTCGATCGGCAGTGGGCGGTCGACGCCCTCGCGGCGTGGAGCAGGGAAACCGCGAGCCGCTGAGGAGGGGCTTCTGAGCCGCAGGCCGACAGAACGCGGAACGGCCGGGGCGGAACGCTCCTCGCGCTCGTCCCGGCCGCCCCGCGTTGGGGTGTCGCTCGGGGTCAGGGGGCCGGCGGCGGCGTGCTCCCGGCATCGGGCCCGCCCCATCCGGGCGGCGGACCGCCCCAGCCGGCGTTCGGACCGGTCGGGGGCGTCGTGAGGGTCTTCGGCGCGAGCCGTCGCACGATCTTCCAGCCGACGAACAGGACGATCAGCGTCACAGCGAGGATCGGCAGCCAGACGATCACGAACCAGATCCCAGCGCTCACGAGCTTCTGGCCGAAGCTGATCATCGCGGCCGTCGCACCGTCCACGTCGGACGCCGGGTCCCATCCCTTGGCGGCCGTCTTGACCTGCTCGACCTGCATCCCGAAGGTCGTGACGAGCGTCCCGTAGGCCACCTGGTCCTGGAGGTGCTTGAGCTGGGCGTCGAGCACTTCGATCTGGCCACGCACGTCGGTCAGCTGCGCCTGCACTTCGAGCAGGTCGGACACCTTGGCGGTGTTCTGGGCGATGCCCTGGAGGGCGGTCTCGGACGCGCGCAGGTTGGCGAGACGCGCCTGGAGGTCAACGAGCTGGCCGCCGACCTCGGTCGCCTGCGTCTGCTCGGACACGGTCTTGGTGCCGAAGCCGCGGATCGCCGAGATGGTCTCGTCCCACTTCGTGGCGGGGATCCGGTAGGTGATGGTCGCCGCGGGCTGGTCGTCGACGTTGGATTCCTGCGAGGCGCCGATGTAGCCGCCCGCTGCCGCGACGGCGGCCTTGGCCTTGGCGACGGCCTGCTCCACGTCCGCGACGACGAGCTGCAGCGAGCCCGTGTAGACGATCTGGAGGCTGTTGTCGGGCGTGGCCGGGTTGCCGCTGGACTGCGCGCCCAAGCCCGAGCCGTCCTCGGGTGCCGCGGGTGCCGCGCTCGCGGCCGCCGATGGGGCATCGCCGCCGTAGGCGCTGTTCCGGTCAGGCGCCGAGGTCGCCGAGCTGCTGGCGCACGCGCCAACGATGAGGGCGACGATCGCGAGGGGGACTAGGCGGGTGCCGGTTCCGCGACCGAGCAGTCTGCGCATGGTGGGCTTGTCCTCTCATGGGCCGCGCACCGCGGCGACACGGGGACGCGGACCGGCACCGCACGGTTCCCACGGTGCACGCTGTCCGCATCGCCCGGTCGCTCGCCCCTCGACAGGCGGGGGTATCGTGCCGCCATGCGTCTCCCCTTCGATCCCCCCGTCGAGCCCATGCTGGCCAAGCCCAACTCCGGCCTCCCCGACGGCGACGGCTGGCTGTTCGAGCCCAAGTGGGATGGGTTCCGCGCGCTCGTCTTCCGCGACGGCGACGAGACGTACATCCAGAGCCGCGACCTCAAGCCGCTCGACCGCTACTTTCCTGAGCTCGCCGAGCCGCTCCGCGCCCAGCTGCCGGAGCGCTGCGTGCTCGACGGCGAGGTGGTGATCGCGCAGGGCGGGGTGCTCGCGTTCGAGGCGCTGCTCTTGCGCATCCACCCGGCCGAGTCGCGGGTGCGCATGCTCGCGGCCGAGACGCCGGCGTCGTTCGTGGCGTGGGACCTGCTCGCGCTCGGCGACGAGGACCTCCGGGGCGTGCCCCAGTCAGAGCGCCGCGCGCGGCTCGAGGCCGTGCTGGGGGGTGCGGTGCCGCCGATCCACCTGACGCCCGCGACCACCGACCGCGCGCTCGCCGCCGACTGGTTCGACCGGTTCGAGGGCGCCGGGCTCGACGGCGTGGTCGCCAAGCGGCTCGACGGCACGTACCAGCCCGGGAAGCGGGCCATGGTCAAGATCAAGCACGAGCGGACCGCCGACTGCGTGGTCGCCGGCTTCCGCTGGCACAAGAACGGGCCGGGGACCCACATCGGGTCGCTGCTGCTCGGGCTCTTCGACGACGAGGGCAAGCTCCACCACGTGGGGATCACCTCGTCGTTCACCTGGGAGAAGCGAGAGGCGCTGGTCGATGAGCTCGCCCCGCTGCGGGAGCGCGCGCTCGAGGAGCACCCGTGGCGCGAGTGGGCCGAGTGGGCATCGACCGGGACGGACGGCTCGGGCCAGCGGCTGCCGGGCGCGGGTTCACGCTGGAACCGCGGCAAGGACCTGTCCTGGGAGCCGCTCCGCTGCGAGCGCGTGGCTGAGGTGGCGTACGACCACCTGCAGGGCGACCGCTTCCGCCACGCGACGACCTTCCGCCGCTGGCGCCCCGACAAGCCGACGGACGCGTGCCGCTACGACCAGATGGAGACGACCGCGCCGTACGAGCTCGCGCGGATCTTCGGGGCTGTGCCGGACTGACCAGCGCCCTGGACCGGGCGGTGCGCGCGGGCGCAAACGCGCCCTTCCCGCTAGCCGATGACCGTCCCGTAGTGCTTCGCCATCGCGGACGCCATGCGCGGGCCCTCGTCGTGGGCGATCGCGGTGATCCGCAGGCCGTCGGGCGTCTGCGCCACGGTGTATGAGGCGTGGAAGTCGTAGACCGGGTGGTCGTCGGCGCGGCGGAGGTCCCAGTGGACGTTCGCGTGGGCGATGCGCGCCGTCACCTCGACGACCTCGAGCGAGCGCACCTTCGCGTGCGCCACGCCGAGCGTCCGGTACGCCCCCACGATGCGCTCGATGGCCGGCTGCCAGTGCTCGGCGGCCGGCACGCCCGTCAGCGAGACATCGTGCGCCTCGCCCGTCACGTGGAGCGGGAAGGCGAAGCAGCCCGCGATGGCAGCGACGTCGAACGATTCGAACGTCTGCCGATATCCGTCGATGAACGCCTCGACCGCCGCGCGATCAGCCATCCGTGTCCCTCCCCGTCGTGTCTGTCGGTGGCCCCGGACGATACCGGAGCCATGCGATTCGG
>Ga0315271_10002094_pt1 | contig 12407 bp, 6 predicted proteins | sample C3_top_MG_FD_204664 | JGI IMG/M metagenome (GOLD analysis project Ga0315271, IMG submission 204664) | Sediment microbial communities from Yellowstone Lake, YNP, Wyoming, USA - C3_top | ecosystem: Environmental > Aquatic > Freshwater > Lake > Sediment | place: USA: Wyoming | collected 2017-08-01
TCTATCGGCCGATCCGCGGCAAGTATCGCAAGGTCTGGCAGGAAACGCGGCTTTGACCCGGATGCATCACCGAGGCTGGCGTTTGCAACCGATGGTCACCTCTGAGCACGGCACCGGAGCGAAACGCCGACATCGTTTTTACCCCGTCGGATTCTGACAAATCCGCGTGGGCGCGGACCGATTGGTGCCGCAGATGCCGTGCGCTCAGCGCTTCCAAAAGCGCCGGAAACCACTATTGGCCAATTGCATTGCCCCCAATCAGCCAATGCTCCGCATCCTTGATGAAATGTTCGGGATGAGATATCTGCGATGCGCCAACTCCGCGCGCTCGCACCAGTAAATTGATCTGAAATGGTGCATTGCAGCAAACGGGTATCAAGCATTTACCCATTGAACTGAAAGAGGAAATTGCCAATTCTCGAGTTGGCACGGCTAATGCTAGTAGGTAAGTGCGGTGGTTAACTCCATCGTCAATTTCTCCTCCGAGAGCGGTTTGCCCGATCCTCACAAGGGATCGGGCATTTTTTTGTTCAGCGGGACTTCGATCCGCACCGAAGAATCGGGCGGCAACTCCATCGATTGTGTTGAGGCTGGACCGTCCTCTGCATAGCTTTCGTCTATCGTTGAGGATTCTCCAAATCAGAAGGTGTCCCTTGCCCGAGCCAGAATTTTGCGTGCGATCGCGTGAAAATTAATGGGCTGCGATTTTGTCAGCAATGCCGCGCGGGCCCGCAACACGGCACGTCGCGCTGGAAATGTCGCCCCTCTCCCGGCGAATACCACGCGGTTGGTGAGCGCGTCGGTCTCGATGCAGATCACCTTGTCATTGAAGCTCTCGCGCAAGCGCGCGACATAAAGGCCGAAGTTTTCTTCGCTGCCGTGGAAATTCAGCGCGAGGACCCCTTCGGCGGAAAGTCGCGAAAAGCAGTGATCATAAAAAGCCGGGTTACAGACCTGCGCGGGCATCCCTTCCTGAGTAAAGGCATCGACCATCAATACGTCGAATTCGTCTGCACATGACTTTACAAAATCGCTGCCGTTACCTTCGATCACCTGAAAGCGTTCACTGTCAGGCGGGATGCAGAATTGCTCGCGCATGGCGATGACTTCGGGATTGATTTCGACGGCTGTGAATTTTTCCAGTGGCAGGTAGCGCAAACAGTATTTGGCGATTGACCCACCGCCCAGGCCGATCATGGCAATGCGCGTCGCGTGCGCATTGAACAACTGGAATCCCATTAGCAGGCGGGTGTAATCCAGCACCAGATCGTCCGGCTGCTCGACTCGCATGCGGCTCTGAATCGCGCCGGCATGAAACCGCATTGACAATGCGCCATCGATATTTGTTGCATACGGCTTCTCCGGGTGTGGCCGAACGCCGGTTTTCGCGAGGCTGTTTTTTGCGGCGGTGGTGGGAAATGCCATGATGCCTTTCTGCATTCATGCCAATGGCAATGGAGTGTTGATCATTGAACAGACCGGCGCGATCGCCGGCGCGCAGGACGCTAGAACGATTCGTTCAAAAGCTGCCGGTAGTCCGCAGCACTGGCTTCGCGGGGATTGGTCTTGTGGCAGTGATCGACCAGTGCACCCGTGATGACAATATCGAACATCTCTTTCGGCACGCCCATCTGACCTAATCCGAGCGGCAACCCGAGTCGTGCGCACATCTGCCGCACGGCGTCCGCCACGTCCGCCGAGTCGGCAAGCCGCATGGCGTGTCTGAGCCGGGCCATCTTGTTCTCCTTGATCACGGACGCGGCCGAGGCATTGAAACGCAATACCGCCGGCATGACGACCGCATTCAGGGTGCCGTGATGCAGCCCGGTCTTGCCGTCGATCTTCAGGCCTCCCAGCGGATGGGAAAGCGAATGTACGGCCCCCAGCCCCTTCTGAAACGCCATCGCACCTTGCATCGAGGCGCTCATCATGTTGAGCCGCGCATCGACGTTGCTTCCGTCCCGGGTCGCTTGCTCGATACTCGACCATGCCCGCTCGAGGCCGTCCAGCGCGATGCCGTCCGCGGGAGGATTGAATGCCGCCGACAGGAATGTCTCGACGCAGTGGGCAATGGCATCCATGCCGGTCGCCGCCGTCAGATACGGGGGCAAACCGAGTGTCAGCAGCGGGTCGCAGATGGCAGAGCGCGGCAGCAGATGCCAGGAGTGAAATCCGAGCTTTCTGCCGTCGTTGAGGATGACGATGGCGCCGCGCGCGACTTCGCTGCCGGTGCCGGCGGTCGTCGGCACGGCGATCAGGGGTGCAGCGGCTGCCGTGATGCGTGCACTCCCGCCTTCAATGGTCGCGTAAGTTTTCAGTTCGCCCGGATGGGCGGCGAGAATGGCAACCCCCTTGGCAAGATCGATGGAGGAGCCTCCGCCAACCGCGATCATCCCGTCGCAGCCCGCGTCGCGATACAAGTCGGTGGCGCGGCGTACCATCACCTCAGTCGGATTGGACGGCGTGTCATCGAACAGCGTGGCAGGCATGCCGGCCAGCGTTGCCGTCACGCGATCGACAATACCGGCTGCCACGACGCCTTTGTCGGAAACGATCAGCGGATGGCGGATGCCGATGCGTTCGCATTCGGATTTGAGCTGAAGCAGCGAATCGGCGCCGATATGAATATGCGTCAGGTAGTAGATGTAGGCCATGGTGGGCATCTCGTGCAGGGGGAGTGGTGAAATTCTAGTCTTTCGTTGTCAATGATGCGTCCGGATTTGATGAGACGAGAAGCAACGCCTGCGGAAATGGGGATTCGCAAATTCCCAGGAGACGCATAACGAGCCTCTAGCATTGGCGCGCCTTCCCAGGCATTTTTGCCCCAAACGCCGCGCCAATTGGCGATCTGCGTGTTGTGTTTCAGGACGTTGTTCGGCAATCGTGAAGCTGGTGGTTGGTAGTTTAGGGCTGAATGCGGTCGCTCATTGTTGTAGTACTTGAGCCATGGCTTCAGCGCCTTGGTTCGATCCTCGTTGGTGGCGTAGCGTTTTGCCCGCACCCACTCGCGCAAGCAAGTCTGGATGAAGCGCTCCGCCTTGCCATTGGTTTGTGGTCGGTAAGGTCGAGTAAAGCGCTGCTTGATCTCAAGATCTGCACAGGCTGCCGCAAAGTCGCGTGACCAATAGGCTGAGCCGTTGTCGGTCAGCAAGCGCTGGATGTGCACGCGCTGGCGCTCGAAATAGTCGACCGCCGCCTTGAGGAAGGCGATCGCGCTGTATTTGGTTTCGTCCGGCAGGATTTGCACGAAGGCCACCCGGCTGTGATCGTCGATGGCCACGTGCATGACTTCATGGCCGCTGCCACGCCCGCCGATGCAAACCAGCTTTTTCGTGTCCATGTGCAGGAGTTCGCCAGGCTGGTCGCGTTCATAGCGCTTGATCGGCTCAGCCGGGGGCCGGAGGCGCGACAAGCCAACGGCAGCACAGATGCGCCAGACGCTGGTCAGGCTGATCTCAAGCGCCCTGGCGATGTTTCTCATCGTCCAGTGACACCACCGACGCAGGCGGCGCACCCACCGGGTCAGGCGTGGGCTGAGCGAGGCTGGGCTGTGATGCGGTCGACTGCTGCGATCTTGCATCGCTGGCAGGCCACCTTCGCGAAAGCGCCGCCGCCATTTGCTGGTTGTGCGCGTGCTCACGCCCAATGCCGCGGCTGCCGAGTTCACACCCAGTAACGACGACAGTTCATTGACGTGCACTCGCCCGTGCACCGTTAATCTGGCATTCTTGTGTATGTTCATCTGGTCGCTCCTCGGAGTTTCTGTTGTCTGGAAACACCAGTTTCTCCGATTCGGCCAGGTGAACAACCTGTTGGAACAAAACATCTGCGAATCGTACGGGCGTCGTTCTGGTCGAGCGCGATGATCTCATCGGCCGCCGATTTGAAATGCGCGGCAATGTGCCGGATCTCGCCCCCGCTACTTCAACTGCCTGGTCTCGTCGATCATCGACTGTGGCGGCCAATGGCAAATTTGTGTGGATGCCCTCTATCGCGGTGGTTGTGCCGTTTGCGGCCCCGGCGAATATCGGAACGTATGCGGATCGCGCGATCAGATTTCATCGGCACGCTGGCTCAGCCTAGCTGGAAGCGTTGACTGAAGCCCGGTTCAAAAGGTGCGGGTTCACCACCCGCGGCAACGGCCTGAGCCACGGAGGCTATAGGGACCACAGGGACCACCGAGGGAATGCAAAGGCATTCAGGGTCTCTACGTGTGCCCTGTGGTCTCGTGGGTCGAATTCTTCATATTTGTTCGGCGCGGAAGCAATTGCGCGCCTGCCGCGCGCCAAGCCGTCGCGCCGGCGCAATGCAGTCTGTTGCCAATTACGAAAGTTTGGCGGGTTCGATCGGCGCTGGCGGCGTCGCGGCCAGCCATTCGGTCAGTGCGCGATCAGCTTCCGCATAGTTGAGCTTGATTTGCTCAAGCAGTCCGGCCAGCTGTGCGCTGGTGGTCGGACTCATCGATGTTTCATCGCCAGTCACCAGGGATCGCGCCGAGATCTCCAGATCCTTGCATAGCGCAGCGACGCGTGGAAATCCCATACTGGCGGACGCACCGCGCAGGCTGTGCGAGATTTCGGACAAGCTGTGCCAGTCACCGCCGGCGAGCACGCCTTCCATCAGTTTCATGCGCTCGACGGCCTTGGTCTGAAACAGGCGAATCAATCCGCCGACCGGATCGTTCTCGACGGTTGCCTCACCGGGCGCGGACGGCAGATAGCGCAAATCCTGCAATTGTTCGATATCCAGAATCGGCACGTTGTCGAGATGTTGGTTCGCAGGCGCGGTACCTGGCGTCGGGGGAGTGGAAACCGGAATCGCCACATGCGTTTCATGCTTGGACCATGGCGCCGCCATGGCCCGGCTGCTGACCCGCTCGAGAAGCTTGATGAGATCGGCGGTTCGAATCGGTTTCGACAGGTAATCGTCCATCCCCGCATCCAGATAGTACTCGCGATCGCCCGACAGGGCGTGCGCGGTCATGGCGACGATGGGCGGGCATTTCCTGCCGTCGAGCAGGCCGTGGATCTCGCGCATCGCCTCAACGCCATCCAGTTCCGGCATGTGAATGTCCATCAGGATCACGTCGAAATCCTCCTTGATGGCCCGCTCCACCGCGATACGTCCATCGCCTACCACGGTACTGCGATGCCCCAGGTTGCTGAGCATGCCCTGGATGACGCGCTGGTTGACTTCGTTGTCCTCCGCGATCAGCACATTCAGCACAAAGGCTCCGGGCCGCGGCGAGCGCGACCGCAGCCCCGGGCGGGGTGCGCCCGGCGTCGACCGGGCGTTCGCCGAGTCGGCTTGCATGGCGGCTTTGAACTCGCGGTCGTATACCGGCTCGGGCGTGTACGGCCGCGTGGCAATATCACGATTGGGCTCGTGAAGCACCGCCCGCATCAATACATCGAACAAGCGCGCGCGCCCGGCCGGGCGCACGATGAAAATATCGTGGCGCAGGGGTGGCCTGACTTCCCGCAAGGACAATTCCGCGCGCGATATGTTTGACTGCAGGATGGACGCAACCGGATGCTCGCCACGGTGCATGCGCTCGGCATCGTCTTCCGCCAGCGCCGCCTGCAGCGCGATTGCGTCGGCCGTCGGCAACACCAGGTCGGTCAACAGAACATCAAACCGCGGCCCGCGCCGGAAAGTGTCGGCAGCGTTCGCGGGGTCGACGGCGACCGTGTCGAAGCCCCATCGGGAATAGCGGTTCACCTGAATCGGCCGACGACTGGCCGTGCGATCCACGACCAGCAGGCGCTTGCCGACGAAATCGAACACGTCGCGCTGCATGTAGGGTTTAAGCGGTCCGCGCGCGAACCCGGTCAGGATGGTAAATATGAATTCCGAGCCGCGGCCTTCGACACTTTCCACCCGGATATCGCCGCCCATCAGTTGCGTCAGCCGCTTGCAGATGGCCAGACCCAGGCCGGTGCCGCCATACTTGCGTGTCGTCGAGGCATCGACCTGAATGAATGGCTGGAACAACCGGTCCGCGCGGTCGGCGGGTATGCCGATGCCGGTATCGCGAACGCGTCCCTCGAGTTCGAGTCCACCATCCGCCGTGCGCCGGGCGGTTAGCGTGAGTTTGATCTCGCCTTTCGACGTGAACTTGATCGCGTTGGCCAGCAGGTTCAGCAGGATCTGGCGCAGGCGCGTGGCATCTCCCAGAATGTAGAAGGGAACGTCGTCGTTGATTTCATAGAGCAGGGCCAGGTCTTTCTCGCGAGCTTTCTCGGCGACCAGTTCGAGGGCTTCTTCGACGACAAGAACGACTTCGACCGGCACCGATTCCAGTGTCATGTGGCCGGATTCGATTTTGGAAAAATCCAGAACGTCGTCGATCAACCGCAGCAGCGTATCGCCGGAGGCGCGAATCAGGCGAATGTAGTCCCGCTGCTCGTCGTTCAGATTGGTTTCGGACAGGAGGCTGGTCATGCCCAGCACGCCGTTGAGCGGAGTGCGGATTTCATGGCTCATGGTCGCCAGGAAAGCCTCCTTGGCACGAGACGCCTGTGTGACGCGCACGTTGGCATCGACCAACTTCATCTCGGCCTGCTTGCGATCGGTCACGTCCGAAATCGAGCCGACAAAACGTACCGCCCGGCCGGATGCGTCGCGCTGCGCAATGGCACGGGTACGAACCCACACGTAGTTTCCATTCTTGGCGCGCACGCAGGACTCGATGTCGAACAGCGGTGTTTCGCCCTTGAAGTGGCTGATCATGTGTTGCTGAAAGGCGACGCGGTCGTCCGGATGAATGGTGGTCTGCCAGTCGAAGTTGGCGGGAAACTCGTCGTCTCCGTAGCCGAGAATTTCCCGAAACCGCGGCGAGTAATAGCTTGCGCCGCCGGGTTTGAGCTCGAGATCCCAGATACCCTGCTGGGACGAGCGGATGACCAGATCCAACTGCTCACGTTGCTGGGCGAGTTCGCGTTCCAGGCGCTTGATGGGCGTCACATCGGTGATGGTGCCGATAAGGCCCTCGGCGCGGCCGTCAGAGCCACGCAGCACTTGTTTGGCGATGATGGTCTCAAACTGCTTGTCGTCGGCATTGGTGATGAACGCTTCGGCCATTTCATAACCGGTCGCAGATTCAAGCAATCTCTTGTCGAGTTGCTCATTCTGCAGGGCGGTATCGGCGTCCTGAAACTCACGATACGTTTTACCCAGAATATCCCCGCGCTTGCGACCGGCGAGTTGTTCCCAGGCACGGTTGACCGACACAAAGCGGCCCGCCGCGTCCTTGCGAAAAATGGGACTGGGGTTGAACTCGATCAGATTCTCGGTGAACTTGGTCTGGTCCTGGAGTTTTTGCGTCATGCTTGCCGCAAGCGCTTCGGCCTGCTCGCGCAGGCTTGTCAGCAGCCAGATCAGGCCCGCCAGCAGGACCGTTCCCAGGATGCCGATCAACAGGATTGTGCGCGGTGTGTTGTTTTGCAGCTTGCTCTCAAGCATCGGCGTGGAACTGGCACGCAACCGGAATCTTCTCTGGCCAATCTCGATCGGCACGTCGATCGACATTTCCGGCCGGCTGGATGCGGTCATGATGTCCGTCGGCGCATAGACGCGGCGATCGCCATCAAACAATTCGAGCGTAACAGGAGAGGATCGGGTCCGCGCCAGCTGCGACATCAACAAGTTAAGGTCGACAATGCCGATCAGGTAGCCGCGCGGAACAGAGGATGGGGCAGCGAGGCTTTTCGCGGAACCATCACTGCCCACGATCATGGCCATCGCAACGGGTGAATGCGTGTCGGGCAATCCGGTCATCGTTCCCAGTGGACGAGAAATTACCAAGCCGCGACTGCTGCCGGCGGCCGCGAGCGCATCGGCAATTTCGGGCACGTTGCTCCATGGCGCCACTGGCTGTCCGGGACGATTGGGAGAAAACACCCGTGTCAGGCTTTCGGTGGCGGCCTTGGACGAAAACGGGGATGCGGGCACGTACTGCAATGCAACCAGGCCGATATAATTTTCCGGTACCTGCATCCTCACGTCGAAGAAGGTGTCCCAGGTGGATTGCTTCAGATCGGGTAGGGCAACCGTGAGCGCCGCAGTCCCATGCATGAGGTTCTCGAAAGCGCGCAATTGCCGCAGAATTGCACCTTGCTCACCCTGCACGATCTCCTGAAAGCGGGTCTCCGCATCGGCACGGAGCTGACGCGCGTTCTGGTACGCCGTAAACAAGGTGGACAAAAGCAGCGCGGCGAGGATAAACCACGGCAGCTCGATCTTGCGCAAAGTGGTTTTAAGCGATGATTCAGGGTTCGGGCTGGTGCTATCCATTTGCCTAGATTACAGGAACGTCGTCGCGTTAAAAAGGTCGAAATTGCCGGAAACAGTCGACAGACCATGAAAAATGGTTATAAAATTCAACGAGTTTGTATATTTTCATCAAGTGAGCGACAGTCGGCATGGATATTAAAGCGTTACCACGAGGCATTCTTCTCCGGGCGGTCGTCATCTGCCTGGCGGTTGCCTGCGTCGCCAACTCGCCGGTTTCGAACGCGAATATCTATTCGTTCAAGGACGAGAACGGCATTACCCATTTTTCGAATATGCCGCATCTCGACCGACGCTACAAACTGGTTTACCGCATTCCGACCACCGGCCAGTACCGGCCGAATGCGTGGTCTGCCAGTAGTCCTTCCGCAGTCGACATTTCCCGCCTGGTGCCGATCATCAATGATGCGGCCCGGACGTACGGTCTCGATCCCAAACTGGTTCATGCGGTCATACGAGCGGAATCCGGTTATAACGCAAATGCCATCTCGTCAAAAGGGGCGATAGGGCTGATGCAACTGATTCCCGCGACCGCGCAGCGCTATGGGGTGCAGGATAGTTATGATCCCGGCCAGAACATTCACGGCGGGACCCGCTATTTGCGTGATCTGATGAAGATGTTCAATGGCAATCTGGAACTCGCCATCGCCGGCTACAACGCCGGTGAAAATGCGGTGATACGCGCGGGGAATCGTATCCCGCCTTATCCCGAAACGATGGCATACGTGCCGAAAGTGCTCAATTTTTATCGCAGCCCGGATCTCAGTCGTTTCTGACCTCCGATCAATGGTGACAGCCAATTGAAAACGGGCCGCGATTGCGGCCCGTTTGTCGAGTTGAGGTCAGTCGCCCACCGCGGGTGCCACCGCGCCACGCGGTTCCTGACCAGCGTGGCGGCTTTCCAGTTCGGCGGCGTCACGGGCATGCTGGTGGTTGCGTGCAAAGATGGGGTAGAAAGTGGGCACCACAAACAGCGTCAGCACGGTGCCCAGCGACATGCCACCCACAATGACCCAGCCAATCACCTGGCGTGACTCGGCCCCGGCGCCGCGGGCCAGCGCGAGGGGAATGGCGCCGAGCACCATTGCACCGGTTGTCATAAGGATCGGCCGCAATCGCAGTGTCGCGGACTCGATGACTGCCTCACGCAGCGCCATGCCGCGTTCCTGCAATTGGTTGGCGAATTCCACAATCAGGATACCGTGCTTGGTGATCAGGCCGACCAGGGTGATGAGTCCGATCTGGCTATACACGTTGAGCGAACCGCCGGTTAGCCACAGCGCCAGCAAGGCGCCGGTCATGGAAAGCGGTACCGTCAGCATGATCACGAACGGATCGACGAAACTCTCAAATTGGGCGGATAGAACCAGATAAATGAAGGCCAGGGCAAGCACGAAGGTTAGGTAGATGCTGCCGGATGAATCACGAAATTCACGCGATTGGCCGGACAAGTCGTTCTGGACGGTCGGTGGCAGTGCGCGCTTTGACGCCTCCTTCATGAAGTCGATGGCGTCCTTGATGGCGTAACCGGGCGCCAGGTTGGCATCGATGCGCGCCGCCCGCAATTTGTTGAAGTGGTTGAGGCTGCGCGGTGCCACCGACTCCCGCACGGTAAGCAGATTGGAGAGTTGCACCATTTCATTGTTTCGGCCGCGCACATAAATGTTGGTGATGTCGTCGGGATTGGAGCGATCCACATCGGCCACCTGAACGATGACATCGTATTGCTCACCGTCCTGCTTGAATCGCGTCACCTGGCGTCCCCCCAGCATGGTCTCCATGGTCCGGCCGACCGACTCCACGTTGGCGCCGACGTCGGCAATCTTGTCGCGGTTGACGGCGATCTTGAGCTCGGGTTTGTTCAATCGCAGGTCGGAGTCGACGTCTGTCAACCCCGGGTTCTTCGCCGTCTCGGCGATCAGGCGATCGACAAACTGCTGCAGTTGCTCATAGGGCGCCGAGGTCATGATGATGAATTGCAGCGGCTTATCGCGTCCCTGGCCCAGCGACGCCGGACTTACGGCGAACGCGTTTACACCGGCGAGGTTGCGAAACTTCGGCACCAGTTCGCGGGCAATTTCCTGCTGACTGCGGGTCCGTTGGTCCCAGCTTTTGAGCCGCAGGATCGCGCGCCCATCGGAAACGGTTGGAAAGCCGACAACGGCCGTGTAGCTCACCATTTCCGGAATCTCCTTGTACATAGCCTCTATCTGCTGGATGTAACCTGAGGTGTAGGCGACCGTCGATCCTTCGGGCGCAGAAACGATGCCGAAGATGAGTCCGCGGTCTTCGAGCGGTGCGAGTTCCTGCTTCAGGCTGAGGAACAATGGAACCGCCAGCAGGACGAACACAGACCAGACCGCCACGCCGATGACCCGCCGGTGCAGGATTGCCGACAGCGTGCGCTTGTACGCCTCCGTCACCCGCAACAGAATCGATTCGATGGCGTTGTAGACCTTGCCGTGTTTGACGTCGTGTTTGAGGATGAGTGAGCAGAGCATCGGGGAAAGCGTCAACGCCACAAATCCGGAAACCACCACCGCGCCGGCAAGCGCCAGCGCAAACTCGATGAACAGCCGGCCGGTGCGGCCGGTCGCGAAAGCGAGCGGTGCGTAAACGGCTGCCAGTGTGAGGGTCATCGCGACCACGGCAAAGGCGATCTCGCGCGCGCCCTTGATCGCGGCTTGCGTGCGCTCCATGCCCGATTCCAGATTGCGGTAAATATTTTCCAGAACCACGATGGCATCATCCACCACCAGGCCGATCGCCAGCACCATCGCCAGCAGCGTCAGCGTGTTAATGCTGAAATTGAACATATACATCAGCGCGAAGGCACCGATCAACGACACCGGGATCGTGATCAGGGGAATGATGGTGGCGCGCAGGTTGCGCAGGAACAGAAAGATGACCAGGGCGACCAGCATGACGGATTCCCAAATCGTGCCGAACACCGCTTTGATGGCCTGTTCGATAAAAAGCGAGGTGTCGTAAACCACCTCGAGTGTCATTCCGGGCGGCAAAGTCTTTTGTATTTCAGCCGCTTCCGCGCGCACCGCGACAGATAGTTCCAGTGGGTTGGCCGTCGCTTGTTTGATGATCGCCAGCGTGGTCGAGTTGCGGCCGGTGTAACGGGCAATGATGCGCTCGTCAATCGGTGCAATTTCCGCGCGCGCCACGTCCCGAAGCCTGACCGGATAACCTCCCGCATCCTTGATCACAATATTATTGAATTGCTCAGGCGTCTGCAGATCCGTCTCGGCCAGCACCGAAAATTCGCGCGTGCGACTTTCAATACGGCCGGCCGGCACTTCCACGTTCTGGCGGCGCAGGGCATCCTCCACATCCGCCGGCCCCAGTTTGTAGGCCGCCAATTTGCCGCGGTCCAGCCAGATGCGCATCGACATCTTGCGTTCACCGAAGATGCGCACGTCGGCCGCACCGGGCAACGTGGAAAAACGCGGCTTGATATAGCGATAGGCGTAATCAGAAACTTCCAGCGGCGTGTTTTTGTCACTGTAAAAGGCAACGAAGATGATGGGATCGGCGTCGGCCTCGACCTTGGCGATGATGGAGTCATCCGCTGCTTCCGGCAACCGGCCGCGCACCCGGGCGACTTTGTCACGCACGTCGGCGGCGGCGGAGTCCGGGTCGCGAGTGAGCTTGAACTTGATGTTGATCTGGCTGCTCTCGGCGCGGGATTGCGAGGTCATCACGTCGACCCCCTCGATGCCGGAGAGAGAGTCCTCGAGCGGCTTGGTGATGGTCGATTCGACCACTTCCGCCGACGCGCCCTTGTACGCCGTCTCGACGCTGACCACCGGTTCATCGATTTTCGGATATTCGCGAACCGCCAGACGGCTATAGGAAATCAACCCGATCAGCAACACACCCAGACTTAGTACGGTCGCGAATACGGGCCGCTTGATGCATAACTCCGGCAAGGTCATGATTTCTCTCCCGCCTTGGCGCCTGCGCTTGCATTTCCCGCCTCCCCGCCCGGTATTGAAGGTTTGGTGCCGTCCGCGGCGGATTTGGACTCGGCTTTGCCTGGGCGCGCGTCGTCGGCAATTTTCACCGGCGACCCATCGCGCAGCTTGAGTTGGCCGGCGGTCACC
>Ga0315271_10002096_pt1 | contig 12397 bp, 12 predicted proteins | sample C3_top_MG_FD_204664 | JGI IMG/M metagenome (GOLD analysis project Ga0315271, IMG submission 204664) | Sediment microbial communities from Yellowstone Lake, YNP, Wyoming, USA - C3_top | ecosystem: Environmental > Aquatic > Freshwater > Lake > Sediment | place: USA: Wyoming | collected 2017-08-01
ATTCGCGCGCCGCAGCGTCAAACTTCTGCTCCTTGAGCTTGTCGGCCGCCTCGACCGTGCGGCGCATCTCCGCAGTGTGTTCGATCGGTTTGATCACCGTGGCCGCTCCCGGCCCGCTCGTGGTCTGTTCCTGCAGACCGCGGGCGACGAGCCACATCGTAACCAGCAGGCCGATCAACATGGCAACCAGCATGAACGTCTTCATCCGGTCCTCCCTGCCTGCCCACGATACGCAGCCTCTGCCCTCGTACGATCAAACGCGACTTCTGTTCGATGCTCGAGAGCAGCCGTCGTTGCGCTCCTCCGCGCCGAACCGCGCACCTGCCGCTGCGTGGCGCGTTGTCCGCGAGACCGGTTCATCTGGCGTGCCGCGAGAAAAACTCCCAAATGATCGACGTCGCGTCGAAGCCCCTGAGAAGATGGTCCTGCGGCAGGGCCGCGGTGACGGCCCCTCCCGGCCACCGATGGTCCCACCCGGCGATCGTGTACAGGACCACCTCGGGACCTGCGGCGCCGGGTCGCGACCACGCTGATCGTGTGACCGCCCCGCCCCGCAGGTGCTCGACGACGGGATCGGGATCCAGCCCGTCGGCTGCCACCCAGAAGCGGACAGCGTCGATTGCGGGCAGATACTCCCGCTCGCCCCCTTTCGCCGGGCTGATCCCTCCCGCGAACGGGACGTTTCTATCCTCGAGTCCGTGCATCACGAGCACCGGCAGCGGCCCCTGTGGCTTCGGGGTCACCCAGAACGGCGCTGCGGCGGTGGCCCGACCGCCGTGTGAGGCGGCAAGCGGCGCCGCGGCCGCGAACAGGCCGGTGCGCTCGGCGATCGCGCGGTAGACGAGCATCCCGCCGTTCGAGAAACCCGTGACGTACACCCGCGCTGCGTCAACGTTCACGCGCCGCGCCGCGTCCGCGATGACCAGTGCCACAAACCCGACGTCGTCCTCGCCTTTCTCGGCTGCCGGGCCGCAACAGTGGCCCGCATTCCAGTGCTGGAAAAACCCGAGAAACCCCCACCCGCCTTCCGGGTAGGCGACGAGAACATTTTCGCGGTCGGCCAGCGTGCTCCAGCCGGTCCAGTCCTCCATCTCCCGCGCCGTGGAGTACGCCCCGTGCAGCACCACGACGAGGGGGTGCGCCCGGTCCGCCTGGTACCCCGACGGGACATGCAGGAGGTAGGACCGCGGTGCGCCGTTTTTCAGCGTTCCGGCCGCCACGCGCCAGGTGCCGGGGATTGCACCCGTGGGCGGCATCGGGCGCCCGGCGGCGCACCCCGCCAGCACGATGAGCAGCGAAAGGCCCGCGATGAGGTGTTTCATGTCGTCGGGGGCGATTCTCCCGGCTCAGGCGGCGGTTGTCAACGCCGGTGGCGGTCGCATCCCGGGGGCATTATTGACACACCCCACCGGCGACCCTACGATACCCGCAACATCGAGGAGGGTTTGATGAAGGAACGTATCGTCCGGATTTTCGACGAGCACGCCCGGCTGCAGCGGGAGTTCCTCAAGCACAACACCGAGGTGCTGGCGCAGATTGCCGACGTGCTGCTCCAGGCCTTTCGCAGGGGCCGCACGGTCTACTTCTTCGGCAACGGCGGCAGCGCTGCCGACGCCCAGCACCTGGCCGCCGAATTCGTGAACCGCTTCCGCCTGGAGCGGCGCGCGCTGCCGGCGCTCGCGCTCACCGTGGACACCTCGGTGCTCACGAGCATCGCCAACGATTACGGCTACGACCGGGTCTTCGCCCGGCAGCTCGAGGCCCTCGGGCGCGCCGAGGACGTCGCGGTCGGGATCTCGACGAGCGGCGCATCGCCGAACGTCATCGAAGGCATCCGGCTGGCGCGGCGGCAGGGGCTGGTGACGATCGGCTTCTCCGGTGGCGACGGCGGCGCGCTGCTGCGCGAGACCGACCATTGCCTCGTCGTGCCTTCGAACACAGCCGCACGCGTGCAGGAAGTGCACATCATTGCCGGGCACGTCGTCTGCGACCTGGTCGAACAGGACCTCGTCCACCCCACGCACGAGACGCGATGAGCGCCCGCCGCGCCGCGCCGGAGCCGCTGCCGTTGCGCACGACGTCGCTGAAAAGGCGCGCGAGCAAGGTCCAGCGCGGTGATCTGGCGCGGCCGGTCGAAGCCGGCGCATCGTTCGCCGACTGGCTGGAGGCTCTGCCGGGGATCCTCGCCGGGCGCGATCTGCGCGAGCTGGCGGCGGCCGTCGTCAAGGCGCGCCGGGCCAGGCGCGAAGTCCTGCTGGGCATCGGAGCGCACGTGATCAAGTGCGGGCTCTCGCCGTGGGTCGTCGCGCTGATGGAAGAGGGGCTGCTCAGCGGCGTCGCGATGAACGGCGCCGGCGCGATCCACGATTTCGAGCTGGCCTATGCCGGCTCGACCTCGGAGGACGTCGGTCCGGCGCTCGAGGACGGATCCTTCGGCATGGCTCACGAGACCGCCGATTTCGTCAACGGCGCTGCGGCCGACGCCGCGCTCGGGGGACTCGGCTTCGGCGAGGCGCTCGGGCAGGCGATCCTCGACGAGGGCCTGCCGAACGCCGGGCTGAGCATCACCGCCGCCGGGGTGCGCCTTGGCATCCCGGTCACCGTCCACGTCGCGATCGGCACCGACATCGTGCACATGCACCCCTCGGCCTCCGGCGCCGCGATTGGGGAAGCCTCGCTCTTCGATTTCCACCGCTTCGCCGCCCTCGTCGAGCGTCTGGAGGGTGGGGTCTATCTCAACGCGGGCAGCGCCGTGATCCTCCCCGAGGTGTTCCTGAAGGTGCTGGCGATGGCGCGCAACCGCAGGAAGGGGCTGCCGCGGCGCTTCGTGACCGCAAATCTTGATTTCATCCCGGCTTACCGGCCACTGACGAACGTCGTGCGCCGGCCGACGGCGGGGGGCGGTACGGGCTACCAGATCACCGGCCACCACGAGCTGCTGCTGCCGCTGCTCTTCACCGCGGTGCGCGAGGGGCTGGCGAAACGGGCAAAGCGTTGAGCGACCGGTCGCCGCACCTTCGCGGGCAACTCGTCGCTCCCGCCCCGCTGGCCGAAGCCGTTCGCAGCCTCCAGCGCGCCGGGAAGAAGGTCGTGTTCACCAACGGCTGCTTCGACCTGCTGCACGTCGGCCACGTCCGCTATCTCCAGCAGGCGCGCGAGCTCGGCGACGCGCTGGTCGTCGGCGTCAACTCCGACGCCTCGGTGCGGCGCCTCAACAAGGGGCCCGGGCGCCCGATCACCCCCGCCAGGGAGCGGGCCGAAATCCTTGCCGCGCTCGCCTGCGTCGACTTCGTGACCATCTTCGGCGCGGCGACGCCGCTGCGACTCATCCGCACGCTTGGCCCCGACGTCCTCGTCAAGGGCGGCGACTGGGCTCTCGACGCCATCGTCGGGCGGGAGGTCGTGGAAAGCCGCGGCGGGAGGGTGGTCGCCATCCCGTTCGTGAAAAACCGTTCGACGACGGCGACGATCGGGAAGATCAGGAAGCTCCGGGGCGCGGCTGCGGCCGCGGCGAAAGCGTGACGGCGCACGAGAACCCGGCGACCGCCAACGAGACGCTCGCGACCATCGCCCGGCGACGCAGTGTGCGCGTTTTCGACGGTCGCCCGGTGGCGCCGGCGCTCGTGGAAGCGCTCATCGAGGCCGCCAACCAGGCGCCCTCGGCCCACAACAGCCAGTCCTGGCGCTTTCTCGTGCTGGGGCCGGAGAGAAAGCGCGAGCTTGCGGCGCTGGTGTCGACGCGCTCGCTGGAGTTCCCGCGGCCGACCAACGTCCTGCTGCGGATGGCGGCGCGCACCATCGCCAGCGCGCCGGTGGTGGTCGCGGTCGCGAACACCGGGGAGCTGATGCGACACGGCGCAGAGCTCTTTCCGATCAACGGCGAGCAGAACCGGGACTTCTTCCGCACGATGGAGATCCAGGGGAGCGCCGCCGCGGTGCAGAACCTGCTGCTCGCGGCAACCGCGCTCGGGCTCGGGTCGGTCTGGCTCGGGATCCTCTACCTGATGAAGGGGGAGGTGCTGCAACTCCTCGGCGAACCGCAGGGCGAGTTCATGGCGGTGATCCCGGTGGGGTACGGGTCGGCGCCGGCGAAGGGGCCGAAAAAGCTGGCCGCCGACGAGATCGTCCGCTACCTGCCATAGTTGACCGAGAACAACGTCTTCCGATGAAGATCGAATTCATTCATTGTGCGAAGTTGATTGGTAGCGCTACGGGGATTCGAACCCCGGCTTGATGGCTGAGAACCACCCGTCCTAACCCCTAGACGATAGCGCCACTTGGGTACAAGTATATGAATTCGCAAGTCTTTAGTCAAGAATATTCGCTGGCTGGCGCGCGGCTCTTCCTTTTGCGGGTACTCGCGGGTATCGTTCCCCCGTAGGTCTTCAGGCGGCGGGCGCGTCACGGGGGGTGTGATGAGCGGGAAGGGCGGGGTCAGGAAAAAGACCGATCACCTCTTGGTGCGCGTGCGGTTCTTCGTCGTCGCGCTGGCGCTTCTGATCCTCGCCTGGTCGCTGGCGTTCATGGTCGTGGAGAAGCGGAATTTCATCGACTCCATGTACTTCACGTTCGTCACGGTGACCACCGTCGGCTACGGCGACATCCACCCCGAGAGCACCGCCGGGAAGCTGATGGCGATCGTGATGATCCTGACCGGCACCGGGATGTTCGGCGGCCTGGTCGCGAGCATGACCGAGATGTTCCTCAGCCGCCGCGAGCGGCGCGTGCGCAGAGAGAAGCTCAACATGGTGATCGGCGCGTTCTTCTCCGAGGTCGGCACGACGCTGCTGGTCTCCTTCTCCGACCTCGACAGCCGGGTGGAGCAGATCAAGCGCGATCTCATCGTCAACGGCGACTGGACGGACGCGCAGTTCAGTTCGGTCGCCGAGCGCATCCGCGGCTACCACTATCAGGTGGACGCGGCGCGGATCGACTTCGAGCACCTGCGCGCGTTCCTGACGCAGCGGCGTGAGTTCCTGCTGCGGCTGCTCGAGAACCCGACGCTGATGGAGCATGAGCTCTTCACCGACCTGCTGCTGGCCGTCTTCCATCTGACCGAGGAGCTGGCGCACCGCCGCAAGGTGACCGAGCTGCCGCCCACCGATCAGGCGCACCTGGCCGGCGACGTCCAGCGGATCTACGGCCTGCTCGTGCACCAGTGGCTCGATTACCTGCACTACCTCAAGACGAACTACCCCTATCTCTTCTCGCTCGCAATCCGGACGAACCCCTTCGACGAGAAAGCCAGCGCCATCGTCACGTAGCCGGTTCTCGGGGGTGGCTGGTGCGCCGTCCGGCGATCTCGCCGGTGGCTCATCCGCTTGGAGCAGGGGTACTTCACGGTGTTCGATGCGGTTGGTCATTTTTAGTGGTAATTTAATAGACGTTTAATAACAATAAGTTGCGCATTGTAAAATATTTATGTGCAAACATTGACAACGGATCACTCAAGTATTATATTTCAGCCGCAAGCAACAAAGAGCATGAAACCAAATCAGGGGGGAATAGAGATGAGCAAGATCATTGGCATCGATCTGGGGACGACCAACTCGGTCGTCGCGGTCATGGAGGGCGGCGAGCCCACCGTGATCATCAATCAGGAGGGCAACCGGACCACGCCGTCGGTTGTCGCGTTCACCAAGGACGATGAGCGACTCGTCGGTCAGGTCGCGAAGCGGCAGTCGGTCACGAACCCCGAGAACACGGTCTACTCGATCAAGCGCTTCATGGGGCGGCGCTACGACGAGACCAACGAAGAAATGAAGATGGTTCCGTACAAGGTCGTCAAGACCGGGAGTGGGGATGCGCGCGTCGACATCAAGGGTAAGCAGTATTCGCCCCCGGAGATCTCGGCGCAGATCCTGATGAAACTCAAGCAGGCGGCGGAGGCGCACCTCGGCGAGAAGGTGACCCGCGCGGTCATCACCGTGCCGGCGTACTTCAACGACGCGCAGCGCCAGGCGACCAAGGAGGCGGGCAAGATCGCCGGCCTTGAAGTGGAACGGATCATCAATGAGCCGACGGCGGCCGCGCTGGCCTACGGCCTGGACAAGAAAAAGAACGAGACGATCGCGGTCTACGACTTCGGCGGGGGCACCTTCGACATCTCGATCCTGGAGGTCGGCGACAATGTCGTCGAGGTCAAGTCGACCAACGGCGACACCCACCTCGGCGGCGACAACATCGACCAGCGGATCATCGAGTGGCTCGTCGACGAGTTCAAGAAGGACCAGGGGATCGACCTCTCGCGCGACCAGATGGTCATGCAGCGGCTCAAGGAGGCCGGGGAGAAGGCCAAGATCGAGCTCTCCTCGACGATGGAGACCGAGATCAACCTGCCCTTCATCACCGCGGACGCCTCGGGCCCCAAGCACATGAACATCAAGCTCACCCGCTCGAAACTCGAGCAGATGGTCGAGCCGATCATCCAGCGCTCGGTCGCGCCGTGCCAGCAGGCGTTGAAGGACGCCAAGCTCACGCCAGAACAGATCGACGAGGTCGTGCTGGTCGGCGGCCAGATCCGGATGCCGCGGATCCAGCAGCTCGTGAAGGACCTCTTCAAGAAGGAGCCGCACCGCGGCGTGAACCCCGACGAGGTCGTCGCGATCGGCGCGGCGATCCAGGGCGGCGTGCTCACCGGGGATGTCAAGGACGTGCTGCTGCTGGACGTGACGCCGCTGTCGCTGGGCATCGAGACCCTCGGCGGCGTGATGACCAAGCTGATCGAGCGCAACACGACGATCCCGACGCGCAAGAGCGAGATCTTCTCGACGGCGGCCGACAACCAGACGAGCGTCGAGATCCACGTGCTGCAGGGCGAGCGCGAGCTGGCGCGCGACAACCGCACGCTCGGCAAGTTCCACCTGATCGGTCTGCCGCCGGCGCCGCGCGGGGTGCCGCAGGTCGAGGTCGGTTTCGACATCGACGCCAACGGCATCGTGAGCGTCACCGCCAAGGACCTGGCGACCGGCAAGGAGCAGCAGATCACGATCACCTCCTCGTCCGGACTCTCGAAGGACGAGGTCGAGAAGATGGTCGCCCAGGCGGCGGCGCACGCCGAGGAGGACCGCAAGAAGAAGGAGGAGATCGAGGCGCGCAACCAGCTCGACACGCTGATCTACTCCACCGAGAAGACCCTCAAGGAGAACCGCGAGAAGATCGACGCAGGCGCGGCCGAGAAGATCGATGAGGCGCTGAAGAAGGCCAAGGAGGAGCTCGAGAGCGGCGATGTCGCCCGCATGAAGGCCGCCGTCGAGACGCTGCAGAAGGAGACGCACCACCTCGCCGAGATGATGTACCAGTCGGCCAAGGCCGCGCAGGGCGGCGCGGCTGGAGCCCCCGGCGGCGGGCCCGCTCCCGGCGCGAAGCCCAAGGACGCGGACGTCGTGGACGCGGAGTTCGAAGAGAAGTAAGAATTGTCGCGGCCCGGGTCTTCAGGTACCCACGCCTGAAGGCCCGGGCCTTTTCAGTATTCTGCTATCGGGACTTCATTGCTGCGCGGACATGCAGCACCCGCTGCGCGGCCGTGAGCATCGTGAGGACGGCCAGCACCCAGAGGGCCGGCACCAGCAGGCCGAGGAGGGCGCCGGCCACGAGTACGATGATCCGCTCCGGCCGTTCCATGAGTCCGACATCGCAACTCACGCCCAGCGCCTCGGCCCGGGCTTTCGTGTAGCTCACCAGAAACGACCCGGCCAGGGCAGCGATCACCACCAGAAGTTCGGGTTTCTCGCGCAGGTGCCAGGCGATGCCGGTGAAGATCAGCGCCTCCGTGAAGCGGTCCGCGACCGAATCGATGTAGGAACCGAACGGCGAGGCCTCTCCGGACGCCCGGGCGAGCGAGCCGTCGAGCATGTCGCTGACCCCGGCGAGGATCAGGAACACTCCGGCGAGCACCAGCCGCGCGCGGGCAAAAGCGAGTCCGGCGAGTCCCCCGAAGACGATGCCGGCGAAGGTGAGATGGTCAGGGCTCACCCGCAGGCGATGCAGGACGAGATTGAACGGCTGGATGTAAACGCCGAAGGCGGCCTTGTACTTGCGGCTCAGCACGTTGTCTTTCGTCCCCGCGGGAAGTGTGGCGGCATGGTACCGCACTCCCCATGGAACCGGCAAGGGGTTGGCCCCCCGTTGACATTTACCAAGGTATTTCCCATACTTCCAAGACTGTGCTGAACATTAGGTTTTTCCAGGTCGCCCTGGCGCTCTACGGGCTGGGGACCCTCGGCTACCTGGCCTTTCTGGCGACGCAGCGCGAGGCCCTGGCGCGGCTGGCGCGGCTGGCGACCGGCCTCGGCCTCCTGGCGCACACCGGCTATTTCGTGACGCGCTGGGCGGCCTCCGGCTACTTCCCGATCACCAATCTCTTCGAATCGCTGAACTTCTTCGCCTGGGCGATCGTCGTCTCCTTCATCATCCTGCAGATCAAGTTTCCCGCCGCCGTGGTCGGCGCCATCGTGATGCCGATCGCCTTCCTGCTGGGGGCGTTCGCGCTGACCCTGGACGCCGCCGTCGCGCCGCTCGCGCCGGCGCTGCAGAGCGGCTGGTTGTACCTGCACACGACGCTCGCCTTTCTCGGCGACGCGTTTTTCGTGATCGCGTTTGCCGGCGGGGTGCTCTACCTGATCCAGGAGCGCCAGCTCAAGAGTCGCCACACCGGGGCCTTCTTTCACCGGCTCCCGTCGCTCGACCTGCTCGACCGGGTCAACTACCGCAGCCTGACCTTCGGCTTTCCGCTGCTGACCCTCGGGATCATCACCGGGGCGATCTGGGCCGAGCTGGCCTGGGGCTCGTACTGGCAGTGGGACCCGAAGGAGACCTGGTCGCTGATCACCTGGTTCATCTACGCCGCTCTCGTGCACGCCCGCCTGACGGTCGGCTGGCGGGGGCGCAAGGCGGCCTGGCTCTCGATTGTCGGGTTCATCGCGGTGCTCTTCACCTTCCTCGGGGTGAACCTGCTCCTCGGCGGACTGCACTCCTACGCGACCAAGTAGGCAGCGGGCTATGGACATCATTGTGCTCGGCCTGAACCACAAGACCGCCCCGGTGCACATCCGCGAGCGCGTCGCGTTCCCGGAGAAGACCATCCACGAACCGCTGCGCGCGCTGCGCGGCGCCCCCGGGGTGCGCGAGACGATGATCCTCTCGACCTGCAACCGCGTCGAGATCGCGGCGGTCGTCGACAACCGCGAACACGGGGCGGCCGCGGTGCGCGCGTTCGTCGCGCGCCACCACGACGTGCCCGAGGGCGAACTGGCGCCGCACCTGTACCTGCACGCCGGCGCCGAGGCGGTGAGCCACCTCTTCCGCGTGGCCTCGAGCCTCGACTCGCTGGTTGTCGGCGAGCCGCAGATCCTCGGGCAGGTCAAGGACGCCTACCAGTTCGCGCGCGAGGCCGGAGCCATCGGCATGGTGCTCGACCGGCTGCTGAAGAAGGCGCTCTCGGTGGCCAAGCTCGTGCGCACCGAGACCGAGATCGCCCGCAGCGCCGTCTCGGTCAGCTTCGCGGCGGTCGAGCTGGCGAAGAAGATCTTCGGCGAGATCGAGGGGCGCTCGGCGATGATCATCGGCGCCGGCGAGATGGCCGAGCTGGCGGTCAAGCACCTGGTCTCGAGCGGGGTGCGCGAGGTGTTCGTCGTCAACCGCACCTTCGAAAAGGCGGTCGCCCTGGCGCAGGAGTTCGGCGGCTCGGCGGTGAAGTACGAGGACCTCTTCGACCAACTGGCGATCAGCGACATCGTCATCTCCTCCACCGGCGCGCCGCACTTCATCATCAAGGGCGAGGACATCAAGAAAGTCATGGTCCGCCGCCGGCACCGGCCGATGTTCTTCATCGACATCGCCGTGCCCCGCGACATCGAGCCGTCGGTCAACGACATCGACAACGCCTATCTCTACAACGTGGACGATTTGCAGTCGGTGGTCGACGGGAACATCAAGGAGCGGCGCAAGGAGGCCGACAAGGCCGAGAAGATCGTCGAGCAGGAGGTCGGGACCTTCGAGAAGTGGATCACCTCGCTCCAGGTGGTGCCGACGATCGTGCAGCTGCGCCAGAGCGTCGACGCGATGCGCGCGGCCGAGCTGGAGAAGAGCCTCGGCAAGCTCGCGCACCTGACGGAGAAGGACCGCGAGCAGGTGGCCCAGCTGACGCAGTCGCTCGTGAACAAGATCCTGCACAGCCCGCTGACGGTGCTCAAGGAGAGCTCCCAGTCGCCGGAGGCCGGGGTCTACCTGGAGGTCACGAGAAAGCTCTTCAATCTTGCGGACCCCCCGGCGGGGCAGGGAGGAGACGATGACAGGCGCACGAACTGACCGCCCGCTGCGGATCGCCACGCGCAAGAGCGCGCTCGCGCTCTGGCAGGCGAACTTCATCAAGGCCGAGCTGGAGAAGGCGCACCCCGGGCTGCGCGTCGAGCTGGTGCCCCTGATGACCACCGGCGACAAGATCCTGGACGTCCCGCTCGCCAAGGTCGGCGGCAAGGGGCTGTTCACCAAGGAGATCGAGCAGGCGCTGATCGACGACCGGGCGGACCTGGCGGTGCACAGCATGAAGGACGTGCCGACGCAGCGGGCGCCCGGGCTGATGCTCGCGGGGACGGGCGTGCGCGAGGACGTGCGGGATGCGCTGGTGTCGCGGCGCGTGAAGAGTGTCGAGGAGCTGCCGCAGGGTGCGCGGGTCGGCACGAGCAGCCTGCGCCGCCAGGCCCAGCTGCTGCACCTGCGGCCTGATCTGCAGATCGTCTCGATCCGCGGCAACGTCCAGACCCGGATGAACAAGATCCAGGAGCTGGACCTCGAGGCGGTCGTGCTGGCCGCAGCCGGGCTGCGCCGGCTCGGGTTCGAAGACCGCATCACGCAGTACATCCCGCCGACGATCAGCCTGCCGGCGATCGCGCAGGGCTCGCTCGCGCTCGAGGTCCGCGTCGGCGATGCGCTGACGCTCGAGCGCATCGCGATCTTCCACCACGAACCGACGCAGGTCGCGGTGACGGCCGAGCGGGCCTTCCTCGCGCGACTCGAGGGGGGCTGCCAGGTGCCGATCGCGGGCCTCGCGCAGATCGCGGGCGATCGCGTCGTGATGGAGGGCCTCGTCGGCAGCGTCGACGGGAAGGTGCTGATTCGCGACCGCGGCGAGGGACCCGTGGCTGAGGCGGAGCGCGTCGGACGCGAACTGGCGGAGAAGATCCTCGACCGCGGCGGCCGCGCCATTCTCGCCGAGGTCTACCAAAACGGCGGACCGAAGTAGGCCGTGCTCACCGGCCGGACCGTCCTCGTCACCCGGGCGCCGGGGCAGGCGGGGGAGTTCTCCAAGCTGCTGCGCGAGCGCGGCGCGGACGTCGTCGAGGTCCCGACCATCGAGATCGTCCCGCCGCTGTCGTGGGATGACGCCGACCGCGCGATCGACCGGCTCCCCGGCTACGACTGGCTGATCCTGACGAGCACCAACGCCGTCGGCTGGTTCTTCCGGCGGGTGCGCGAGCGCCGCGGCGATCTCGCCTGCCTCAAAGGCGTGCGCGTCTGCGCCGTCGGGCCGAAGACGCGTCAGGAGATCGAACGTGCCGGGCTCGCCGTCGAGTTCCAGCCCTCGGTCTATCGCGCCGAGGGGCTGATCAACGAGGCCGGAGAAGGCGCCTGGCACGGCACGCGGGTGCTCTTCCCGCGGGCAGCCGAGGGGCGCGATGTGATCCCCGACGAGATGCGGCGCGTCGGTGCCGAACTGGACCTGGTGACGGTCTACCGGACGGTCCCCTCGCCGGCGGGGCGCGAAACGCTGCGGTCGTTGCTCACCGCCGGGACACTCGACGCGGTGACGTTCACCAGCGGTTCGACGGTGAAGAGCTTCGTTTCGCTGCTCGATCCCGCACAGATCAAGGGCATCGCCGGGCGGGTCGCCGTCGTCTGCATCGGCCCGGTGACGGCGGATGCCGCGCGCGAGGCGGGTCTGCCGGTGGACGCGCTCGCGCAGGAGGCGACGATCCCGTCGCTCGCGGACGCGCTGGAGGACTATTTCGGGGGAAAGCGGGTTTGAACGCAACCCGCAAGCGCTTTATGATGTGCGCACGAACGGTCACCGGCCAACACGATGACCCTTTTTCAGCGACCGGCTAAAGGAGAACGACCATGTACTTTCCCGTCTATCGTCCGCGGCGGCTGCGCCGCACCGAAGCCCTGCGCGGCATGATCCGCGAAACCGAGCTCAACGCCCGGGACTTCATCTACCCGCTCTTCGTCGTGCCCGGGACCGGCGTCAGGAAAGAGGTTTCCTCGATGCCCGGGGTCTTCCAGCTCTCGCAGGAGCAGCTCGTGAAAGAGGCCGCCGCGGCCCACGCGCTCGGCGTCCCGGCCGTGATCCTCTTCGGGATCCCCGAGGAGAAGGACGCGGTCGGTTCGCACGCCTACC
>Ga0315271_10002097_pt1 | contig 12397 bp, 11 predicted proteins | sample C3_top_MG_FD_204664 | JGI IMG/M metagenome (GOLD analysis project Ga0315271, IMG submission 204664) | Sediment microbial communities from Yellowstone Lake, YNP, Wyoming, USA - C3_top | ecosystem: Environmental > Aquatic > Freshwater > Lake > Sediment | place: USA: Wyoming | collected 2017-08-01
CGCGCCCCTTCCGGATGTCGGGGCCGCGCAGGGGCATCTTCTCCAGGAGACCCGATGAGCCTCACTTGGTTCACACTCGACGGCATCGATCTTTGGACGCTCGCCGTCAATGGCGCGGCCGCCCTCATCGTGGCCTCCTGGGCCTTCCTGGTTCTGCTGGGCCTCGTGCGCATCACTGGCCGCGGGCCGCTCGCGCGGCCCCGAGTTCGCAGGGTGGCGGCAGTCGCGGCGTTCGTAGGCGTGCTGGGGGTCGCTCTGGCGATCTGGGTGGCGATGGAGTTCCTCGACGGCATGCGCCACTTCGATGACGGCATCCCACCCGGCGATCAGGCCCTGCTGGGCAAGGCGGGCTGGGTTCTGCTGGTCGTCGGGTGGTTTGTCGGGACGTTGGCCGCCGTGTGGGTGGGCCGCCCGTCGCGCAACGGGTCGACGTCGTGAGCGGCATGGCCACCGCCCGAGAGTCCCGCCGGACGACCGCTGCCTTGCCTGAAACTGCTGGGCGCGAGCTCAGGTCCCGACGGACGACGATGATGAACCGATGGCCTGAGATTGCTCGAAGGCTCGCGATCGCGGTGCTCCTCGCCGTGGGGGCGTTGATCGCGCCAGGCCGCAGCTCGACGGCAGCAATCGCCCTGGCCTCCGACTGCCCTTGGCAGGTCAACATCGACGGGCTCGCCGCGATGTCCAGCGGTCAAGGACTCGCCTGCTACGGCGGTCGGCTGCTGACCTTCGAGGCCTACGTGCCCGCGCCGTGCAGTGGGTGCGGAGGGATGAGCGCATTCACCGTGTCGCCGCGCTGGCTGGACAGTGTGTTCGGCAGCACCGTCAACCTCAGTGCAGGACCGGGAAGACCTGAGCAGCTGGTGTTCGTGCCCCCGACCCTGGGGCGCTGTGCTGCCTTCGTGGACCTGAAGGCGTGCCCATTCCACCCGTACTCCCGCCGCCGGGTGGTCGTGAGCGCCCACTTCGACGACCCGGTGGCGGCGACCTGCCGGTATTCGGAGCATCCGGCGGGCCCGGGCTTCTCAAGGGAGGACGCCGTCACCGGGTGCCAGGCGAGCCTCGTCGTCCTGTCGGTCCGTCCCGACCCCCTTCCGGCCACCGACAGCGTCGCGACGGCGGCTCCAGCCCGAGCCGGCCCGCCGCCCGCGCTGATCGCGTCCGCGCCGGTCGCCCTCCTCTTGCTGATGCTTGCGTTGGGACGGCGCAATCGCCGGGGTCCGCACGAATGAGGCAGCGGGGTCGTGCCCAGCGTGGTGATTGCGCTGAAGTGTGCGTCCGGCGCGACGAGCGGAATCCGCTGAACCGCAAGTGGACGGATCGACTTGCGCGCCGAGTATGGTTGGTGCCGACCGACCCGTCGCCGATGCTGTCACCCAGAGAGAGGCGTCCCATGGATCCGGCCAGCCGACCCGTGATTGACGGGTGGCCCCCGCGTCGGCTAAGCGAGGCGTTTCCTGCAGGGTGGGGGCCGGGCATGACATGGAGGTCTGGTGGGCCGCTCCCGCTGCCCCTCAACGGCAACGTGCTTGCGTCGTCCCGCCAGACCCTGACGCTGGATGTTCCCGCCGGGGCCATCAGCGCCGACGTCTCCGGGACATGAGCAAGCTCGGCTGCGCCGTCAGGGGCGCTGTGGGGGCGCTTGGTTGCCTCGCCTGCGCCATGGCGTTCTTCGCCGGCGTGATCGCGCTCTCGGACTACTCCGTCGCGCAGATGCACGGCCGGCCAGGTGCGGCGGAGGGGGCGCGGCTGAGCGAGATCGTCATGCTCGTCGCCATCCTTGGCGGGAGCGCCGTCCTGCTCTGGATGGCGAGGGGGCGCCTCAGGCGCACCACCGTCACCGGCACGCTCGTGTGCGCCGCCGACGGGCGCCTCTACGTCCTGGTCCCGTTCGCCGGCGACGCCGGCCTGTTCTGGTTGCGGCGCCTGCCCGCCGGCCACGCGGTCACCGAGTCCGGCATCGAGGGCCCGCGCGGCGCCCGCTTCGGGGACGGCCAGGCGATCCGCGTGTCGGGCGTTGTGTCGCGCGCCCCGAGGACCGCCGCCGGGCCGGGCGCCCGCATCCTCGACGTCACTAGCATCCGGTGAGCCTGTGGCGCCGCGCCGCTCAGCGGCGCGGCGGTACACCGCCCCCGTCGCCGGCGACCTCGCGCCCAAACCGGCGAACTGCGTCCCCTGTCGAATGGACAGCTGCGTTCCCTCCGCGGGGAACCATGGACGTGGCCCGTCGCGCGTGCCAAGATGCGCCTCTCGGCGAGGTCGTCCCCTGCAGGCCTGGTGCCAGCCGCCCCATGCTGCGCCACCCTGCAACGCCTCGATCCCGGGGCCCGGTGGCGATCGCCGGGGATGGCAGGGCGCGGTGCTGACTCCCGGCTTCCTGGAGATCACGGCTCAGGGCCTGACGGCAGTCCTCGGCGTATGGCTCGGGGTGACGGTGCTGACCCGCTCTCGGGCGCCGCATGCCAGAGCGTTCGTGCTCCTCTCGCTCGCGCTCGTCGCATGGAGCAGCAGCGTCATCGTCGAGCGCCTCACGACATCTCCCGACGCTGCCCGGGTCGGCAACGCCATCGAGGAGCTCGCAGCGTCGCTGATCGTGCCGGCCACAGCGCACTTCTCGCTGATGGTCGCCTCCGAGGGCCACCCCTCGGCCCGCTCAGTGCGGGCGCTCGCGCTGGCCTACCTGCTCAACGTGGCGTTCGCCGCGCCAGGCGTGATCGACCGGACGAACCCGATCGCGATCGGCGCCCCGCACCTCGCGATCGCGTTCGTGCCGGGTGCGCTGCTGGGGTGGGCGTGGATCGCCACGCGCATCGCGACGCTCCTGGCAGCCACGGGCTGGCTGGTCCGTGCGTTCCGACGTGCGCGTGGGGACGCGCTCCGCCGCCGACAGCTCGGCGTAACCCTCGCGACCGTCGCGGTGGGGGCCCTCGGCGGGAGCATCCGCGTGCTGTCCGTCGTCGGCCCGTCCGATGCGTGGATCGGCGTGTCGCTGGTCACGCTCGCCATGGTCCTGTCCGCCTCGGTGGTCTTCACTGTCGGCGTGTTCTTCGCGCCCGAGGTCGCGGGCCGCGCGTTCTGGACGTCGCTCGGCCTTGGGCTGGGCTTGTTCGTGCTCGTCGGCGTTCTCCTGGTCGTCGACGCTGCCAGCCGGCGCATCCTGGGGCTCGACCCGCCGATCCTCACGATCATGGCGCTGGTCGTGACCATCGCGGCCTACGAGCCGGCTGCGGCCTGGGGTCGTCGGCGGCTGGGTGGACGCTCGCCGGCAACCCTGGCACGGGACCGCCTGCTGGTCGCCCTCGGCCAGCCGGGCCTCGCCCCGCGCGCGGCGGCTGCCGGCGTGCAGCCCGCGCTCTCCCGCGTCGCCAGTGCGCTCGACCTAGCCGGGGCATCGGTCGTCCTGCGCGATGGCTCAATCGCGGCCAGCGAGGGGGCGGCGCCGGACCATGCGACCGCGCCCGCGATCGCCCTCGTCGCCCAGGACGAGGTGATGGGCGAGCTCAGGGTCGGGAGAACGCAGTCGGGCACGCCGCTGAGCGCGGGGGACGAGGAGGTGCTCCGCCTGTCCGCAGCCTACGTCGCGGCCGCGCTCCAGACCGGGCGACGCGAAGACCGGCAGGCCGCGGCACTGACCGAGCTGTCCCGCGACCGAGCCCGTGTGGAATCGGCGGCGACCTCGCTTCACGAGGCACTTGTCCGGCATGCCGGGCACGCCCCCGGACTCCGTGTGTTTGCCCTCGGCCCGCTGCGCGTCGAGCGGGGTGGAGAGCCCATCGAGCGCTGGGGAGGCGAGAAGGCGGGCGGCCGGCAGGCGCTGGCCCTGTTCGCCTTCCTGTTCGACCGGGGCGAGCGGGGAGTGGCCAAGGACGAGGCGCTCGAGCTCATCTGGCCTGACACGGACATCGATCGGGCGGACTTGGCCTTCCACCGGACGCTCGGCGGCCTGCGCCGCACCCTGGACCTCACCGATGGCGGCAAGCGCGCCGTGCGGTTCCAGAACGACCGGTACCATCTCGCGCCCGGGGTGGTCGAGTGGTCGGACGTGGCGACGTTCCTTGAGCGACTGGACCAGGCACGGGTCGCGAACGGCGGCGGCGAGAGCCTGCGACTCCTCGAGGAGGCAAGACGGCTCTACCGCGGGGAGTACCTCGACGACTGCCCGTTCTACGGTGATGGCGTGTTTGTCGAGGACCGGCGGGTGTCCCTGCGGGGTCGGTCAGTCGACCTGCTGCTCGCACTGGCGAAGGCATACGAGACCTCCGGAGACGGCGCATCGGCGGCGGCGGCGTATCGGGATGCGATCGCAACCTCCGTCGTCGGTAGCCCGGCCGCGGAAGCTGGGCTCGCGAGGCTGGCCGCGGCCGGACCCTAATCCGGTGACCAACCCACCGCCCAGGCAACGGGCCACGACGCGTCGCGGCACGACCCCCGAGTGTCACGCCGTCGGCCCGCAGTCTTCCCGCAGCCCAGCCGCAGGACCAGCGGGCCAACGTGGGGCATAGCCGCTCCCATCCGGGATCCGGCACTGGAAAGAAAGGGATGACTCCATGCGCTCTCGAATCCAGGTCGCCATAGCAGGCCTCGTCGTCATCGGCGCACTCGTCGCGCCTGCATCGGTTGCTGCGGACACCACCGGTGGGGGCGGCGCTGCCAACTTCGGCACGATCCAGATCACTATCGGCAAGACCGCAACCATCGCGGCGCGCCTCATCGTGAATGTGCCCGTGACGGTGATCTGCACTCCGCCTGTGGACGCCGTGTCTGTCGACGGCAGCTCCGACGCAGTTCAGGTGATGCAGGCTGCCGGCAAGGGAGTGGCCACCGGCGTGGGCTACAACACCAACTTCGCCTGTGACGGCGTCGCGCACACATACGTGACATCCGCGATCGCCACGACCATACCGTTCCACGGTGGCTCCGCGGTCGCCTCGGCAAGTGCAAGCGTCTGCGGCACGCTGGCCGACTACACCTTCGCGTGCACCGATGTGACCGCACCCTGGGTCACGATCAAGATCGCCGGCTGACCCACCGTGTGCCGTTCATCCGGTCGCTCCCGCACCGCCGAATGAACCTCGCGCTCGCCGCTCCAATGCATGGCGCGCTCCTCGGGACGCCCTGTCCCCTGTCGCTGACGAGGCTCGACATCGTCCTGCAGTTTTCGCAATCGCCATGCTGCTGGGCGCGCAGGCCCTGAGCGGCTCGCTCAACAACCCTTCGTGACAGCACGAGGAAGGACCACCCATGAAGCTCCGCCTGCGACACCGTGCGAGACGGATCGCGGTCCTGGTCGCCATGCTTGGTCTGGCAGCCGCGGCCGGCGCTCATCTGCACTGGATTCTGTGGGACGAGGAGTCCGGCGTTGTCCCGATCCTCGGGGCCGTTGCCCTCGTCTTCGCCGCCGGCCTCCTGGGGCTGGCCGGTTTCGTCGTCGCAGAGCGCCGAGGACCGGAACACATCCACCGCGGCGCCCTCCGGTGGGTCGCCGTGGCGGTCGCCGTCGCCGGCGTCGGCGTCCTGGTCGGCCAGGGCCTCGGTCCGAGCCGCGAGCCACTGATCCAGCAATTCGACGGGACCATGACGCTCACGCTCACGTCGCCCGTGGCAGCCACGGCGACGGGCCCGACGAGCTGCTCCAACGTCGCGAGCGGCACCGAGTTCTCCGTGTCCGGCGACTCCAACATGCGGCTTGACACACCGGACCGGCCATTCGTCACCGTCTACCTCGACGCCGGGGATCGCTGGGTCGCACGGGATAGCGACGCTCCGCGGAAGAACGGCGTCTGGTTCAGGATCGACACGACCGCCGCGCTGGTGACCGCGGATGGCAAGCCATCGACCACGACACTGTTGGCCACCTCGTCGTCGTCGATCGAGGCGACCCTCGGCACTCGAGGTGGATCCGTTCGGTTCGCCGGTCTTGTTGACCAAGCTGCCGTCGACCCGGCTGGCGGGGCGTCGCCCCTGGCGGGAACGGTCGTGTGGACCTGCGGACCCGTCCAGTGAACCCAGGCCGTGAGCCGCCGATTCGGGTCCCGTCGCCGCCTGCCGCAATCGGGCCGCAGGCCAGCCGTCGTCGTACCGCGGTCTTGGGTCGTCAGTTTGAGGCACATCAACCCCCGCATCTAGCAGGTGAGATCGTGTCGATCGAAGAGGTCGTCGAGGGCTCGTTCCGAGATCACGCCGCCGCGATTCGCGGCAAGGCACTCCAGATGACGCGCGACCCGGAGGTCGCCGCCGACATCACCCAGGAATCCTTCCTGCGGCTCTACGTCGAGGCCCGCGCCGGGCGGATGCCCGACAACATCAGCGCATGGCTCTACCGGACCAGCGCGAACCTGATCGTCAGCCGGGCGCGCCACACCGCCGTCGCCCATCGCTTCGCGCCTCGTCTGGTCGGCGACGACCGACCTGCGGAGCCCGACGCGATTGCGGTGCTCCGAGAGGCACAAGACGAGCTGGTCGCGATCCTCGCGATGCTGCCAGCGCAGGATCGGATGGCCCTCGTCATGGCGGCTCATGGGGCGACGGGCAGGGAGATCGCGCGACGTCTCGGGCGAAGCGAGCTTGCGACCCGCGCGGTCCTCTGTCGCGCCCGCCGGCGTCTGCGCGCCGGGTCATCGCTCCCTGTCGGTGACGGCACCGTGCCCATGAATCTCGGCAGCGGGTCCGACACGGGTGATGGACTTCCTGCCTGGCATTGAACGGAAGCACGCCGCTCTCGCTGCCCGGCATGGGGCCATCGGCTCCCCTCCCGCCGCCGCAGGAGCGCCCGATGCGGCGGGGATCGTCGGTCTGCAACAACGGGACGGCCCCGGCGTCTCAGACGCGGGACGGCGGGAACCACATCTTCGCGCCTGCGACAAGCCATCCCACGGACCGCTCGAGGTGTCGCGCCATGACCATCGCATTGTCGTCCCGCCGCGCCGCGGGGACTCTCGTTGCGCTGTCGCTCGCCGTCCTGTCGACGGCCGTAGCCAGCCTGCCGGCCGCGGCCGCCACCCCCGCACACGGCCGGATCACGCGCGGTGATGTCGTCGCCGCCTTCCAGGCTCGGACGACGGGCGGCTACCTCAACTCGCTTCGGGGTCACGTCGTGGCGGCGCCGGTCCGAGGCTTGGTCGACGGACGGATCAACTTCTTCACCGACGGGACGTACTGCGCGACGGACTGGCACTACCTCGGGGTCACGCTGCTCGGGGATGGCGGCCGCTCGGCTGCAGCCGCCTACCTCCGCCAGACGACCGTGACATTCGCGATCGACGGCCAGACCGTGAGCCCAACAATGCGGACCGCGGTGAAGCCGTTCGTCGGGACGGGCATCCGCGGGCAGTTCGGCGTCAGCACCGGGAAGCTCCTGGCACCCGGATCGATTGCTGAGGGGACCCACACCCTCACGACGACGATCGTGACGCCCGATGGCGGACCCGAGGTCCTCCCGGTGACATTCGTGCTGACCGAGGGCGCCTGCGGGTAACCGCCGCCGATTGACCGACGACATCGTGTTGCGCGGGGACAGGCAGTGGATCCTGGCGCTCTCCGCCGCTGCGGCGAACATCGCCGACTCCGAGTTGACCTTCAGCGCGACCGCGCAATCTCTCTAACCTGACAGGGGGTCCCCGACCACGCCCAGCTCATCTTCGAGCATGTGCTCCGAGCGCCGGATCTCGTATGGTCCGCTGGGCCGAGCCGCCAGCGGACGGGCCGCCGGCGTCGAGCATGTCGAGAAAGGGCTTGGCACGCAGGCGCTCGAGGATCGGGCGAGCCGTCTCGGCGGCTGCCACAGCGGCCGGGTCGTCGGCGCCGAGCACCACGGCGGCATCGATTGCTATCAGTGCCGCCTCGAAGTCGACCCCTCGCTCCACCAAGCCGCGCTGCGCCTCGGCGAACATGCGGTGGGCCTCGTCCCGGCGGCCTTCGAGGGCGGCGAGGGCGGCCTCATGCCCGGTTCGCCGCAACCGCATCTGCGCGCCCCACGGATCCACCGCCGCGATGGCAGCCAGATCCTCCCGGAGGCCCGACGCGTTGCGGGACCAGATCGCCGCCCGGGCGGCGATCGACAGCGCCTCGGGTGCGTTGAGCACACTCACCCGGGCGACCGCGTGGGCAGCCCGGCGGACATCGGGCAACGGGCCGCGAACAAGGCCGGTCGCCGTCTCGAAGTCCGCCCTGAACCCCAGTGCGTCAAGGGGATCGGCCTCGAAGAGGGCGGTCAGCTCTGCCTCCTGCGCCGAGGTGTCCTCGCCGCGCCACACCCGGAAGACCACGTCGCTGCCGAGCAGCCAGACCCGGTCTGCGCCCTCGAGGTCGCCGCCGAGGATCCAAGCGAGGTCCTCGAGCGCTTCGTCCCATCGACCGGCACCCCGCGCGCCCGATGCCACGTTGCCGATCAGCGAGATCGCCCGCGATCGCAGGCCCAGCCGGCGGGCCTCCGCGACGGCCCAGAGCCCCTCGTCGAGGGCGCCAGGTGCGTCGCGACCGAGGGCGAACGCGAGGAGTGGCACCTCCACCGAGAGCGCCTCCTGCGCAAGGCCGACACTCCGGAACAGCTCGATCGCCGCTCGCATCAGGGCCGTTCCCTCGTACGCACGGCCGAATGCCTGGACCTCGGTGCCCTTGGCCGCAAGTGCCGCGGCGACCAGCGTCGGACTCTGGATCCGCTCCGCCGCGGCGAGCGCACGGTCTGCGGCGACCAGGGCGGGCGCGTCGTCCTCTGTGGCCCCAAGGATCCGGGCGAGCGCGAGCTGCAAGGTGGCGTCGACCTCGTCATCCGCGGCGAGGTCCGCGAACGCCTCGATCGCGTCGCGGATGATCGCAAGCCCTTCGTCGAAACGGCGCGCCCAGTAGTAGCACCGGGCGAGGGTGGCCGTGGCCATGGCCTCCGCCCGACGGTCACCGAGCGCCCGGTGCAGCTCCGCTGCCTCGCGAAGGCGGGCGATTGCGGGGTCGTAGGCCGCAGCGTAGGTCCAAGCATCGCCTGCGCGAGCGAGCAGCATGGCCCGCCCCCGCGGTTCGGAGGTAACCGCCAGTGCCCGCTCGCAGAACATCGCCGCCTGGGCATGCGATCCGAGCGAGGCCGCTCTCGCGGCGGCGGTCTCCAACGCTCCGCGCGCCTTTGCCGCCAGTTCCTGCGCGTCGGGCGCGTCTAGCGCCCCCTGGTATGCCGCGAGGTAGTGGTCCGCGATGACGCCGGCGAATTCATCCGTGCCGAGCGACTCGAAGTGGCGAGCCGCCGCGAGATGGCGGGCCTTGCGGTCGGCCCGGGCGAGCGTGTGGTAGGCGACCTCCCGGATCAGCCCTTGGACGAATGCGTACTGGCCCAACTCGGGTGAGCGGGGATCCGCGGACACCGCGAGGATCTCGCGCCGCACCAGGCTCCGCAGCCGCGGCTCAAGGTCGGCGGCAGGACTCCCGCTCACGGCCGCCAGGGCGGCCGGGGTGAAGCTCTGGCCGAGGACCGCCGCGTCATGGACCAGCGCCCGGTCGGCGGGCTCGAGCGTGTCGAGCCGCGCGGCGATGAGGGTGGTCAGCGTGTCGGGGACCGCGAGTTCGCCGAGATCGCCGACGGGCACGTAGATCCCGTCCCTGAGCTGGAGGCGGCCTTCGGCCAGCAGCATCCGCACGGTCTCGACGGCATAGAGGGGCATGCCGTCGGCGCGCGCGACGATCGCTCGGACGGCGGGCTCCGGCAGGCCCGGCACGAGCCCGGCAAGCAGGTCGTGCATCGCCGCGTCGGGGAGGGGCTCGAGGGACACGACGGTGACGTTGCGCTTCGCGTGCCAGTCGGGGCGGCGGTCGAGCAGCTCCGGCCGGGCCATCGTGAGGACGTAGATCGGCCGGCTCCGGCTCCACTCGAGCAGGTGGGCGACGAAGTCCACGAGACCGCCGTCGGCGTTGTTGAAGTCCTCGAAGACCAGCACGACGAGCCCGGTATCGGACAGTCGCTCGAAGAAGGTGCGCCAGGCGCCGAACAGCGCCGTGGCATCAGGCGCCGCACCGCCGACGCCGAGCAGGGCGAGCAGCGCGCCCTCGATCCATCGCCGCTCGCCCTCGTCGGGCACGTGCTCCCGCACGGTCTCGCCGACCTTGGCTCGCGTTGTCGCCTCGTCGTCGGATTCGAGGAGGCCGCATCGGCCGCGGACCATCTCGCCGAGCGCCCAGAAGCTGATGGCCTCGCCATATGCGGGAGAGCGGCCGGCATGCCACCACACCGATTCCGCCAGACCATCGGTGTACTTGGAGAACTCCCACGAGAGGCGCGTCTTGCCGATCCCCGCCGGACCGACGACCGACACGAGGTGGGCGCGCCCGTCACGCGAGGTGGCGTGGAACAAGTCCTTGAGCAGACGGAGCTCGCCGTCCCGGCCGACGAACGGCGCCTCGAGGGTCTCGGTGCGATTGCGCCCGCCCCGTCCGCCGACCACCCGCAGGGCGCGGAATGCCGAAACCGGGGTGGACTTGCCACGGAGCGCGTGCTCGCCGGCGGGCTCGAAGGCGATCGCCCGCCCCGCGGCGCGCTGCGTGGACTCGCCAACCAGGACACTGCCAGGGGCGGCTGCCGACTGCAGCCGGCTCGCGGTGTTCACGAGGTCGCCCGCGACCATCCCCTGGTTGACCGCTCCGAGGGTCACGGCCGCCTCGCCGGTGAGCACGCCAGCGCGTGCCTGCAGTCCCGGCCCCAGGTCGCCGACGGCGGCGACGAGCTCGAGTGCCGCCCGGACCGCGCGCTCGGCATCGTCCTCCTGCGCGATCGGCGCGCCCCACACGGCCATCACCGCGTCGCCGATGAACTTCTCGACGGTGCCGCCGTAGCGCTCGACCGTCTCCCGCGCGAGCTCGAAGTATCGCGTCAGCAGTTCCCGCGTCTCCTCGGGGTCGCGGCCGTCGGCGAGGCTCGTGAAGCCGACCAGATCCGCGAACAGCACGGACACGAGCCGGCGTTCGGCCACCGCGCCCGTGTCACCGGACGTGGGCCGCGTCCGGGCCCCGCCGCCCGCCACCGCCGCCCCGCACTCGCGGCAGAACTTCGCGCCCGGGCGAAGCGGTGCACCACAGCCGGCGCAGAGCGCCCCGACTCGGGACCCGCACTCGTCGCAGAACTTGGCTTCGTCGTCGTTTGCCGATCCGCAGCTCGGGCAGGCGACCATGGTCAGGTTGACCTCGTGTGACGGGACGAGGAGACGAATGCCAGCGTATCCCAGAGCGGGCGCGTCGGTGGGGAGCGAGCGGGCCGCAGCGGCCGCGCCCCGACTATTGCGCGTCGATCCGGCTGGGCTCGCGCGTTGTGGTGCCGGCGCTGGCTCGACGACGGCGGCGAGATCGGCCAACGGCGACCAGGGTGATGTCGTCTGCCGGCTCGGCCGTCCCTTGGAAGGCGAGCACGCGATCCCGCACGGCGGCCACGATGTCCTCGGGCGAGCCGGCCCGGGCCGCCTCGATGCCAGCCATGAGGCGCCCGTCGCCGAACCGTCCCCCGGAGGGAGCGACGGCGTCAGTCACACCATCCGTGTACAGCAGGAGTGTGTCACCGGGCTCGAGGGTGATCTCCGTCTCGGGCGACGCGATCCTGTCCCACGCTCCCAGGAGCACGCCTGCCCGGCCGATCTCAGTCACGGGACCGCCGTTGGCCGGTATCAGGAGCGGTGCCTCGTGGCCGGCGCTCGCGATGCGGACGCGGCCACTCGGCGGGTGGAGCACACAGGCGAGCGCCGTGATGAACAGCGTTCCCCGATGTTCGCCAACGAGCACCCGGTTCGTGCGGGAGAGGGCATCCGAGGGCCCGTTGGCATTGCACAGCGCGGTGTGCAGGACGGGCCTTGCGAAGGCCATGAGGAGGGCGGCATCGAGGCCCTTGCCCGTGACGTCGGCGATCACGATGCCGAGCGGCCGGCCTCGCCGAGGGATTCGGAACAGCTCGAAGAAGTCCCCGCCGACTTCGTGCGCGGCTGCGTAGTAGCTGGCCAGCTCGTAGCCAGGCACATCGGGGGCCTCGAGCGTGACGATGCTGCGCTGCTGACGCCGGCCCTTGGCCAGCTCGGCGGCATCGACCCCGAGCGTCGTCGCGGCGTCTTGCGCTCGATGGTCCCGGAGGGCTTGTTCTGCAGCCTCGCGGCCCCCGCGTTCGCTAGCCAGCTCGGCAATCGCGATCGCGAGGGCCTCGATCGCCGGCCGGAGCCGCTCGTCGTCGTGCGTGCACCCTGCCGCGACCACCCGCGCGACCAGAACGCCGCCGACCACGACGTCGGCTTCGATGCGCCCGGCCGCTCGCTCGGAGTTCTGCTTCGCGGCGCGACCCGCGAGCGTCACGCCCGCCGCGTCCACGACCTCCACGGCAACGCCCCGCCGGTCGCTCGACCATGGAGCGAGGATCCGCTCGAGAACGAGTCGGTCCATCGTTGCG
>Ga0315271_10002098_pt1 | contig 12394 bp, 9 predicted proteins | sample C3_top_MG_FD_204664 | JGI IMG/M metagenome (GOLD analysis project Ga0315271, IMG submission 204664) | Sediment microbial communities from Yellowstone Lake, YNP, Wyoming, USA - C3_top | ecosystem: Environmental > Aquatic > Freshwater > Lake > Sediment | place: USA: Wyoming | collected 2017-08-01
AGTGAGAAAGGCTTCGATCTCGAACTTGAAGTCGGCGGCCACGAACGTGAAGTTCTGGACCGGGGCGATGTCGACGCCCTGGAGAGCGTCCCGGTTGAGGCTGGTGAGCTGCCGCGCCGGGCCGAGACCCGCAAGCTTCGCCCCCGCGGGCGTGCCTTTTCGCGCGGGTGCGGGAGCGTTCGTCTCGCGGATGAAGAGCTGGGACAGGTCGGACGGGCTCGCGAAGGTGTAGACGATCGACCCGTTCGCGGCGACCGCGTAGGCGCCGACCGATCCGGGCTCTGCGATCACGGTCTCGACCTTCCCGGTGGCGAGGGCCACGCGGTGCAGGCGGACATGGCCGCGGTCGAGGGCGGTGAAGTACACCGAAGCGCCGTCGGGCGAGAAGCTGTGGTTGCCCTGGCGGTTGTCGATTCCCGAGCCGATCTCACGCCGGGCGGTCCCGTCGGCGTTCATGAGCCAGACGTGCGTGTCCTCCATCGTGGTCTCGAGATCGGTGAGACCGCGCTTCGTGCCGAGGAAGACGATCTGCTTCCCGTCCGGCGAGAACTTCGGCTGGTACTCCGCGTTCTCCGTGGCGGTGATGCGCCGAATGGCGCCGTTCGAAGGCGAGATGGCGACCACATCCTGGTTGTAGAAGGTGTCGGGATCGTGGTCGAGGTTCGACACCGCGAGGATCTCGCGGCCGTCCGGCGACCAGTCGACCGAGTGGTACTCGCGAGGGCCGGTGGTGAGTGCTTTCGGCGCGCCCCCGGCGACGTCGATGACGAAGACCTCGCGCCGTCGGTTGTCGTTGAAGCGCGTGTTGCCCTCGCCTGCGTCGGGTTTGTAGAGGTAGCGCGTGATGACGACGGGATCGCCGGTGGCGTCTTTCGTTTCGGGGCCGGGGACGGTGGAGACGAAAGCGATCTGTTTGCCGTCCGGCGACCAGTCGAACATGGAGCCTTCGTAGGTCAGGGGGGAGTTGGTGTCGGTGACCTCGGCCAGGAACCGGAGGCCCGTGCCATCGGCGTTGGCGACGTGAAGCCCGCTCTTGTCGCCGACCTTGCCGCTGAAGGCGAACATCTTTCCGTCCGGGGACCAGGTCGCGTTGCCTGCGCGATCCGCTTCGCCGCCGACTCGCGCCGGCTCGCCCGACGGGAGCGCTGCGATGTAGAGCTGGCGGTAGGGGCGGCCGGTCGTGCCGTTGCTCTCGACCGCGTAGGCGATTCGGGTTCCGTCGGGGGAAAGGGCCACGGAGCCGACCGAGCGCATCTTGTAGAGGTCGGTGCTGTTGAGGGGGCGGGCGAGGAGGGCGGTCGGGGAGAGGAGCAGGAGGAGAGGGGCGAACACGAGAATGCGGCGGATCATTTGCGGGCTTTCTTTTTGGTGGGAGGGGGTTGCTTCGTGGCCCAAAGGCCAGGCTTCGCGCTCGCGATACCAAACGGACTGGCTCCTCGCAATGACGAGAGGTCAAACGGCGGGGTTGGGACTCCGGTCCTGCGGTGTCGAGGTGACGCTGGGGCAATGGGGCGGGGCGGGGCTCCGGTGGCCATTTCTCCGGTCCAGCGTTTTGCGGCTTCGGCCTGGATTCCGAAGAGGTCGAGCCAGCGGGCGACCGTGTGGTCGACGATCTCTTCGATCGACTTCGGACGGTTGTAGAACGCGGGCATCGGCGGCGAGATCACGACACCCATGCGGGAGAGCTTGAGCATGTTCTCGAGGTGGATGTCGGTAAAGGGCGCCTCGCGCACGGCGAGGACCAGGCGGCGGCGCTCCTTCAGGACCACGTCGGCCGCGCGATGGACCAGTTCGCCGCTGTGTCCGTGGGCGATATCCGCCAGCGTCTTCACGCTGCACGGGACGATGATCATTCCCATGGTCACGAAGGAACCGCTGGAAATCCGGGCGCCCTGATCGTTGTCCTTGTAGGAGTGTGTCGCGAGTGCCTTGACCTCATCGAGGGTGGTGTCGGTTTCGTGGATCAGGGTGCGCGCGCCCCAGCGACTGAGGACCAGATGGCTCTCGACGTCGGTCTTGCGGAGAGCCTCGAGCAGGCGGACGGCGTAGATCGAACCGGTGGCTCCGGTGACGCCGACGATCAGTCGCCTGGGTGCTTGAGCACCTTCGCTCACATGAACTCCGCGAGGTGTTCGCTGAAGAGCCACAGGCCGAAGGCGACGCTGCACACGCCGGAGAGGAACTGGAAGCGCAGGTGCAGCGTCTCGTAGCGCGTGCGAAGCGCGGCGAGAGGCAGGGTCAGGAGTCCGGAGAGGATGCCCATGCCGACGAAGGCGCCGAAGGCGAGGGCGGCCATGTACAAAAGGCCCGCGGCCGCGGTCTTCGCGGTCGCCATCACCAGGAGGGCGAGGCCGCCGCTTCCCGCGATGCCGTGCACGAGGCCGATCGCGTAGGGTCGCAGGCCGAAACGGAGCGGGTGAGCGTGCTGATGGACGGGTCGGGCGTGGGGCTCGTGGACGTGGAGATGAGCATGCTCGCGGTCATCGTGCTGGTGAGGATGCGCGTGCAGCCGGAACCCGGCGCGTGCGGCGCGAATCGCGTAGATCCCAAGGCCCACGAGCATGATCGAGACGATGATCTCGAGACGCGAGGCAGCAAGCTCCGTGATGTTGATCCGCAGAGCCACGATGAGGCCGCCCAGGGTCAGCAGGGAGGTGGCGTGCCCGAGGCCCCAGAACGACCCGATGAGGGACGACCGCCGCCAGTTGGGCTCGGCGGACACGATGGTGGAGACCGCGACCACGTGGTCGGGGTCGAGCGCGTGTCTCAGGCCCAGGACGAAGCCCAGCACCACCGCGCTCCAGAGCAGGGTTGTCATGAGGCCCCTACGATACGGGATTCAGGCTCGCCGCTCACCTCCGGCCGAAGAGCTTGCCGAGCCACCCGCCGGAGGAGCCCGCCGCCTTTCCGCCAGGCCCCTTGGCCGGCTTCGCGGTTTCACGGCATCGGCATCGCTCGCCCTTGGGCACGTCGCCGAGCACCTGCTCGACGTGCATGCCGCAGCCGGCGAACGTCGGCTTACCGCACTGGGAACACGTCACTCGTCTGCACATGGCGGGAAGGTACCACGGCCCCCTTCAGACCGTCGACGGATCGATGTGACCGTCGGGGAGCGGGTCGGGACCGCGAAGGGGGACCGCCCGTTCGCATTGCTCGCAATCACGGCCGAGCTCCGTGCAGGGGACCCCGTCGGCCTGGGCCTCGGGGCAGCAGGCGGTGAGCTGGATCGGAACGGGTTTTCTCTCGGGCGGATGCGTCATTCTGATACCTCCGACACCCTCAACATACGCCCGCGCCGGCGAGCCGCATGAGTCAAATGGACTACGCAATCTCCCTGTTCCAATCCCGCCCCGATCACTAGAATCGAGTCTGCACCGTCTGTGTGGAGGCCAGAGTCCCATGAGCACCGTCCGCGAGCGTCCCAAGCCCCTCCTCCTCCCTCAGTTCTGCAAGGGTTGCGGGCGCTGTATCGAGGCCTGCCCCAAGCACTGCATCACCGTCGGAACGGAGATCAATCCCGCCACCGGTCTCGTGCCCGTGCACCTCGACCTCGAGTTGTGCAACGGCTGCGGCCTCTGCATTTCCGCCTGCCCCGAGCCCTACGGGCTGCGCGCCGAGCCGGGCAAGGACTTCGTCCTCGAGGATCCCAAGGCCCTCTTCGGTCCGCGAGGCCAGGCCCCCGAAGTCGCGCGGTCGATCCCGGACGAGCGGTTGCCGCTGCCCCGGGTCGAGCCGCTCGTGGTCAAGGGCAACTACGCCGCGGCGATCGGCGCCCTGATCGCGGGATGCCGGCACTTCTACGGGTATCCGATCACGCCTTCCACGGAGGGGGCCGAGCTGATGGCGAAGCTCCTCCCGAAACTCCAGGGCGTATTCATGCAGGCGGTGTCCGAGACGGCCGCGGTGAACATGATGTACGGCTGCGGCGGCGCGGGCCTGAGGGCCACGACCTTCACCTCATCGCCCGGGTTCAGTCTGATGCTCGAGGGCATCTCGTACATGATCGGGGCGGAACTCCCAGGCGTGTTCCTCAACGTCATGCGCGGCGGCCCGGGGCTTGGGAACATCGCCCCCGAGCAGTCCGACATCAAGCTCGCGTGCCGCGGCCTGGGCCACGGCAACACCCACGCGGTGGTGCTCTCGCCCTCGACCCCGCAGGAGATGCTCGATCTCACCATCCTCGCCTTCGACATCGCGTTTCGTTACCGGAATCCGGTGGTGATCCTGAGCGACGGGTATCTCGGACAGATGACCGGCACCGTCCGGTTGCCGGATACCCTGGTGAAGCCGGGGCTGCCGGCCTGGGCGGTGTGGGGCGACCGCGAGCACCGGGGAAACCTCAATTGCTCGATCTACCTGAGCGAGCCGGACCTCGAGGCTCACAACGTTCACCTGAACTCGAAGTACGCGGCCATGACGGCGGCGGAGCAGCGCGCGGATCTCTTCGAGACCGACGATGCCGAGGTGCTGCTCGTCGCCTGCAACACGCCCGGCCGCATGGCCAAGGGCGCGGTCCGGGATCTGCGCGCCCTCGGGATCAAGGCCGGCCTCTTCCGTCCCGTCACGCTGTGGCCGTTCCCCATCGATGCCCTGCGGCCGCTGCTCGAAAAGGTGCGCCGCATCGTGGTGGTGGAGGCCAGCAACGGGCAGCTCGAGGACGAGATGCGGCTCGCGATCAGTCACGCCGGGGTCCACGCTCCGCCCGCGATCGACCACGTCCGCCGCTTCGGGGGAATCCTTCCGCAGCAGCGGGAGATCGTCGACCGTGTCCGTACGGTCGAGGGAAAGGGGGTGGCGGCGTGAACCTCTTCTACGAGAAGTTCGAACGGCACGACCACGGCGCGGGCCTCAAGGGACAGGCGACCCACTACTGCGCGGGCTGCGGCCACGGCCTCGCCCACAAGTACCTCGCGGAGGCGATCGAGGAACTTGGGGTCCAGGACCGCACCGTCGCGGTGTCTCCGGTCGGTTGCAGCGTCTTCCTCTACTACTACCTCGATGTCGGCAATACCCAGGCCGCGCACGGCCGCGCTCCCGCGGTGGCGATCGGCCAGAAGACCGCGAATCCCGATTCCATCGTCATCAGTTACCAGGGCGACGGCGACCTCGCTTCCATCGGCCTTGCCGAGATCGTGAGCACCGCGCAGATGGGCATTCCCATCACCGTGGTCTTCGTCAACAACGCGATCTACGGGATGACCGGCGGCCAGCTCGCGCCGACCACCCTCATGGGCCAGCGCACCAGCACCACTCCCGAAGGCCGGACCGAGTTCTTCGGAGCGCCCATCAAGATGGCCGAGCTGATCGCCGGCCTCGATGGACCGGTGTACGTCGAGCGTGTCGCTCTGTACGACGCCAAGCAGCGCGTGCGCGCCAAGAAGGCGATCACCAAGGCCCTGAAGCTGCAGGTGGAGAACCGCGGCTTCGCGTTTGTCGAGGTTCTCGCCGAATGTCCGACTCACCTCGGACTGAATCCCTCGGACGCGGAGAAGTGGGTCAAGGAAAAGATGGTCGCGGTGTTCCCGCTCGGGGTCAAGAAGGACCTCGAGAATCCGCCCGAGCGCGTGCGGCCGGGAACTCCGGTGTTCGACCCCGCGCGTCTCATGGAGGCGTTCGAAGGAACCACCGAGAAGGCGCCGCGATTCTGCAAGGCGTTCCCTTCGGTCTGGGGCACCGAGGACATCGCCCTCAAGTTCGCGGGAGCGGGAGGCGACGGAGCCCAGACCGCGGCGCTCCTCGTCGCCCGCGCCGGCATCAACGAAGGGTACGACGCCACCCACATTCCGAGCTACGGCCCCGAATCGCGCGGCGGAACCTCTTACGCGGACGTCCATGTCGCGCGCACCGAAGTCCTCTCACCCGCTTCGGCTTCGCCGCACATCCTTGTGGCCTTCAACGCGCCGAGCCTCGCCCGATTCGGTCCGACCGTGGTGCCCGGCGGAACCATCGTCTACGACTCTTCGGTGATCTTCGACGTGCCGCCGCTGTCCGCGGGAGTGAAGGCGGTGGGCGTTCCCATGACCCGCATCGCTACGGAACTCGGGCGTCTGGTGGTGAAGAACGTGGTGGCGCTCGGCGCCTTGCAGGCGGCCACGGAAATCTTCCCCGAGGAGACCCTCCTCACCGCGATCCGCCAGGCGCTCAAATCGAAGTGCGCCATGATTCCTCTCAACGAGGAGGCCTTCGCCCGGGGCGGCCAGGCGGTCAGGAATCGCAATTCGTAGGCCGCACTCGACGGACGTTTGAGGCAGGATTAGGGGCATGAGCGACATCGCCCACCTGCGCAAGAGCTACGAGAAGGCGGAACTCGACGAGAGCGCGTCAAGGGCCGATCCCGTGGAGCAGTTCGGCCTGTGGTTCCAGCAGGCCATCGATGGACAACTGCCCGAGCCCAATGCCATGACCCTCGCCACCGTGGGTGCTGACGGCCGTCCTTCGACGCGCGTGGTCCTGATCAAGGGGTTCGACGCGAGCGGCATCGTCTGGTACACGAACTACGAGAGCCGCAAGGGTCGCGAACTTGCCGGAAATCCGCAGGCGGCGCTGCAGTTCCACTGGGTCGAACTCGAGCGCGTGGTGCGCATCGAGGGCCGGGTCGAGAAGGTGAGCGGGGAGGAGTCCGACGCGTATTTCAAGACGCGGCCGCTCGATTCGCGCATCGGCGCGTGGGCCTCACCGCAGAGTCAGGTGATCCTCTCACGCACCGTGCTGGTCACGAACGCTGCGAAGTTCGGCGCGCACTTCCTCACCACCCTGATGAGCGGGGGACCGCCCCGTCCTCCGCACTGGGGCGGCTACCGCCTCGTGCCCGAGGCCTGGGAATTCTGGCAGGGGCGCAAGTCGCGCCTCCACGACCGGCTGCGCTATCGGCTCGAGGGCGGGCGTTGGATACGTGAGCGCCTCGCTCCCTGATCGGGTTTGATCGCCGCGCCGGCTCTCAGGCGCCCCCGCCGTCCTCAGACCGGTTACGACGATTGCTTGTTGAAGACCTCGAAGGCCCGCTCCTGAGGCGGGGCGGCGAAGCCGCCGGGGATGCCCGCCTTCATCTTCGGCATCAGGACCTTGTCCCGGAAAGTTTCCCAGCTCTTCTTCGTCCGGTGGATCGCGACGATCGTCCACCCCCCGGCCGAGGGTCCAGCCGCGTGATAGATCTGACCCTTCGGCAGTGTCCGTCGGCCGGGGTGTGCCGCGGCGATTGAGGCCAGGTACTGCTCCTTGGTGCCGCCGGGGAAGAAGTGGACGATTCCGTATGCCATTCGATTCTCCTGTTCAAGAGACGAGAAATCTCGTCAATGGGTAAAAAATCACGATACTCCTTGAACCGAGTAATTTCTCCAGCGTCGACCCAGGACGAGGGACATCAAGATCGGCATGACGATCGAGAGGATCGACGCCACCCGCACAGGGACTCGAAGACGCGAAGGCGATCGCCCCGAAGACCACAAGACAAGCAGAGAAGCTTGGCTCTGGCTCGGTCACCGCAATGAGGGCCGCCGCGCGTTCACGAACGCGGCGGGTGGTGTCCTAAGTGCACGCGCACGTGCGCGCGGTACGAACGGCGGGCGGTGCCTACAGTCTTACGTACTCGTATTCGAAAGGCAGGCCCTTGATCCCTGACTTCGGCTTGCCGAGCCAGTTCGCGATCTTGCCCGGCTCGGTGACTGGCTGCATCAGCGAGCGCACGTAGGCGCGGTCGGCTTCGTTCGGGATCCACTGATCCTTGTGCTTGTCGTACTCGCCCTGGGAGAGCAGGCGCCCGTCGGGGGAGAACGGCATGTTCGCGTACAGGCCGATGTGGCGATGGAACCGCTTCGAGGGCAGCGCAAAACGGAACGCGATTTCCGACTCGGCGAGACGCTTGTTCCAGCGATCGACGCCGCGCTGGCAATCGTCGGCGTACTCGTCGCGCAGGACTTCGTTCATCGCGTTGCGAAGGGGCACGTCATCCTCGGTCACCGCGCCGTCCTTCAGGAGCGACATACGGTACGTGCCGTCGAGCGCCTTGTGATCCTCGTAGGTCGACTCCTTGGCCCGGCCCTTGAGGCCCGCCGCGAAATACGACGCGGCGTTACTCGAGACTTCGGAACCGAAAAGGTCGAGCGAGAGCGTGTACCAGAGGTTCAGGTGCTTCTGCACCATCTCGAGCGGGATGCCGCCTTGGGCGCGCGCGTCGCCGTTGGGATCGAGCTTCATGAGCTCGGCGGTGCGGGCGACCACGCGTTCGACCCCGGTCTCGCCCACGAACATGTGATGCGCCTCTTCGGTCAGCATGAAGCGCGTGGTGCGCGACAGCGGATCGAAGCCGGACTCGGCGAGCGCGAGAAGCTGGTACTTGCCGTCGCGGTCGGTGAACATCGTGAACATGAAGAAATCGAGCCAGTTGTCGATGGGCGCGTTGAAGGCGCCCAGGATCCTCGGCTTGTCCGCGTTGCCGCTGCGGCGCTGGAGCAGCTCTTCCGCCTCCTCACGTCCGTCGCGGCCGAAGTAGCTGTGGAGGAGATAGACCATCGCCCACAGGTGACGGCCTTCCTCGACGTTGACCTGGAAGAGATTCCGCAGGTCATAGAGCGACGGCGCGGTGAGGCCGAGCAGGCGCTGCTGCTCGACGCTCGCGGGCTCGGTGTCGCCCTGGGTCACGATCAGACGGCGGAGGGTGTTGCGATGCTCGCCGGGCACGACGTCCCAGATCGGCTGGCCGATGTTGTCGCCGAAGCCGATGGTGCGATTCGCAATCGGATCGGCGAGGAAGATGCCCCAGCGGTAGTCGGGCATCTGGACGTAGTCGAAGTTCGCCCAGCCCTCGGCATCCACGCTGATGGCGGTGCGGAGCCAGACGTCCTTCTCCTGGAACCCGGCGGGCCCCATGTCCTTCCACCAGGCGATGTAGTTCGGCTGCCACTCTTCGAGCGCGCGCTGAAGCTTCTTGTCGCTCCCGAGTGAAACGTTGTTGGGAATCTTGGCTTCGAGGTCGATGTTGCTCATAGTTTCTCAGTTTGCCTGGTGGTTGGGAAGACGGGGTTGCTTCGTCGCGATACCAACGGAATGGCTCCTCGCAATGACGACCGGTCCAACTTGCTTGGTGGTGGCTGGCTCGCAGTACGGAATGGCTCCTCGCAATGACGACAGGTCCAACTCGCTTGGTGGTGGCTGGGCTCGCAATGACGCGTAACTTATTTGTCCCGGTAGTTGAGGGGCGGCTTCTGGTCGGCGGGCACGCGCGACTTGTACTCGAAGCCGGCGCGGCGCTTGTCGAAGCTCTCTCTGGCGGCCTTCACGAGGGAGGGATCGGTAAACAGATCCATCGCGGAGAGCGCCAGCGTCTTGGCCGCGACCATCATGCCCTTGCGTCCGAGCGCGGTCCCGGCGCACGCCGCGGACTGCCAACTGTGGCCGGGCGTGCCGGGCACGAACGTCGCGGCGGAAAGCTGCGACATGGGAACCTGCCAGCTGACGTCGCCCGCGTCGGTGGACCCGGAGCCCACTTCGGCGCGCGGCGCCTGAATCTCCGCCTCGCTCCCGAGCGGGAGGGGATTCTCGGAGGCCGAGAACGACTTCGCGAGGGTGGCCGCGAACGTCTTCTCTTCCGGGGTGTACATGACCCCGCCGACGCGACGGAGGTTCTTGTCGGTGAGGGCGGCGAGGGCGTCGTTCGGCAGCGTGTTGTAGACGCTGTTGATCAGCTCCATCTCCATCTGCGTTTCGGTGGCGAGAGCCCCCGCCTGCGCGATCTTCACGATCCGCTCCCAGACGTTGTCGAGGGTCGGCATGTGCGAGTGGCGCGCGTATACGTAGATCTCCGCGAAGGCGGGGACCACGTTCGGGGCCTCGCCGCCCTTGGTGATCACGTAGTGCATGCGCGTCTCCTGGGGGACGTGCTCCCGGAGGAACTCGATGCCCATGCCGGTGAGCATCACCGCGTCGAGCGCGGAGCGCCCCTTGTCCGGAGCGCCCGCGGCGTGGGCGGCGATGCCGCGGAACCGGAACTTGGCGGAGATGTTCGCAAGGGTCGTGCCCACACCCGCCTGGTTGCGATCGCCCGGATGCCAGGAGAGCATCACGTCGACATCCTTCATGAGGCCGGCGCGCGCCACGTAGATCTTGCCCCCCCCCGCCTTCTTCGGCGGGCGTCCCGTAGAGGCGGACGGTGCCGGGGAGTTTGCGGGCCACGAGTTCATCCTTCGTCGCGATGGCCGCGGCCACCGACGCGGTGCCGAGGAGGTTGTGCCCGCATCCGTGGCCGGGATCGCCGTCCACCCGCGCCTTCTTTTCCGGCACGTCGAACTGCGAGAGGCCGGGGAGCGCGTCGTATTCGGCCATGATGCCGATGATCGGCTTGCCTGAGCCCCACGACGCCACGAACGCGGTCGGCATGCCCGCGACACCTTCCTGCACGTCGAACCCCGCGGCCTTCAGCTCCGCGACGTGCGCGGCGGCGCTCTTGGTCTCCTTGTACCCGACCTCGGAGTACTCCCAGATCTTGCGCGAGAGGTCGCCGTAGTGCGCGGCCTTCGCGTCGAGAGCTGCGATCAGCTTGGTCTTGTCCGCGTCCTTGAACGCCGGGGTCGGCGCCGGGGTGGCCTTGGGAGCGGCGATGGCCGCGGCGATGAGGAGGGTGGTGATCATTTTGTTGCCTCAAGAGACCTTGGTGGTTGGGAAGAGGGGATTGCTTCGTCGCACAACAAGACGGACTGGCTCCTCGCAATGACGGAACCGACGTATTTCGTCGACGGTTCCGTCACGTCCGCGTCCACGAGAACTTCGCCCGCTCCGGTTTGCCATACAGGGTCAGCGCCCCGTGCTCGCCCACCGCGTTCGGGCGCTGGAAGATCCAGTTCTGCCACGCGGAGAGGCGGCCGAAGATCTTGGTCTCCATGGTCTCGGGGCCCGCGAAACGCAGATTCGCCTCCATGCCGGTGAGCGCATCGGGCGAGAGGCTCGCGCGCTCCTCGACGGCGAGGCGCACCTCGTCCTCCCAGTCGATGTCATCGGGTGTGAAGGTGACGAGCCCGGCCTTCATGGCGTGCGGCGCGTTGAAGGGATGCAGGATCTCGACGCTCGCCTTGTCGGGATCGCCCAGGAAGCGGGTCTGCAGCCGGGTGAGCCCGTTGGACATGGGCAGGGGGCCGAGGTTCATGAGGGTGAAGCTCAGGACGGGGCCGTCGCTCTCCTCCGCATCGAGCATGTAGGAGCGATCGGCCGCGAAGGCCAGTTCGGCGAGCGATCCGGTGAAGCAGGATCCCTTGTCGATGATGGCCAGGAGCGAGCGCGCGGTGAGGTCGAGCCGCTTGAGGACGCGCTTGAGCTTGAGCACGACCTCATCCGCGAACCAATCCGTCCGCGCCAGTTCCATGAGCCTCGCGTCGTGGGATTCCACGAGGGCCGGATCTCCCAGGGTCTTGAGGACGATGACCCCGATCTCGGGCTGGTTGAAGCGCAGGTCGAGAAGAGCCATGTCGAGTTCGCGCGCCATCTGCAGGTGCCAGTTCGCAGCACCCTCCTTGCGGAGCGCTTCGGCGGTGGCCGGGGGCGCGCTCTTCGGTCCGTGTACCGTGATGGTGGCGACACGGAGCTTCGGGTCGAGCTCGACCTGCACGTATTCGCCGGGACACGGGACCTGAGGCAGCGTCACCCCCGAGCCTCCGCGCTTCGGCGCCGCCGCGGCGACCGTGAGGGCGCGTTCCTTGAGCGCGCCCTCGAACTTCGAGAGCGGAATCGCCTGGTCGACGAGGTTCCACTGGAGCGCGCGCTTGCCCTTGACCCCTTCGCCGAGGCTCGAAAAGACGTCGGCGAGATCGCGTCGGACCTTCCGCTTGTCGACCACGCGGGTCAGACCGCCGGTGCCGGGCAGGACGGCGAGGAGCGGGACCTCGGGAAGCGAGACCGCCGACGACGAATCGTCCACCAGGAGAATCTCATCGCAGGCCAGCGCCAGTTCGTAGCCGCCGCCCGCGCAGGCCCCGTTGATGGCGGCGAGGGATTTCAGTCCGGAATTCTCCGACGCGTCTTCAAGGTAGAGCCGCGTCTCGTTGGTGAACTTGCAGAAGTTCACCTTGAAGGCGTGGGTCGAACTCCCCAGCATGTAGATGTTGGCTCCGGAGCAGAAGATCCGGTCCTTGGCGCTGCCGATGATCAGGCACCGCACCTCGGGATGCTCGAACCGCAGCCGCTCGACTGCGTCCCACAACTCGATGTCGACGCCCAGGTCGTAGCTGTTCGTCTTGAGGACGTAGCCCTCGCGCATCGGCCGGTCTTCCTGGACATCCATGAGGAGGCGGGCCACCGGGGCTTCCACCGCCAGTTTCCAGTGAATGTAGCGGGATGGATGGGTGTCGAACGAAACCAGAGGTTCTTTGCCGCCCGGGAATTCAGCCATAGAGCCCGTGAAGATAGGCGA
>Ga0315271_10002099_pt1 | contig 12392 bp, 7 predicted proteins | sample C3_top_MG_FD_204664 | JGI IMG/M metagenome (GOLD analysis project Ga0315271, IMG submission 204664) | Sediment microbial communities from Yellowstone Lake, YNP, Wyoming, USA - C3_top | ecosystem: Environmental > Aquatic > Freshwater > Lake > Sediment | place: USA: Wyoming | collected 2017-08-01
CGTCACGAGCTGGCCACGCTGCTGCTCGACGAGGGCGAGTACCGCGCCGCCATCGGCCAGCTCAAGGAGGTGGTGCGGCTCGCCCCCGACCTCTTCGACGCCTGGCTCGACCTCGGCATCGCCTACGCCCAGCAGGGGTTCTACGAGGAGTCGGCGCGGGCCTACGCCGGCGCGGCGAGGCTGCGGCCGGACGACCTGCTGCTCAACTACAACCTGGGCGGGCTCCACGCCCTCTGGGGGAAGCCGATCGAGGCGCTGGCGGCGCTCCGCCGCGCCCTCTCGATCGACCCGGTCAAGGTCCGGGGCTGGCTCAAGGACGACCGGATGTACGAGCCGCTCGAGGAGAACGCCGAGTTCCAGGAGCTGGCCCGGGACTGAGATACCGTCGCGCCCTTCACGGTCCGCGACACGGCCGGGGTGGTCCGCCGTTCGTCCGCCCGTCTGCCGTGCGGCCGTCCGCCGGCCGGCCGATCCACGGCCGGTCCGTAGTCGGTACGCCCACTTGGCGACCGCCCGCGCCACGGCCCCGTCCCTGCAAGAGGTGGCTTCGGGACGCCCTCCGTACCCCGGCCGGGGGACCTCGATTCCACTTCCCGTCCCAGTTCTCGCCGGTAATATACGACCAGGAGTCAACCATGCCCGAACTGGCCTTCTTCCGACACGGCGAGGAGCTGCTCCGCGTCACCCTGGGCGACCGGACCGCCATCGGCCGCGCCGCCGACTGCGACGTCTCGCTCCCCGACCCGGCCCTCTCCCGGATCCAGGCGGTGGTGGAGCGTCGCGACGACGGCTTCTTCCTCGTCGATCGGTCGGGCCGTGGCACGCGGCTGGGGGACGCCCAGGTGGCCGAGGCCCCCCTCGCCGATGGCGCCGAGCTGGCGCTGGGCGCCTGGCGGGCCCTCTTCAGGGCGGCGCCCACCGATGGCGCGGAGCCGACCCGCGCGGGCGGCACGCAGCTGCGCCAGGCCGTCCCGCCGGCCGAGCTGGCGCCCCCGGCCCGGCTCCGGGTCAAGGAGCGTGGCCGGGAGCGCTGGCTGACGCTGCCCCGCGCCGGCCTCAGCGTCGGCAAGGCGCCCGGCAACGACCTGGTGCTCCCTGACCCGTTCGTCTCCACGCGCCACCTCCGCATCGAGCCGCGGGCCGGCCGCTGGTACCTGGTGGACCTCGGCTCGACCAACGGCACCCTCCTCGGCGGGGCGCGCGTGGAGCGGGCCGAGCTCCCCTACGGCTTGCCGCTCCAGGTCGGCGACGTCGAGCTGGTGCTGGAGCCCCCGGCCCTCGCCGAGGCGGCCCGACCGGCCGTCTTCGAGCAGATGGTGAGCCGGGACCCGGGCATGCGGCACCTCTTCGAGCAGGTGGAGCGGGTCGCCCCGTCCGACTACGCCGTCGCCATCCTCGGCGACACCGGCACCGGCAAGGAGCTGGTGGCCCGCGCGCTCCACGCCCGCTCGCCGCGCGCCTCGGGGCCCTTCATCCCGGTCAACTGCTCCGCCATCGCCGAGACCCTCATCGAGTCGGAGCTCTTCGGCCACGAGAAGGGGGCCTTCTCCGGCGCCGAGCGGCTGCGGAAGGGCGCCTTCGAGGAGGCCAGCGGCGGCACCATCTTCCTCGACGAGATCGGCGAGCTGCCGTTCGATCTCCAGGCCAAGCTGCTGTGCACCCTCGAGCAGGGCGAGGTGAAGCGGGTGGGCGCCTCCCGCCCGCTGACCGTCGACGTCCGGGTGGTGGCCGCCACCCACCGCGACCTGCGCGCCCAGGTCCGGGCCGGGAAGTTCCGCGAGGACCTCTTCTACCGGCTCTGCGTGGTCCCGCTGACGGTGCCGCCGCTCCGCCAGCGGCGCGGCGACGTCCGGCTGCTGGCCGAGACCTTCCTGTCGGCCTCGTCGCCGCGCGGCGTGAACCTGCGCTGGAGCGACGAGGCCTACACCCGCCTGGAGGGTTACGACTGGCCGGGGAACGTCCGGCAGCTGCGCAACGTGGTGCAGCGCGCGCTCCTCTTCCGCGGCGAGGGGCAGGTCATCCCGGCCTCGGCCGTGGTCTTCGAGGACACCCGCGCCGGCAGCGGCGTCGGCGCCGACGACGACACCCTCTACCTGCGCGGCCTCACCATGGAGGAGGTGGAGCGTGAGGCCATCCGGCTCTCGCTGCGCCGCCACCGCGGGCAGCGCTCGGCGGTGGTCCGCGAGCTCAAGATCGCCAAGAGCACCGTGCTCAAGCGCATCGGCCAGTGGAAGCTGCAGGACGAGGGGCGCACCCCCGGCCAGGCCGCCGAGGACGACCGCGACGAGGCCGGCTGAGCCGCCCGGCGCCTCCCGGCGCGTACCGGGCGCGGCCCCTACTTCTTCTTGGGTGGCGGCGCCTTCTTGGGCGCCAGCTCGGCGAGGCGGGCCTTTCCCTTCCTGGCCGCGTCGCTCTTCGGATGCTCCGCCACCAGCTGCTCCAGCACGGCCCGGGCGTCGTCCTTGCGCTCGAGCTGCACCAGCCCCTCCGCCACCTGCAGCAACGCCTCGGGGGCCCGCTCCGACTTCGGGTAGTCCTCGGCCACCTTGCCGAAGACCACCACCGCCTCGCGCCACCTGGCCTGCAGCGCCAAGAGGTGGCCGGCCCGGAAGGCCGCCTCCGGCGCCTTGTCGTCGCGCGGCCAGCGCTTCACGTAGTGCAGGTAGAGCTCGCGGGCCACGCCCTTGTCGCCACCCGACTCCACCTGCTGCGCCAGGGCGAAGACGGCGGCCCGGTCGTCGGGCTTGGGGAGCTCGGCGATCTTCTGCCTGGCCATGGCCTCGTCGAGCGCCCCGGTCCCCTTCAGCGAGGCCAGCCGCGCCTCGGTCTCCTTGCCCGACTCGGCCACCTGGCCCTGGAGCAGCGCCAGGTTGTGCTGCTGCGCCTCGAGCTCGCCCTTCAGCCTGGTCAGCTCGTCGCCCAGCCTGGTGACCGCCACGCCGAGGTCGGCCCCCTTGGTCCTCGAGGCGGTGTTGAGCTCGTCGAGCTTGACCTGCACCTCGCGCAGCTTCTTGTCGACCAGCGAGATGCGCTCGCGGACCTGGACGTCGAGCTCCTGCTGCTGCTCCTTGGTCTCCACCTCGAGGCGCTGCACGCGCGCCTCGAGCAGCCGGCCCTTCTCCAGCGGGACCCAGCAGCCGGAGAGGGCCAGCAGCAGCGCGGGCGCGGCGAGGCGGCGCATGGTCATCAGCGGTCGATCTTGAGCTCGGCGCGCCGGTTCCTGGACCAGCAGGACTCGGCCGCCTCGCGGCAGAGCGGCTGCTCCTTGCCGAAGGTGTTGGTCTCGATGGTGCCGGCGACGCCGAGATCGGCCAGGTACTTCTTCACCGCCTCGGCGCGCTTCTTGCCGAGGGCCAGGTTGTACTGGGTGGTGCCGCGGTCGTCGCAGTGGCCGTCGACCTGGACCCGGCGGGCCGGGGCCTTGGCGAGGCAGGCCGCCAGCTTCTGCAGGGCCGCGGCCGAGTCACCGGTGACGGTGTACTGGTCGTAGCCGAAGTGGGACGTGAAGGCGGCGGGGTCGGCGCAGGCCGGCTCGATGGTGCTGACGCACTTGCCCGCCTGGCACCCCTTGCCGCTGCCGCACTCGCCGTCGGCGACGCACTCGGGCCTGGGCGCGGGCGCAGCGGCCACCGGGGCGGCCGGCTTCGGCTCGCACTTGCCGGTCTTGCAGCTGAAGCCGTCCTTGCAGTCGGCGTCGGCGGCGCACTCGGCGCACTGGCCGGAGACGCAGATCTTCCCGAAGCCGGCCTGGGCCTCGCAGTCCTTGGATGACTTGCACTCGCCGTTCTTGGGCGGTGACGGGCAGGCGGTGAGCAGGGCGACGAAGACGAGTGCGGCGAGGGCTGAGGCGTGGCGCATGGGTGAACCTCCCAAAGAGCGGTGGGGCCGGCGGACGGCGAGACCCTGTATCTTCCCCCGCTCATACCCCTGTCAAAGGAATTCCTGCCGCGCCCCGCCCCCTTTTTCTTCAGGGCGGGGGATGGACCCTGGAAGCGTTGAGCACCCCCCGTTCCGGCGCTATGGTGCCGGCCGAACGTGTCCCGCTCCCGCTCCCGCTCCAGCCGCCACCGCCTGCTCCGCCGCCTGCTGCTCGCCCTGGCCGCCTTCGGCGCCGTGGCCACGGCGGTGGTCGCCCTGGGCTTCTGGCTCTGGACGCGCGACCTGCCGGCCTTCGACACCCTGCAGGACTACCGCCCCCTGGTGGCCACCCGGGTGCTCGGCAGCGACGGCAGCGAGGTCTTCTCCTTCGCACGCGAGCGCCGCACCGTGGTCCCTTTCGAGCAGATCCCGGCGGTGTTGAAGCAGGCGGTCCTGGCTTCGGAGGACGCCCGCTTCTACCAGCACGAGGGCATCAACTACCTGGCGGTGCTCCGCTGCGTGGCGCGGGGGGTGCTGAGCGGCGGGATGCGCTGCGGCGGCTCGACCATCACCCAGCAGGTGGTGAAGACCTTCCTCCTGTCCAACGAGCCGCGCCTGAAGCGCAAGGTGAAGGAGCTGGTGCTCGCCCCGCGCCTCGAGCAGAACCTGCAGAAGGACGAGATCCTCTGGCTCTACCTGAACCAGATCTACTTCGGCCACCGGCGCTACGGCGTCGAGGAGGCGAGCCGGTTCTACTTCGGCAAGCCGGTGTCCGGGCTGACCCTGGGCGAGGCGGCGTCGCTGGCCGGGACCATCCAGTCCCCGGCCCGCCTCTCCCCCGTGACCCACCCCAAGGCGGCCAAGGCCCGCCAGGCCTACGTGCTGAGGCGCATGGCCGAGGAGGGGTACATCACCCCGGCGCAGGCCGAGGCCGAGGTGGCGAGGCCCATCGCGGTGGCGCCGCCGGAGCCGGAGCGTCCCGGCGCCTCTTACGCCGACGTGGTGCGCCGCTACCTGGACACCCGCTACGGGGCCGACCGGGTCGACACCGAGGGGCTGGTGGTCAAGGTGGGCATGGACCCGGCGGCCCAGCGCCTCGCCGAGGCGGCGCTCGAGGCCGACCTGCGGGCCGTGGACCGGCGCCAGGGGTGGCGCGGGCCGCTGCTCTCGCTCACCTCGGCACAGCTCGACGCCGCCCTCCCGTCCTGGCGAGAGCGGCTCTCGGCGGCCGCGGCACGCGGCGGCCAGGTGCTGGTCTGGGACCTCGCCTCGGTGGATCCCGACGAGCTGGAGCCGGGCGCCGAGGGCGCCCAGGCCGACGTGCAGAGGATGATCCGGGTGCGCCCGCTCGTTCCGGACGGCCTGTACGCGGCGCTGGTCACCTCCGTCGACGACAAGCACGCGGTGGTCGACCTGGGCGGCGCCACCGGCAGCGTCCCGCTCTCCGACCTGGCCTGGGCGCGCAAGTGGAACCCGCAGAGCGCCACCGCCACGCCCCGCAGCGTCAAGCAGGTGCTGGCGGCCGGAGACGTGGTGCTGGTCCGGGTGGTGCCGGCCGCCACCTCGCCGGAGGCGGCGGCGCGGGCCGGCAAGCCGCTGCAGCTGTCGCTGGGGCAGCAGCCCAGGGTGCAGGGGGCGCTGGTGGCCATCGACCCGGCCACGCGCCAGGTGAGGGCGCTGGTGGGCGGCTCGCTCGCCTCCCGCACCGGCTTCAACCGGGCCATCCAGGCCAGGCGGCAGCCGGGCAGCTCCTTCAAGGCCTTCGTCTGGGGGGCGGCCATCGAGTCACGCCGCTTCACGCCGGCCACGGTGGTCTACGACACGCCCGACCTCTACCGCGACCCGTGGACCGGCAAGGAGTGGAAGCCGCGCAACTTCGAGAAGGACCAGTTCGACGGCCCCATGCTCCTGAAGGGCGCGCTGGCCCACTCCAAGAACACCGTGGCGGTGAAGCTGACCGACGCGCTCGGCCCGGACGCGGTGATCGCCTTCGCCCGCCGCATGGGGATCGAGAGCGACCTGCCGCGCAACCTGACCCTGGCGCTCGGCACGGGCGAGGTGACGCCGCTCGAGCTGACCAACGCCTACGCCAGCATCGCCGCGAACGGGACCTTCCTGCCGCCGGCCTTCGTGCTCGAGGTCAGCGACCGCGACGGCACCGTGCTGGAGACCTGGCAGCCCCCGACCGAGATCCCGGCGCCGCGCCCCGTCCCCGCCCTGGCGGCGCCCGCCGACGGGGCCGCGCCCGCCGCCCCCGGCCCCACCCAGCCCATGGCCGCCGCCAACGAGGGCGCTCCGCCCCCGCTCGAGTTCACCATCCCCGCCTCCGGGACCCGGCCCGAGGTGGCCTTCGTGCTCACCGACATGCTCCGCGGCGTCGTCGAGTACGGCACCGGCGTCGGCGCCAAGGCCTTGGAGCGGCCGGCGGCCGCCAAGACCGGCACCGCGCAGGAGCACCGCGACGCCTGGTTCGTGGGCTACACGCCCGAGCTGGTGGCCGGGGTCTGGATCGGCTTCGACGACCACGGGCCGCTGGGGCCGCGCGAGACCGGCGCCGGCGCGGCGCTGCCAGCCTGGCTGGCCTTCATGAAGGGGACGTTGGACGGCACCCCGAGCCGGGAGTTCGTGGCGCCCGAGGGCGTCCAGTTCGCCCGCATCGACCCGGCCACCGGGCTGCTGGCGGCCGAGCCCCAGCCGGGACAGGCCGAGGAGGAGCCGACCTCGTTCCTCTCCGGCACGGCGCCGACCGAGGCGGTGAGCGCCAGGCCGGTGAGCCCGCCCCAGAACTTCTTCCTCGACGACCGGTGAAGCCGGGCCGGCGGCGCGGGGAGCGGCCTACTTGACCGGCGTGGCCCGCAGCGCGGCCTTGCCGTCCTTGACGTAGACGCTGAAGCGGACCGTCCGGCAGCCGTGCCGCTCCACCAGCTGCTGCTTGTTCTTCTCCAGCTTGGGCCGGAACCGCTCGTAGGCCAGCCCCTCGATCGCCTCGCCGCACTGTCCCCGCACGCGCAGGAACTCGGCGTGCACGGCGCGCCAGTGCTCCTCGTCGCTCTCCTCGGCGGCGCCCGGCGGCGTGGCCGCCTGGAACATGGCGGTGGACGTGGCGGTCGGTCGAGGCGAGGCGGGGCGGGGGGCGGGGCTCTCGGCCGCCGGCGGCGGGGCGGCCTCGACGGCCTCCGCCTGGAGGCCGGTCACGGCGGAGAGCGAGCCGAGGCTCTCGCGGGGGGCGGCCTCGCCCGGCGAGGCGCCCGCGAGGGGCACGGCCGCGGTCGGCTCGAGCAGGCTCGGTCCGAAGGCGGTGGGGGCCTCGGGGGCCTTGGGGAAGGCGAAGCTCGGCTCGGCCGGGATGTTGAACTTCTGGCCGCCCGCGTGGGCGCCGAACGGGTCGCCGCCGGTCAGCGACGGGGTGTTCCCCTCGGCCACGGCGGCCGCCTTGTTGAGCGCCCCGGCCACGGTGCCGAGGGCGCCGAGGAACTCCGGGGCCCGCGCCGAGAAGTCGCCCCGCTCGATCTTGGTGGCCGCCGCCACCAGCGAGGCCGGGACCACCGGCAGCACCTCGGTCTTGACCAGCACACCGAGCAGCAGGCCGACCAGCAGCAGCGCCGCCAGGCCGATCAGCAGCGCCCACTGGTACCGCGCCAGGTCGCTGAAGTAGCCGACGGTCGGGACCGAGAGGACCAGGAAGGCCTTGGGAAGGCCGGTCAGGGGCATGGCCAGGGCGCGCGCCGCCGGCGCCTTCACGAAGAGGACCGGCACGCGCACCTTGACCGGCTCCTCCAGCAGGACCGGCGGCACCGTCCCCTCGCTGACCGGGATGGACGGGGTGGCCGTGGCGCTCCTGGCCAGCCGCCGGGCCAGCTCGGGCGCCGCGGTGGTGATGAGCTGCGGGGTCCCGGCGTCGAGCGTGATGTCGACGCCGCCGTTCTGGGCCATGTTCTTCGCCCAGGCGAGGTCGAGCGGCAGGAAGAGGACCAGCGCGGCCCCCTCTCCGGCCGGGTAGGCCACGCCGTACCAGAGCCCGTCGTTGACCCGCGCGTACCCGCGGCGGGGCGTGCCCACGGCCGCGTCCCGGAGGAAGGCGGCGGCCTCCTTGTGCTGCGGGTCCTGCAGCTCCTCCGGGAGCTTCTTCTTCGTCCACTCCTGGCCGGCCACCGACCAGAACGAGCCGGGAGGCAAGGTGATGCCGAGCCGGCTGGCCGCCTCCTCCACCGCGGTCCGCGCCGCGGCTTCGGCCGCCGCGTGACGGGCCAGCATCTCGGCCGCTTCGTCGCGGGGCGGCGGGGCCTTGCCCTTCCTCTTGCCGGGCGGCTCGGCCCGCGGCGGCGCCGCGAAGAGCGCCTCGAGCAGCTCGGCGTTCTTGACCGCCAGGCCGGCGACGGCCGAGGCCTCGCTGGCCATCAGGCGCTCGGCGTCGCGCAGGTGGGCGGAGCCGACGCGCAGGCCAGCATCGGCCTCCCGCAGGGCCCGGGCGGCCAGGTCGCCGGTGAGCCCGAAGAGGTTGGCCGCCCCAGCGATCGCGAAAAGCAGCATGTAAAGCCAGAGCTTGAGCCGGTTTCGGTTCATGGGACGGGGATTTTAGCCTACACGGGGGCCCGGTGCGAGAAGGCGGCCGGGGTTGGCCAGTCCGGGTGTCACGAAAGCCGGGCCACCGCCTCTCTCTCGCATCAATCCCAGGTGCCACCGCCGCGAGGCCCGCCTGGCCCACCTCCGGAGAACCATCCATGAAGCGACTGCTCCTCGCCGCACTCCTCGTCGCCCCGGCGCTCGCCAGCGCCGACGAGGGGATGTGGACCTTCAACAACTTCCCCAAGGACCGGGTCGAGAAGGCCTACGGCTTCAAGGTCACCGACGCCTGGCTCGACAACGTGCAGCGCTCGTCGGTCCGCCTCGCCCAGGGCTGCTCGGCCAGCTTCGTGTCGGAGCGCGGCCTGGTCATGACCAACCACCACTGCGCCCACTCCTGCATCGAGCAGCTCTCCACCAAGGAGAAGGACTTCGTCAAGGCCGGCTTCCTCGCCAAGGCCGACGCCGACGAGGTGAAGTGCCCCGAGCTGGAGGTCAACCAGCTCATCGAGATCACCAGCGTCACCGCCCGCATGAAGAAGGCCACCGAGGGGAAGAGCGGCCGCGACTTCTTCGTGGCCCAGCGCGGTGAGCAGGCCGCCATCGAGAAGGAGTGCCAGACCGCCGAGACGCTCCGCTGCGAGGTGGTCAGCCTCTATCGCGGCGGCATCTACGACCTCTACAAGTACCAGCGCTACCAGGACGTGCGGCTGGTCTTCGCCCCGGAGTTCGCCATCGCCTTCTTCGGCGGCGACCCCGACAACTTCATGTTCCCCCGCTACGACCTCGACGTGGCCTTCGTCCGCGTCTACGAGGGGGCCAAGCCGGCCAAGCTGAAGAACTGGCTGCGCTGGTCCGCGGCCGGCGCCAAGGAGGGCGAGCTGACCTTCGTCTCGGGCAACCCCGGCGGCACCAACCGCAAGCTCACCGTGGCGCAGCTCGAGTACCAGCGCGACACCGCGCTGCCCGAGCGGCTGGTGGCCATGGCCGAGATGCGCGGCAAGCTGACCGAGTACGCCCACCGCGGCGAGGAGCAGGCCCGTCACTCCAACGCCACGCTCTTCTACGTCGAGAACGGCCTCAAGGCCCTGACCGGCCGGCTCGAGGCCCTCCAGGACAAGCCCTTCTTCGAGTCCAAGGTGAAGGCCGAGGCCGACTTCAAGGCGGCCCTGGCCCGGGACCCGGCCAACGCGGCCAGGTACCTGCCGGCCTTCGACGAGGTCGCCAAGGCGGTCACCGCGCAGAAGAAGCTCCGCCGCCAGATCGAGTTCAAGGAGCGGCTCTACGCCGGGGAGCTGATGGGCGTGGCCCGCACGCTGGTGCGCGGCGCCACCGAGCGACAGAAGCCGAACCCGGAGCGGCTCCGCGAGTACAGCGACGCGGCCCTGCCGCAGCTGACGCAGGGGCTCTTCTCCCCCGCCCCGGTCTACCCCGAGTTCGAGATCTTCCAGCTCACCCACCTCTTCACCAAGATGCGCGAGAAGCTCGGCGCCGACGACCCGTTCGTCAAGAAGGTGCTGGGCAAGAAGTCTCCGGCCGAGCTGGCCGAGGAGCTGGTCAAGGGGACGAAGCTGGCCGACGTGGCCACCCGCAAGAAGATCTGGGACGGCGGCGCCGCGGCGCTCGACGAGGCGGCCAAGGCCGATCCCATGCTGGCCTTCGCCCGGTCGATCGACGAGGACGGCCGCGCCGTCCGCAAGGTCTACGAGGACAGCATCCAGCCGGTCCTGGTGAAGAACCAGGAGCTGATCGCCCAGGCCCACTTCGCGGTCGAGGGGACCAGCACCTACCCGGACGCCACCTTCACGCCGCGCCTCTCCTACGGCTCGGTGCAGGGGTACGAGGAGAACGGCAAGCAGGTCGCCCCCATCACCACCATGGGCGGCGCCTACGAGCGCGCCACCGGCCGCGAGCCGTTCGCGCTGCCGAAGTCCTGGCTCGACGCCAAGGGGAAGCTCGACCTCAAGACCCCCTTCAACATGGCCACCAGCAACGACATCATCGGCGGCAACTCCGGCTCGCCGGTGGTCAACGCCAAGGGCGAGGTGGTCGGCCTGGTCTTCGACGGCAACATCCAGTCGCTGGGCGGTGACTACGGCTTCGACCCGGCCGTGAACCGCACCGTGGCGGTGCACTCCTCGGCCCTGGTCGAGGCGCTCGCCAAGATCTACGGCGCGCAGCGGGTCGTCGACGAGCTGAAGCCGGGCAAGAAGTAGCCTCCGCCCGCCTCCGCTGGACCTGGGCCCGGCCGCCGCGAGGTGGCCGGGCCCTTTCCTTGGGTCAGGCGCGCTACGCGTCGCGCGGCACGGCGATCATCCGCTCCAGCGCCCGGCGGGCGCCGTCGGCCACGTCGGCCGGCACGGTGATCTCGTGCTTGCCGCGCTGCAGGGCGTCGCGGATCATCATCAGGTCGACCATCTTCATGTACGGGCAGTGCATGCGGCAGCCGATGCAGCCGTCGGCGATGATGAACTCCTTGCCGGGCCAGCGCTGCTTCATCTGGTGGACGATGCCGTGCTCGGTGGCGACGATGAAGGTCTGCGCCTCCGGGTGCCGCCCCACCGCCGAGAGCATGGCGGTGGTCGAGCAGACCTCGTCGGCGATCTCCAGGACGTCGGCGCGGCACTCCGGGTGGGCGATGACCACCGCCCGCGGCCGCTCCCCCTTGACCTTGTTGACGCTGGCGCTGCGCAGCACGTCGTGGACCGGGCAGCAGCCGTCGTAGACCACGATCTCCTTCTCGGGCACCTTCGACTTGACCCAGGCCCCCAGGTTCTTGTCGGGGGTGAAGAGGATCTTCTGCTGCGGCAGGGAGCGGACCACGCTGGCGGCGTTGGCGCTGGTGCAGCAGATGTCGCTGAGCGCCTTCACCTCGGCCGTGGAGTTGACGTAGGTGACCACGGCGTGGCCCGGGTAGCGCTCCTTCCAGTCCTCCAGCGACTCGGCGGTGATCGAGTCGGCCAGCGAGCAGCCGGCCGAGAGGTTGGGAAGCAGCACGCGCTTCCCGGGGGCCAGCACCTTGGCCGACTCGGCCATGAAGTGGACGCCGCAGAAGACGATGGTCGACTGCTTGACCTCGCGGCCGGTGATGGCGAGCTGGAGCGAGTCTCCCACGTGGTCGGCCACCTCCTGGACCTCTGGGAGCTGGTAGTTGTGGGCCAGGATGACGGCGTCCTGGGCCCTGGCCAGCGCGCGGATCTCGGCCACCAGCTCGGCCACGGCCGCCGGGGAGAGGTCGCTCCCGGCGTCGGGGCTGGCGACCGGATCGTGGATCGGGCTGATGGGCAGGCTCATGCGGGCTCCTTCGCGGGGGGCGAGTATCCGTCCCGGGGAGCGGGGCGCGCAAGGGCGGCGAGGCCCGGTCAGGCGGGGGCGGCCGGAGGCGCCCCACCCTCGCCGGGCTCGGCCATCAGCGCCTGGAACCTCGGCAGCTCGCGCAGCGAGGCCAGGTCGGGGTCCTGCCTGATCCACTCGCGGTTTCCGAACCCGGCCTGCAGCACCGCGGCCAGCTCGTCGAGGGCCCGCTCCCCCTGCCCCTCCAGCGCCAGCAGGCAGGCCACGTTGTAGCGGACCCCGGCGTCCTGCGGATCGAGCTGCGATGCCTGCGCCCCCCAGTGGAGCCCCTCCTCACGCTGCCCCAGCCGGCAGAGCGAGACGGCGCGCATGGTGGCGGCGCGCGCGTCGTCGGGGTTGAGGTCCATGTGGCGCTCCACCACCGCCAGCGCCGCGGCGTAGGCCTCCCTGGCCTCCTCGCTGCGCCCCAGCGCCTCGCTGGCCTGGGCGGCGAAGAAGGCCGCCTGGTAGTGCTCGCCGGCGCGGGCGGCGGCGCGGAACCGGGTCGCCGCCTCCTCGAGCTGGCCGCCCTGGTAGCAGGCGCGGGCGAAGTAGTAGTGGGCCTCCGGCAGCCCCGGATCGAGCTCCAGGGCCCGCTCGAAGGCCCGCCGCGCCTCGGCCGGGCGCTTCAGCATGGT
>Ga0315271_10002103_pt1 | contig 12382 bp, 11 predicted proteins | sample C3_top_MG_FD_204664 | JGI IMG/M metagenome (GOLD analysis project Ga0315271, IMG submission 204664) | Sediment microbial communities from Yellowstone Lake, YNP, Wyoming, USA - C3_top | ecosystem: Environmental > Aquatic > Freshwater > Lake > Sediment | place: USA: Wyoming | collected 2017-08-01
CTTGGAAATACCTCCGCGTGAAGGTCGGGAGACTCGGCAGGTACTCGGGGGTGAGCGAGGGGAGCGGCCTGCTCCTGCGCGCGCCGGCCTGCCGGGCGGCCAGGGCCATGTAGTGGAAGAAGGCCGCCGGATCACCGTCCCCCTCATCGCAACGGTACCAAAGATAGGGGAGCTTCCTCTCTTCGATATAGCTGGAAATAAGGGTCGTCTTGCCCGAGCCCCCGGGAGATGTAATCCAGATCAGCGGCTTGCCGGCCGCTTCGTCCATGTGGAGAAAGAGCCTGGGCCGCCTGATGACGCTCGGAACTTCCGGACGGGATATCTTCGCGAGTTGGGTGGCGCCGCGCCCCTGCCTCATGAAGAGATTCTAGCCGATGCGGGACCAGAATTCTTCAGTGCGGACATCAGGAGGACATATGGAACCGTCTCCGCCGCCACGGCATCGTGGACAACCAGGTGCGGCTGCAACGGTTCGTCCTGGCCTACAACCTGGGGAACTTCCTGTGGCAGGCCGTACTGCCCAGACCCGCGCGCCATTGGATGTGAGGATGCTGCGCGAGAATCGGGCCAAGATCGGGGCGAAGGTTGTTTCCAGGGCACGGCATGTGGCGTTCCCGATGGCAGCGGTGGCGTTCCCGCGAGTGGCGCTGAGTAAGTGCTATCCTTGTGGCCGGGAGTCCGGTGTCGGCTTGGCATCTTGGTCACCCTCCTGCCTCTTGATTGATCTAGGGAGATTAGAATGAGAAGACCGTTGAGGACACGGGGTGAATCAATGAGATCTCGAAATAGCATCGTGGTTGGAACTCGGACGAAACTTCGCGGTCCATGGCGCCCATGAGCAAATTCAGGGGCGTCTGGCTCATCGCGGCGGTGGTCACCGTTGCGGCGGTCGTGGCCTTACTTTGGCTGGCCATCGGCCTCCTGCGGCCTTTCCCGCCGAACAGGCTGGTCATGGCCACGGGAGCAGCGGGGAGTGACTACTGCGAGGTGGCGGAACGCTACCGGGCGATTCTGGCCCGTTCCGACATCACGGTTGAACTCGTGCCCACGGCCGGCGCCATGGAGAACTTGGCGCGAATGAGAGATCCGCGCTCGGGGGTGGACGCGGCCTTCCTCCAGGGAGGCACCACGAGCGAGGCCGATTCGCCCGGTCTGGTCTCTCTCGGGACCGTCTTTTACGAGCCCCTCTGGGTCTTTATCCCGGAGGGATTTCAGGGGAAGGGTATGGATGCCCTGCGGGGAAGGCGCATCTCCATCGGGCGCGAGGGGAGCGGAGGCAGGGCCCTCTCCCTGAAGCTTCTCGCCGAGCTCGGCGTCACCCCCCAATTCGCTCATCTGCTGCCCTTTGCGCCGGCGGAGGCGGCAGCCCGGCTGCTGAGGGGGGACATCGATGCTGCGGCCATGATGGAGTCCTGGGACTCGCCCGTCGTGAAGATGCTGCTCGCCTCCAAAAAGGTCAGGGTCGCGAGCTTTCCGCACGCGGATGCCTTCGTCGAGGTGTTCCCGTTCCTCAGCAAGCTCCTGCTCCCGGCGGGATCGGGCGACATCCTCGCGGTCCGCCCGCCCGAAGACGCCGTACTCCTCGCGCCCAGGGCGAGCCTCGTGGTCCGCAAGGACCTGCACCCGGCCATTCAGTACCTCCTTCTGCAGGCCGCCGTGCAGGTCCACTCCAAGCCGGGGATCTTTCGGAAGGCGGGGCAGTTCCCGGCACCCGAGGCCATCGACCTGCCGCTGAGCGACGAGGCGGTCTTGTATTACAAGCGGGGGCAGCCCTTGCTGCAGCGTTACCTTCCTTTCTGGCTGGCCGTCTTTCTGGAGCGCCTCCTCGTCCTGCTCATCCCCATCGTGGGCATCCTCTATCCCCTCGCCACGCTCATGCCCCCGCTTCGCGACTGGAAGATTCGGCGGAAGATTTTCAGGCTCTACGGGGAGCTCCGCTTCCTCGAATCGGAGATGGAGTGTCACGGCGGCGCGAGCGACGGGGCAGCGACGGCCGATCGGCTCGAAGAGTTGGAGAGGGTGTCGAACCGGCTGAAGGTCCCCATGTCTTACGCCGATCAGGTCTACACCCTCAAGAATCACATCGCGCTGGTCAGGGCCAAGCTGAAGGCATCAGAACCGCCCCCGATACGGGGGGACTCGGCCTGAACGGCTGACACCAGCCGGTGACCGCACCTTCGCTGTCGGCGAGACTGGGCCCTCGCCAAAATTCTTCCTCTCGCCAACCGGTCTCGGTCTACATGCTTCTGGCTCCGGGGGGTTCCCCGTCGCCCTTGCCGAAGAACGGCGTTCCGATGGCGAGCAGAAGGGAGACAAAGTAAGCACGGGCCCCGAAAGGGAGGCGTGGCGGAATCCGGTTATCCGCAGTCCCGCACCCGGCGCAGGGCGCGAAAGGGTGCGTCCTTGACTGCTCCCCTCCCGATGATGGGATCGTAAGGAGCGATCTTGTTCCCCCTCGAACGAATGTGCTGTTCCCTGCAAGGAACTTGGGCTAAAGCCACCCCATGGCGCCTGCGCCGGCAGCCGCCGCAATAAGTATGAGCGGGTTGACCTTGGTCTTGGTGAACACGAGCGCGCTGAACGCCGTAACGCAGTAGGCAGCCCAACCGTGGTCGGACCCCTTGGCGATGATGACCCCGCTGGCGAAAATGAGCCCCAGGGCCACGGGGGCCAGGCCCCGCTCCACCGCTCGCCCCCAAGGGCTCTCGTGAAAGCGCCCCCAGCCTATGGTCGCGAGGTAGGTCAGTATGCAGCACGGGAGGAACATGGCCACGGTGGCAATGAGAGCACCCGGCCAGCCCGCCGCCTTCAGCCCGATGAGGCTCACGATCAGCATTCCAGGCCCGGGAGCCGCCTGCGCAATAGCGAAGGCCGCTGCGAACTCGGGGTCTGTCATCCAGTGCTGGCTCTCCACGGCCTGCTGGTGCATCTGCGGAAGCACCGTGTTTCCGCCGCCAAAGGAGAGGAGGGAGAGAAGGCCGAAAAAGCTCGCCAAGCTGAGCAGGGTGCCTTTCATCCTGAAGGCTCCGGCGCCTTCTTCCTCGGCTCAGAGACCCCGAACTTGGCGAAAAGGATCCCCAGGCTCCCGAAGACCCCCAGAACCAGCACCAGTGGCCACGAAAAGAATATCGTCGCCACGAAGGTCCCGGCCATGAGTGCCAGGGCGGCCGGCCTTTTGAAGAAGGGACCCACGATCTTGAAACCCATGGAAAGGGTCAGCCCGATGGCGACCGCCGCCATGCCGCTGAGCGCCGAATCCATGGCCGGGAGCTTGTGGTAGTTGAAGTAGAGGCTTCCCGCAGTGAGGACCAGGATGAGGGGCACGGCGACCAGGCCGAAAAGAGCGGCCGCCGCGCCCCTCCACCCCCGCAGACGCGTGCCGAGGTGGACGGCGAAGTTGATCTGGTTCGGTCCCGGGAGGAGGCGGCACAGGGTCATGGCGCTGAGGAACTCTTCGTCCGTGAGCCAGCGTCGCTCCTCCACGACCACTTGCCGGGTCCATGCGGAGAGGCCGCCGCCGAAGCTCTCCGCGGCAATCTTCAGGTAGGAGAAGGCGATGACCCAGAGTGGGATGGGTCCGGCGCTCACATCCCCGGTTCTCCCGTCCGCTTCACTCATGGCGGAAGGTGGGGTCTGGGGCATTCTCGTCGGGATCGTGCGCGATGGGCGCCATAGGATCCGGTACGGCGTAAGGCTTGGCCGCGTCCCAGTCGTTGCGGAAGGTATCCCAGAGCCGCTTCACAACCCCAGGGGCCGACACCACTACACTGAGTTCCCTTCGGAAGTCGAAGGCCACGCGGTCTATGTTCTGGGATCCCACGAGGGCTCGCTCGCCATCGGCCACCATGAGTTTGGCGTGCAACTTGGGGTCCTTCTGCCGATGGATTTTGATTCCGGCGCGCTGGAGAATGCGCAACGAAGAAAAGGTGTCCACCACGTCGCCCGGCGTGGTGCCGTGCCGGCCTCCAAACAGCATGCGGATGCGAATGCCACGGTCTCGTGCCATGAGGACGCGGTCGAGGATGGTGCCGTCCATGAACTTGGGGTTTTGGATGTCCAGGGACGACTTCGCGCCGTCGATGAAACCGGCCATGTCCGCTCGGGCGTTGTCATCGCTCCACAGCAGGCCTATCCCTTTGGAGGGAGAAAAGGGTTCGCGCTTCCAGTCCGCATCGAAGCACGCCGCCACCTCGGTCACCTGTGCGGCGTCCTTGGTTATGATGCCGAAGTCCCTAGTCTGGGAAAAATACTTGGCGCTCAGGTTGAAGGTCGAGACGAGAGCCCGCTCGTCGTCGACGACGATGGACTTCTCGTGCGTCACCATGAACCGTGGCGATGTCCAATCCACGTCGATCCCGTCTGCCTTCAGGGCCTCGAACGTCGCATCGTTGTCCCGTTGCCCCGATGCCCTCTGGGGGTTGAGCATGACCCGGATGGCCACCCCCTTGCGCCTGGCTTGAATGAACGCGTCCACGAGCGCCGGTTCGGAAACCTCGAACTGCTTGGTCCTGAGCGTCTTCTTGGCGGAGGCGATGAACCCTAGGACCGGCTCCAGGCCGTCATCGGGCTCTACGATTACCCCGTAATTCCGGGCGGACTCTTCGGGCTTCATGCGGGTCACCTTCATAATTGATCCTAGCACGGCGATGTGGATGCCGTCAAGAACAGGCTCTTGACCCAGATTCCGCGATGGGTGCAGGTGAAGCGGGTCGAAGGCCTTGCTGGTCACAAGTTTGATCACTACGCCCCGATCACCTGGCAGGTGAACGGGGCAGCCTCCGAGCCCGATGCCTTCCAGGCAGGAAAGCCCCAAGGGTGGGGGACGGGGTTTGCCCGCGAAAGGCTCAAGTGACGTCCCTCCCCGTCTCCGATGCCGAGCAGCGCCCACCCGAAAGCACCCCAAAATCGAAGGCAAGAAAATTCAATCGCGGAATTTGGGTCTTGACTTTGACAAGGAAGCCAATGCCCCTCTCTCTAACCCGCGGATATCAGGCCCTAAGGCGTGTCCGCGCTCTTGAATAGGGTCCATGGTTGGCCGACGAGGTCATGCACATAAGGCGCCTGCCAGGCGAACTCCGGGTGGGTCTCAAAGAAGGGCCCGAACTGGAACTCCGATCCGTCGGGGTGGCCGAGACGCGCCCAGAAGCTCATGGTTGCGGCCAGGTCGGCCGTAACCACCTTCCCGTCGTTGGCACCGAAGGGCCTGGGGGCAGCCGCGCCCGGAATCTCGGGAACATTCGTGAGCTCCATCCGTGCCATCAGAACCATACCGCCCGGATTGACCCTGCCGAGCCTCTGCTCGTACTGGTCTGCAAGGAATTCCTTGGCTAGATCGGCGTCGATCTTCCCCTGATCCTGTGCCATGAGCGTGTGCCAGCGAAGGCGCCGGGCGGTCGAACAGTTGGCGCCGTCGAGGTCATCTGGCCAGTTGGTGAGCGTACCCCAGAGTGTCGGGCCGCACTCCTCGCGGATCATCTTGGAGTCGTCCACGAAGTTCTCGCCGTCGTAATAGCCCGTCTTCGAGCGGGAGAAGGTCACGTTCAGGAGCCCCAACTCCAGCTTGCCGATCTCGTTCACCTTGGTGTCCGCGATCAGCCAGGTGTTGGCGTAGCCTCCGTTGTTCCCATCGCTCATAATCTTCACGAAGTCATCCAGGCTCTTGCTGTACTGGGCCGCCTTCCTCGCTCTCTGGAACTCGGGAATCCCGGTTGGGTCAAAGCCGACGAAGTTCCCGATCGTGGTCTCGGTAATGCAGATACCGGCAGAGTTGATGGCGAAATCGGTTCCGCTGTGGATAAGGCCCGGCGCGGTCTCCATGAGGATGCGCTGGCCCCTGGCGGGCTTCACATCCAGGATCAGGTTCCAGTGTTCCCCGAGGATATAATCATCCCAGGAGTTGTGCGCCATGACGATCTTGCCGTCCTTCGTCCAGGCACCCGTGGCGACGAAGGCCGAGCACCGTATGTGGCTGGCCTCTTCGCGGAAGTAGCTTTAATTTTTGCCCGTCTCGTGTTGCAGGTACACCTTCATGAACTGAATAAAGCCGTCTATCTCAGGCGCCATGGTGCAGATCACCTTCGTACAGTCATCCTGAGGGTTCCATCAACGCTGTGCTCTGGAAGGATCTCAGGCGTCGATTCTGCCAGGTCGGTGTTTCAGATCCTTCATGTGGAGCCCTCAGAGGATGTCTTCAGGATGACCGATCAAGGCAACTCCCAGACACTACGCTAACGGCCCAGGAACCAGAAGGCGAGAGGGATGCCCACGGCGCCCAGGATGATGTTCACGAAGGTCACCGTGGAGGCCAATTCGCCCTCGCATTTATAGCGGACGGCGAACACGGGCCCCAGTACCGCCGAAGGCATGGCTGCGACCAGGACCAGAACCTGGCGCTCCAATCCGCTGAGGTGGTACAGGACGGCCTGCGCATACGCCAGAAAGGGCTGCAGGCCCATCTCCAGGACGGCCGAAATCGCCACGATGGGCACGAGCCGCCTGACGGATTTGACTTCGATCTGCAGGCCCAGGATGAGGCAGGCGAGCGCCGCGAGCGTCCCGTCAATGATGGCACCGGCCTGGAGAACGGGTTCGAGGAACGGTGAAGCGAGGGGCAGGTGGAACTGGGACACCACGAACCCGAGTACCACGGCGATGAAGATGGGGGACTTGAAGTACTCGATCATCGTGCTCCGCACCGAACCGGCGCTCCCCGATGCTTCTCCAAAGTGAATGGCCACGAGGGGGCACAAGGTGAAGATGGGCAGACCCACCGCCAGCTCGCTGATGAGAATGGCCTCCGTCAGAGCCTCGGGATCGTGGGGAAAGGTGTATTGGATGAGGGGATATCCCAGCAGGGCGGAGGACCCGAACGAGGAGACCAGCATCAGCGCTCCCGTCGTCGCCCGGCTGAACCCCAGCGCTCTGCCGATGATCCATGCCGTCAGGAGCGTGCAGCACCCGGCGATGAGCATGGCAAGGATCGGCAGGAAGTGCCGGGCTTCCGGAGGGTTCTTGAGAAATTGAAAGAAGATCACGGCGGGCAGGACCACCTGGGTCAGGAGCTTGGCGAAGACGCCCACATCGCTCCCCTTCACGACCTCCTTCTTCTTCAGGAGGACGCTCAGAAGAACGACCATGGCGAACGCCAGGACCGTCTCGATGATGTGGATGCTGGCCTGGTTCAACTCCCTCCCCTGCAAAGACCTTTGCCCTTTTTACCAGTGCCGCCAGGGACCTCTAATTTCCCGAGAGCGGAGCCCTCCAAACACCCCGGCCGAAGGTGCCGGCCGTGAGGTATCCGGTTTGCGGGTTCGCCTCGATGTCGAGGACGGCCACCACGGGCATGGTGCCCCGGAAGGAGGTCCAGTTCTGCCCCCCGTCGGTGGTGCGCCAGACCCCGGCATCGGTGCCGAGCCACAGGGTGGTCTCGGTGGAGGGCGACACGGTCAGGCAGGAGATGGGCACATCCATCTGGTGCGCGCCGTCCAGGTTCCCGCTCATGTTGGTCCAGTGCTTTCCCTTGTCCGAGGTGACGAAGACTTTGCCCGCGTTGCCGTTGCCGCCGTGTGCCGTGTCCAGGGAGTTGGCGTCGTATCCGCTGAAGCTCACGAACGCGCGGTTCTTGTCCTGCCCGGAAGCGACGATCTCGGAGACCCAGCGGTTCGGCATGTTGGTCCCCGTGCGGTCATTCACCGTTCCTTCCTGGTTGTTGAACAGGTAGACCCGGCCGGCGCTCGTGCCCACCCACACCAGGGCTCGGTCCTTCGGCGAGACCGCTATGGAGGTTACGGTTCCGTCGAGGGGCGCGGCGTTGAGGCGCTTCTTCCAGTGGTCCCCCCGATCCGCCGATTTGTAGAGTCCCGTCACGCTGCCCGTGTAGATGACCTTGGTCTTCACGGGGTCCATGGCGAAGACCACCACGAAGGGTAGCGAGTCGTTGTTTCCGATGGTTCCGCTGAAGAGGGTTTTCCACCCGCCGGCGAACTTGCTCCCGCCGCCGTCGTGGCGCGCCAGGGTGAACTGCCAGCCGAGGTAGACATGCTCCGGCTCCTTGGGATCGAAGGCGCCGATGGTCCCGTCGCTCTGGTCCCAGTCCCAGGCGTCCCAGAAGGAGCCGTTCCAGAGGGCGTTCGCGTTGTCCTGCAAGCCACCCAGGATCTTGTCCGGGTCCGTGGGATGGGACCCGAAATGGAAGAACTGAAGGGTGGAGAGGCCTTCGTTCAGCGGCTCCCAGTTGTAGTCGTTCAAGCCGTCGCGCCCGTCGCCCGTGAGCGTACACCCCCAGAGGCCTCCGTCGCAGGTCACATAGAGGCGCTTGTTGGGCGTGTCGAAGAAGGCGCAGTGGAGGTCCGGGTGCACGGTCTTCGCGCTGGGAGTGCTGGTGCACTTGTAGATGGGCAATCCGCCGATGGGGGGCTGGGTCGGGTCGGGGACATAACCGGCGCACGCCTGGGTCGTGTCTACCCAAGAGCGCCCGCCGTCCAGCGAGCGGTACACGAAGCCTCGCCAGGGGATGGCCAGCAGCCGCGTGGGGGCATGGATCGGATCGGGCCAGTAGGTGTTGTAGTTGGCGTTCCCGCCCACCACCACATCGCCGGCATCGAGGGGGTTCACCTCCACCATGTTGTCGTAGAGCGCGTTCATCATCGTCGCATCGGAGTAAGCGTCGCAGTAGGCCGGAACACCGGCGCTCTGCCAGTCCCCGAGCCACTGCCAGGTGTCTCCGCCGTCCGAAGATTTGAAGATCAGGGCGGTGGGCGCGGCGATGTCCGTGCCCGGATCGAAGACGCCGTCACCGTTGGTGTCCAGTTGAAGGATGGCCCCGCACCCGGCGTAGATCGGCACCGTGCGGTAGTCCGGGGTAAGGCCCGTCCCCTCCTGGCCGATGGCGATTTCGATCCGGTTGAACTCCGGCGTCGTGGAGGAGCGCCCGATGACCGGGTAAGTCCGGAAGGTCCAGGTGCTCGAACTGAGATAGGACCATTGCGGGACGGGCGCGGGGAAATCCGCGCCCTGCGCCGCCCCTCCCCCGGGATTCTTCACCGGCGTCACGAGGGACCAGTGCTCCCCGCCGTCCGTGGTCCGGTAGACGCCGCCCGACCGCTCCACGGCGAAGAGGACGCCGGGGCTCCTGCGATAGAGCTCCAGGTCTATGAACCCGTATCCCGAGGCGAGGTAGGGGTCGTAGGCAGGGTAGTCGTAGGCCCTGTAATCCTGCGCCGTCAGCTTCCGGACCCAGGTCTGGCCGCCGTCCGTGGACTTGAAAATCCCCGGTTCGGCCGCCCAGGGCGGGGGATGGAAAGGATCCACGCGGTCGGGCAGGATGTTCGCCGTCGTCACATAGACCACACCTGCATCCGTGGGATCCACCTGAAGTCCGCTCACGGCCAGATACCTGAAATCCCACCCGCTGCCATTGGACGGGAGGGCCTGCCAGTTCCGGCCGCCGTCCGTGGACTTGAAGACGCCCATCCCGAAAAGGCTCGTCTTCGAGTGCGGCTCCCCCGATCCGGCATAGACCACATCGGGGTTCGAGGGGGCGAAGCGGATGACCTTGATGGCCAGGGAGGGCATGCCGTCGGCCACGGACCTGAAGTGGGCGCCGCCGTCCTCCGAGATCCAGATTCCGCCTTGAGCCGCCCCCAGGAGCATGGTGTGCGAATCCCGCGGGTCCAGGGCCACGGCCAGCGCCCTGCCGCTGTAGGTCATGTCGCCGCTGCCCTGCATGGTCACATTCCGAATGGGGTCCGGGCCCAGGGATTCCCAGGCCGGCGACTCCTCCTCCGGAACGCGGCACTGGGCGGCCTGCTCCACGGCCTCCGCCAGGAGCCGCGTGGGGACGGTTCGGCCAGGGAGTGCCCGCTGGTCCAGAAACCACCTCTCCCGCCCCCCCCGGTCCTCGAAGGCCTCCCGCTTGCTCCCAGCCGTGCCCGCGGGCTCAGCCGCCGCCACCGGAGACCCTCCTGCCCCCGCCAGCGCCACGCAGAACAAGCTCATCACACCCCAAACGACATACCCAGGATGACGCCGTGAAGTCAACATGTCCCCCCCCTAATGACGCCGGAAGTCACCGAGGCGGACCTCCGTGTAGAAAACTCGATCCTTCTCAAATATACGACTTCCCCTTCATGAAATCTACTGAGGGGATCGCCTCTTTGATCCCACCCGCCCCTCTGCTTCAAAGACCCACATGCCGATCCCCGGTTTTCCCCCTCCGTCACCCGGTGCATCTCGGATATACTCATGGAGAGGGTCACCGACCCACCGGGCACGCATGCGACTTGCTTTGGCCTCTCTTGGAGCAACGAGATGTTGAAAATCGCCGACGGCATCGCCATCCGAATAGATGAAATCGAGCTGCACGCGGTGCGTTCGCAGGGCGCTGGCGGACAGAATGTCAACAAGGTGGCCACCGCCGTCCACCTGCGGTTCGACATCCGGGCCTCCTCCCTGCCCGATGTGATCAAGGAGAGGCTTTTGCAGCGGGCCGACCGCCGCATTACCGGCGATGGCATCGTGATCATCAAGGCGCAACGGTTTCGCACCCAAGAGCAGAACCGCGAGGATGCGCTCGCCCGGCTCCAGGCATTGCTTCAGAGCGCCACCGTCACCGAGAGAAAGCGGACGGCGACCCGGCCCACGAGAAGCTCGCAGTTGAGGCGTCTGGAGAGCAAGGTCAAGCGAGGCAAACTCAAGGCCACGCGGGGCAAGATTGATGAATGAAGCAGCGCATGAACACGCCCGCGTAGAAGAGAAAGGCCATCGGGTTCGGCGTCAAGGAAGCGAAGCGGAAGTACAAGAAGTAGAATGGCGCGGGGGGGCGCGCGATGAGCGACGATCTGGCTGTGGTTCCCTACGAAGCGATTGAACGGCGCATCTTCATGATCCGCGGCCAGAAAGTGATGTTGGATGCGGATCTGGCGGCACTCTATGGTGTCACGACGAAACGCCTCAACGAGCAAGTCAAGCGAAATCAGATGCGGTTTCCGGCGGACTTCATGTTTGCGCTCACTTTACAGGAGGTCGCCATCTTGAGGTCGCAATTTGCGACTTCAACCTGGGGCGGGGCGCGCCACCGGCCTTTCGCATTTACCGAGCACGGGGCCATCATGGCGGCGAGCGTATTGAACAGCCCCAGGGCCATTGAGGCAAGTGTCCATGTCGTCCGCGCCTTCGTGCGCATGCGCCAGGCGATCGAGACTCACCGCGAATGGTCCAAGAAACTTGCGGAACTTGAGACCAAGGTCGGCACCCACGACGAAGAGATCCAGCTCATCTTCGAAGCCCTCAAACAGCTCATGGCCGAGCCCGCGAGGAAGAAAAAGGCCATCGGGTTCGGCGCCAAGGAAGCGAAGGGGAAGTACAAGAAGTAGAATGGCGCGGGGGGGCGCACGATGAGCGATGATCTGGCTGTGGTTCCCTACGAAGCGATTGAGGAAAGGATCGTCATTGTCCGGGGCCGGAGGGTCATGCTCGACAGGGATCTCGCGTTGCTGTATGGGGTTGAAACCCGCGCTTTGAACCAGGCGGTCAAACGCAACCGCGAACGGTTCCCAGAAGATTTCATGTTCGAATTGGATCGCGAGGAGGTCGGAAGGATATCACAATCTGTGACATCCTCCTGGAAGGCCGATTCCCTGAAGTACTCCAAGCGCGTCAACGCCTTTACCGAGCATGGAGTTGCCATGCTGTCGAGCGTCCTGAACAGCCCGCGGGCCATCCAGGTCAACATCCGAATCATGAGATCGTTCGCGCGCATCCGGAATATCCTGGACACCCACAAGGTGCTCGCTCGAAAGCTCCTTGAGCTCGAGACGAAGGTCGGCGCTCACGATGAGGAAATCCAACTCATCTTCAAGGCCCTCAAGCGGCTCATGGCCGAGCCCGCGAAGAAGAAAAAGGCCATCGGGTTCGGCGCCAAGGAATCGAAGCGGAAGTACAAGAAGTAGAATGGCGCGGGGGGGCGCGCGATGAGCGATGATCTGGCTGTGGTTCCCTACGAAGCGATTGAACGGCGCATCCTGATCATTCGAGGGCAAAAGGTCATGGTGGATAGAGACCTTGCCGCCCTCTACGGGACGCCCGTCAAGGCGCTCAAGCAAGCGGTACGACGGAACATCGAGCGATTCCCGGACGATTTCATGTTCGTTTTGACTGGAGAGGAATTTGCCCGATGGAGGTCACAGTTTGTGACCTCCAAAGCCGATCAGATGGGCTTGCGCTACGCGCCTATGGCCTTCACCGAATACGGCGTGGCCATGCTGTCCAGCGTTCTGAACAGCCCTCAAGCGATCCTGGCCAACATCCGTATCATGCGCGCCTTCGGCCATATGCGGCAGGCCCTGGAAACTCACCGGGCCCTCGCCCGAAAGCTGGAGGAGCT
>Ga0315271_10002104_pt1 | contig 12376 bp, 11 predicted proteins | sample C3_top_MG_FD_204664 | JGI IMG/M metagenome (GOLD analysis project Ga0315271, IMG submission 204664) | Sediment microbial communities from Yellowstone Lake, YNP, Wyoming, USA - C3_top | ecosystem: Environmental > Aquatic > Freshwater > Lake > Sediment | place: USA: Wyoming | collected 2017-08-01
TTCCTGGAGCAATGATATGACAAACAAAAACGTATTGAACTCGATCCCGGAGTTACTTGAGGACATCCGGGCGGGCAAAATGGTCGTGGTGATGGATGATGAAGACCGGGAAAATGAGGGCGACCTGATCATGGCTGCTTCCAAGGTCCGGCCTGAAGACATCAACTTCATGGCGCGATTTGGCCGCGGGCTGATTTGTTTGCCATTGACTCGGGAGCGTTGCCACCAACTGAGACTGCCGTTGATGGTAAATATGAACCAGGCGCGCTTCGCCACCAATTTCACTGTGTCGATTGAGGCCGCTGAAGGAATCACTACGGGTATTTCGGCGTATGACCGCGCTCATACAATTCGTACTGCCGTCAGGCCCGATGCCGATCCCTCCGACCTGTCGCAACCGGGCCATGTGTTTCCCTTGATGGCGCAGCCCGGTGGAGTGCTGGCACGTGCCGGCCACACAGAAGCCAGTGTTGACCTGGCCATGTTGGCTGGCCTTGAGCCGGCAGCCGTCCTGGTCGAGATTCTGAACGAAGACGGCAGCATGGCGCGAAGGCCCCAGCTGGAAGAGTTTGCGCGGGAACATGGGCTCAACATTGGCACCATTACAGATCTCATTCACTATCGCATGCAGACCGAAAAGACCATCGAGCATGTTTCACGCCACGAGGTTGACACCGACTTCGGCCCCTTCATCTTGCACACTTATCGCGACACCATCGAGGGGCGATTGCACCTGGTATTGATGCGTGGCCAGGTTAAGGCTGAAGAACCCTGCCTGGTCAGGGTTCATGTGCAGAATCCCCTGAGCGACATATTATCCGTACACCGCTCGGATTTTGGACTGCCATTGCGCACCGCCCTGGCTGAAATTGTGGCAAATGGCAGTGGCATGGTATTGGTGCTGGGAGGTGAACGCTCGGATGAACGTTTGCTGCGACTGATCCAGCAGCAGCCCGAACCGGCGGTGGCCGCGAGCGGAGATAATCGGCGGTCACGGGAGCTTCGCACCTACGGAATCGGCGCCCAGATCATTGCCGACCTGGGCATACGCAAGATGAGAGTGCTGAGTGCTCCATGGAAAATGGCCGGGCTGGCCGGGTTCGGCCTGGAAGTCGTGGAGTACATTCATCCACAGGGTAGTGGCGTGCAGGACGTGCAGCCCCAGGTTGCCCGCATGAGCGTTCATCAATGAGCAGGAAAGAAGCGCGCGCTGCACTTCGTGTTGGACTGGTCGCCAGCCGGTTCAACCAGTTCATTGTTGATCAACTTGTTGCCGGGGCGCATGAGGCTTTGTCCCGTCGCGGGCTATCCGGGGCGGATGTAACGCTGGTTTGGGTTCCGGGAGCGTTTGAATTGCCCCTGGCTGCCGAGCACATGGCCCGCTCCGGCCAGTTCAATGCCATCATTGCGCTCGGTGCAGTGATCCGCGGTGGCACCCCTCATTTTGACTACGTTGCCGGGGAGTGTGCCGCCGGCCTGGGTCGCGTTGCCCTGGATCATGGAATTCCCGTCATGTTCGGGGTGTTGACCACGGACACCATCGAGCAGGCACTGGAACGAGCGGGGAAGGACTCGGGGAACAAGGGGTTTGATGTGGCAATTGCGGCCCTTGATATGGTTGAGGCCCTGCAAAACCTGGCAAAAGAACTCGGGCAAGCAGAAGGGAAATGAATTCCGGCATTCCCATTGCAGAGCAGAAAGTGCCGGGCCACAAGGGAGGCCACGAAAGGCGCCAAAGAGCGCGCCGCAGGGCGTTGCAGGCTCTGTACCAGTGGCACATTACCCGGCAGGATGCTGATGAAATCCTGCGCCAGTTCCGCCTGGCACAGGACTTGAGTACGGTGGACGAGGAATTCTTTGAAAACCTGCTGCAGGGCGTAATTGGCTGCCAGGCTGAACTTGACGCGCGGTTGCAGCCTTTCCTCGACCGGCCCATGGTGCAGGTGGACATCATGGAGCAGGCAGTGCTGCGCCTCGGAGCCTGGGAATTACTCAATTGCCCTGACACTCCGTTTCGTGTTGTGCTGGATGAATGCATAGACCTTGCACATCGTTTCGGGGCTGAACAAGGCCATGCATTCATCAACGGTGTCCTGGACAAGGCGGCCAGGTCCTGGCGGCCGGCTGAGACCGCCTGACTCGAGTCGTTCATGCGCATAGTGTCGCCAGGCCATGAGTGAATTTGAGCTGATTGACCGCTTGCAGGGGATTGTGAATGCCAGAACTGCTGGCCTGCTGAAGCCAGGTTCGGTGGGTGTTGGCGATGACGCTGCGGTGCTCTCAGTGGAACCCGAACGGCAGTTGCTGGTTACCGTCGATACCCTGGTGGATGGCGTACATTTTCCACATAAGTCTGACCCTTTCGACATCGGCTACAAGGCGCTGGCGGTCAATCTCAGCGACATTGCTGCCATGGGGGGGCAACCCGCGTGCTTTTTCCTGGCCATGACCATTCCGGAGCCAGGCAGGGAATGGCTGGATAGGTTCGCACAAGGCCTTGAGCACCTGGCTACACCCAGTGCAGTATATCTTGCGGGCGGTGACACGACCTCGGGTCCATTGAGCATTACCATTACGGCTCTGGGCGTTGTGGACCGTGGCCGGGCGCTTTTACGTAGCGGAGCGAAGCCTGGTGACCTGATAGTACTATCCGGGACCACCGGTTTGGCTGGCCTGGGCTTGATCCAGTTTCAGCGCAAAGCCGTGGTTGATCCGTCGGCGTGGCAAGCGCTCACACGTCCGCAACCACGTCTCGCCCTGGGCCAGGCCTTGCTTGGCAAGGCAACTGCCTGTATCGACATCTCGGACGGGCTGGCTGCCGACCTCGGGCATATTCTTGCTGCTTCGCAGGTTGGCGCGGAGCTGTCGCTGGATTGCCTGCCTTGCCCGGAAGCCTTAAGCAAGCTGGATCTGCAGCAGCGCTGGAACCTGCAACTCGGCGCAGGGGATGATTATGAATTGTGTTTCACCTTGCCTGCGGCTTTGGAGGCGCAGCTACCTGCATTGGCAGAGGCCGGAGGCGTGGGCCTGACGGTCATCGGCAGGATAACGGAAGGCGACAGGTTGCGCTTACGCCGGGCGGATGGAACGGAGTTCGTGCCCACCCGATTGGGCTATGATCATTTCAGTAGCCATCGGTTGTGAAAGCGTTGCGGATCCACTCTACCGTCAATTTACCCTGCTCATTTCCCAGCGAGATTACATCGAACCGGCACGGTTGCGTGGCACGGTTGCGGTGAAACTGTAAGTACTTCTGTGCCGCGCGTATGATGCGGCGCTGTTTGGCCCTGGTTACTGTTTCTGCACCGCTACCGAAGCGGTTGTTTTCACGGTAACGAATTTCCATGAATACCAGGCACTCCCCGTCTTCCATGACCAGGTCGATTTCGCCCACGCGGCAATTGAAATTGCGCGCAACCGTCTTCAAGCCGCGGCGGTGCAGGTAGGCTTCGGCATGGCGTTCCCACTGGCCACCGACCGCCCTGGTATTAGTCACCCCGGCACTGGTCAATCCCCTGGCACCTGTCAATCCCCTGGCACCTGTCAATCCCCTGGCACCTGTCAATCCCCTGGCACCTGTCAATCATTATCGCCAGTGTCTGTATTTGCCGTTGCGGGATTAAGCGGCACCGGAACACCCCGGATGAACATGGCAAATGCAGGCTCCCGATACAACTCACCAGCGGATCCGGAGCGATAAATGCCCGAAGCTCCGGGAAAACGGAAATCGGGGTCACGTTTCATCATGTCCAGCCAGGGCAACATGGTCCATGCATCCAGCCCAAGGGCATACAGGGATGTAAAAGCACCTGCCCGCAAACTTGCAAAATCCGGCGTGGGCTCAGTCGAATCCAGGTGTAGCTGCAGCGGCGTAATGGGAAATCGAATGCCGTTGAGGTCCTGATCTCCGGCGGGATCAGCCTTTCCGGTGAAAATCCGGCCAGTAGCATACACCGGGATATCACCGGCATCGAGGAATCGAAGCTGGGGGCGAATCGACCGGCCCTGGCTACTGCTCGCCGCGAGGAACAGAACGTCCACATCTTCCCTGCGCACCGGTTCGAATTCGAGTTTCATCTGCAAGGCGCTTTCGACTTGCAACTTACGTGCTTTGCTTTCATCAATTTCAAGCAAATGCTCCAAGGCTGACGAGTGGTCATTCTCGCTCTCCAGGTAGGTGGCTGATGCCACGATTTGCCGGTTTTCCTGTAGGAATTCGTCTGTGAAGTCCTGCGTCATACGCTTACCCCATTCTGTTTCCGGCGCGAGAACAATAGCGCTGTGAAAGCCTTCATTGATGGCTTCGCGGGCAACCGCACGTGCTTCTTCATCCTGCGAAAGGGATATTGCCTGGATGTGCCCTTCGAGGCCCGGAGGTGCGGTAAAATTGGCCGGCAAGTCATTCAGCGCCGCAGGCAAGTCATTCAGCGCCAATACGGGTGTAGCCAGGCCAGCGTGGTTGAGCAAGGCTTCGATCTCGGGTTTTTGCAAGGGGCCAATGATCCAGTCCGCTCCCTTGTCTTTGGCTTTTGAGTAAGCTGAATCAGTAAGCTCCCCAGCTTCGCCTGTGTCGAGGAACATGAGTTCCGCACCCCCGGGATTTCCCATGTAAGCACTCATGATGCCATCGCGTATTGCCTCGGCTGCCGCTTGCAAAGGTCCCTGCCTGGGAAGCAGCACCGCAACTTTTTGCGGGTTGGTAAATTCCTGCCGATAGAGCAACCACAGATCCAGTGCGTTCTCTGCTGTCATGAAATGGCCGGGATAGCGGCTTTTCCAGGCTTCAATGTTTTGTTGCACGGAGTCAGCTCGCACCAGGTTTTGCCGGATCACCAGGGCAAGGTCCAGCCATCCTGCTGCAGTCTGGTCGCCACGGGGATTGAAAGATCGCAGGGCCAATTCACTCGATGGAATATCCTGCAATGAATGCAGAAACTGCAGGCCCTCCTCGGGCTGGTAACTCGTGCTGGCATTGATCACTGCCATGGCGTGGGAAATATCGTGCGAACCCGGCTTGGCAAGCATCAGTTGTGTGTTCTTGTACAGTTGATCAAATCGCTGTTGTAAAGACTTGGGCAGACCGGTCTGCGCTTGCCGTAACAGTATTTCCGCCTCACCCGGTTGGTCTTTGTGCAAGGCGATATCTGCCAGAACCAGGTTCAGGCGCGCAGTGTCCGCACCAGACAATTCAGGCTTGTCCACCCCAAGCAGGTTGTCCTCCGCCTGCGCAAGATTGTCGGCAAGCATCCAGGCATCTGCCGCACGCACCCGGAGGCCGCTTGCTGTTGATCCGCTGGCGCTCACGGCCTGTTGCTGCCACAGGCGGGCCGCCTGTGCGAAGTTGCCTTGTGCAAAAGCCTGCTCCGGGCTGGGTTCCGGTTTTTCTACGGCTACGGGAGCCGGAGGGGTTCCGGCACAGGCGTGCAACAGAGCCAGACACAGGGCCAGGATGGTGCATCGCATTGCCCGGGAGCGGTTAGAGTCGTGCCGATAAAGCATTGCAGCGTATGGTCCGGTTCATATCCAAAACGAAATGATACCTCAGCGGCCACCCTGATGATTCATAATGCCGATGATTCATAATGATTTTCCGGAAGGGGATTTTCCGGAAAGGGATTTTCCGGCAGGGGATTGGCCGGAAGCCAGCCTTATCAGAACGGGAACAGGCATGAACAACGACAAGCCGACAGCAGAACTCTACGTAGTTGCCACTCCCATTGGCAACCTGGACGACATGACCTACCGGGCAGTTAGTATCCTTTCCAATGTCAGCGTGGTCGCTGCTGAAGACACCCGGCACACGCGGGTGCTGTTCGATCACTTCGGCATCAAAACACCCCTGGTGATTTTGCACGAACACAACGAGTCCGCGGTGGGGCCGCAACTGGTCAAGCGATTGTGTGCGGGGGAGTCAGTGGCCTTGGTCTCGGATGCCGGAACCCCCTTGTTGTCCGATCCGGGTTACCGCCTTTTGAACCTGGCAATCGCTGCAAACGTCCCCATCAAGGCGATTCCCGGTCCAAGCGCCATAACGGCCGCACTTTCCATTGCCGGCCTGGCAACCAATCGCTTCGTTTTCGAGGGATTCCTGCCAGCCAGGCAGGCCGCCCGCACCGCCTGCCTGGAGCGCCTGCGCTCAGAGTCACGCACCCTGGTGTTTTTTGAATCCAGCCACCGGGTGCTTGCCAGCATGAAAGACATGGCACAAGTTTTCGGGGCGCAGCGGCTTGCAGTGATTTGCCGGGAATTGACCAAGCGGTTTGAGACAACCCTTAGAGGCGAACTGGGCCATCTGCAGCAGGTGCTTGGGGCGGACCCGATGCAGCAAAAAGGCGAATTTGTCATCCTGCTTGCAGGAGTTGAACCGGACCAGGATGAGCAAATGCCGCGGGCCATCGAAATGGGCCATGCGCTGCAGGAATATCTGTCTGGCAGCCAGGCGGCCCGGGTTGCGGCACGCTTATACGGTGTTGACCGGAGAGAGCTCTATCAAACGCTATCTGGCCTGGAACAACCCGTGAGTGAAGCAGGGCGCCACGACAAAGAAAGTCCTGCCAAACAGGGACCAGGTGAAGCTTGACTATCAATCGCCAGGCTGCTGCGAGACAATAGTCACGGGAGTCGGCCAGGCAATCGCTCCGTGGCAGCGGAAACGGTGCAGCGGAGAGGAAAGTCCGGGCTCCACAGGGCAAGGTGCCAGGTAACCCCTGGGGGGCGTGAGCCCACGGAAAGTGCAACAGAAAGTATACCGCCAGTCGAAGCCGCCAGGTTTTGACCGGTAAGGGTGAAATGGTGCGGTAAGAGCGCACCGCGCAGGTGGCAACATTCTGCGGCTAGGTAAACCCCACCTGGAGCAAGACCAAATAGGAAAGCAATGCCGTTGCCCGCGGCGCTTTCGGGTAGGTTGCTTGAGGCTGCCGGTGACGGCAGTCCCAGATGAATGATTGCCCACGACAGAACCCGGCTTATCGGCCGACTCCCACTCCTTAATCTTACTGCTCCCCGCGCAGGGACGGCGGATGATTGACTTGAGTCCCGGCACAAGCCGGCGTCGGCCATCGCCCCGACTCCCTGCTTCACCGGCACCGCCAAGGCGGGGCTTCCCTCTCCCGATTAGCGCCAGACGGGACGGGAGCTACTGTGCTTGAGTCCCGCTGAACCGGTCCCTGCGGGACTGCCCGCAAAAACCGGCTTCCCCGGGGGTCGGCCTCACTCACATCCGTGTATCGGGCGGCCTCGAATGGACTTCCTGTCCATTCGCCCCCCGGTCCAGCCCATTTTTGCGGCGGTTCGCGAACTGGACTCAAGCACAGCATCTCCCGTCCCTGCGAGCTTCCTCGTAGCACCCGGCGGCGGGTATCGAGCTGGCTCCCATTAAGCGAGCCGCCGAGCGCAGCGGATGTCCAGGGGGCAAATGGACAGGACGTCCATTTGAGGCCGCTCACGGCAGGATGCCGTGTGAGGCCGACCCCTGAAGACAGCTGTTGCGTGAGGGACGCCCCGCTTCTGCGGGGCCGGTGAAGCAGGGAGTCGGGGCGATGGCCGATGCCGGGCGGTCAGGGAAGTGACCTAGAGACCGGTTCAGCGGGACTCGAGTGCAGTATCTCCCGTCCCGTCCACCCTGGATGGAGCGAGGGAAGCCCGAAGGGACGGCGTGGCAGGGAGCCAGGCAACGCACCCACGCCGAGTGAATCAAAGGCAAATGTCACCGGCTGGTCATAATCCTGACCCGGCGAGGCCACGCCAAATTGATGTAATCAACTCTGCGGCATCTCCAAGTGTTTGTCCTGCTTGACATTAGGCTATTTAGCCACTATCGTGCATATTAGTGGGAAAAAGTGGCAAATAGTGTAGTCAGGGGTAGGTAAGAGTGTTTTTTGGTGAAACTGCAATCAATCTGGATGGGAAAGGCCGCCTGGCTATTCCAGTCCGTTACCGGGATTCAATCCAGGAGCAGTGCAGTGGCCGCATGGTACTTACCTACAGTGCATTTGATACCGGCGCCTTGTGGCTGTACCCGGAGAACGAATGGGAGCGGGTGCGGGACGAAGTTACCCGCCTGAGCACTTTTAATCCTGGCCACCGGAGCCTGCAGCGCAAATTGGTGGGCAGTGCCACGGCACTTGAGTTGGATGGTAGTGGAAGAATTCAGTTGCCGTTGACCTTAAGACAGGTCGCGGGGTTGGAGAAACGCGTGGTAATGATGGGGATGGGCAGCCGCTTCGAACTCTGGAACGAAGCGATCCTCAATCAGAAACGTGCAGAAGAAGAACGCAGCATGAACGTGGTTGCGTCGGAAGAGATGTCCCGCCTGGTACTTTGAGTAAAGAGAGGCGGGTGCAGTTAGCAGAGGTGCTTTTCGGGATAAATGGGCAATTATCAACACCAGCCGGTTTTATTGGATGAAGTGTTGGCAGGGCTCGACATTCGCGAAGACGGGAAATATCTCGATGGCACTTTTGGCAGGGGCGGACATAGCCAGGCAATTTTAAGCCGGCTGTCCGGGCAGGGCCGCCTGATGGCCCTGGACAAGGATCCGGAAGCAGTTGCAGCCGGAATTGAGAAGCTGGGGGATGATCCCCGTTTCTCCATAGTCCAGGGAAATTATGCGGAGATGGAACGCTATGTCCGGGATTGGGGAACGAAGGGAGGTCTGGACGGGATCCTGCTGGATCTTGGTGTCTCTTCCCCCCAACTGGACAATCCGGAGCGGGGATTCTCCTTCATGGGAGATGGGCCGCTGGATATGCGTATGAACCCATTACAGGGCGTGACGGCGGCAGAATGGATTGCACAAGCGCCTGAACGGGAATTAGCCCGAGTGTTTTGGGAGTTCGGAGAGGAGCGCCATGCGCGCAGGATTGCCAGGAGCATCGTTATGGCCCGGCAGCAACGACGGCTAGAAACCACCGGCCAATTGGCCAGGTTGATCGAAGATACGATCGGCCGTCGTGAACCAAAAAAGCATCCGGCTACACGGTGCTTTCAGGCAATCCGCATAAAAATAAATAACGAATTGGCCGATTTGCCCCTTGGGCTTGAGGCCGCGATAAATGGGTTGCGCCCGGGAGGAAGACTGGTAGTAATCAGTTTTCATTCCTTGGAGGACCGCCTGGTCAAGCGGACAATACGAGAAGCCGCACGACCAGGCCGGGTCCGCCGCAATATTCCGGAGCACCCGGATTCAACGCCATCATTGCGGGCAATCGGCAAGGCCGTTAAACCTTCTCCAGCTGAACTCGCCATCAATCCCCGGGCTCGCAGTGCTGTCATGCGGATCGCGGAGAAGGTTGCTTGAACACCCGGTTACTGATAGTTGTTCTTACCCTCGCTGCTGTAATCATCAGCGCGCTCGGAGTCGTCTATACCCGTCATCAAAGCCGCCAGCTGGATGTTCAACTTGGTGAGCTGGAAAACCAGCGCGACGATGTCATCGCGGAATGGAGTCGCCTGCAACTGGAGCAGGCCTGGCTGGGCGATGCCGGCAATATTGAAAGTGCGGCCCGGGATCATCTTGCCATGGGCACGCCAGCGAACATCCGCATCCTGGTAGTACAACCATGAGCAAGGAAATCCAGAACGCAGCTCCGATTGGTCGCCTGTATGGATTCCTGCTGGTCTTCCTGCTGTGTTCAGTAGCGCTGATTGCACGCGCCGTGAATCTGCAGGTCACTGAAACCGAGTTCCTGCAAGGGCAGGGCGAGGCCAGGTTCATGCGGGAACTGGAAGTTCCCACGCGCAGGGGAAATATCGTGGACCGTTCGGGAGAGCCGCTGGCGGTAAGCACACCGGTGGATTCGGTCTGGGTAAATCCTGGTGAGTTTTTGGAAGCGCCGGAAAATATTGCACCTCTTGCTGCCGTGCTGAAAAGTGATGCCGAGGAAATGGAACGCCACCTCAACCAGCGTTCCGGAAAGGGATTTGTGTGGCTGCGCCGGCGCCTGCACCCTGACGTTGCTGCTGCGATTGAAGCCCTGGACCTGCCTGGCGTATACCTGCAAAAAGAGTACCGCAGGTTCTATCCTGCTGGGGAAGTGGCTGCGCACATCATTGGTTTTACCAATATAGACGACGTAGGCCAGGAAGGACTGGAGTTGACCTACAACGACTGGTTACAGGGCAAGCCGGGATTGATGCGAGTTATCAAGGACCGGCTGGGTCGTACCGTGGAACACTCAGAAGTGTTGCGGGAAGCAGAACACGGCCATGACCTGAACTTGACCATCGACCGGCGATTGCAATACCTGGCCTACCGTGAACTCAAGCAAACCGTGCTCAAGCACGGGGCAAGTTCAGGATCGGTGGTGCTGCTGGATATCGCAACCGGCGAAATCCTGGCCATGGTCAACCAGCCTTCGTACAACCCCAATCAGCCCAGCAGTGACAGCGAAGGATTGCGCAACCGCGCAGTCACCGACGTGTTTGAACCCGGATCGGTGATGAAGACGTTCTCGATTGCAGCAGCACTCGAAGCGGGAATCGTCACCCCCACGACCCCGGTCGACACGACACCTGGCACCATTACTGTGTCCGGTCACACCATCAGTGATCACCAGAACTACGGCCTGATTGACGTCACCGGTATCATTACCAAGTCGTCCAATGTCGGCGCCACCAAGCTTGCTTTGCAAATGCAACCGGAACAGTTGTGGAGTGTGTACGACCGGTTTGGATTCGGTGAAGTCACGGGCAGTGGTTTTCCGGGAGAATCTGCGGGTGTTTTGAGAAATTATCGCCACTGGCGGCGAGTGGAGCAGGCAACCCTTTCCTACGGATACGGAGTATCGGTTACGGTCTTGCAACTTGCAGAAGCCTTTGCCGCGATAGCCGACGAGGGGCGTTTGCGGCGGCCCAGCCTGGTGCAGGGAGCCAACAACCCGGCTGTTTCCATCATGGACCCCAAGTATGCCCATGAGGTAGCTGCCATGCTGGAAACCGTGACCGGAGAGAGAGGGACGGGCAAGGCTGCACGCGTGGGAAATTACCGCGTTTCGGGCAAAACCGGAACTTCGCGCAAAGCCAGTGCCGCGGGCTATGCGTCGCGCTATGTCGCAACTTTTGCCGGATTTGCTCCTTCTACCAATCCCCGCCTTGTGGCCATTGTCACGATCAACGATCCCAGTGCCGGTGAATACTACGGCGGCCTGGTTGCAGCACCTCTGTTTTCCACTGTCATGGGTGGTGCCTTGCGCTTGCTGAATATCGCGCCGGACAACTACACGCAAGTCGTGGCGCAGTCAGCAGTGCCTGCGTCTACCCCAATTGGCGATATTGATGGCGGTGCAGATTGAGTTGCCCTATGAGTCTCGCTAGCTTGCTTGAAGGCTGGTGCGAATCGCCACCGCAGGTAACTCTGGAGGGCCTGGGAATGGATTCGCGCAGGATCCTGCCCGGCGAGGCGTTTGTCGCTGTGGCAGGCGGCAGCGCCCACGGCATGCGGTATGCGGCAGAGGCCGAGGCCAAAGGCGCACGCGTGGTTATTCATGACGGGCTCGCGGGCGTACCCGAGTTGGGAATTCCCACCGTGCGCGTGGAGCACCTGGGGCGCATCCTGTCAGCACTTGCAGCACGGTTTTATCATGACCCTTCGGATCAATTGACCGTCGTGGGCGTGACTGGCACAAATGGAAAAACATCCACTGCCCACTTCATTGCACAGGCCTGGCAAAGAACGACCGGCCATGCCGGGCTGATCGGCACCATCGGCTATGGAGCTCTGCCGCATTTGAGCAAGTCAGAGTTGACTACGCCGGATCCCATCTCGGTGCAGAGGATGCTTGCTGAGTGCATCGACCAGGGGGTGGAAAGCGTCGCCATGGAAGTATCTTCGCACGCGCTGGAACAGGGCCGCTGCGCGGATGTCACGTTTGCTGCCGCCGTGTTTACCAACCTTACGCGCGACCACCTGGACTATCACGGGAGCATGGAACGTTATGCAGCGGCCAAGCGGCGGCTGTTTGTCGATTGCCAGCCACGCTTTTGCATAGTGAATGCAGACGATGAATTTGGTCGTACCCTGATCGCAGAGCTCAAGGGCAAGGCCGAAATGCTGAGCTACGGCACCAATGGTTCAGCGGAAGTCAGGGCTGCTGTGTTGGAGATGAACTCTTCCGGCATGGTTCTGAAAATTACCAGCCCGTGGGGTGAAGGGCAATTGCACACCGGGTTGTTGGGACGTTTCAATGTGTCCAACCTGCTGGCAGCGGCGGGCTCCCTGGCCTTGCTGGGTATGCCCTGGAACAACGTGACGCATCAACTGGAGTTGATGCACCCGGTTCCCGGTCGCATGCATTGCCTCGGTGGTGAGCACAACCAGCCTTTGGTGGTGGTCGACTTTGCCCATACTCCTGACGCTTTGGATCACGCATTGACTGCG
>Ga0315271_10002105_pt1 | contig 12376 bp, 7 predicted proteins | sample C3_top_MG_FD_204664 | JGI IMG/M metagenome (GOLD analysis project Ga0315271, IMG submission 204664) | Sediment microbial communities from Yellowstone Lake, YNP, Wyoming, USA - C3_top | ecosystem: Environmental > Aquatic > Freshwater > Lake > Sediment | place: USA: Wyoming | collected 2017-08-01
AACTGGGACGCGACCCGGGAGCCGGACACGGAAATCGCCTTCATGCCGGCGCGCGTGGTACTGCAGGATTTCACCGGCGTGCCCTGCGTGGTCGACCTCGCCGCGATGCGCGACGCCGTGGTCAAACTCGGCGGTTCCGCGTCGAACATCAACCCGCTGATTCCGTCCGAACTGGTGATCGACCACTCGGTGCAGGTCGATTCTTTCGGCAAGCGCTCGTCACTGGACGAAAACGGCGAGATTGAATTTTCGCGCAATGGTGAGCGTTACAGCTTCCTTCGCTGGGGCCAGAAAGCGTTCAATAACTTCAAGGTTGTGCCGCCCAACACCGGTATCGTTCATCAGGTGAATCTTGAAAATCTGGCGCGCGTGGTGATGGAACGGGTGATCGACGGCGTCAGCTATGCCTTCCCGGACACCGTGTTCGGCACCGACTCGCACACCACCATGATCAATGGGCTCGGCGTGCTCGGCTGGGGCGTCGGCGGCATCGAGGCGGAGGCGGCGATGCTCGGCCAGCCGAGCTCGATGCTGATTCCGCAAGTGGTCGGCTTCAAGCTCACCGGCAAACTGCCGGAAGGCGCCACCGCCACCGACCTGGTGCTCACCGTCACCCAGATGCTGCGCAAGCACGGCGTGGTCGGCAAGTTCGTCGAATTCTACGGCGACGGCCTCAACTATCTTCCGCTGGCCGACCGCGCCACCCTCGCCAACATGGCCCCGGAATACGGCGCCACCTGCGGCATCTTCCCGATTGACGGCGAAGCGCTGAACTACCTGCGTTTGTCGGGCCGTGAAGAGTCGCTCATCAACTTGGTCGAAGCCTACGCCAAGGCCCAAGGCCTGTGGCGCACCGACGCCGAAGCCGAAGCCGAGTACAGCTCGAGCCTGAGCCTGGACATGGGCGAAGTGAAGCCTTCACTGGCCGGCCCGAAGCGCCCGCAAGACCGCGTGCTGTTGTCGGACATGAAGCAGAACTTCAACGACAACGTCGGTAGTCTGACCGCCAATCGCAAGCAGAAGAATGGCGACGTCGCAAAATTCGAGAGCGAAGGCGGCGACACCGCCGTCGGCCACGACGAATCGGCCAGCGCCGAAGGCTCGAAGGCAGTCAAGAATTTCCACCTGAAGGATGGCGCAGTCGTGATCGCTGCGATCACATCCTGCACCAACACCTCCAACCCAGCAGTGATGCTCGGCGCCGGCCTGCTGGCGCGCAACGCAGTAAAAAAGGGCCTGAAGGCCGCACCGTGGGTGAAGACCTCGCTCGGCCCGGGTTCGCTGGTTGTCACCGATTATTTGAAGAAAGCCAATGTGCTCGGCGACCTTGAGCAGCTAGGCTTCTTCGTGGTCGGCTACGGTTGCACCACCTGCATCGGCAACTCCGGCCCGCTGCCGGCGGAAGTCTCGAAGGAAATCGCCAATGGCGATCTGGTCGTCGCCTCCGTGCTGTCGGGCAACCGCAACTTCGAGGGCCGCGTACACCCGGAAGTGAAGATGAACTACCTGGCGTCGCCGCCGCTGGTGGTCGCCTACGCGCTGGCCGGCACGATCGACATCGACCTCGACAAGGATTCTCTCGGCACCGGCAGCGATGGTCAGCCGGTGTATTTGCGCGACATCTGGCCGAGCACCAAGGAGATCAGCGATACGATCATCGCCTCGATCGGCCCGGACATGTTCAAGAAGAACTACGCCGATGTGTTCAAGGGCGATTCGCGCTGGAACCAGATCGCCTCGCCGGATGGCGAGAGTTACCAGTGGGGCGCAGACTCGACCTACATCAAGAACCCGCCCTACTTCGACGGCATGTCGATGACGGTCGGCACCATCGACGACATCCACGGCGCGCGTTTGCTCGGCTTTTTCGGCGATTCGATCACCACCGACCATATCTCGCCAGCCGGGAACATCAAGGCGAGTTCGCCGGCCGGCAAGTTCCTGCAGTCTCGCGGCGTCGCGCCGACCGACTTCAACAGCTATGGCTCGCGTCGTGGCAACGACGATGTCATGGTGCGCGGCACCTTCGCCAACATCCGCATCAAGAACCTGATGCTGGGTGGCGAAGAAGGCGGCAATACCCTGCACTTCCCTGATGGCGAAAAGCTGGCAATTTACGACGCGGCCATCAAGTACAAGGCCGAGGGCGTTCCGTTGGTGGTCATCGCCGGCAAGGAATACGGCACTGGCTCCTCGCGTGACTGGGCCGCCAAGGGCACCAACCTGCTCGGCGTGAAAGCCGTGATCGCCGAGAGCTTCGAGCGCATTCATCGCTCCAACCTGGTCGGCATGGGTGTGCTGCCGCTGCAATTCCTCGCCGGGCAAAACGCTGCTTCGCTGGGTCTGAAGGGCGACGAGGTTTATTCGATCACCGGCCTGAACGATGGCGCCGGGAAAATGGCCGATGTCGTCGCGAAGAGGCCGGATGGTTCCGAGATTGCCTTCCAGGCGCAAGTGCTGCTGCTGACGCCGAAGGAAGTCGAATACTTCCGTCACGGCGGCATTTTGCATTACGTGCTGCGGCAGCTGGCGTCGAAGAAAGCCGCCTAATGCAACTCACTGTGGGAGGGGCTTTGGCCCCGACGTCGTTGGCGGCGCTAAGTCGGGGCTAAAGCCCCTCCCACAAAATACGTTCCTACAGCTTCGGTTTCCAGGAAGCCGAGATCAGCTTCCAGTCATTACCTTCGAGCCGCCAGCCGGTCTCGACGTCGTAAACTTGCGCTCGGTCTGGCATCCAACCGCCCGCACCGCCACTTGCTGCCAAGGTAAACTCAACCCGCGCGCGGTCGCCAGTGATTGTCACGGTCAGCGGGCCCAGCGTCGTGCCAACCTGTCGGTTCTGCAGGCTGATCACCGTCAGATATTGCCGAAGTTGCTTCTGGTCCATGCCCTCCTGGCCGACGAAATCATCGGCGACCGAAGCCATCAGGTCAGACACCCGATGTTCTTCACCGGCCTTCTGCATCGCCGCGATAGTGTCGCGCAATGCCTGCTCGGGAGGCATGTGCCGGCAGCCCGTGGCCAATGCCGCCAGTGCCAGCAACAACGCGAAAAACACTGCCTGGCGCGGCTTGCCAGCCCAAAGGCCCTGTGCTCCAATCCAAGGCAATGGTGAGGGGAACACTGGCATGAACATCGAGCGTCCTTGGCTATCGAGCTATCCGGCGAACGTACCGGCAACGATCAATCTAGACGAATTTCCGTCGATCGTCTCGGTCCTGGCGCAATCATGTGAGCGTTACCGCGAAAACCCGGCCTTTTCCAATTTCGGAAAGACGCTGACCTACGAGGAAATCGATCGCCTCAGCACCCGTTTCGCCAATTACCTGCTGCACGAACTCAAACTCAAGAAGGGCGATCGCGTTGCCTTGATGATGCCCAATGTTCTGCAATACCCGGTCGCTATTTTCGGCGTGCTTCGAGCCGGGCTGACCGTAGTCAACACCAATCCGATGTACACGCCGCGAGAGTTGAAGCACCAGCTCAACGATTCCGGCGCCAGCGTGATCGTGGTGATGGAAATGTTCGCCTCGGCGCTGGCTGAGATCGTTGCGGAAACCTCCGTGAAAAAAGTGGTGACTACCGGCATCGGTGACCTGCTCGGTTTCCCGAAAGGCCCGCTGGTCAACTTCGCCATGAAGTACATCAAAAAACTCGTGCCGGATTACAACATCCCGGGCACCATCACTTTCAACCAAGCACTTGCCCTCGGCGAGAAACACTCGCTGCCAAGCATCGATATCCGTCCCGAAGACATCGCCTTTCTGCAATACACCGGCGGCACCACGGGCGTCGCCAAGGGCGCGATGCTCACGCACCGCAATCTGGTCGCGAATATGCAGCAGAGTTCGGCCTGGATCAGCAAAGACTGCGTACCGGGCAAGGAAATCATCATCACGGCGTTGCCGCTTTACCATATCTTCGCGCTGACCTCGAACTGCCTGGTGTTCATGAAATTCGGCGGTCTGAATTACCTGATCACCAATCCGCGCGACATGGCTGGATTCGTGAAAGAACTCAAGGCCAGCAGTTTCACCGCTATCACCGGCGTCAACACGCTGTTCAACGGCCTGTTGAATACGCCCGGGTTCGACAAGGTGGATTTTTCGCATCTGCACCTGACACTTGGCGGCGGCACGGCGGTGCAACGCACGGTCGCCGAGCGCTGGAAAAAACTGACCGGCTCCACCCTGGTTGAAGCCTATGGCCTGACCGAAACCTCGCCCGCCTGCTGCATGAATCCACTGGATCTTGCCGACTACAACGGCTCGATCGGCCTACCGATCCCGATGACCGATTGCGTACTCAAGGACGACAACGGACGGATCATGCCAACCGGCGAAGTCGGCGAGCTCTGCGTCAAGGGTCCGCAGGTGATGGCCGGCTACTGGCAGCGCCCGGAAGAAACCGCGCAGGTGATCGACGCCGACGGTTGGCTGCATACCGGCGACATCGCCAAGATGGACGACAAGGGTTTCTTCACTATCGTCGATCGCAAGAAAGACATGATCCTGGTCTCGGGCTTCAACGTGTATCCGAACGAGATCGAGGATGTGATCGCGATGATGCCGGGCGTACTGGAAGTCGCGGCTGTCGGAGTACAAGACGAAAAATCCGGCGAAGCAGTGAAAGTGGTGATCGTGCGCAAGGACCCGGCCCTGACCGCCGATGCAGTAAAGGCGTTCTGCCGCGAGAACCTGACCGGCTACAAACTGCCGAAGGTGGTCGAATTCCGCACCGAGCTGCCGAAGTCAAACGTCGGCAAGATCCTGCGCCGCGAGTTGCGCGAGGCGCCGAAGCCAGCCGCCTAATCGCTAACCGGCCTCATATACGGGAAAAGCAGCACATCGCGGATCGACGCCGAGTCGGTCAGCAGCATCACCAGTCGATCGATGCCCACGCCGAGTCCGCCGGTCGGCGGCAAGCCCACTTCCAACGCGCGGATATAATCGGCGTCGAAATGCATGGCTTCGTCGTCGCCACCCTCCTTCGCATCTACTTGCGCCTGGAAACGCGCGGCCTGGTCTTCGGAGTCGTTTAGCTCCGAGAAACCATTGGCCAACTCACGGCCGCCCACGAACAATTCGAACCGATCGGTCAGTTGCGGATCAATGTCGTTGGCGCGCGCCAGCGGGCTGACTTCGACCGGATGGTCGGTGATGAAGGTCGGCTGGATCAAGGTGTGTTCGACGGTCTTCTCGAAAATTTCCAGCAGCAGTTTGCCCCAGCCGTAGCCCTTCTTCACGTGCACGCCCAGGCGCTGGGCATGGCTGCGCATCGCTTCCAGATCACGCAATTGTTCGCGCTTGATCTCCGGGTTGTGCTCAAGCACAGCATCGGTCATCGACCAGCGCCGGAATGCCGGGCCAACGTCGATCACGTGGCCTTCCCATTGCAGCGATGTCGTGCCCAATACCGACTTGGCGACGTCGCGGATCACGCCTTCGGTCAGGTCCATGATCTCGGAATAGGTCGCGTAGGCCTCGTACAATTCGAGCATGGTGAACTCGGGGTTATGCCGGGTCGACACGCCCTCATTGCGGAAATTACGATTAATCTCGTAGACGCGCTCCATTCCTCCAACAGTCAGGCGCTTCAGGTAGAGCTCGGGCGCGACGCGCAGGTACAGATCGAGGTCGAGCGCGTTGTGGTGGGTCGCGAACGGCTTGGCCACGGCGCCACCGGGGATGTAATGCATCATCGGCGTTTCCACTTCCAGGAAACGGCGCGCATCGAGCCAGCCGCGCATCGCCGAGATGATCTTCGAACGCTGGATGAAAACCTCACGCGCTTCCGGGTTGACGATCAGGTCGACGTAACGCTGGCGATAACGCTGTTCGACATCGGACAGGCCATGGAACTTGTCCGGCAACGGCCGTAGCGACTTGGTAAGTAAACGCAGCGATGCTGCACGCACGGAAAGCTCGCCGGTGCGAGTGCGCGTCAGCGTGCCGGTGCAACCGACGATATCGCCGATATCCCAGCCCTTGAAGGCATCGTAACTGTCAGCAAGATCGTTCGCGGTCAGGTACAACTGGATGCGGCCGCTCATGTCCTGGATCTGCACGAAGCTGGCCTTGCCCATCACCCGCTTGAGCAGCATGCGGCCGGCGATCTGCACGCGCCGCGGCGTGGCTTCGAGTGCTTCCGCCGTCCACTTGTCCTTGTCGGCGAATTCGATTTGCAAATCGTCCGCGTAATCGACGCGCTTGAAATCGTTCGGGAAGGCGATGCCCTGTTCGCGCAGTGCCTTGAGCTTGGCGCGGCGCTCGGCAATCAGCTGGTTTTCGTCGGTGGATGGGGGCGTCGGTTCGGTCATGAGGAAATCATCGGAGGTAGGAACGATGGAAATCGCGACAATCAGGCCGCGTCTACGCGCTTGGCGCCGGCTTGCAGGCCGGATTTCAGGCTGGCCTCGACGAATTCGTCGAGGTCGCCATCAAGCACTTTCTGGGTATCGGTGCGCTCGACGCCGGTGCGCAGATCCTTGATACGGCTCTGGTCAAGCACGTAGCTCCGGATCTGGCTGCCCCAGCCGATGTCGGATTTAGTCGCTTCGAGCGCGTTCTTTTCGACGTTGCGTTTCTGCACTTCCAGTTCGTACAACTTGGCCTTGAGCATCTTCATCGCGGTGTCGCGGTTCTGATGCTGGCTGCGCCCGGTCTGGCAGGCGACCACGGTATTGGTGGGCACGTGGGTGATGCGCACCGCCGACTCGGTCTTGTTGACGTGCTGGCCGCCAGCGCCGGATGATCGATAGACGTCAGTCCTGAGGTCGGCCGGATTGATGTCGATGTCGATGTCGTCATCCACTTCCGGGGAGACGAATACCGAGGTGAAGCTGGTATGCCGGCGATTGTCGGAATCGAACGGCGACTTGCGCACCAGCCGGTGCACGCCGATTTCAGTTTTCAGCCAGCCATAAGCGTAATCGCCTTCGACCCGGAAAGTCGCCGACTTGATGCCGGCCACGTCGCCGGCGCTGGCTTCCATCAGCTCGGCCTTCCAGCCGCGGCTTTCGCACCAACGCAAGTACATGCGCAGCAGCATCTCCGCCCAATCCTGCGCTTCGGTACCACCGGCGCCGGCCTGGATATCAACGAAGCAATTGGCGGAATCGAGTTCGCCGGAAAACATGCGCCGGAATTCCAAGGCCTCTACACGTGTGGCGATCTTTTCGACGTCGGCAATGACCGAGTTGACCGTGCCTTCGTCGTCGTCCATCTCGGCCAGATCGAGCAGTTCCGCAGCATCGACCAAACCGTCGGTGTTGCCACGGGTTTCGCTGACGATCCGGTCGAGGGAAGCGCGTTCCTTGCCCAAGGCCTGCGCGCGGTCAGGTTCGTTCCAGATGGCCGGGTTTTCGAGCTCCCGGCTGACTTCTTCGAGCCGTTCTACCTTGGCGTCGAAGTCAAAGATACCCCCGAAGCGAATCCAGCCGGCCCTTGAGGTCGGCGATGCGCTGGCGGATCAGGTTGAGTTCCATGGCGATTTCGATTTATTGCGGTGCGCAATGATACCAGTGGCGGATCAACAGCTGCACGCCGCGTCGGCCCCGGAAATCGTCGAGTTCAAGCTGGTAGGCGGCGTGGATGCGTGGCGACGGCTCCACGCCCGCCCAGCCACCGAAATGGATCGCCGACAGTTCCGGCCCACCCTCGGTGAGCGCCAGATTCAACTTGAGATGGCGTTCACCTAACACGCGCCATGATTTCACGTCGAAAACATTGTCGAACACCGGCTCGGGGAATCCCTGGCCCCACGGGCCGGCCATGCGCAGACTTTCGGCGAGTTCACGGGTGAACTCCATCGGCGCAAGTGGCCCGTCGCTCCATAGTTCGGCACGCAGCAATTCCGGCGAGAGCATGGACTCGACCACGGCCGTTATTGCCGTGCGGAAGCGTTCGAAATGATCGGCGCGCAGGCTCAATCCCGCCGCCATGGCGTGGCCACCGAAGCGCTCGATCAGGTCTGGCTGCAGCGCATCCACCCGCGCCAAGGCATCACGAATATGCAGCCCGGGAATGGAGCGAGCCGAACCGCGCAGCATGGCGCTGCCTGGCTCGGCAGGAGCGAACGCCAAGGTCGGCCGATGACAGCGGTCTTTGATGCGCGACGCCACCAACCCGATGACGCCAGGGTGCCACGTAGAATCGAACAACACCACGGTGGACAATGCCGCTGCGGCATCACTCGGCAGACGATCCAGCGCCGCCTCGGCCTCGTCCACCATCGACTGTTGCAAATCGCGACGTTCGCCATTGATGGCATCGAGCACGGACGCCATTTCACCCGCCCGGGTCGAGTCATCGCAGAGCAGGCATTCAATGCCGAGCGCCATGTCTTCAAGACGGCCGGCGGCATTGATGCGTGGCGCAATTCCGAAGCCGATGTCGGCGGCGGTCAAACACGATTCGTCGCGGCCGGCGCGCTGGATCAACGCCCGCAGCCCGGGCTGGCCCAACCCTTGCCGCAACCGGCGAAGACCCGCTGCAACCAGCCGGCGATTATTGCCATCGAGCGGCACCATATCGGCAACTGTTCCCACAGCGACGAGATCGAGCAGGCTCGACAAATCCGGCTCCATTCCTTTGAACTCGCCGCGCTCACGCAAGTGTCGACGCAATGCCAGCATCAGGTAGAACATCACGCCGACCCCGGCCAGCGCTTTGCTCGGGAATTCATCGCCAGCCAGGTTTGGATTGACGATGACATCGGCCGGCGGCACACACTCGCCGGGCAGATGATGATCGGTAACCAACACCTGCCAACCTCGCGCCTTGGCAGCAATCACGCCGGGATGGCAAGCAATGCCGCTATCGACGGTGACCAGCAAATCCGGCGCCATCGCAGCGATATCTTCAACCAGAGCCGGCGAGAGGCCATAGCCATGGGTGGCGCGATTAGGCACTCGGAAACTTACATTCGTCGCGCCGAGCATCCGCAATCCGCGCACAGCAACGGCGGTGCCGGTGGCGCCATCGCAATCGAAATCGCCAACGATCACGATATGCCGCGCCTCGGTGATCGCCGTAGCCAGCAAGGCAACTGCCGCATCGATCTGGCCGAGCCCGTCCAAAGGCAATAGCTGCGCCAACTTCAGCTCTGCCGCCTCTGCTGAAAGCACGCCGCGTGCGGCATAAACGCGCTGCAAGACTTCCGAGACAACGCCCGGCCATGGCGCATGTTCCGGTACAACACGACGCACGATATTCAGTGTTGTGCTCACGTGTCGAGCCGATGCAAGGGCCGTCGCCAGAATCGCCAACGTTGCGATGGCTCAAGATTCCAGCGCAGGCCATCGGCGAAATCCAGCAACGCCAGCGGCTCGCCATACAATCTCTTTTCGACCATCGACCAATCGCGCACATGGCGCAGATCGCACAAGTTCGAAGCTGATGGCGATGGCGCGGATAACGCGAACAAGGCTTGCAGTTCAGGATCCGGAGTATCGACCGAACCGACCGACGTCGTGATCGATTCCGGCATGGCGCCCCCACCCCAGAACCAAACCGAGTTCACGGCCTGCTGGCCGCGCGCCAGACGATCTGCATTGGCCGGATGATTGTGCAAAATAACCTGCGATTCGCTGAGAAAAGTACGCCAGCGACGCCCGGCATCGCCCTGCGGCATGTGCTCGAACAGGTCGGCACCTAGTACTTGCATCGGATCGCTAAAAATCGGGAGTGCCGTTCCAGGAGGCATGCGAAGGAACCAACGGTCCGAAACGGTCGCTGATAACTCGATGCCATATTCTTCGAAGATCGGCCGCAGTGCTGTCAGGAAACGCCGCGATTCTTCGTAATCCAGTTCGAGATTGTCCCAAGCCATCAGGCGCACGCCGGCGACGTCGGCGCGAACGTTGACCGGATCGGCACGCAACCAGACGAATTTGTCGGCATCGCCAGCATCGAACCGACGTTGGATCACCGCCATCGGCCAACCCGACGGTTGCAGCGTGAAATAGCGTTCGAGCTGTGCCCGATCGCCGGCTTGTGCTTCCGATAAGCGGACGGCACGGCCAAGTCGTTTCGCGAATTCAGCGCTCAGCGACTGCCCGGCGAAACGTCGGCGCTCCGGCAGCAGCAGGATCGACTGCATCAGCCGACGTAGCGCACGCCAATGATGTCGAAGTCGCGATTTCCGGCCGGCGCCTGGATAGTGATGGTGTCGCCCTCGTGCTTGCCGATCAGCGCCCGCGCGATCGGTGAGGAAATCGAGATGCGCCCATGCTTGAGGTCCGCTTCGAGGTCCCCAACGATCTGGTAGGTCACCTCATTGCCGCTTTCGGCATCGGCGAGATCCACGGTGGCACCGAAGATCACGCGAGTTCCGGCATTGAGCGTGGCGACGTCGATCAACTGCGCGTGCGAAAGCACCGACTCCAGTTCTTGAATGCGGCCTTCGATGAATCCCTGCTGTTCGCGCGCGGCGTGGTACTCGGCATTTTCCTTCAGGTCGCCATGCGCACGCGCCTCGGCGATGGCATTGATCACCGCCGGACGACGCACCGATTTCAGGTGATCAAGTTCATCACGCAAGCGCTGCGCGCCCGTCACCGTGAGTGGCGACCTCATGCTCATGAACGTAGCTCCGCATGTAGTTCTTGCAACGACCAGACGCGCGGGTGGTTGCGGGTGTCGATCGCCTGGATCAGCGCCCGCGCGCCGGGGATGGTGGTGGAATAGGTCAGCCGATGTTGCAGGGCTTCGCGCCGGATCGAGAACGAGTCGGCGATTGCCTGCTTGCCCTCGGTGGTATTGACGATATAAGTGATCTCGCCGTTCTTGATCAGGTCGACGATATGTGGCCGACCTTCGATCACCTTGTTGATTCGCGCACAGGCGATGCCCTGCTCCTGCAAGTAGCTTGCGGTACCCGACGTGGCAACGAGCGAGAATCCGCGCCCGATCAGCAGGCGGGCGACATCGAGGACGCGCGGTTTGTCGGCGTCGCGCACCGAGATGAAAGCCTTGCCCGGCACCGGCGCCTTGATATTGGCGGCTTCTTCGGCGCGGCCGAACGCCTCTTCAAACGTGCGGCCGACGCCCATCACCTCGCCGGTGGAGCGCATCTCCGGGCCGAGGATCGGATCGACATTCTGGAATTTGGCGAACGGGAAGATCGCTTCTTTCACCGAATAGTATTCCGGGACAATCTCTTTGGTCGCGTTTTGCGAGGCCAGGCTTTGCCCGACCATGCAGCGCGCGGAAATTTTCGCTAGTGGCACGCCGATCGCCTTGGATACGAACGGTACGGTGCGCGAGGCGCGCGGATTCACTTCCAGCACGAAGATGGTTTCGACGCCGTTATCGTCGGTCTGGATGGCGAACTGGGTGTTCATCAGGCCGATGACTTTCAACTCACGCGCCATCTGCGCCACCTGCACGCGCAAGCGATCCTGGGTGGCGGCGCTCAGCGTGTATGGCGGCAGCGAGCATGATGAGTCGCCGGAGTGCACGCCGGCCTCCTCGATGTGCTCCATGATGCCGCCGATCAGGACGTTGCCCTCGGCGTCGGCGATGATGTCGACGTCCACTTCGACGGCATTGTCGAGGAAGCGATCTAGCAGGACCGGCGAATCGTTGGAGACCTTCACGGCCTCGCGGATATAACGCGACAGATCCTCATCGGAATAAACGATTTCCATCGCCCGCCCGCCCAGCACGTAGCTCGGTCGCACCACCAGTGGGTAGCCGATGGTGTTGGCGTGGGCCAGTGCCTGCTCGGGTGTGCGCGCGGTGCGATTCGGCGGTTGCAGCAGGCCGAGTTTTTCCACCATCTGCTGGAAGCGCTCGCGGTCTTCGGCCAGATCAATGGAATCGGGTGAAGTGCCGATGATCGGCGCGCCGGCCGCTTCCAGCGCCCGCGCCAGCTTCAGCGGCGTCTGGCCGCCGTACTGGACGATCACGCCGACCGGTTTCTCCAGATCGATGACTTCAAGCACGTCTTCCAGCGTCAGCGGCTCGAAATACAGGCGGTCGGAGGTGTCGTAATCGGTGGACACAGTCTCGGGATTGCAGTTGACCATGATGGTTTCGTAACCATCTTCGCGCAGCGCCAATGCGGCATGCACGCAGCAGTAGTCGAACTCGATGCCCTGGCCAATCCGGTTCGGGCCGCCGCCGAGCACCATGATTTTCTTGCGATCGGTCGGTGCCGCTTCGCATTCGTCCTCGTAGGTCGAATACAGATAGGCTGTAGTAGTGGCGAACTCGGCCGCGCAACTGTCCACGCGCTTGTAGACCGGACGCACGCCAAAGGCGCGACGCAGGGCGCGAACCGCCGACTCATCGGTGCCGGTGAGCTGCGACAAGCGGGCATCGGAAAAACCCTTGCGCTTGAGCTGGCGCAGACGCTTGCCATCGAGTCCCGC
>Ga0315271_10002106_pt1 | contig 12371 bp, 10 predicted proteins | sample C3_top_MG_FD_204664 | JGI IMG/M metagenome (GOLD analysis project Ga0315271, IMG submission 204664) | Sediment microbial communities from Yellowstone Lake, YNP, Wyoming, USA - C3_top | ecosystem: Environmental > Aquatic > Freshwater > Lake > Sediment | place: USA: Wyoming | collected 2017-08-01
ACCGCCCGTCGCGCCGCCGAGGGGACTGCCGCCGCCCATCATCTGTCGGGCGCGATCATTCTGTGCCGCGCGCTGGGCCTGCATGGCGGCCGCGGAGAGCAGCGCGACGTGCTCGCCTTCCTTGAGACCGTCGAGCACTTCGGTGTAGTCGTAGTTGGCGACGCCGAGGCGCACCATGCGCGGCTCCCACGAGGAATCGGCCTTCTGGACGAAGACCAGTCCCGAGCGGCTGCGCTGGCGGACAGCGGGCGTCGGAATGTCGACCGAGCGCGCGGCCTGATCGCCGCGGCTCGCGCCCGAGCCGCCCTGCGCGGAGGGACCGCCGCTGCGGCCGCCACCGGCGCCATTTGCGCCGCGACCACCACTCATGCCACCGGCCGCGCCGCCACCGTTGCCGCTCTCGCGGCGCTGGCACGCGCCGGCAATGCGTGCGTCCACGCCGAGCTCGGCGTAGAGCGGCTGGAACTGGCCCATGATGGCGCGACGGTCGGCATCGGGGCTGCGCATCTGCTCGCGAAGCGCCTCGAGCTTCTTGGCCACGGCGGGCTTCTTCTTGAGTGCGTCGGTCACCGTCTTGCAGTCGGCGTCCGTGACCTCCACCCGCTGGAATCCGCCGCCACCGCCCTGGCCGCCGAATCCCTGAATCGGGAGGTCCACTTCGCCATTGCTGGTCTGCGAGCGGTTGGCGCCGCCATTGGGACGCGCGCCGCGCGTGCCGCCCTGTCCGCCGGCGCCACCCGGCGCGCCACCGCCCATGCCGCCGCCCATCGAGGCACGGAGCTGTGCGCGGACGCTGTCGCCATTCAGGCCGAGCAAGGGCGCAATGGTCTGCACTTCACGCATCGAGCGAATGGCGTCGTTGGGAATGCCGAGCACGCCGTCGCGACGGTCCACCAGCACGGCCGCCTCGCCATTCATGCCGGGCTTGAGCAGGCCTTCCTCGTTGCTAAGCGAGATGAGCACGGGGAACATGGTCACGTTCTGCTGCACGACGGCCTGCGGTTCGACCTTCTCGACCTTGCCCTTGAACGGGCGGTCGGGGAAGGCGTCCACCGTGACGGTGGCTTCCTGGCCGGCGATGATCTGGCCGATATCCGTTTCGTTCACGAGCGCGCGGGCCCGCACGCGCTGCAGGTTGGCCATCTTGAGGATGGTGGAGCCGCCGCCCACGGACGACGTGCCGGCCTGGATGACCTGGCCGAGCGAGACGGTCTTGTCGATGACCGTGCCTTCCACGGGGGCGCGCACCGTGGCGTCCTCGAGGCGCTGCTGCGCGAGGTCGAGCGACGTCCTGGCGCGCACGAACCCGGCCTGCGAGTTGGCGTAGTCGAGGTTGGCCGTCTCGTTTTCCTGCGCCGTGATGATGCGCTGCTTGAACAAGTCGTCGGAACGCTTTTTCTGCGACAACGACGTGTTGAGCTTGGCCTGCGCGGCGTCGAAGTCGGCCTGCGCCTGGTTGGCGGCGTTGGTGAGGTCGCGGGTGTCGATCTGCACGATGAGATCGCCCGGCTTGACCATCGAGCCGACCTCGACCGTCATCTTGGTGATCTGCCCGGACGCCGTCTTGGACTTGACCTCGACGATGTTGATGGGCTCGATGATGGCCGTCGCGGTGGCGTCGACGATGATGTCGCGCCGGGTGACGACGGCGGTCTGGATCGGCAACACCTTCTCGGCCTTCTTGGAGCAGGCGGCGAGCAGCGTCGCCACGGAGGCGAAGGCAAACAGGAATCGGCGGTTCACGAGATGCTCCAAGAGGGGCGTCGGTCGGTGTCGGGTCACTTGAGGTCGCGGCCGACGAGGGCCTCGACCTGTGCCTTGGCGATGCGGGCGTCATAGCGCGCCTGGATGAGCGAGGCGCGGGCCTGGTCCAGCGTGGTCTGCGATGTCAGCAGGTCGAGGAGCACGGAGGCACCCAGGGCGTAGCGCTGCTGCTGCACGCGCAGGTCCTCTTCGGCGGCGTCCACGGTGGAGAGCTGGATGGCCACGCGCTGCTCGGCCGTGCGGAAGGCGCCGAGGAAGAGCACCAGCGACTGCTGCTGGGCGAGCTTGGCATCACGCAGGGCGGCGAAGGCATTGTCCTCGGCCACCGTGGCACGCGTGAGGTTCTCTTCGCGGGTGAAGCCGTTGAAGACCGGAAAACTGAGCGACAAACGCAAGCTGGTCTGCTTGCCGATCGCGCCGCTGCCGAAATTGAAGTCGCCGGCCGTGTTGTTGCCGGTCAGGCTGTACGACGACGAGATGGTGGGCATGTACGGTGTCTTGGCGGCTTTGCGGGCAGACTGCGCCGCGAAGAGCGACGCCTCGGCCTGCTTGACGGTCGGACCCGCGAGGGCCAGGTCCGCCAGCGCCATGCTGTCGAGCACGATGCGGCCCATCTCGGCGGTGTCGGCCGGGCTGGCCGTGACCACCTCGGCGGTGCCGACCAGGCGGGACAGCGACGCATTGGCGCTGCGCAGGTTGTTGTCGGCCGTGAGCAGCGCCAGGCGGGCGTTGCCCACCTGGATGGCGCTGCGCAGCGAGTCGCTCTTGGTGGCCGCGCCGGCGCGCACCTTGGCGGTTGACGACTTGAGCTGCTCGGCGGCCTGCTCGAGCTGGCGTTGCGCGGCGCTCTGGCTTTCGCGCGCGGCGAGCACGGCGAAGTACTGCTGCTTTACCTGCAGCGCCACGTTGTAGCGCGACGAGGTCTCGCCGGCGTCGGCGGCATCGACGTTGGCATGGGCGGCCTTCAGGTTGTACCAGCGGCGGCCACCGTCAAAGAGCTCGAGGCTGGTGGAGTACCCGCGCGAGTACGACCACGGGTCGCCCCGGTAAGGAACCAGCTGGCCCTGGAAGAAGGTCTCGCCCCCCGACTTGGAACCGGAGCCCGAGACGCTGAGCGACGGGATGTACTGGCCGTACGCCGTGCGCACGGCGGCGTTGGTGGTGCGCAGCGCGTTTCGCGCCTGCACCGCGGCCGGATTGTTGCGCTGCGCGAGCCGAACGGCGTCGTCGAGCGAAATGGCGCGCGCGCCGTCGGCCGTCGCCGCAGGCGACTGCTGGGCGGCGAGGGCAAACGGAATGGCAAGCACGAGGGCTGTGGCCCGATTCATCACTATTTCTTCTCCTGCGCGCGGGCTTTCTGGTCCCGCTGCATTTGTTCATACACGCGCTGCTGCTCCGGCGTGAGTACGGCCGAGATCTTGAGCCGGGCCTCGGCGCGGAGCGAGTCGAGCTGGGGGCGGATCGGGACGACCAGGATGGACTCGGCCCGAATGCGTGCATCTATGACGTTGTCGACGGCCGTTCGCTGGTCGGTCGTCAGCTTGAGGTCCTTCGCGAACCGGTCCCGCATGGCCTTCGCGGTGTACCGGGGGGGGTCATTCTGCAGGACGAAGCGGTCGACGGCCACGCCAAGGGCCACGCCGGCTACTGCCGCCGCGAGGTAGAACGCGAGGACCATGCCTTTTGTTCGCGTCATGAGCCGACCGGTGAGGGAAACGACACGCGACTATCGGCCGATGATGTAGTTGATGGTCGCCTGCTCTTTGGTCTGCGCGTCGCGAATGGCGAGGGTCGGCCCGCCCGACGGCTGGCCGAGCACCGTGTCGTACGCCATCTGCCGCTCTTCGGCGCGCTGGCGCAGCAGGAGCGACGCGGCGACGATCATGGCAAAGCCCGCGGCAATGAGCCCGATGCGCGTCCACTGCGTGGGCACGTACCAGAAGGTGTCGGACGCCTCGCCCTTGGCGATGCGGTCCATGATGCGCTGCTCGAACGCGGTCCAGTAGCCGTCCGACTCGGGGGCGGCATACAGGGTGCGGAGGGCGCTGGTGATCTCGCGGTCGCCGTCATCGGCGCCGACAAGGTGCAGGTGGTCTTTGTTGGTGGTCATTGGGGGTTCCGGAACGTTTCGAGGAGGCGGCGCAGCGCCGATCGGGCGTAGTGCAGGTCGGAGCGTGCCGTGCCCTCGGGTATGCCAAGCAGTTGTCCGATCTCGGCGTGCTTGAAGCCTTCGACGTCGTGCAGCACGATCACCGACCGCTGGCGCACGGGGAGCTGCGCGAGCGCGTCACGCAGCCTCGTGCGCAGCTCCGCCGATTCCGCCGGGTCGCGAAACGGCGACGCGACGGTTTCGGGCAGTTCGTCGGCGTCGCGCACCTTGCGACGGCGCGTGATGTCGAGCGAGGCGTTGGCCACGATGCGATGCAGCCACGCGCCGAATGCCTGATCGGGAAGGAAGCGATGCAGGGCGCGGTACGCATGCAGGAAGGCATCCTGCACGGCGTCCTCCGCGTCCTCGTGCGTGATGACAATTGCGCGCGCCACGGCGTAGGCTCGCCGCTGGTGGCGGCGAACCAGTTCCGAGAAGGCCTCCATCTCGCCGCGTTGCGCGGCCAGCACAAGGCCCTTCTCGTCGTCGGGGCGGTCAGGCGTCGTCACGCGGCGCATGGGAATGCCGGGTCGCGCGATGGACGCCGGACGCAGGGCGATTGCAGTCATCGCGTCTCGTCACAAGAGTCAACCTAAGAGACGGACAGCTGTCCGGAAACGTTGACAGGGGAAGGGGCAGGGTGAGGGCAGGGGCAGGGGCAGGGTGAGGGCAGGGGCAGGGGCAGGGTGAAGGCAGGGGCAGAGACACGGTGAGGGCAGGGCCGCGACCCCCTGCCTCTGCCCTCACTCTGCCCCTGCCCCTGCCTTCACCCTGCCCCTGCCTCTGCCCTAGAGCCCAGCCAGCCCCAGCACCGAAGCATTGGCCTTCATTGCTTCAATGACGAACGCGATGTGCGGGTCGAGTTCAACGCCGAGTTCGGCAGCGCCGGCGGTGATGTCGTCGCGCGACACGCCGCGCGCGAAGCCCTTGTCCTTCATCTTCTTCTTCACCGACGAGGCTTCGAGGTCGAGGATGCTCTTGCTCGGCCGCACGTAGGTGGCCGCCGTCACCAGCCCTACCAGCTCGTCCACCGCGAAGAGCGCCCTGGCCATCAGGGACACGCGCGGCGTCCGCGTGTAGTCGGCGTGGCCCATGACGGCGTCGCAGATCTCGTCGGAGACGCCCAGCGAACGCAGGTGGCGCACGCCGTGTGACGGATGCTCCTCGGTGGCGGAATGCGCGTCGTTGGGAAAGCGCTCGTAGTCGAAGTCGTGGAGCAGGCCGGCGAGTCCCCACGCCTCTTCGTCCGCGCCAAAGTGCCGCGCATACGCGCGCATCACCGTCTCGACGGCGAGCATGTGCTTGCGGAGCGATTCACTCGGCGTCCATTCGTGCACGAGGGCGAGGGCGGCGGCGCGGTCAATGGACATGGAATGGAGATCGGTAGGCGGTAGCGGGTAGACGGCGGAGCGACCGGGGGAAGATACGTTGGCAGCACGAGCCCGGGAAACGACAAACGGACAACGGCGCACCGTTGTCCGTTCAGCGTCGTGCCGGAGAAGTCGCTACGGGATCCGCGCCCCGCCCTGCGCATCCGGCCGCCGTCCGCCCTGGGCGCCGCCCTGGCCGCCGGCGGGGCGGAGCGAAGGGTTCTTCACCGACTCGGGCACCTCGGCCCACTGCGCCGGCGTGAGCAGCTTCTGGAGCGACTGCGTGGTTGCCAGGTAGTTGTTGCGCGCTTCCTGCAGCATGGGCTGCAGCTTGGGGAAGAGGGTCTGCATGTCGCCGCCGGCCTTCACCTGCTTCTGCATCTCGGCGTCGAGGCGCTTGATGAGCTCGGCGGTCTTGGCGTCCAGCGAGTCGCCGATGGCCTTGATCGTGACGACCTGCTCGGGCGTGAGCTTGATGATGTCCTTGAGGTCCATGAGGGCCGCCACCGGATTCGGCGCGAGGCGACGCGCCATCGCCTTGATATCGAAGGCGGGGCGCGTGCCGCTGCCCGCGTCGTTCTTCACCATGCCTTCGAGCAGCGCCCGCTGGCGGTCGACGCCCACCTGCATGCGCGCGGTGAGCGACACCTGGAACGGGTTGCGCAGCGCCGAGCGCGCAATGGCGTTGCTGCCAAACCGCTCATTCACCGTGTACTTGAAGGTGTTGGTGACCGGATCGAACCCGCGCACGTAGAGCAGCGTGGGGTCGACGGTGGTCGGCTGGCCCCAGCCGCGCAGGTGATCGGCGCCGTGGAACAGCTGGTCGAACCCTGTGAGCAGGTTCACGAGGCCCACCTGCACCTGCAGCCGGCGGCCGATCGACGGGCCAAGCTGCGGGCGGAAGTTCAGCTGCAGGTCGAGTGCTGCGGACCACGCCGAGCGGCAGCTGTTGCGATTGGCGACCTCGCCCATCTGCGCCTCGAGGCACGCGCGCGCGCCGGGCGACGTGCCGGCGAGCAGGCGCTGCATGCCGTTGGACACCGCCGTGTCGGCAGCGGTGGCCGGGTTGAACACGAATGCGCGGTCGTTGCGCGAGCCGTCGCCGTTGATGTCGCCGCCGACCCGCGGCGTGTACGGAGTGCCGGATCGCAGGCTGAACAGGCTGGTGACGTCGAGCCACGGACGCGCGAGCCAGGTGAGCGAACCGTTCACGCCGTGCATGCGCTCGAGATCGCTGGTGGTCACGCGAATGACGTTGGGATCGCCGCTGGTCGTCGCCGACGCGAAGCCACCCGCCGCGCTGCCACCCGAGAACGACGACTGGTCGGTGGAGTGCATGAACGTGTACGACAGGCTCCAGAGGAGCTGCTGCCACGAGTTGCCGGTGACCGTCGTGGTGACCTGCGTGGTGTGCGACGCGAGCGGCGAGGCGACCTTGAAGACGTAGCCGTATTCGGGGTACAGGCGCGACGCGGTCAGCGTGGTCGCCCCCGAGACGGGAATGATGGTCTGCGCCGGCACGTACACGGGCCGATTGCCCTCGTTTGCGAGCGTGAACCTGGGCGTGGTTGCGAGGTTGAGGTCGGTGACGCCGTACAGGCTCTGGCCGACCGAGTACGATGCGTCCACGCTGGCGTTGTAGCGCTGCTTGAAGCGCTTGGACACGCCGAGCGATCCGCGCACCGAACGGGGCGTGGAAAAGGCGGGGTCGAACGCCGTGACGTTGGGACGGGTGCGGCTGAGCGGCACGCCCGGGCCGGAGCCATCGGCGCAGGTCGTCGGAATCGCCTGCGGATTCGCGAGATACGCGCTCCAGTCGGGGATGGGCACGGCGCTGCCAACGCACACCAGCTGCGTCTCGCCGCCCGGCAGGCCCGTGGCGTCGATGGCCGACGAGAAGAGCTGCGTGGGCGCGCGGCCGCGGAAGTCGCCAATGCCACCGCGAATGATCCACGGCTGGGGAATCTGCGGCTGCTGCTGTCCCGCAATGCCACCGAGCAACCCACCCATGCCGCCGCCCGCGCCACCGCCGCCTCCGGCGAGGCCGCCGCGGCCACCACCGCCGCCCGCGTCGCCGCCCGGCCGATTCTGCTGACCCGCCCGGTTGGCCCGGCGTCCGGTATCGGGCGGCAGGCCGAGCGTGAGCGTGAAGCCCAGACGCGGGCTGACGCGCCAATCCGACGGGATGCGGTCGGTGCGCAGGCCGAACTTGTCCTGAATGTCCGGATTGTACGCGGGCTGGCCGTCAATGCCGCTGCCTTCGCCGCGCACACCATACGTGAGCTGCAGGACGCGATTGGGACGCCAGATGTCGCCCAGATAGACGCCGGCCGTCACCGCGCCACCCGTGCGCTGGCCGGGCGCGAACGAGCGCGTGAACTGGCTGGGCCGATTGGCGTCGAAATCGGCGAGCGACAGGAACTGGAAGTTGCCGTTGTGGTTGGAACCCGCGGTGGTGTTGAAGCCGCTGCGATTCACCAGCCCGCCCAGCTTCCAGCGGTGCTTGCCGCCGCCCGAGAGCCACGACAGCTCGTCGGTGATCTCCGTCTGGTTGGTGCGGCTGTCGTTGGGCAGCGCGGAGTTTCCGCCGAAATCGAGTCCGGCCAGGCCGCTCTGCCCGTTGGCGAGGCTGCTGGCCACGAGCACGCGCCCCTCGGGCAGGAGCAGGTACGGGTTGGCGCCGCGCGTGTCGAGGGCGTACGAGCCCTTGAACTCGTTGAGGAACTGGCCCATCACGGACGACAGCGTGACCATGCCGCCCCAGCCGCTGCCCTTCTGTTCGCCAGCGTGCGTCGGCACGCTCTGCGCCGAGCTGCGGAACCCGTCGAGCAGGCTCCCGCTCAGGTTGCCCCGCACCGAGAGCGAGTGCGCCTCGGTGAGCTGCTGGTCAACGCGCACGATGCCCGTGAGGTTGTCGGTGGTGCGGTCGTCGGGGACGAGCGAGTTGCGCAGCGGCAGTCCGTAACGCTGCAGCAGCGACAGGAAGCGCGCGGCGGAATCGGCCTGCACGTTGAGGGCGTCGAGCGTCTTGGTGCCCGCGCCGAGCAGCGACTGCAGCGGGTCAATGCGGCGGCGCAGCTGGAACGAACCGAACCAGAACGTCTTGTCGCGCACGATCGGACCGCCGAGCCCGCCGCTCACCTGGTGCTGCGTGTACTGGCCGCTGAACGACGTGGCCCCGGTGTTGTCACCGGTGGCGAATTCGAGGCTGGGGTCGCGCAGCATGTACGCGAACGAACCCGACAGGTCGTTGGTGCCGCCGCGCGTCGTGCTTGCCACCTGCCCGCCGGTGAACTGGCCGCGCGCAATGTCGTAGGTGCTCGTGATCACGCGCGTGCTGCGCACCGCCTCGGTGGGCACGGCGCCGCCAAACGAGAGGCCGTCGAGCGTCACGAGGTTCTGGTCGGCGCGCTGCCCGGCCACGCTGAAGCCGGCGGACGACGTGTCGGAGCCGGTGAGTCCCACCACGCCGGGAGTCAGCGCGGCCAGTGCGTTGGGATCGGAGGCGTCGACGGGCAGGCGCATGAGCTGTTCGCCGGACAAGGCGCGTTCGGTGCTGCCGGGCGTCGGCTGGTTGTCGCCGGGGCGCGGTGTCTGCCGCGCCTGCACCACCATGGCGCCGATGGTCACCGCGGTTGGCGCCAGCTTGAAGTCCTGCACCAGGCGGTCTTCGTCGGAGAGGCGAAGGAGCGTGACGGTGGCGGGCGCGAGGCCCATGGCGCGCGCCGTCACGCGATACTGGCCGCCGCCATCGGGAAACAGGAGCGTGTACTGCCCCTTCTCATTGGTGGTGCGGATGCGCGTGGTGCCTGTCTCGATTGACATGACCTCCACGCGGGCGTTGGCCACCGGCCGATTGCTGGTGTTGCGCACCGTGCCGGTGATGATGTCCGTGGTGCTACCGACCTGCGCCGCGGAGACAGTCGGCGCGATCAGCAGCAGCAGGGTGAGGAGGCCAATGCGGAAATGCACGGTGCTTGGGGGGCAGAGGCAGGGGCAGGGTGAAGGCAGGGGCAGAGGCAGGGTGAAGGCAGAGGCAGGGACAGGGTGAAGGCAGGGGCAGAGGACCGACCTTTATGGTCGGCCCATTCCACCACGGCCCCAGTCACCTGGGCCCGTGCGCGGCGCGCCGTTGGGGAAACGCTTCTTGAACTCGGCCTCGCGCTTGGTGCGCGCCGAGTCGAGCTGCACGCGTTGTTCCGGCGTGAGGATGGAGTCGATGCCGCGCCGGGTCTGTGCCATCAGCGAGTCGATGGCGGGCTGGGTTGACTTGCGAACTTCGCGGAAGCCACGCATCTGCCGCTCGATCACGGTGTCAATGCGCACGCGCTGGTCCTCGCTGAGCTTGAGCTCGGCGCCCAGCATGTCGCTGGGACGGCGGGGCGACGGTCGGCGATCGCCACGGAACGCGCCGCGGTCGGCCAGGCGATTCCGGATGACCGTGCGGTCGAGCACGATGCCACCGAGCACGCCGGCGCCAAGGACGATGAGCAGCACGCCCACGGCGAGCAGCCGGGTGGAGCGCGGGGGCGCGGCCGGCGCGAGGGTCGCGTCGTCGGCCGGATTGTCGGAACGGGGATCGGTCATCGTACCACCATCGCAATGAGGAATTCCGTGGAATCGGGGCCGACGACCGCGTCGGTCACCGCCGCGCGCGACCCGCCGGCAACCGCGCCGCGCAGGTCCGCGCTGAGCGTCGCGTTCGCCGCGGCCTGCGCCATGGCGTCGGCATCGTTGCGCACCGAGCGATTCAGGATGACGGCCGCAATGAGCGCCGCCGCCACGCCGATTGGCACGATGGCGCGGCCGTAGCGCGCCACCCAGCCGTACCACGGCGTGGGGACGGCGCGCAGCACCTGGCGCCGCGCCGCCACGGCAATACGCTCTCGCAGCCGCTCGTCGCGCAGCAGGGTGCGCAGCATCGCGTCGGGAGCCGGGTCGCTCCGGAAGGCCGGGTCGTTCGCGTCGAAGTCGTCGGTATGCATGGTGTCCCCTAGTCCATCAGCGGTGCCAGCGCCGTGCGCAGGCTCTTGCGTGCCTGGTGCAGGTGCCACCGCACATTCTCGGGCGTGAGGCCGAGGTGTTCGGCAATCTCGACGCCCTTCCATCCGTCCACGTCGAACAACATCACGATCTCCTTCTGCCGCGGCGGCAGCGCCGCGAGCGCCTTGGCGAACCGTTCCCGCACCTCGCCGTTGATCGCCTGCTCGTCGGGCAGCGGATCCTGGGATGCCGCGTCGGGCAGCTCGGGTTCCGTGTACCGCACCTTCCTGGCGCGCAGCTGGTTGATGCCCAGGTTGCGAAGCAACGTGAAGAACCACGGCCCGAACGGCCGGTTGGGATCGAGGAGGGGCAGGCGGTCGAGGGCGCGCAGGAATGCATCCTGCACGAGGTCTTCCGCATCGGCCCGGTCACCCAGCAACCGCTCGGCGGCGACGAGAGCACCCGGGAGGTGGCGACGAACGAGCGCATCGAACGCCGCCGGGTCGCCGCGCCGCGCGCGTTCGACCAACGCCGTCTCTTCTGCGTCGCTCGCCAACTCGCGGGTGGGTTCTCGCATCCGTCTCCTCAAACACGCAGCCGGGCACGTCTGTTAGGCGCGCCCGGCTGGCTGGTGGTGGTGCGGTGGTGGCTCAGGCGCCGGGTGGACGGCCGCCGCCGCCGGGGCCGCCGCCGGGGCCGCCGCCGGGACCGCGCATCTTCTGGACGAACTCCTCTGCGTCGTCCTTCCAGAACTCCTCGGCCTTCGGCTTCTGCGCGTCGGTGAGCAGCTTCAGCGTCTCGGCGCGGGCCCAGTCGTCGCCCTCGCGCAGCGCGCGGGAGATGGCCATCATGCGGCCGCGCGCCGTCGCCATGCGCTCCTCGTCCGCCGCGCTCGGCGCGGTGCCGCCAAACGAACCCGCGCTGGCCGAGCGCATCACGACGCGCGTGGAGTCCCACATGGAATAGAAGGGCGCGTTCTTTTCCTTGAGCTGCTTCGCGATGTCCTTCAGCGCCGTGACCTGGCTGTCGGAGAGGGCGAGCTTCTTCTTCTTGTCCAGCGCGACCGCCACGGGCGTGTGGTCCTCGAGATCGGACGCGCGCGGCATCGTGAAACCGCGGCCCCCGACGTCGCCGGCGCGCTCGCCGCGAATGTTGACGCCGCCGCCGCGCTGCGCGATGGCGACGGAAGGAAGCAGCACCGCGAGGGCGAGGCGTCGGAGTATGGAAGCGGGCACGGATGTCTCCCAGGCCTGGTGGAGGGGCACGATCAGCGATGTCTGCTGAAGAATGGCCGACGCCGTCACAACGTGCGAGGGGTGACGGGCGTTGGCCGGGCCCGAGTCCACGCCCACGGGCTAGCCGTAGACGACATCCACGTGGGCGAGGTAGTCGTCCAGCGCATCGGCGCTCCTGAGGATCGATGTCTGGTCGCTGCTTTCAGCGGCCAGCTCGATCGCGGCGCCGAGGGTGCTGACGAGATCAAAGCCGTAGCCCCCGCCCGAGCCGTGGAGGCTGTGTCCCAGGAAGCGCAGGCGCCCGTAGTCGTCGTCGGCCAGCAGCTTGCGAAGGGTCGCCGCGTCATCGTGCAACGACTTGAGGAAGCCGGGCACGAGCGGTTCGAGGTCGGCGTCCACGTGCACGACGACGCGATCGCCCGCCGCGACGGCCGCATGGCCGCGTGCAACGGGTGACGTGCCGCCCTGTTGTTTCACCGCGTACTCGTGCACCGTGGCGAGAAACTGCGCCTTCTTGATGGGCTTGGTCAGGTGCCCGTCGCAGCCTGCGTCGTAGCTCTTCTGCACGTCTTCACGCAGCGCGTGCGCCGTGAGGGCGATGACGGGCGTACGCGGCCGGCCGGTTTCCCGCTCCCACTTCCGGATCTCGCGCGTGGCCGTGTAACCGTCCATCGTCGGCATCTGCACGTCCATCAGGACGAGGTCGTAGTTGCCTTCCTTGAACCGCTGGAACGCCACCGCGCCGTCCTCCGCGATGTCCAGCGCATGCGCCGTGGACTTGAGGTAGGACTGAATGAGCAACCGGTTGTTCTCGACGTCCTCGGCGAGCAGGATCCGCAACGGCCGTTCATCGTCGGCGGCGGCGGTGGC
>Ga0315271_10002107_pt1 | contig 12368 bp, 14 predicted proteins | sample C3_top_MG_FD_204664 | JGI IMG/M metagenome (GOLD analysis project Ga0315271, IMG submission 204664) | Sediment microbial communities from Yellowstone Lake, YNP, Wyoming, USA - C3_top | ecosystem: Environmental > Aquatic > Freshwater > Lake > Sediment | place: USA: Wyoming | collected 2017-08-01
GCGCTGCTGACGGACTACCTCAGGCCAGGAATGCTGACGATTTACGCGAAGCAGGTGCCGGCCAGGATGATATTCGACCAGAAGCTGACACTAGTTCCGAACCATCGGACCGAGGAAGACGGCATTGTCGAATTCCGGAATCGCTTCTGGAATTTCGACGTGCCGGCGGACAAGCCGAATACTGTTCCTGCCGCGTTAGTCTATGCCGACTTGCTGGCAACCGGAGACGCACGATGCATCGAGACCGCCAGGAAGATCTATGACGGATACCTCGCTCGACTTTTCGCAGAGAACTGATCTTCGATTGCTGGCAGCCTTGGTGAAACAGGTCAGCATAGCTGCGGCCGGCACTCCTTTCCTCTTGGCCGGCGCGATGGCGCGGGACCTGCTATTGACTCACGCGCACGGAGTGCGCGCCAGTCGAGCTACCGAGGACGTGGATTTGGTCTTCCAAGTGGCCAGCTGGAATGAGTTTGAAAAACTGAGGCGGAAGTTGCTCGATGGCGAGTTCACGGAAATCCACCGCAGAGGCATGCACAAGCTTCACTATCGCGGTGGGCTGGATGTCGACATCCTGCCATTTGGAGGCGTAGAGCGGCCCGATCGCACAATCGTGCTGCCGCCCGACAACGCTTTTGTTATGTCAATGTTCGGATTTACCGAAGCACTGCAGCCATCGGTGACCGTCAAACTGCCCGACGAGGTCAGCATTCAAGTTGTCTCATTGCCCGCTCTTGCGATTCTAAAATTGACAGCATGGAACGAGCGTCACTCGATCGAGCCCGGCAAAGACGCATATGACCTCAACCTAATCATAAGAAACTTCGCGGAAATCGCTGGAGAACGCTTGTACGAGGTCAATCCCTATCTTGTCGGTTCACCGTCGGACTACGAATGTGCGGGCGCCTGGTTACTCGGTCGCGATATGGCAGAACTGCTGGATCGCTCAGGAAAAGAGCGGCTCGCTGTCCTGATCGCAGGTGAGGCGGATGAGAGCGGTCAATTTCGATTGGCCGGAGAAATGATACGTGACGATCCGGAGCGGGCAATTCAGTTGCTCGGCGCGCTAGAAAAAGGATTTATTGAGGGGAACAATGAATAACACTGGAAAATCTCTGGCTGTGAAATGCAATAGGGGTCGGACCAAAGCAAGGCACATGGACGGTGTCGAAGACCGCATGGCCGTGCTCTGGCACCACGGCGTCAACACCGGCCGGCTCACGCCGAGCGAGTTTGTGCGCGTGGCGTCAACCAACGCGGCGCAGATTTTCAACATCTATCCGCGCAAGGGCTTCATCGGCGTCGGCGCGGATGCCGACATCGCCGTCTGGGATCCGGAAGCCACGCGCAAGATTTCCGTCAAGACGCACCACCAGAAAGTAGACTACAACATCTTCGAAGGGATGACGGTCAAAGGCGTGCCGAGCTACACGTTGAGCCAGGGCCGCGTCTGCTGGGCGAATGGGAAGCTGGATGTGGTCGAGGGGAGTGGGAGGTATGTCGATCGGCCGCCTTTCCCGATTTCGTATGAGGCGGTGAAGAAGATGAATCAGGCGAAGGCGCCGCGGGCGGTGGTGCGCAGCGCAGCTTAAAGCCCGGGGGCAGCCCGGCGGCTGGTTACTTTTCTTGCGCGGACAATAAAAGTAACCAAAAGAAGGCCGCCCCTGGATTCGCGCCCCGTGTTCACGGGGTGCCCCTGTGCTGCCTGTCTCAGTAAGGCGGCTGCGGAACTCGACCTGGCGAGGCACAAAAAACGTGCCTCACTGCAGGACTCGAACAGTCCTCGCCGACTTCCCCTTACCGGGCCGAGCTGCTCGGCGCGCCTCAAGGGGAAATCGTAGAAGCAATACTACCTTTACCGTCTTAGGCAGTGCCGCAGGACGAATGAAGGCGACCCTTGGGTCGCATTTCAGGCGGATTTGCCAAATCTGAAGAACCTAGAACGGAATATCGTCGTCCAGCGTTTCTGTCGCCGGCGTCGGCTGGCCTTTTTCTATTCTCGCGTCAAGGGATCGTAGAAACCGGATGGACCCGGCGACGTGGTTGAATATCAACAGGCTTTCTTCGTAATTCAGCGTTGGATTATCGTGCGCGAGGCTTTGGTTGTTACGCACATCATTGAAGGCCTCCATCACCGAAATGTTCGATTTCAGGATACGCGCGGCCATTTCCGATTCGAGATGACCGTCCTCGCGGAGGCGTTTTACATATTCGCCAAAGATACTGTGCAGCGGCTTGTCGCGCGGCACCGCGATTCCGTAACCCTCGCAGAGGTTTCGGACATACTTGATAACGAACGTATGCAAGCGGTCCAGAGCATTCTCCGGCTCATTTTTCTCGATGGCTTCGCGAACTTGTTTCGCAACAGCGTCGAAATCGCGCTCGTCGCCGCTGGCAGAAAGGGCGTCCAACTCGGTGACTGGGCTCTCCTGGCTCAGGCGCGTGCAGATTTTCCTGCATTCATCCGGCAATGCCCCGTCGTTCTTGAACGCATTGATCTCCTGACCATAGTCGATCAGCGCCCCGATCAATTTTCCGACGAGATGATTGTTTTCGAAAGTCCAGAATCCGCGCAACCGGTTTGCCTTTGAGCCGCTGCCATAGTCATAGCGCGCGTCGTAAATGTCGCGGCCGCAGGTGTCATCGACAAATTCAGCGAATGTACGGTTGGAGAAATCGAATATGTACCCGCTGCTCATGCCAAAGAGCCGTTCAATTTTTCTCTTCTCACGCGATGAAAGATTGGACATTTCCTGATCTCACTTCATTCGCGTGAATGGACGCAACTTCTATGCTTTGTCATCGAAATCTGTCGCGCCGATTTCAATCGCACGCTTAAAAATCGCGGTGTAGGCCGCTTCCTGGATAAACCCTTTGGCCTTTAACCTCTTCACCACGTGATAGGGATTCCAGAGCAATAAAAATTGCATCGGCCCTGCCGGTCCGGGCTTGTAGTCGATGAAGCCGAGTAACTGAAGGACATTCAAATGCTCGCGCCAGGTCGTGACGTTCCGCTCTCCGGCGTAACCGGCTTCGAGGGCGGCGACAACCTCATTTTCGATATCCAGGAATGCACCATCGCGAATGCGGCACCACAGAACCAGGTATGACTTGCCTGCCGGGACAGCCTTGCCACCGGTCACCTTTTTGGAAATATCGTTAATGAGATTGATGAAGAGAGGCATGGGCCGTGGCATCCAGAGGAAGCCTTTTTTGCTGCGATCTTCCTGAAGCCACAATTCGGCATCAGTCACGGCGGGCCACAATTCCTTGCACATCTTCAGGCTGGCTTCCTTGGCCTTGTTCCGGCGTGTGGCCGCCTGTTTCACGTTCAACGTGATCGGCGCTGTGGCCGGAGCTGCTGGTGCGGGCGCTGTCACCGGTACCGGTGCAGCAGCAACCTTTTTTTTCAGAGTAGGCATAGGATTGAGGCTCGCTTTCGCGTTGCGGTTAATGGTCGATGGTTAGCCCGCGCCCGGACATTACGTCCGGGCGCATCCCGCATTGTTGTGGTTTTGGAGGCCACCCAGCCTCGGGGTTGGAAGCCGAGACTGATGCGTTAAGGCTAGGATGCATCGTAATAAACATATCTTTAATGTTCAAAGGCTTAGAAAAAGTAACTGAATTCTGCCAGCGAGGTCAGCGCCGTATTCGATATCCTGATATGAACGACATTCTACAACTCACATTTCTAGTTGTACATTTCGCCGATTAATATTGCCGTAAGCCTCAGTTCTGTCATGGTGTTTTTTCAGAACGTGGTGCTCGCTGTGCTCCATGGTGATCGTCATGTGCTCGCACGTGATCGTGTGCTCGAGGGGTGAGCGCGAGAGGGGTCCAGCGGTTCAGGCCCGTCGGTGAATTGAACGAAGCAAACAGAGCCGGATTCGGTGAAATGGACTTGCCGTCCGATAGGTAGTAGCGGCGTTCCGGTCTTTCTGGAATGGTGAACAGGATGAGAGAGAAATTGTTTCGTGAAGGCGGTCCCCTGAATATTCGAAGGACCGGCAAGGATCAATACGCCATGAACGTTCCGCTTCCCGAAGATGCGGATGGTCGCCTCGCACGGGCGTGCCCGAATGACGACTGCTCCCCCGGCTACTTCAAGGTCAAACCCGGCACGGGCTTGACCGGCCAGACGGAGGCATTCTGTCCCTACTGCCGCCAATCCGCCGAGCCCAAAGATTTTGCGACGAAGGAACAGCAGCGCTACGCCAGAGATCACGTTATGCGCCAAGCGTCCGAAGGCATGGACCGGATGGCCAAGGAAGCCTTTGGCTTGGGGCATTCCAACCGGCGCACTCTGGGCAAAGGCGGCTTTATCTCGATGGAAATTTCATACAGGCCGGGGCCCCGGCCTGCCATTCGCCGTCCGGTTAAGGATCAGGTCCGCCGTGATGTCATCTGCCCGCATTGCGGGCTCAATCACTCGGTTTATGGGCTCGCCACCTGGTGCGCCGATTGCGGTGCGGATATTTTTCTGACCCATGTCGATGCAGAGCTGGCGGTGGTGACCGCGATGCTGGGCGACGTTGATCGGCGGCGCGCATTGCTTGGCGAGCGCGTCGCTGCAAAGGATCTTGAGAATTTGCTGGAGGACACCGTTTCGATCTTCGAGGCGGTGTTGAAGATCATCGTCCGTCGGGTGATGCAGAAGCGCGGCGTGGCGTCAGAAGAATTAGAAAATGCTTTCCGAAGAAATGGAAACTGCTTCCAGAGTATCGGGCGAACCGAGGAATTCCTGGGCGAGTACCTGAATCTTCCGAATTTTCCCGGCGTGTCGGCGGAGGATCGTAATGCCCTGAAGGACATCTTCGAAAAACGGCATCCGATCACGCACAATCTCGGCGTTATCGATCGTAAGTATCTTGATAACGCGGCGGCTGCCGTCCAGGAAGGGCGTGAAGTGAACGTGACGCCAGAAGAAATTACGCGCGCCATTACGATGTCAAAGAGCGTGTTCCGGGCGCTGCCGTCACTGCTTATCGCCTGATGATGTTTGAACACTGCCCGCGCGACCTCGACGTTTCACCCGGCCTGCACAAGCCGATCTTTCGGCACGGAAGATGCGGCTCGCTTCTGGCAGGGGAGCGCTAGAGGGAAGAAAAAAATGAATGACCAAACCTTGCTTCACCATATTCACAATGCGCTTCAATGCGTTCGCCATCCTCGATACTTTAAATCCGAGCGCGGCTTTCAAGGAGCGTTCTACGCAGAACTGTATAAAACAATTTCCGAGGTCCTGCTTCCCAAGGGCGCTCTACTTGAGGAGGAGTATCAGAAGAATCTCAGAGAACACGGACTGGAAATAAGACCGGATATCATCATTCACGAAGAATTTGATGAAACCCGCCATTCCGGAAGGGACCAAGGAAACATAGCGGTTATGGAACTGAAGCTCAAAGCCTCAAAGCGCGGTGCCGTTGGCGATTTTGAAAGTTTGATTCAAATGATTCAGGTTTTGCGCTACCCGATAGGAATTTTCATTAACATTGGCTCTGAACTCACGCACGCCGGCCTAGTCCCAGAGGAGGGAAAAGGACGAATTTCTTGCTTCGCTGTATCACTGCGTGACGGCAATACCCACGTAATTCTGGAACAGCCATAACAAGACATTCGGTTAGAGACCGTACTTCTCTCTGCGGACCGATGGGTAGAGTAGAGGACAGGCTCACGCCTGCCCTCCCTCATCAAACCGTGCATGCAGTTTTCCCGCACACGGCTTTCCGATGTTCTTCACGCCAAGGCATGCGCCGATTTCCAGCCCGCCACTGTGGGAATTTTGTACAGCCCATAGCGCCGGTACAGAGTAACCGGTAACCAGCCGGCGTTCTTGTCTACGCGCGCAGATTGTGCAAGGCCGAGCGTAGCGGATTTGCGGCGAAGAGTTGCTTCCACAGTCGTGGCGTGAGTTCGTGGACCCGGCTGGCCGGATGCTCGCCGACACGCTGCAGGACATTGCGAATAATAGGGGACAGACCACGTTTTCCTGTCTGCTCAGGATGCAGTCTGTCGCGGTCTACCCGGAGCGCCGCGCTTTGCGCGCCGACCCAGTACCGCTTCGATCTCCGCCTGAAAGCGCGCATTGCCTAAGGCGTGATTACCGTTGGTCGCCTGTCGGGTCTGATCGAGGAGCGGCGCATCGAGGTGCGCTTTGAAGAGAGCCCGATAGCTTTCTCGGCGCGCGCAATCTGATCGCCCCAGTCGAAGATATTGTTCGTGCGGTGTGAGCAGCCGGTCGTCCTTCCCATCGGCGTTTGCTGGATAACTTGACCAGCGATAGTCTCTCGGGTGGCGCACCATGGCGGCTCTGATCTTGTCAACTTTTCATTGAGGGATTAAGCCGCTCTTTTTTTCAGCCGAGCGGTTTGGCTGTCATTACTTGAAACTGCGGTTGAATCATCGTTCGCTGCGACAGTCGGTTTTGCATAAAGCGCACGCTCAAATTGCACTGGCGATTGGTAGCCCAAGCTTGAATGCATGCGCGTCGTGTTGTACCAACCCTCGATATAGCCAAACACGCAATGGCTCGCCTCAGCGCGAGTCGCAAAGTCCTGTCCATGGGTTTCTTCCACCTTCAGCGAGTGCCAGAAGCTCTCCATCGGCGCATTGTCGTAGCAGTTACCGGTGCCGCTCATCGATTGCCGCATGGCCTGCTCAGCAAGCCATGCGCGCACCTCATGACTCGCGTATTGGCACCCGCGATCAGAGTGAAAGATGAGCCCCGGCGCGGGTTTACGTGTCGCGTTAGCCATTTGCAACGCATCGAGCACAAGCTCTCGCGTCATGTGCTCCGCGATGGCCCAGCCGACGATTCTGCGAGTGAACAGATCGAGCACCGCACACACGTACAGCCAGCCCTCGCGCGTCCAAAGGTAGGTGATGTCGGAGAGCCAGACCTGATCGGGCGCTTTGGCGTGTGATGTTGATTCGGCACGCGTGTCGCAGCTGAAATCCTGTCCGAGGAAATTCGGCGCAATCGGTAACTGATGCGCCGAATCTGTCGTCACCTTGTACTTCTTGCCCGCTTTGGCAACGAGCCCCATGGCACGCATCAGCTTCTTGATGCGATTGAGGCTGCCGGTATAGTCGGATCGCTCGCACATGAAGCGGTGGATGCGTGGCGCGCCGTAACGAGCGCCATGGGCGTCAAACACTCTGCGAATGTCTGCACTCAGGCGATTGCGCTCCTGCTCGCGCGTGGATGGCGCGCGGCGTCTCCAGGCATAAAAGCCCGATTGGGTGACGCCGAGCACCCAGCAGACGACCGACAGTGGATAAATCAAAAGTTCGGCAAGAATAAAGGCGTACTTCACAGGCTCTCGCGCGCAAAGTACGCCGCTGCTTTTTTTAGGATACTGACCTCCATCCTGGCGCGCGAAAGCTCCGCGCGCAGCCTGGTAATCTCAGCCTGTTCCGGGCTCACCGCGCGCCGACCCGCTGCCTGCGTCAATTGTCCTGCTTCGTACTGCTTTTCCCACTGCTGCACCAGCTTTGGCAACACATCAAACTTGCGACCGCATTCGGGAGCACTCAGGTTCTCCGCTTTCTTGTGCCGCACCACCTCAGCCTTGAATTCGAGCGTGAACACGCGCCGCTTCAGTTGCTCTTTCTTGATGACTTCCAGTGCGCTATTCTTCTTGTCTGCTTTCATGATTTTGCCTTCGTTAAGTACTCAACGAAAAACTTACAGGATCATATAGACTAGCAGGAAAACGTGGTCTGTCCCCTATTACCTCTTAAGTACTGCTCAACGAAAAACTTACAGGATCATATAGACTAGCAGGAAAACGTGGTCTGTCCCCTATTACCTCCTGCTTTCCATCGGCATTGGCTGGATAACTTGACCAGCGATAGTCTCTCGGGTGACGCACCATGGCGGCTCTGACCGGATTGAGCTCGATGTAGCGGTAGCAGGCCAGGACGTAGTCGTCGGTCTGCGTAAGGCAGGAACGGAACCGGCCCTCCCACAAGGTGCCACTGCGACGGTAGACACGATTGACGTACTGCACGTAACGCTGACCGAGGTTTTTCATGAGCAACGCGACGCTGTTGGCTTTCTCCGGCGTGAGCAATAGATGCACATGATTGGTCATCAGTACATACGCGTGGATGGCGCAGCCGAAGCGCGCTGCGAGTTCGGCGAGATGATAGATGTAGAAGTAGTAGTCTTCCTCCGCGTGAAAGCACACCGACCGATTGTTGCCCCGCTGGATGATGTGCCACGGAATGCCGGGAAGACTTAGACGCGCGCGGCGAGGCATGACACGTCCTCCAGAGGAAAGAAACGCTATAGACTAGCAGGAAAACGTGGTCTGTCCCCTATTCCTCGTTTTGGTTACTTTTCTTGGCCGCGCAAGAAAAGTGACCAGCCGCCGGGCTGCCCCCGGCCTCGGAGCCGCGTGGAGCGAGACATGACAGCGTCCTCCGAACGGAAGAAGCATTAGGTCGATTAGCCGGAAAACGCGGTCTGTCCCCTATTCCGTCGGACGGGAGGACTACTTATGCATGCACCAGACTGGAAAATGGCGGTCCTGTTTCTGGCCTGCGCGGTCGCGTGGCCGGCAGACGCCCATACGTGGCCGGATGGGTTGGAGCAATTCGATCTGCAATCGCTTTCGTTCACGCATTTCTATCGCGACAAATGCGGTGCCCACGCAATCATCCGGGATCCGGATGGCTACTCCTATATGGTGGGACCCGGAAACAAGGCGGGGCGCGACTTCGGTGTCCTGGTTGATGTTTCGGAGGAGCGCATCGTGATTAGGGAAGTGATCAAGAACGCCGATGAATCATGGAGCGAACGAGAAGCCATCCTGACGCGAGCGGACACGGCGTCTCCGGAAGCGGCGATCATGCGGGATCCGCTGGAAAAGTTCGACCTGGAGACTCTTGCTAACTGGCACACCGCCGAAAGCAAATGCGGGTCTTACGCGAGGGTCATGCACTACCAATACATTTATACGGTCCATGTTGGCAGTCGCGTCGGTCGCAATTTTGGCATCGTGACCCGCATCTCCAAGAATCGCATCTTCCTTCGTGAGCGCTACCAGAAGCCTGACGGTACGTGGTTCGAGAAAGACGCGTCCATCAAGGTTCCGAACAATTGAATCGCACGACACCGCCTCGGGTTCGTAGGAGCGATGGAGTCGGGCCTGCCTAATTGCATAATGCACGATTGGCTATTACGCCGTTTCCCCCGGTGGAATAAAGGAATAAAGGGGACGGAAGAATAAAGGAGAATAAAGGGGACGCACACCTTTATTGTCGCCTATAGGAGAATAAAAAGGACGCACACCTTTATTGTCGCCTATGATAGTCTTCCAAGATGCCCAGGCTTGCGCGAACCGTTTTCCCCGGCGTGCCGTACCATGTCACGCAGCGCGGTAATCGGCGAGAGGATGTTTTCTTCACGGACGAGGACAGGGGTGCGTATCTCGATTGGATGCGTGAGTATTGCACGAGATATGGCGTAAGCGTTCTCGCCTACTGCCTGATGGCCAATCATATCCACGTTATCGTTGTGCCGCCGAGGCAAGATGCGCTGGAGAACGTGTTCCGGGCGTTACACACGCGCTATGCGCAACACGCAGAATAATAGGGGACAGACCACGTTTTCCTGTCTGCTCATGCTCAGGATGCAGCCTGTCGCGGTCTACCTGGAGCACCGCGCTTCGCGCGCCGACCGAGCGCCGCTTCGATCTCCGCTTGAAACCGCACATTACCTAAGGCGTGATTCCCGTTGGTCGCCTGCCGGATCTGATCGACGAGCGGCGCATCGAGGTGCGCCTTGAACAGGGCCCGATAGGATTCTCGGCGCGCAGGATCAGATCGCCCCAGTCGAAGATATTGTTCGTGCGGTGTGAGCAGCCGGTCGCTCTTTCCATCGGCATTGGCCGGATAGCTTGACCAGCGATAGTCTCTCGGATGGCGCACCATAGCGGCTCTGACCGGATTGAGTTCGATGTAGCGGTAACAGGCCAGGACGTAGTCGTCGGACTGCGTGAGGCAGGAACGGAACCGACCCTCCCACAAGGTGCCACTGCGACGGTACACACGATTGACGTACTGCACGTAACGCTGACCGAGGTTTTTCATGAGCAACGCGACGCTGTTGGCTTTCTCCGGCGTGAGCAATAAATGCACATGATTGGTCATCAGTACGTACGCGTGTATGGCGCAGCCGAAGCGCGCTGCGAGTTCGGCCAGATGATAGATGTAGAAGTAGTAGTCTTCCTCCGCGTGAAAGCACACCGACCGATTGTTGCCACGCTGGATGATGTGCCAGGGAATGCAGGGAAGACTGAGACGCGCGCGGCGAGGCATAACACGTCCTCCAGAGGAAAGAAACGCTATAGACTAGCAGGAAAACGTGGTCTGTCCCCTATTACTCTGTCCCCTATTACCATGTCCCGTATTACCATGGTCTGTCCCCTATTACCATCATGACTGTCTCTTTGAAGGCTCCGATATGCGAATTTTCTCATTGAACAGCTTGGCCTGTCTCTTGGCGGCGACCTGCGCGACGGCATTTGCGCAAGCCCCGATAGGCACATGGTCGACGGCGGCACCGTTGACGCCGGCGCGTGCCGAGCATGCGGTGATTGGACTCGACGGAAAGATCTACGCGATAGCCGGTGGGATTTCGAACGCGGAGGGCACGGGGAAGCTGGATAGTGGCGCTTCTACTCTCGTGGAGGAATATGATCCGGCCACTGACCGCTGGCGCGTGCGTAGTCCGCTTCCGCGTGCACTCACCCACGTGGGTGTCGCGGCGCTGGACGGGAAGATATACGCGGTCGGCGGTTTCGTGAGGGACATCCACCAACAAGCGCAGTCGGATGCGTTCGTGTATGACCCGGCCACTAATCAGTGGAGTACCCTGCCTTCGCTGCCGGCACCACGCGGGTCGGTCGGCACCGTGGCACTGAACGGGAGGATTCACGCCACTGGCGGCCGCGATCCGAAGGAGCAGGTACAGGCCACGCACGAGATCTTCGATCCGGTGGAGCAGGCCTGGACTTCCGCTGCGTCTCTGCCGGTCGCCCGTGATCACCTTTCGGCAGTCGTCGTGGACGGCAAGATCCACGTCATTGGAGGTCGAACGAAGGACTTAACCAAGGTGACCGCGTATCACGACGTGTACGACGTCGCCTCGGACACGTGGAGCCAGGCTCCGCCGTTGCCGACCCCGCGCAGCGCCATGGCAGCAACGCTATACCAGGACATGATAGTAGTGTTCGGGGGCGAATGCCGTGACGGAAAGACGTTTTCGGAGAATGAGGGCTACGATCTGGCGACCGGGAACTGGAAGACGTTGAAGCCGGCGGAAGGTCGCCACGGTTTCGGCGCGGCTACCGTCGGAGATCGCATGTATTTCGTAGCTGGCGCACTCGGATGCGGCGGCGAAGGGTTGTCGACAGAGCTGCTGATTTTCACACTGCCGTGAGCATCGATCGAGACATTTCGTGCAAAACAAGTGGTCAGGTCTTGTTTCTTGCATTGGGAAGTGAACGCGTTGGCCTTTGACCCAGCCCTAACCCATTTTAAGTAATAGGATAGAGTAGAGGACAGGCTCACGCCTGCCCTCCCTCATCAAACCGTGCATGCAGTTTTCCCGCACACGGCTTTCCGATGTTCTTCACGCCAAGGCATGCGCATTTTCCCGCCCTGCGTTTGTGAGCGCGACTGAGGATTTCGCGCCTGCGCACTCGACCATGGAGCGCGGAACAAAGGACGGTTTCTTGCTTGGCCTTGGCATAGAGCTTCCTCTGTAGCGTCCTGATCGTCTCCGGGGTGGTTAGCAACATGGCAATCCCCCGATCCTCCGCTCTTCGGTCGCACGAACAAAGCAGGGTCCCTTCCCTCGCCCGGGGTTATGTTGTCCTGCGGACTCAAACGGTACTTTGAACCCCTCCGACTCCCGCTGTGGGCTGCTGCGCTTTCGTTTCCTTATACGCATCAGTCGATGGTCTCCCCATCCCCGTCAACGGGTCTCCAGCACTGGGCAGTGCATCTTCCATAACATGCCGTCCTTGCTACCCCGGGAGAGACCACGCACCACTTCCGTTATTCCAGCACGCGTCCAGCGACCTTCCCCTTTTGACCACAGGGTCGGCCTCTCCGATTCGTTTACGAGGCTACTCATGGGTTCACTTAACGTTACGGCCTGCTACTTTGCTTCAGTGGAAACTCACGACCCCGTGTTGCCACGACGCCGCTTCCTCTCGCTACCAAGGCGCACGGACAATTCCTTGGACGGGACTTCAACCCGCTAGATACACTGCTGTTACTGCGAACGGTCAGTTCTTTACTTTATAGCCCGTCGCTTGCATCAATTAACCAATCGCCAGGTAAATAAATCTGTC
>Ga0315271_10002108_pt1 | contig 12363 bp, 11 predicted proteins | sample C3_top_MG_FD_204664 | JGI IMG/M metagenome (GOLD analysis project Ga0315271, IMG submission 204664) | Sediment microbial communities from Yellowstone Lake, YNP, Wyoming, USA - C3_top | ecosystem: Environmental > Aquatic > Freshwater > Lake > Sediment | place: USA: Wyoming | collected 2017-08-01
GGCGAGAGAGATCCTGCCGTACGGCCCGTGGCACCCGTTTGTCGGCACCGGGCTGACCTACTTCAACCTCGGCATCGCGATGTGGTTGACCGACGCCGCATTCGGTCTCGTGACGCTGCGTCTTGGCGTGGTCACGCGTCTTGGCGCCCTTGCGCTGACGATCGGGTCCGTGCTGGCACTGACGGGAGTCGACGGCCTCGGCCTGACGTCGGGTGCCGCTCCCACGGTCTTCGGGCCGATCTCCCTTATCGGGATCGCGCTCAACGGCATCGGCTGGATCCTGCTTGGGTTCGATGTCGCGACCCGTCCGCGCTCGGCACTACCGGAGGCGACGGCGTAAGGCCGCCCGGCGAACATCGGTTCGGGTCGAGTCGTCGGGGAGGAGATGGCTCCGGCGGTAAGATTCGAACTTACGACCAAGCGATTAACAGTCGCCCGCTCTACCACTGAGCTACGCCGGAACGGGACGTGGGGCCGCGGCCTCGGACGTCGAGTGCCGGGGTCCGGCACCGCGCGAAGGATAGCACGAGGCCAGCGAGGCGGGTCCTGGACATGACCTCCTGCGATACTCCCGCGATGAGTCTCATCTCGGCTGAGCATCTGGCGTCGCGGATCCCCGATCCCCAGGTGCGCGTCGTGGACGTGCGCTGGTATCTCGGACGTCCCGGGGACGGGCGAGTCGCTTTCGATGCAGGGCACATTCCGGGCGCGATCTTCGTGGACGTGGATTCGGATCTCGTCGCGGCGACCGGCCCAGGGCGCCATCCCCTCCCCGACCCGCTGGTGTTCGCCGCGCGGATGGGTGCCCTCGGGATCGGCTCGGAACACCATGTCGTGGTCTACGACGATGTCGGCGGCTGGGTTGCCGCTCGACTGTGGTGGATGCTCGATGATCTCGGACATCGCGCCGTGTCAGTCCTGGATGGTGGGTATCAGGCGTGGCGGGGCGGCGGGTATCGGGTCGAAGCGGGCGAACCCGCGTGGCCAGAGGCATGCCTCCTGCTGGCGGACCGGTGGACGAAGGTCGTGGACCGCGACGAGCTCCGAGCGCGGCTCGGTGAGGTCGTCGTCCTGGATGCCCGGGCGGCGCCGCGCTATCGCGGCGAGATCGAGCCGATCGATCCGGTCGCCGGCCACATCCCGACGGCGCGGAACGCCCCGACAGACGGAAACCTCGCTCCCGACGGTCGGTTCCTTGGGGCCGGCGAACTCGAGGCGCGGTTCCGGGCCCTCGGCGCGGGCGGCGCGGGCGGCCCAGACGTCTGGGGCGAGGCACCGCAGGTCGTCAACTCGTGCGGCAGCGGTGTGTCGGCCTGCCACAACGCGCTCGCGATGCGTGTGGCCGGACTCCCGGACCCGATCCTCTACCCCGGCTCGTGGAGTGACTGGAGCACCGCCGGCTATCCCGTTGCGACCGGCCCGGAGCCCGGCGAGGCGCCGAAGGCGTAGGCCCGGAACTGCAAGGCCGACGGAGCCAGCCAGGGTCCTGACTGGTGGCCGCTGCCGGTAAGCCCCTGATAAGGGCCCGTCAGGATGATGCCGGGATGGCTACACGGTCCAAGCCCATCGACCGCGGCACAGATCGCGGTCTGCGGATCCGCACCGCCATCGGCGGCGAGATACGTGGTGCTCGCGTGGACCGAAACCTCAGCCTTCGCGAGGTCTGCCATGCCGTCGGGGTCTCGGTGGCCACCGGCAGTCGTCTTGAGCGGGGTCTGCTGGACCATGTGGACGTCATGCTTCTCGCTCGGATGTGCGCCGTCGTCGGTCTGGACCTGTCGGTCAAGGCCTATCCAGGCGGCGAGCCGATCCGCGACACGGCACAGCTGGCGCTCCTCGGCGACTTCCGCACACGACTACACCCGTCTGTCGGATGGGCGGTGGAGGTCCCGATCCCGATCGCAGGCGATCAGCGAGCGTGGGACGGGATGGTCCGGGGCAAAGACTGGCGATACGGCGTCGAGGCCGAGACCGCACCACGCGACGGACAGGCTACTCTGCGACGGCTGACCCTCAAGAAGCGCGATGGCCAGGTGAATGGCGTGTTGCTGGTCCTGCGCGATACGCGTCAGTCGCGCGCGTTCCTCCGCGAGATCGAGGATGTCGTCGGTTCTGCCTTCCCCGTCGCCGGATCACGTGCGCTGGAGTTGCTCGAGGTTGGAGCGGATCCGGGAGGCAGCGCCATCGTCGTGGTGCCGCGTCAGCCGACCGCGCCGCGTCAGCCGGCCGTACTGGGTGGGTGAACCGCTTGAACCGTTGCACTCCGGGCAAGAGTTGCACCCCCAGCACACGACGGACTGATCGGCAACCCGCGACCCATGGATCGTCCTCGCAAATTGCACCCAGGGCAAATCGGGGAGCTCCAGCCCCTGAACACGACCGGCTCGGCCGATTCTTTGCCGTCGGTGCAAGGATCGCTACGGAATCGGGGTGGCTCGGATCGTTGTTTGCTCGGGGAGCAACTCTTGCACCCACAGCAACACCAGTACTTCCGCTGCTGCTCCCATCACGGCCGCACTGGCGCCCTGGTCCCCTAGGCCACCTTGGCCACCCCGATGTCAGACCTGTTGAGGGACGATATCCCTCAGGGCTTCGCCTTCTTCGTAGGGTTCGACGTGGCAGGACTGTTGAGGGCGACCGCCTGGCGAACGAGCGCCTTGAAGGCGGACCCGTCAACCTCTTCGCCTTCGTGGATGTCGATCGCGCGGCGTGCGTTTCCGTCGAGACTCGAGTTGAAGAGTCGGGCCGGATCCTTCAGGGACGCGCCCTTGAAGAAGGTCAGTTTCACGACCTCCTTGTAGGACTCGCCAGTACAGATGATGCCGTCGTGCGACCAGACCGGGGTGCCCGGGTTCGAGGCCTTGATCCACTTGATCTCCTCGACGACGTCCGGGTCCGCTTCCTTGATGAGCGTGCGCATCCTGCTGAGGGTCACCCCGCGCCAGTCCCCGAGATCGGCGATCCGCTTCGAGATGAGCTCCGATGCCGACTGGCCCTGGCTCGCGCCTGACTCTGTCATGTTCTCCCCCTACTCCAGGTAGTCCTTGAGCTTGCGGCTACGTGACGGGTGGCGCAGCTTGCGCAGGGCCTTGGCCTCGATCTGGCGGATGCGCTCGCGGGTGACGTTGAACTCCTTGCCGACTTCCTCCAACGTCCGGGCGCGCCCATCCTCCAGCCCGAAGCGGAGCTGCAGCACACGCCGCTCCCGCCCGGTCAACGAGTCCAGCACCGCCTCCACCTGTTCCTTGAGCAGCTGGTGCGAGGCCGCCTCAGCCGGTGCCAACGCGCCGCGGTCCTCGATGAAGTCGCCCAGGTGCGAGTCCTCCTCCTCACCGATCGGCGTCTCCAGAGACACGGGCTCCTGGCTGACCTTGATGATCTCGCGGACCTTCTCCGGCGTGACCTGGACCTCCTGGCCCTTGGACATCGCCTCGGCGATCTCCTCGACCGTGGGCTCACGACCAAGCTCCTGCAACAGGCCCCTGGACACCCTGATCAGCCGGTTGATCGTTTCGACCATGTGGACCGGGATGCGGATCGTCCGCGCCTGGTCCGCGATGGCCCGCGTGATGGCCTGGCGGATCCACCACGTGGCGTAGGTGGAGAACTTGAAGCCCTTCTCGAAGTCGAACTTCTCGACCGCCCGGATCAGGCCGATGTTGCCTTCCTGGATGAGGTCCAGGAAGGACATGCCGCGTCCGATGTACTTCTTGGCGATCGACACGACGAGGCGCAGGTTGGCCGACGTCAGCTGCTCCCGCGCGTCACGCCCGATGACCACGATCACGCCCTTGCGATCGCGCAGCTTGGTGGTGGTCGGCACCTCCGGGTCGTAGCCCAGCATCTTGAGGAAGTCGGCGTCGTTGCCGGCATCGATCCAGCGCTGCATCCCCGGGAACGCCACGTCGTCGCGGGTCCAGTCGTAGATGGCGCGCAGGCCCACGTTGTCACGCGAGTCAAGGTCGCCGTTATGAACCGAAAGGTAGGACCAGTCCAACAGCTCCAGGAACGACTCGGCCGACAACGTGTCCGCGTAGATGTGGAGGAGCTTGCGGGCCTCCTTGAGACGCTCCTTGGTGCCCTCGGACTGGGCATCCCGCCCGGCCTTGACCAGGTGGAAGTCCGGGGTCGGGACGATCAGGTCGGCCAGGAGATCGGACGAGATCGCCCTGCGGACCAGCTCGTGCGCCTCGGGGCCGAACGGCAGGCGATGCTGCTGCTTCATCGTCCGGGTCTTGCGTTCCGTGTCGTGGAGCGTCCATTCGTGGAGTGAGACGATGCCCTTCCAGGGCTCCTCGGCCAGCTGCTCGCCCAGTTCGATCGCCTTCGCCAGGACGACCTCCTCCTCCGCCGTGAGCAGGGCGACCTTGCCGATCTCCTTGAGGTACATCCGGACCGGGTCATCGATCCCGATCATGTCCGCGGAGATGGCCTCGAGATCCTCGGGGGACGGCTCCTCGACCGTCTTGGCGTCCAGCTTGGCTGGGGCATCGACCGGCATCTTCGAAGACGGTACCGCGCTGTCGTCCAGGACCACGATGATCCCGACATCTGCGCCATCCGGAGCGGCCCCATCCGGGCCGAGGTCCAGGTCCAGGTCGTCATCGTCATCGTCATCGTCGCCGGCCGTGGCGGTCCCGGCCCTGGCCCGGGACGGGCGGATGTTGGCCAGCTTGGCCTCCTCGATCTCGGCCTTTGCGCGGCGGGGACGAGTGAGGACGGCTTCGACGAGTTGCTTGTCGAGTGGATCTGCGGACATGGACTTACCTCCGGTGACTGGCGAACAATCGGGTCTGTTCACGGCGCTGGTCGAGTGACCAGCGTGCTTCGTTGATCTGGCGTCGTTCGAGCATCAGCCGGTCGATCGCTTCTCGATCGCCGGCACGTTCGGCCTCCCCCTGGGCGGCCTCGTTGTAGTCGCTGCGCTCGCGCAGCTTGTCGTCCTCCAACTCCAGGAGCAGCCGCGTGACTTCGTAGTGGAGCTGGCTGGAGCCCAGCGTGCGGGGATCGGGACCCGGCTTGGCGTATAACGCTCGGGCGAGCGCTGCTGTTTCCTCGTCCACGGCGAGGAGCAGGGCCGCACCATCGAACGGCGGGTGGACCCCCTCGTCGTTCGACTCGCGCTGCAGGACGATCGCCCGGAAGAGTTCGCGCGCGACCGTGCTGGGAAGCTGGTCCGGGCCAAGCTCCTCCACGACCCGGAGCTGCTGGTCCGGCACGAGCAGGAGCAGGCGGAGCAGCTCGCTTTCCACCGGCGTCACCGCGCGCAGGATGTCGTTGATCGGGAGGGCGTCCGGCGAATTGAGCACGGCATCCGCGCTCATCCGGCTCTGGGCATCGGCCGCCGCTCCCCCACCCGCGTGGCCCTGCGTCAGCGGATTGCGCGCCGGGCGCTCAAGCACCTGGCGGAGCGTTCGCTCCTCCACGCCGGACACCTGGCGAACCTCGCCCAGCGCCTCCGCCTGGCGGAGCGGGTCTGCGATGTCCCGGATGGACGGCATGACCGCCTCCACGAAGCCGATCCGGCCGGTCGCGGTCTTGAGGTCGAACCGGTCTGCGTGATAGCCGATGAGGTACTCCACCAGAGGCTTGGCCCCCGCAACGGCGGCTTCCCACTCGGCCGGGGTCTCGCGCACGACATCGTCCGGGTCCTTGCCGTCCGGCAGCAAGACCACCCGCACGTCCTCCAGCTTCACCCCGGAATCGTCGTGCTGGAGCTGGCCGATGAGACCCGCGATCGCGGTCACCCCGGCCGTCCCGGCCTTCTCGCCGGCGGTGTCCACGTCGTAGGCCAGCGCGATCCGGGTGGCGTAGCGGGTCAGGAGGGCGACCTGGCCGGACGTCAGCGCCGTGCCCAGCGAGGCGACGACGTTATCGAAGCCGGCCTGGTGTGCCATGAGGGCATCCGTGTAGCCCTCCACGATGACCGCCTGTCCGGACTTGCGGATGGACGACTTGGCGCGATCGATGAGATAGAGCGTTCGACTCTTGTCGAACAACGGCGTGGCCGGGGTGTTGAGGTACTTGGGGCCTTCGCCCTCCAGCAACCGACCGCCCAGGCCGACGGCGCTGCCGTTCTGGTCGCGGATGGGGAACAGGACGCGCGACCGAAACTTGTCGTAGACGCCGGACCGGTTCTGGCGCGGCGACGCCAGGCCCACCTCCACGAGCTCCTCGGGACGGATGTCGCGCTTGGCCGCGAGCTGGCGGGTCATCGTGTCCCAGCCACCGGGAGCCCAGCCAAGCTGATACGTGGCGATCGTGGCGTCCGTGAAGCCTCGGCCGTGCAGGTAGTCCAGGGCTGGTACGCCGGTCTTCGACCCGGTCAGGACCGCGTGGTAGAAGGCGATCGCGCTGTCCATGACCGATCGCAGACGGGCCTTGTGGGCGTCCTCGCGCTTGGTCCGTTCATCGATCTCCACCCCCGCCCGGGCAGCCAGCGTCCGCAGCGCCTCCGGGAACGTGACCGAGTCGCGCTGCATGACGAAGCTGAAGATGTCGCCTCCCAGGCCACAGCCGAAGCAGTGCCAGCTCTCGCGGTTTGGCGTGCAGACGAACGAGGGTGTCTTCTCACCATGGAACGGGCACAGGCCCTTGTAGACGGTGCCCGCCTTCTTGAGCGCCACGGTCTCGCCGACCACGTCCACGACACTCAACTTGCTCTTCACTTCGGCTGCGACGCCGACCGCCAAACTCACCCTCCAGGTGACCCCCGCTCGATCCCTCGCCGAACCGACCGGGTCCCGAACGTGCCTGTGGGCCTGTCAAGTGTTGACAAGCCCTAGAAGTCGTATGTTGTCTTGAGACCGGGCCCTTGTCAACCCCTTTGTCAATACCCAGTAGGAGTATCTAGCGGTCAACCGTTGCCAGGCAGGTGCTCGGCGGTGCCAGGTCATCGGTTGCTTTCGTCACGCGATGACCGGCGCGCGGCGGCGGTCGCCGGATGCCAGATGCACGCTGCGCAACATGCCGGATGCGAGGCTTGGACCGATGGCCAGGGACGAGCGCCAAACACCTGACCGAGGAAGGCTGATCCGCATGGGCAGGCTCATCTACTCGATGTCCGTCTCACTTGACCGCTTTGTCGAAACGCCAGACCGATCACTGGACTGGGTCCTCGTCGTGCGCGTACCACCCACGCGCTGAAGGGATGCGATGCTCGTCATGGTCAGATAGAGACCGGTCAACCTGATCACGGAGGCAACCGCTGGACATCGGCCTGATCGTCGGGATCGCCCTGGGCCTCGTGGCCGTGTGGGCGTGCTTCATCGCGCTCGTGTGGGTCCTGCGGCCGCGCGACGTCCGGCTAGGGGAGCTGGTTCGACTGGTGCCGGACATCCTGCGGCTCGTCCGGGACCTGCTGCGAGATCGGTCGGTGCCGATGGCGGTCCGGCTGTCGCTCGTGTTCCTGCTGGCCTGGTTGCTGAGCCCGATCGACCTCATCCCGGAGTTCATCCCGGTGCTCGGTCCACTCGATGACGTCGTCGTCGCGGTCATCGTTCTGCGCTACGTGCGACGCCGACTCGGCGAGGACGACCTCCGTCGGCGGTGGCGAGGCACGCCGGAAGGCTTCGAACTCCTGGGCCCCGTCCTCGGCGGAGCGAGCCGGTGACCCGCCAGTTGACCTCACGCCGCGGGCATCGTCGACTCAGGCGGAGCGCAGAGCCGGTGCAGCGTCTCCCGGTTGCCGAACGCGAACGCCACCGCCATTGCGCGCCTCCTTGACGGTGTACATCTCATGGTCCGCGAGCGCGTGCAGTCGGTCGATCGAAGGGACACGACTTCCACGCTCGATGATCACCACCCCGATCGAAGCCCCGACCGTGACCAGCCCCCGGTCCGTCTCGATCGGCAGGCAAAGGGCCGTCCAGATCTTCCAGGCCAGCATCTCGCCCGCCGCTGCGTCGGAGATACCGGCCAGCAGGACCCCGAACTCGTCGCCGCCGCGACGCACGGCGGCATCCGTCAGCCGGATGGAGTCGCGCAGGCGGATGCCGACCTCGCGGATGACGTCGTCGCCGGCGCCGTGGCCGTAGGTGTCATTGATCGCCTTGAAGCCATCCAGGTCGATGGCGAGCAGCGCGGCCCGGCCGGCACCACGCCGAACGCCCACCAGGATCTCCTCCAGACGGGCATCGAACCCGGATCGGCTCAGGAGCCCGGTCATCGGGTCGTGACTCGCGTCATAGCGGGCGTCATAGCCCTGCCAGATCACGAGCACGAGCGTCGCGCAGATGAGCGCGGCCCACCACCCGATGGTGCCGTAGGCGAGGGCCAGGGTCCAGCCCAGGACGACCTCGCTGGCCGAAGTCGTTCGATACGAGGCGTCGTACACGCGGGAAGCCTCGCGCATGGTCAATCCATCCCGAAGCAGCACGGTCCCCAGGGCGAGCCCGACCGACACGCCGGTGATGACCACCGTGGCGAGGACGATCGCGATGAGCAGGGCAAGGTGGACCGGGTCGGTCACCGTGGCCAGCGGCCCGTTCTGCGCGAGGTCGAAAACGACCCCCGCGAGCACGGCGGCAAGGGCCATCGCCGAGTGGTTTGCCAGCACCCCATACCACGGGACTTCGTGAAGTTCGCGGGCCTCCAATGTGGAGATCATCGCGACCCATCCGCCCGCGACCGGACCGCCAAGCGCGGTCGCCGCGATGATGAATGGCAGGTGGAATGTCAGGACACCATGACCGTGCATGTGCTGGACGCGGGTCCCGCCAAGCAATCCAAGCGCGATCCAGAACACCAGACCCAGGAGGATCCCCTCGCTACCGCCCGCCTGGGTCAGAGAGATCGTCGGCCAGATCGGGTAGCTGAGGGACGCCCACCCAAGGGCGGCCAGTCCGGCCACGATGGTCGCGCCGGTATAGACGTAGAGCGCACGCGACGGCCTTCGGCCGTTGGCATGCGTATCGACTTCCGATAGGACGGCCGCGCCGTCCCCGCCGTCAGTCGACGGCATCCTCGGATCCATCAGGGGGCACTCCTGCAGATCTAAGACACCGTCGGCCGCGGGCAAGCCGGGACGGTGTGGATCTCGTCGTCACGAGACGGCTCAGATCGACCGCGCGCGGATCGCATCCGCTGCACCGACGACCCGTGCCTCCCAATGTGATCCCTCCGACGACGAATGCCCGGCCCCGTCCGGCCAGTCCAGCGGACTGCTCTCGTCTGCACCTGACTCTGCAGGCATCCGGGCTATCCGCCCATGCTCCAGAAGTACCGGTCCCGGCCTGACTCTCAGCGAGACGACCACCCGTCTAGGCCGAACCCCGAGCCTCGGCGAGCGCCTCCAGCAGCGCCGTGAGCACGTCGTAGCCGAGCTGGGCGCGCCGGCTCTCGTCGTCCATGACCTCGCGGTTCGTCGAGTCGCCGTACCCGGCGGTCAGGCGAACGTCCCGGCGACGGACCTCGCTCAGCTCACTCGCTCGAGCCTTCAGGAGTGCGCGCTCGAGCGCATCGAGCTCCTCGACGGAGGCAAGCGCGAGTCGAAGCTGGAGGTCGTGGCTCGATCCGGTCATGGATGAACGGTACTGCGTGTCCGGGTCGAGATCCGTCGGCGTGGGCCGGCTGGACTCGCTAGATCTTGCCCTCACGGAGCTGGCCGACTGACTTGTCGATCCGGCGCCGGCGGGTCTCGGGCGACTTCGCGTCATCGATGGACAGGACGAATCGGCGCTTGTTGCTGTACGACAGGCCCTCGAAGAAGCGGCGCGCGTCCGGCTCGGCATCGAGGGCGTCGGAGAAGTCCGCCGGCACGACGACCTCGCGCTTCTCGGTATCGAGTTCGAGGTCCAGGTCCACCTCGTCGCCGGCCGCCACGCCGGCGCTCGCGCGGACTTCGTTGCTGACGCCCAACCAGTACTCGCCGCCCATCACGGCGATGGTGCTGCGCCAGGTGTACCCGTTGATGGTGGCGTGGACCGGCGGCCGCTTGCCCTGGCCGAGGGCATCGACGATCTCATCGGGGACGTGGATCCCAGCGGCGGTCTTGCCTGTGCCATGGATGACCGTTCGGAATCTCATGGTGCGAAGTATGCCGCGAGGTCAGGCGGCCAGGTCCAGCATGGTGACCTCGATCATCGGCGAGTAGGCCGTCATCGCGTCCACGTCCTGGCCCTTCCAGGCGTTCGCCGATACCCACTCCGCGATGACGCGCCGCTCCGCAGCGTCGGTGATGACGCGGGCGGTGGCCGGCAGGTCCGCCTGGACCGAGCCTTTCAGGTGGAACGTCAGGTCGGGGTCCGCCTCCAGGTTGAGCAGCCAGGCGCGCTGGCGGTCCGCGCGCGGCATCCCGGTGATGATCAACCGACCGTCGATGTTGTGGAACACGATCTCGATCCGGCGGGGTTCGCCGCTCCTTCGTCCGGTGGTCGTGATGTCGATGACGTGGCCTGTGGCGAGTAACGGGCCGATCTGGTCGTTCATGGGTACGGGGCTCCTGGCCATAGTATGGTCGTTGTGTAGGCAACAACCGTACATGAGTCGCTTGCGCCATGCAAGTCACCATGTCGCGCGACGCGCGGTGGCGCCATGGGCCGGTGGTCTCACGGAACCGTGTAGCGGGGCGTACCGTCCTTGGGCCATGAAACGACTTGCGCTGCTCCTGCTGACGATCGCAACGGTCACCATCCTCGGGGCGTGCTCTGCCGCCGGGGCGCCAGCGTCACCGAGCGCATCGACGCTGCCCCTGGTCCTGGCCGGCCGCACCCTTCTCTCGACCGATCTTCAGGGCGCGACCCTCGTCCCGGGGAGTCGCGTCACGATGACCTTCAAGGACGACGGGAGCCTGGGGGCGAGTGCCGGCTGCAACTCGATGGGTGGCGCCTACACGATCGACGGCGATCGGCTGACGACCAGCCAGCTCATGATGACCGAGATGGGCTGCGCGGAGCCCCTCATGAAGCAGGATGCCTGGCTGTCCACGTTCCTGTCCGACGTCAAGGTCACCCTCGACGGCGACACGCTGACGCTCGACGACGGCAGTGCCACACTCACGCTCGTGGACAAGACAGTCGCGACCCCGGACCAGCCGATCGAGGGCACGCTGTGGGTCGTCGATGGCATCGTCAGCGGCGAAGCGGTCTCCAGCGTCCCGGCCGGCGTGACCGCCTCGCTTCGCATCGTCGATGGCCAGGCCGAGGTGCGCTTTGGCTGCAATTCGGGCGGTGGCCCGGTCGAGGTGACGTCCGACAGGCTCACCTTCGGACCGATGATCAGCACGAAGATGGCCTGTGGGCCGGATGCGATGGCCATGGAGGCCGCAGTCAGCACGGTCCTCACCGACACGATCGCCTACACCATCGACGCCGATACGCTGACGCTGGATGCCGGCGCCAACGGCCTGATCCTGCGCGCGGCTCCCTGACGAAGACGCGTCCTGACGAAGACGCGTCAGTCCAGCTTGCCGGCTCGGAACGTGGCGATGAGATCGGTGTATCCGGGCAGCCCGCGCTCATAGCCGATCGCCCAGAAGCCCACGCCGGCGAGGCCTCGTGTTTCGGCGAGTCCCAGCTTGGGCGTCAGCGTCGCCGGGGAATCGACGTAGACGGCCTGCCAGCCGGCAGCTGGCGATCCGTCGCTCGGGTCCGGCGTGGCGCCATCGGCCGGTGGGAGAGCATAGAAGTCCACCATCTCGATGGGGTCCGTCTCGGGCGGAACGGGCGGCGCGGCCAGGATCCCCAGGTTGTCCGCCGGGACCCACGTGTCGCCCTTGCCCACCTGGACCTCGCCGAGGGCCGGGCCCGCGACCGGCCAGATCACGCCGTACAACGGCAGGCCCAGGATCGTCCGCTCGACCGGAACGCCGAGCGATTCGTAGAGATCCAGGGACCACACGAGGTTTCGTTCGCTGCCGTCTCGCCGCGCCATCGGAGCCGAGGCGCCGGGGTTGCTGGTGGCCGTGTGGTAGTCGTACCCCATCAGGAAGATCCGATCCGCGCCACCGGTCGCGGCCGTTGCGGCCATGGCCGCGCCGGTCGGGCCGGCCCCGGTGGCGACCGATACCTGCGCGCCCGGGATGGCCTCCCGCGCGGCCGTCCGCAGGCGCTCGACGAACCAGCCGTAGGTGGGCACCAGGTCGAGCGCCAGTTGCTCGACATCCACGTTGATGCCCTCCAGGCCAAGGTCCTTGCTCAGCGCGACGAGCGACACGATCGTCGCATCCTGGAGCTCAAGCGAGCCGAAGAAGCGGGCGTTGCGGGCCGTGCCAAAGCTGGTGAAGACCAACTCCACGCGGACACCGCGGTCGTGGGCTTCGCGGATCATGCGCCGACCCACGTCCCCGGTGATGCGCTTGTAGCCGTTCTGCGACGTGTCCAGCGAGCCATCGCGAGCGTTCGTCACGGAGAACAGGAGAGGGTG
>Ga0315271_10002109_pt1 | contig 12363 bp, 11 predicted proteins | sample C3_top_MG_FD_204664 | JGI IMG/M metagenome (GOLD analysis project Ga0315271, IMG submission 204664) | Sediment microbial communities from Yellowstone Lake, YNP, Wyoming, USA - C3_top | ecosystem: Environmental > Aquatic > Freshwater > Lake > Sediment | place: USA: Wyoming | collected 2017-08-01
CGTGACCTTCGCGGAGGAGTCGCCCGACCCCGCGCCGGACGAGCTGTGGACCGACGTGCTCGCAGGAGGGCGGTGAGATGGCGCTCCTGACCTACCGTGACGCCCTCAACGCCGCGCTCCGTGAGGAAATGGCCCTCGACGACCGCGTGTTCCTGATGGGCGAGGAAGTGGCGGAGTACGACGGCGCGTACAAGGTGAGCCGCGGCCTCCTGAAGGAATTCGGGCCGCACCGCGTGGTGGACACGCCGATCGCCGAGCTCGGCTTCGCCGGCATCGGGGTGGGTGCGGCCATGGTCGGCCTCCGCCCGGTCATCGAGTTCATGACCTGGAATTTCGCCCTGCTGGCCATCGACCAGGTGGTGAACTCAGCGGCCAAGATGCGCTACATGTCGGGCGGGCAGGTGGGGTGCCCCATCGTGTTCCGCGGGCCGGGCGGCTCGGCGCTGCAGCTCGCCGCGCAGCACTCACAGTCCTTCGAGTCGTGGTACGCGCACATCCCCGGCCTCAAGGTGCTCACGCCGGGCACACCCGCCGACGCGAAGGGGCTGCTCAAGAGCGCCATCCGGGACGACGACCCCGTCGTGTTCATCGAAGGGGAAATGCTCTACAACGTGAAGGGCGAGGTACCGGATGGTGAGCACCTCGTGCCGATCGGCAAGGCCGAGGTCAAGCGGGCCGGCGCCGACGTGACGCTCGTGTGTCATTCGAAGACGGTCACGGTGGCGCTCAAGGCGGCGGACCTGCTGGCCGAAGAGGGCATCAGCGCGGAGGTGGTGGACCTGCGGACCATCCGCCCGCTCGACACGGACACGATCCTGAACTCCGTCGGGCGGACCCACCGGTGCGTGGTGGTGGAAGAGGGCTGGGTCTTTGCGGGCGTTGGGGCGCAGGTGGTGGACGTCATTCAGCAGCATGCGTTCGACGAGCTCGACGCCCCGGTCCTGCGCGTCACGGGCGCCGACGTGCCGATGCCGTACAACAAGCAACTCGAGCGGGCGTCCAAGGCCGACCCGGCCAAGGTGGTCGCCGCCGTCAAGCGGGTGCTCTACCTGGCCTGAGGGCGGTCGCCACTTCATTGCTCCGATCCGGGATCTGACGCATGGCATCAAAAGTCCTGATGGAAGCGCTCTCGCCGACGATGGAAGAAGGCCGCCTCGTCGAGTGGAAGAAGAACGAAGGCGATCCTATCCGCATCGGTGACGTCATCGCCGAGGTGGAGACGGACAAGGCCGTCATGGAGCTCGTAGCGCGCGCCGAGGGCGTGCTGCTCAAGCAACTCGTGCCGGCGGGCAGCACCGTGGCCGTAGCGAAGCTGGTCGGCGTCGTGGGCCAGCCCGGCGAGGACATCAGCGCCATGACCGGCGGGGCGGCGGCACCCGCAGCAACTCCAAGTCCCGCGGCCGTCACCGCTCCCCCTGCCCCCCTGCCCACCAGCCCCGCTGCCCCGCCTCCGACCGCCTCCGGCGGTCGGACTAAGGCCTCTCCTCTCGCGCGCAAGGTCGCCCGCGAACGGGGCCTGGACCTGGGCGCCATCGCGGGCTCGGGCCCCGAGGGGCGCGTGGTACTCCGCGATCTCGACAAGGCGGTGCCTGCCGCAGCGGCCGTGTTTGCCGCCCCGGTGGCCGGCTCGTTCGAAGACGTTCCCCTGAGCCAGATCCGGAAGACCATCGCCAAGCGGCTGGCGCAGTCGATCGGGCCGGTCCCCACGTTCTACCTCACGACCGAAGTGGACATGGACCGGACGTGGGAGGCGCGAGAAGCGCTCAACGAGGCGGGGCCCCGAAACATGGACCCCGGCTTTCGCCGGGGTGACAGCGGCGGGGACGCGGGGAAGATCTCGTTCAACGACATCATCATGAAGGCCACCGCAGCAGCGCTCAAGGCGCACCCCGCCTGCAACGCCTGGTGGCAGGACGACTGCATCCGGTACTGGAACGAGGTGCACCTGAGCGTCGCCGTGGCGGTCGAGGATGGCCTCATCACCCCCGTCGTTCGCCACGCCGACCGGAAGTCGCTCCGGGAGATCTCCGCCGAGGTCAAGGAACTGGCGGGCCGGGCGCGTGAGCGCCGGCTCAAGCCGGAGGAGTACACCGGCGGCACCTTCAGCGTGTCGAACCTCGGCATGTTCGACATCGACCAGTTTACCGCCATCATCAACCCGCCCGAGGCCGGGATCCTGGCCGTGGGCAGCATCGTGGAGCAGGCCGTGGTCAAGCACGGCGCCGTCGTGCCGGGGCGCCGGCTGCGGCTCACCATGTCCTGCGATCACCGGGTCATCGACGGCGCCACCGGGGCTGCGTTCCTGCGCACCCTCAAGGGCATGCTCGAGAACCCGCTGGCCATCGTCTATTAGCGGCCCTGGCCGCCCGACCTGACACCGAGGATTTTCATCGTGGCTTCATTCGATCTCATCATCCTGGGCGGCGGACCCGCCGGCTACGTCTGCGCCATTCGGGCCGCCCAGCTCGGGCTCAGCACCGCCGTGGTCGAGAAGGACAAGCTCGGCGGCGTGTGCGTCAACATCGGCTGCATTCCGACCAAGGCCCTCCTGCACAGCGCCTCCTCGATCAACCTCATCACGCACCAGGCGAAGGACCTCGGCATCGAGGTCGGCCCAGTGAAGACCGACTACGGCGTGGCCATGAAGCGGAGCCGGCGGGTGTCGGAACAGAACTCCAAGGGCGTGGAGTTCCTAATGAAGAAGAACAAGGTGACCGTCATCAAGGGCACCGGCACGCTGCTCCCCGGCAAGAAGGTGCAGGTCGGCACCGACGTGCACGAGGCGAAGAAGGCGGTCGTCATTGCCACCGGCTCACGGGTCAAGGGCATTCCGCAGATCGGGCTGGACATCAACAAGACCACCGTCATCAGTTCCGATGAGGCGCTTTTCCTTGAGGCCGCACCCAAGTCGATGATCGTCGTCGGCGCCGGCGCGGTCGGTTCCGAATTCGCGGACATCTTCAACGCCTTCGGCACCAAGGTCACCCTGGTGGAGGCGCTGCCCAGGATCCTCCCGATCGAAGACGCCGAGTGCTCCGACGCGCTGGCCAAGTCCTTCAAGAAGCGTGGCATCGAGATCCTGGCCGGCGCCAAGGTGCTCAAGGCGACGGTCGGGAAGGACTCGGTCACGCTCGACCTCGAGGCCGGCGGGGAAAAGAAGTCGATCACGGCGGACAAGGTGCTGATGGCGGCGGGCCGCGCGGTCAACACCGAGAACATGGGGTTCAAGGAAGCCGGGGTGCAGCTCACGGACCGCGGCTTCGTCAAGGTGAACCTCGCCACCCTCGAGACCACCGCCCCGGGCGTCTACTGCATCGGCGACGTGGCCGGCCCGCCGATGCTGGCGCACAAGGGCAGCCGCGAGGGCGCCGTGGTCGCGGAACGCATCGCCGGGCACAAGGCGCACGCCATCCGCTACGACAACATACCGAGCGTCACCTACTGCCACCCCGAGGTGGCGAGCATTGGGCTGACCGAGGAGCAATGCAAGGAGAAGAAACTCGACTTCCAGGTCGGGCGCTTCCCCTTCAGCGCCAACGGACGCGCTCGCGCGTCGAACGAGACCGACGGCTTCGTCAAGATCATCCGCGACAAGAAGTACGGCGAGATCCTCGGCGCCCACATCGTGGGTGGTCACGCCTCCGAGATGATCCACGAACTCGCGGTGGCCCGGGAAAACGAATACACCGTCGAGGAAATCGATTTGGCGGTCCACGCCCATCCCACCCTGTCGGAGGCGATCGCCGAGGCGGCGCTCGATTCGATGGGGAGGGTGATCCACACCTAGGATGGGCAGCGGGGCAGCGGGGCCGCGGGGCAGCGAACGCCCCGAACATTGGAATCCCCTGGCCCCGACCGAGGACTACGTCCCCCTGGCCGGAGCATCGATCGGCTTTGGGATTCTCCTGGGGACCGCGCTCATTGCGGCCGTGCTCCTCGGGGTGCGTGCGCTCGTCTCGCAGGGACCGTCGACCGATCAGCCCGACCCAAACCAGCCCGCCGGTATCCTCCTCATCTTCGGCACCCTCGGCGCCTGCGGCGTCGCGGGGCTGTCGTGCTGGGCGGCGATGTCGCCGGTCCCGACCTACCGCCGGGGCGGCCTCAGCATGGTGTCCGCCTTCGCGACGTTTGTCATGGCGCTCCTCCTGGCACCCGTCAACGAACTCGCTGGCCCGGCCGGGCTCGCGTTGGTGGCGACGGCCTGCGGCGCGGGCGCGTGGGCATTCGGGCGGCGTACCCGGCGGTTGAGGGCCGGCGTGTGAGCCCGCCGCGCCTGCTGATTGCCGACTTGGGCCGACGCCCGTATGGCGAGGTGCTGGAACTGCAGCGCCGGCTCTGCCGGGCTCGCCAAACCGGGGAAACCACTGAGGACCTCCTGCTCTTCGTTGAGCATGACCCGGTGGTCACCCTGGGACGGGGCACCAAAGAGACCAGTCTTCCGCTTGCTCCAGCGGCAATCCGGCAACGTGGCGTGGAGGTCTTCGAGGTGGAGCGCGGCGGCGACGTGACCTACCACGGCCCAGGACAGCTGGTGGGGTATCCGATTCTCGACCTGACACACCACAAGCAGGATTTGCACTGGTACCTCCGCTCCGTCGAGGCGGCCCTCATCGAGGCGCTCGGCGCCCTGGGTATCCCCGGGGAGCGGAATCCTGGCCTGACCGGGGTCTGGACGCGAGGACGGAAGATCGCGAGCATCGGCATTCACGTGAAGCAGTGGGTCACCTTCCACGGCTTCGCGCTGAACGTCTCCACCGACCTCGACTATTTCGACCTGATCGTCCCCTGCGGCATCCCGGGGGTGACGATGACGAGCATTCAGCGCGAGCTCGGGACCTCCGCGCCCCCGGATCTGATGGCCGTCGCCCAGCGAGAGGTCACGGCGGCGTTTGGCCGGGTGTTCGACCGCGCTCCCCACCCCGCCCTGCCACGGGAATGGAACCTTCCGGCCCCAGCTGGTGTTGAGGAAGCGACCCTACCCTGAGCGATCGCCTGGCATGACCTCCCGTATCGATGTCCGCACTCCGGCCGAGACCCGGCTTCCCCCCGGCCAGATCCTGACGCAAAAGTGGCCCGTGCTGCACTACGGCACGGTGCCGATGGTGCCTGCCGATCGGTGGACCCTCGAGATTTCCGGACTGGTCGAGCACCCGTTCACCCTCGACTGGAACGGCCTCGCCGCGTTGCCCCGGCAGGAATCCCTCTGCGACATCCACTGCGTAACGCGCTGGAGCCGCTACGACAATGTATTTGGGGGAGTGCCGCTGGCGCCGATCCTCGAGCGGGCAGGACTCAAGCCGTCGGTGACGCACGTGCTCATCCACGCCGAGCAGGGGTTTACGACCAACCTGCCGCTGGCGGACTTCGTGATGCCGGCCAACCTGCTGGCGCTGGAGCACAACGGCGCGCCGCTCACCCCGGAGCATGGCGGTCCGGTTCGGCTGGTGGTGCCGCACCTGTATTTCTGGAAGAGCGCCAAGTGGGTGCGCGGCTTCGAGTTTCTCGAAGAGGACTACCCGGGGTTCTGGGAGCAGAACGGCTACCACATGCGGGGCGATCCGTGGGGCGAGGAACGGTACGGCCGCGCCGACCCCATGCGCATGAGGCGCGGCCCGCGCCGCTGAGGTTGCCTTTCGGGGTAGGCACCGCCAATGTCCACTCCATGGCGGACATTCCACCCAAACGCACGCCGCAGACCATCGCGGACGAGCGCGTGACGCAGATTCTCCGGGCAGCCGACAGCTGGGCGGCGGACGTCCCCGCGGCGCTCACCCCGTCAGTCCGGGCCGTCTGCCTTCGCCTGGCCGAGATGATCGCCGACGCGCGCCACCAACACCTGCTGAATCCCGAGCCCCTTGATCCCGATGCCGCGCAGGCGCTCGACCTGGTGGCGAGCCGCCTCCGGGACCCGGCGACGACCCGCGGCCTCGAGCACGAACTCGAGGCGCTCAGCACGCTGGAGCTTCGCGCCACCGGGGCGTGGGCGGTGGTGCCTTCCGCCCAGTCCGAATGGACGGCGACGGCCATTGCGTACCTGGAACAGCGCGCCGCCGCCCTCCCCGCCTCCGAACGCCCGGAAGACTACTGGGCAGACGACCTGGTGGCCGGGGTCATCGCCTCCGTTCGGGCGCTCGTCGCGGGCTGAAGGGTCACCACTTCTTGGGCTTCTCAGCCGCCATCATCTCGAAAAACCGCCCGAAGACCCGGATCCCGTCCCAGATCTGCTGTACCGCCACCTTCTCGTTGGGCGAGTGCAGGCCGTCGTCGGGGAGGCCGATGCCGGTTAGCAGGACGGGCGCACCGGTCATCCCGAGCTTCGGCACGATCGGAATCGATCCGCCGGCCCGGACCGTCACGGTCCGGCGTCCCACGACCTCCTCGAACGCCCGGTCCAGCACGGCAAAGGCGGGGGCGGTCACATCCACCTCTACCGGGTCGGCGCCGTGGAGTGGACGGACCTCGACCTTGGCCCACGTCGGGGCCAGGGCCTGCACGGTCTTTTCGAGGGCCGCCTGCACGTGGTCCCGCGTCAGTCCGGGCACCAGGCGGAGGCTGACCTTCGCGGCCGCCTTGGCGGGGATGACCGTCTTGGCGCCGTCGCCGGTGAAGCCGCCCATGATGCCGTGGATTTCGAACGTGGGCAGCGCCCAGGTCCGCTCGAGAATCGAGTACTCCTTCAACCCGGTCAGCGCGGTGGACGTCACCTCTTCCTTCATGTACTCGTGCACATTGAAGGGCAGGCCCTTCCACGCCTCGAGCTCAGCCTCCGTCGGGGGCACGACCTGGTCGTAGAGGCTGCGGATGTGGATGCGTCCGTCCACGCCCTTGAGGTCCATCAACAGCCGGCAGAGCGCCTCGAGGGCGTTCGGGGCCACACCGCCGTAAGTGCCGGAGTGGAGATCTCGCTCCAGCGTCCGGAGATGAATCTCGGCGTAGCACATGCCCCGGAGCGCGGTGTACACCGCCGGGATGCCGGGGGCGTAGTAGCCCATGTCGGCCACCAGGACGGCGTCGGCATTGGTCCGCTCCGGCTCCAGATTGAGGCGGTCCACGATGACGTCGCCACCGCATTCCTCCTCGCCCTCGATGATGAAATTGATGTTGAGGGGCGGGCGACCGTCGGCGTCGAGCACCGACTCGTAGGCCTTGAGCAGGCAGAAAACCTGACCCTTGTCGTCCACCGCGCCGCGGGCGTACAAATTCCCGCCGCGGATGGTCGGCTCGAAGGCCGGGGAGATCCACTCATCAAGTGGGTCGGGCGGCTGGACATCGTAGTGGCCGTACACCAGGACGGTCGGCTTGCCGGGGACGCGGGGGCTCTCGGCCCAGACGATGGGGTGCCCCTTCCCCTCCAGCAGGGTGACCTTGGCGCACTTCAGCCGCTTGAATTCCTCCACGAGCCAGTCGGCCGCCCGGCGGCAATCGGCCGCGTTGGCGGGAAGGGTGCTCACGCTCGGGATGCGCAGGAAGGTGAACAGCTCGCCCAGCAGGCGGTCCTGTTCGCGGGTCACGAATCCGGTGTCCATGGGGAGACGTCCTCGGAAAAGCTGACGGTTTATGGGCGGGCACAACGGGGGAAAGGTACACAGAACGTGGCGGTGCGCGAGGCCACCCCGGGAGGCCCGCTGGAGCCCCCCCTCTGGCGCGATTCGATCCGGCCGATACATTCGCGGCATGTTCACCACATCCCAGTTCCGCGTGTTCGCCACCGAGCCCAGTGAGCGTGCCCTGGCCCGGGCGCGGCACCTCCTCCGCGATGCCTCGCTCGATGAGGCGGAAGAGGCGTATCTCGAACTCATCGACCGGCAGCCGGACCTCAAGCTGGCCTGGTGCGAGTACTTCGAGATGCTGCGCGGACAGCGCCGTTTCGAGGAGGCGCTGGCCCTGTCGGCACAGGCGGCCGACCAGTTCGGGGAATCCGCGCTCCCGCTCGCCCTCAAAGGCGCGGCGCTGGTGGAACTGGGCCGGTATCGCGAAGGGCTGGTGGCGCTGGAACAGGCGGCCGCCCGAAGCCCCGATTTCGCGATGGTCTGGCATGAAGCGGGATATGCTGCCTACCGGCTCGGCGAGCACGACCGGGCCCTGCTTGCACTGGACCGCGCCTTCGCACTCGAGCCGCACAGCGGCACGCTCCACCTGCGCGGGAAGATCCTCCGAGGCGCCGGCCGGTACCTGGCCGCCGAAGTGGCCTTCACCGGCGCGGTGGAATCCGCGGAGTACCCCGAGCAACGGGCGGAAGCCGAGCGGCAGGTGGCCATCACGCGCCGCTACGCGGCCTTTTCAGGGCGCCGGCCCAGCGACCTCACCGCCACGCAGCGCTGGTTTGGAGATCACGGCGCCTCCTTGCTGACCCGGTCGGACGGCGAGCACCACCCGTCACCGGAGCGCCTCGTCCAGGAGTTCATCACGGTGGTGCGGGAGGAGGAGTGGCACTTCACGCACCTGGTGACCACGGATGAATGGGATGGGTGGGTCGCCCTCGCGGCCGCGCTGGCGCTGCCGGGTCACGACGGGAAGTCGCTGCCACCAGACTCGATCCCGCTCGTGGTCGGACTCCGTCCGGGCGGTGCAGGGTCCACCTGGGCGATGGCCACCCGGCAGATCCTCCGGAGCGAGGAGGGACTCAGCTTCAGCGTCTTCCAGCCGGTCACCGGTCCGGTGGCTGATGTGGCGGGAATCCTGGAGGGCTCCGGTCGGGTGCGGGTCGATCTCAGCGTCGCCGAAGAGGCCATCCGGCATCCGCACGGACGGCTGCGCGGCCGTCGGCTACGGACCCGCGTCCGCTGAATCAGCCGCCGGCGGCGGCAGTTGCAGCGCCGCCTCGAGTCGGGCGTAGGCGCTGTCTCCTTCCGCTCCAGCCACCACCGGCTGGAGCCGCTCGACCGTCAGGCGGATGTCTCCACCGTTCCGCTGATACCACTCCTCGAACAGGGCCGAACGGGTGCGGTAGATGCGCGCGGAAATGAGCCGCGCGTTGTTCACCGGTCGGTCCGTCATCCGCCCCACCTGGATCGTCCGCAATTCCGCTCCCACCGGCCCTTCCAGTTGCGCACGGGACCAGCGTCCGGCGTCGGCACGTCCGTCCGCGAGCGCCGCGGAATCGGGGTGCGCCGCGTAGAGCGTCTCGAGCCTGACCGCCAGCGAGTCGTAGAAGACCCCGAGGATCAACTCGTCGTGCCAGCGGTCCGCCGCGCGCCGCGCGCGGACGCTGTCGTTGCGTTCCCGGAAAAACGCTTCCGCCGCCCGGTATCCCACCATTTGCGCGAACGTCTCATTGAACGGCGTCGCGCTCTTCACGTACAGCGTGTTGTGCGCCACCTCGTGGAAGACGAGCGCCGCCATTTCCACTGAATCGCCACCGAGCGCCGTGGACAGGAGCGGATCGTTGAACCACCCCAGGGTGGAGAACGCACCCGACGGCCGCAGGTAGGTGTCGAGCCCCCGGGCGTCGAGTTCGGCGGCCGCCGACCGCGCCATCTTCGGGTCGAAAAATCCCTTGTACGGCACCCGGCCGACGATGGGATATTTCCAGGTGACCGGGCAGAGGCAGTCGGGGGGCGAGGCGGACAGGACGAGCAGGAGGGTATCTCGGCCTACGTCGGTGTACTGCGTGTAGGTGTCGTCGGCCGAGAGCCCGAGGCCGGCCGCCGCATCCCGGGCCTGGAGCACCAGCTCGAGCTGGCCGCGGACGGCCGGGTCGAGTGCCGGGTTGCGCAGCACCTTGGTGATCGATTTCCGCTCGGTGAGGATCTGGGTTTCCTCGAGCCCGGCCCGCGTCAGGTACCGGACCTCACCGCTGGCCACGTACGCCGTGCTGAAGCCGATCATCAGGGCGGCCACGATGGCGACGATCACGCGAACAGGGCTCCAGCGCATTGCGTCCTCACGGAGTCAGGCGCAAGCCGAAGGAGTGGACGGCGTCGCCGAAAAGATTCTGGGCCTGGTAGGCGTAGTCGAGGCCGAGTCGGCCGAGCAGCACCCCACCACCGAAGGTCCACCGCCCCTCCACCGGACCGAGCGGCGCCGGACCATACCCGGCCCGGACCACCACGCCCGCGCCTTTCAGCACCGCCCCGGCCTCTACCCCCACCAGGAAACGGGTGGCCTGCCCTTCCGTCCACACCCACTCGATGGTGCCCATCAGCCGGCCGGTCCCCTGCGGGTCCACCAGGTTCAACATGTACCCAAGGTGCGTGGTGGTCGGCAAGTCCACGCCGAGCCCGGAGATCGTCTGGTTCCCGATGCTCTGCACCGAGACGGCCAGCGCCATGATGTCGAAGACCGCCATGGTGAAGCCGGCGTCGGTGGTGAAGGCGCGGTTGACTTGTCCGCTGGTGTCCGTCACGGAGACATACCGGCCCGACGCGCCGAGCGCGAGCAGCCCGACGCGGAAGTCGGCCGAGCCGACCCAGGTCACGTTGTCGAGATACGCCGAGGTGTCCGGAAGCAGGAGGTAGGCGGCGCCGGCGCCGAGGTTGAACTGGCCGAGCCGAAACGCGCCTGCGCCCTGCCAGAGCGTGGCACCCGCTGGCATCGGCGAGAAGGCGCCCTCCAGGCTCAGCACCTTGATCGTCGCGAGGCCGGAGGGGTTGATGAAGACGCTGCCCGCGTCTCCCACGAGGGCCACCCCGGCGCCGGCCAATGCAGCGGAGCGGGTCGAGGGTGGCAAGACGGTCACAGCCGACGGGGGCGCCTGCGCGGCGAGAGGCGCGGCGAGGGCCGCACCGAGGACGGCCAGCACCAGGTGCCGCACGCGCCCCGCGCTCAGCGAATCCGGACCACGCCGAAGCGCACTGCCCGGTCGTCAGGGAAGGCATCCCCGCTCTTCGTGGCAAGGATGAGGTCCACCCCGGCCGCGCTGGCCGATTGCAGGACCCGGAGGTGGCGGCCCGAGCCGGCGCGCAACGTTCCGGTCCGGCTGTAGGAGCCCGTGGTGGTGCTGTCGGGGCGCAACGGGTATTCCCGCGACACGAGGTCAGGCCGCTGGGCGTTGAGCGTGTCGTAGATGTAGCGGAAATTCCAACTCGGGTACTGCAGCCGCGGATCGGCCGGCGTGAACCCGGGCAGATCATCGAGGTAGTTCGCCAGCTGCCAGAGCGGGATCAGCTGGCTCATGGTGGTCCCGGTGGCAGCCTGGACGTTGGCGCTGCCGAGCAGCGACGTACCCACCAGCTGCCTCGTCAGGCTCGTGCCGAGGGTGTCGGTGGCGTAATGGTCCGCGAGCCAGCGCACGAAGAGCCAGCCGGCGCCCCGTTCCTCCAGGGTGCCGGTCGAGCTGCTCGGGGTGATCAGGAAGTGCGCCTCCGGATCAAACAGGTAATCGTTGGCGTTGAGCAAGTCGGGAATCATGAACTGCACCAGCCGCGTCGAGGCCTGCCCCTGCCCTGGTCCATCGCCCAGCAGGCGGCCACCGAGCTCCTCGGCGAAGTGCGACAACCCTTCGTTCAGCCAGACCTCCTCACCGCGCACTCCCCCCGACCGCACCAGCACGTGCTGGTTGTAGGAGATCATGTGCTGGAACTCGTGGATGAAGACCGGGGCGATCTGCTGCTTTACGTAGCTCTTCGAGACGGCGCATCCGCCGGTCGTATTGGGAACCAGCCCATAGAAGATCTCGCCTTCATTCGACCCGCTGTTGTTCCCGCTGCGGGGCAGGAGATCGCCGCCGAAGAAAAAGCCCAGAATGACGCTCCCGCCGCTGCAACTGCCACTCAGGTCGTTCACGGCGTCGGTCAGGAGCAAGATCACCTTCCCGTTACCATCAACATCCGATTCCCGTCCGAACGCCGTCGTGTCGATCTGGTACATGTTCGGGGCGGATCCCGACACGCCGCCGTCGAAGAGCAGGCCGAGGGTGTCGATGTCCTCCTGGAGGAACCCCCCGGCCGGCACGACGTCGTCGAGGAAGATGGCGCCCTTGGGGCCGACATACCTGGCGGTGGCGATCACGTTCGTGAACGCGGAGCACGAGGTGTTGCTGCACACCTTGAAGGTGTCCTTGACCCCGACCACCGGCGGGATCCTCCGTGTGGACGGCACGCCCGCACCGAACCGGGCTCCCGGCTCCTCCGCGAGCGCCCGCTCCCGGGTGCGCAGCATGGCATGGAACTCCTCGGCCGTCCCCGGCTTCCGCCAGGCCTCGAGCAGCGGCGATGGAAGTGCGGACGCGGCAGCGGCCGAGGCGGTAGGGTTGCCCTGCAGGGCATAGTCGATGGTCACGCCGGTCGACGTCACCTGTCCCGCTGTCGAGAGGGCGGCGATCAGGTACTCGGCGCCGGAGGCGGATGCCGGGGGAAACCGCACACAGCCTCCGGAACCGGCTGGGTTCAGGATGCGGAACTCGCCCGCGGCCATGACCGTCGG
>Ga0315271_10002111_pt1 | contig 12360 bp, 23 predicted proteins | sample C3_top_MG_FD_204664 | JGI IMG/M metagenome (GOLD analysis project Ga0315271, IMG submission 204664) | Sediment microbial communities from Yellowstone Lake, YNP, Wyoming, USA - C3_top | ecosystem: Environmental > Aquatic > Freshwater > Lake > Sediment | place: USA: Wyoming | collected 2017-08-01
CCCTTGAGATTCAACATGATGTGAACCACGTCTTCTTGCACGCCGTCGATCGTCGAGTACTCGTGCAGCACGCCCGCGATCGTCACCTCGGTGGGCGCGTAGCCAACCATCGAGGACAGCAGCACGCGCCGCAGGGCATTGCCCAACGTGTGCCCGTAGCCACGCTCGAAAGGCTCAAGGGTGACTTTGGCGCGGTTGCCGCCGAGCGGCTCAACGTGGATGGCTTTGGGTTTCAGCAGATTGGTTTGCATTGAAGTCCTGTGGGTCTCAATACCCTCGGCTCATTACACCGATAAGGCTGATGGACATCGCCGGGCAAGAAGCGTATCGCTGCGTGCCCGGCAAAGCGCAGCGAACTGTGGCAGCCGCTGCGCGGCTGCAAAGGCGGGGGTTTAGCGCGAGTACAGCTCGACGATCAGCGCTTCCTTGATGTCGGCCCCGAACTCGTCGCGCTCCGGGGCCTTCTTGAAGATCCCTTCGAGCTTCGCAGCGTCAACGGCCACCCAGCTCGGCATGCCCTGGCCTTCGGCGAGCTTCACGGCATCGATGATGCGCAACTGCTTCTTCGACTTTTCGCGAACCGCGACAACGTCGCCGGCTTTGACGAGGAACGATGCGATGTTCACCGAAGCGCCGTTCACGGTGATCGACTTGTGCGACACCATCTGGCGTGCTTCCGCGCGCGTAGAGCCAAAGCCCATGCGATACACAACGTTGTCGAGACGCGACTCCAGCAACAGCAGCAGGTTTGCACCCGTGTTGCCCTTGCGGCGCTCGGCTTCGGCGAAGTAACGGCGGAACTGACGCTCCAGAATGCCGTACATGCGCTTGACCTTCTGCTTCTCGCGCAGCTGCAGGCCAAAGTCGGAGGTGCGAGTACCAGAGGTACGGCCATGCTGTCCGGGCTTGCTGTCGAACTTGACCTTGTCGCCGATCGGGCGACGCGCGCTCTTCAGGAACAGGTCGGTGCCTTCACGGCGGGAGAGTTTGCCCTTGGGGCCGAGGTAACGTGCCACGATGCTTCCTTGTTCAATCTGACGCGACCGGCCTGTTCAGCAGGACCATCGCGCGAGTCTGGCGAGTGTTGTTCTGGGCGCTCAGACGGTGGGCTTCGCAAAAGCGAAAACGCCGGCGACACCTCCAAGGTGTCGCCGACGGGGGAGACTTGATCTCAGATCCGGCGACGCTTTTGCGGACGGCAACCGTTGTGCGGCACCGGCGTGACGTCGGAAATCGAGTTGATGCGGATGCCGAGCGAGGCCAATGCACGAACCGACGACTCGCGGCCCGGGCCGGGGCCCTTGATGCGAACGTCGAGGTTCTTGATGCCCTGGTCTTGAGCCGCGCGGCCTGCCACTTCGGCTGCCACCTGGGCAGCGAACGGCGTGCTCTTGCGCGAGCCCTTGAACCCCTGACCGCCACTCGACGCCCAGGACAGCGCACCGCCCTGACGATCGGTGATCGTGATGATCGTGTTGTTGAACGACGCGTGAACGTGAGCGACGCCGTCCGCAACGTTCTTGCGGACCTTTTTGCGCACGCGCTGAGCGGCGGTGTTGACGGGTGACTTAGCCATGTTGACCTTCTCTCAATCTTGAATCGCGACCGCAGGTCACTTCTTGACCACGGCGCCGGACTTGCGCGGACCCTTGCGGGTGCGGGCATTCGTCTTCGTGCGCTGGCCACGCACCGGCAAGCCACGCCGGTGACGGAAGCCGCGGTAGCAACCGAGGTCCATCAGGCGCTTGATGTTGATCGACATCTCGCGGCGCAGATCGCCCTCGATTGTGATGCGACCGATCTCTTCCCGAATCCGCTCCAGGTCACCGTCCGTCAGGTCCTTGACCTTGCGGTCGAACGGAACTCCGCTGTTGGTGCAGATCTTCTGCGCCGTCGTGCGGCCAATGCCGTAGATCGACGTCAAGCCGATCTCGGTGTGCTTGTGGGGCGGAATGTTGATACCAGCAATGCGTGCCATGTTCTTCCTCTAATTCGCTCGTCGTCGAAGGCTAAAACTCAGCCCTGGCGCTGCTTGTGGCGCGGGTCAGTGCAGATCACTCTGACGACGCCTTTGCGCCGGATGACCTTGCAGTTCCGGCACATCTTCTTCACCGATGCAGCAACTTTCATTCTTTTCTCCTGGGCCCGTTCAGGCCGCCTTGTCTTTAGATCCGACCGATTCAATCCAACTCTTTTCGCCGATCAACTGGCGCGAAACACGATGCGAGCCCGGCTCAAGTCGTATGGGGTCAAGTCAACTGTCACCTTGTCACCGAGCAGTATCTTGATGTAGTGCATGCGCATCTTCCCGTAGACGTGCTCGAGCTCCACATGCCCGTTTTCCGACTTCACCCGTAACACCGTGTTCGGAAGATTCTCGAGAACTTCCCCCTGCGACTGGATAGCATCATCCTTCGAAATGCAACTCGCAGGTCCCGCTGATCAGCTTGCCTTGAAATTTGCCTTCTTCAGCAGCGACTCGTACTGCTGACTCATTACATAGCTCTGCACCTGGGACCAGAAGTCCATCGTCACCACGACGATGATCAACAGCGAGGTACCTCCGAAATAGAACGGAACGTTGTACTTCAACACCAGGAATTCCGGCAGCAAGCACACCAGCGTGATGTAGATCGCACCCGCCAACGTGAGTCTGGACAGAATCCGGTCGATGTGCCGCGCAGTCTGGTCGCCAGGCCGGATACCCGGGATGAACGCGCCGCTCTTCTTCAAGTTATCTGCCGTCTCACGGCTGTTGAAAACCAGCGCGGTGTAGAAGAAACAGAAGAACACGATCGCCGCTGCGTACAACATCACGTAGATCGGCTGGCCAGGCCGAAGCAGATCGGCCATGTCCTTGAGCCAGCGGAAGCTGTCACCCGTAGCGAACCAGCTCACGGCGGTCGTCGGTAACAAGATGATCGACGATGCGAAGATCGGCGGGATCACACCCGACATGTTCAGCTTCAACGGAAGATGCGAAGACTGCCCGCCGTACACCTTGTTGCCAACTTGTCGCTTGGCATAGTTCACGAGGATCTTGCGTTGACCACGTTCGACGAACACCACAGCGAACGTGACCAACCCGACCAGCAGTGTCACGAACAGCGCAGCCACCACACTCATCGAGCCTTGACTGACGAGCGTGGCAAACTGGCCCAGCGCACTTGGCAAGCCCGCAGCGATGCCGCCGAAGATAAGGATAGAAATGCCGTTACCCAAGCCGCGCTCGGTGATCTGCTCGCCCAGCCACATCAGAAACATGGTGCCCGCAACCAAACTCACCACGGCCGTCAGACGGAAACCGAAACCTGGTGCTATCACGAGACCCGGCGAACCTTCGAGCGCCAACGCGATGCCGAGTGACTGGAATAGAGCCAGGCCCAAAGTGCCGTAACGCGTGTACTGGGTGATCTTGCGGCGCCCACTCTCGCCTTCCTTCTTCAGGGACTCGAGTGTCGGGATCACGTAGGTCATCAACTGCATGATGATCGATGCCGAGATGTACGGCATGATCCCCAACGCGAACACAGTAAAGCGAGACAGCGCCCCACCCGAGAACATGTTGAACAAGCTGAGGATACCGCCGGTCTGGCCCTTGAAGAGCTGGGCCAGCTGGTTCGGATCAATGCCCGGAACCGGAATGTGCGCACCCAGCCGATAGACCACCAGCGCCAGCAACAGGAACACCAGCCGACGACTCAGGTCGCCGAACTTGCCGCTCTTTGCCAGTTGATTCGAGTTGGTTGCCACGAGAGTCTAGATTCCAGTTCGACGGGCGATATCAGCCGACCGAGCCGCCAGCCGCCTCGATGGCAGCCTTCGCGCCAGCCGTGGCACCGATGCCCTTCAGGCTCACCTTCAGCGTCAGTTCGCCCGACTTGATGACCTTGACCACCTTCGCAAGCTCACCCACGAGACGGGCTTGCTTCAGTGTCAGCAGGTCGACCTCGGCAACACCCAGGCGTTCTAGATCGGTCAAGTTCACTTCTGCGTTGAACTTCAGCAGATGGGACTTGAAACCACGCTTCGGAAGCCGACGTTGCAGCGGCATCTGGCCGCCTTCGAAGCCAACCTTGTGGTAACCGCCTGCACGCGACTTCTGGCCCTTGTGGCCACGCCCTGCAGTCTTGCCGATCCCTGAGCCGATGCCGCGGCCGACACGGCGCTTGGCATGCTTGGCGCCGGCAGCCGGCTTGATGCTATTGAGTTCCATGTTCCTGTCCTTCGGTCCGGTTTGCTTCAGAGCACCTTGACCAGGTACGAGACCTTGTTGATCATGCCGCGCACTGCGGGCGTGTCTTCGAGCGTCGATTCGCTGTTCAGCTTGCGCAGGCCGAGGCCGCGCACGGTGGCACGGTGCGACTCGCGCGTGCCGTTGATGCTGCGAACCAGCTTGATCTTGACGGTTTGTTTTTCACTCATGGCGTGTTCTCCGCAGCAGCTCAACTGAACAGCTGTTCGACCGTCAAGCCGCGCTTGGCAGCCACATCGGACGGTGTGGTCGAGTTCTTCAGGGCGTCGAGCGTGGCGCGGACCAGGTTATAGGGGTTCGAAGAACCCAGACTCTTGCAGACGATGTCGGTCACGCCCATCACCTCGAACACCGCACGCATCGGGCCGCCAGCAATGATGCCGGTACCGGCTGGCGCAGGCGCCATCAGCACGTGCGAAGCGCCATGCTCACCCACCACCTTGTGGTGGATGGAGCCGTTCTTCAGCGACACCTTGATCATGTTGCGACGCGCCGAGTCCATCGCCTTGGTTACCGCGACCGGCACTTCCTTGGCCTTGCCCTTGCCCATGCCGATACGGCCGTCGCCATCACCCACGACGGTGAGTGCCGCAAAGCTCAGCGTACGGCCACCCTTCACCACCTTGGTGACGCGGTTCACCGCGATCATCTTTTCCTTCAGACCGTCATCACGGCCTTCGTCTTGAACGCGGGGTTGAAACTTTGCCATCTTGATTCCTTAGAGGCCTGGATTCTTAGAACTGCAGGCCAGCTTCGCGAGCGGCTTCGGCCAGAGCCTTGACGCGGCCGTGGTACGCAAAACCGGCGCGGTCGAACGCCACCTTGTCGATACCGGCAGCCTTCGCCTTTTCAGCGATGCGCTTGCCGATGATCGAGGCTGCAGAAACGTTGCCGCCCTTGCCGGCAGCGCCCAGTTCCTTGCGGATATCGGCCTCTGCGGTCGATGCGCTGGCCAGCACACGAGTGCCATCGTCGGAAACGACGCTGGCGTAAATGTGCAGGTTCGTGCGGTACACGGTCAGGCGCGCAACGCGTTGCACCGCAATGCGGGCCCGGGTCTGACGCGAGCGACGGATGCGCTGGCTTTTCTTGGTCAACATGTCATGCGCCCCTTATTTCTTCTTGGTCTCTTTGATGACGACCTTTTCGCCGACATACCGAATGCCTTTGCCCTTGTAGGGCTCCGGCGGACGGATTGCGCGAACTTCAGCGGCGATCTGGCCCACCACCTGGCGGTCAGAACCCTTGATCACGATTTCTGTCTGCGTCGGACAAGCCACGGTCACGCCTTCGGGCATGTCCTTGGCAACCGGGTGCGAGAAGCCGATCTGCAAGTTCAGCTTGCTGCCGGCAGCGGCGGCGCGGTAGCCGACACCGACCAGCGAGAGCTTCTTCTCGAACCCCTTGCTGACGCCGTTTACCATGTTCGCGACCAGCGCGCGCATCGTTCCCGACATCGCATCGGCTTCGACGCTTTCATTCGCCGGAGCGAACATCAGCTTGCCGCCTTCGTTCTTCACCGCAACCAGCGGATTGGCCGGACGCACGAGCGTACCGAGTGCACCCTTGACGCTGATCTGTTCAGCAGACACCGACACGTCCACACCCTGGGGCAGTGGCAGCGGCATTTTTCCAACTCGAGACATTGCCAGCCCTCCTTAGGCGACGTAGCAGAGCACTTCGCCGCCGATACCGGCCTGGCGCGCCTTGCGGTCGGTCATCACACCCTTCGGCGTGGTGACGATCGCGACCCCGAGGCCGTTCTTCACGTTCGGAATCTCGTGGCAGCCCTTGTAGACCCGCAGGCCAGGGCGACTGACGCGCTCGATGTGCTCGATGACCGGCTTGCCGGCGTAGTACTTCAACGCGATTTCGAGCTGAGGCTTGGTCGCCTCACCCTTGACTGCGAAGTTGTCGATGTAGCCTTCGGACTTCAAGACCTCTGCAATCGCGGTCTTCAGTTTCGACGCCGGCATCACCACACTGACCTTCTGAACCATCTGCGCGTTGCGGATGCGGGTCAGCATGTCGGCGATAGGATCACTCATGCTCATAGGGAAATCTCCTGATCAGGCAATACTGGGAAGCGCGGGGCTTACCAGCTGGCCTTGACGACGCCAGGGATGTCACCCTTGAACGCCAATTCGCGAATCTTGTTCCGGCCGAGACCGAACTTGCGGAAGGTGCCACGCGGGCGGCCGGTCAGGGCGCAGCGGTTGCGCTGACGAGTCGGGTAAGCATTGCGGGGCAGCTTTTGAAGTTCGAGGCGAGCGGCATAACGCTCTTCGTCGGACTTCTTCGCGTCGTTCGCGGTGCCCTTGAGCTCCGCGTACTTCTTCGCGTACTTGGCAACCAGCTGCGTGCGCTTGAGTTCGCGCTGGATGAGGGATGTCTTGGCCACGTTCTGCCCTTCAGTTCTTGAACGGAAACTTGAACGCGGTCAGAAGCGCCTTGGCCTCTTCGTCGTTCTTCGCCGATGTGGTGATGCTGATGTTCAGGCCACGCAGCACGTCGATCTTGTCGTAGTCAACTTCGGGAAAGATGATCTGCTCTTTCACACCGATGTTGTAGTTGCCACGCCCGTCGAATGCGCGACCCGAGATGCCACGGAAGTCGCGCACGCGCGGCAACGCGATCGTGACGAAACGGTCCAGGAATTCGTACATCTGCACGCCACGCAAGGTGACCATGCAGCCGATGGGAACGCCATCGCGAATCTTGAAGCCGGCAATGGCCTTCTTCGACTTCGTGACGACCGGCTTTTGCCCGGCGATCTTGGTCAGGTCACTGACCGCGTGGTCCATGACCTTCTTGTCCGAAACCGCCTCGCTCACACCCATGTTGAGCGTGATCTTGGTGATGCGGGGCACCTGCATCGGCGACTTGTAGCCGAACTTTTCGATGAGTTCAGCAGAGATCTTGTCGCGGAAAATGGCCTGAAGGCGAGCCACCTTTGGCGCGGCGCTTGATTCAGTTTGAGCAGCTTGTTGTTTAGCCATGTGAACCTCTTAGGCCTTGATCTCGGCGCCACTGGACTTGAAGACACGCACACGCGTCGTCTTGTTCGTCTTCGGGTCGGCGAGCAGCTTGATACCGACGCGATCAGCCTTGCCGGTGGCAGCATTGAAGATGGCGACGTTCGACTGGTGAATCGACATGGTCTTGTCGACAACCCCGCCAGTCGTGCCCTTCATCGGGTTCGGCTTGACGTGCTTCTTCACCTGATTCACGCCCTCGACGAGGATGCGCTCTTCATCGACGCGTTGCAGAACTGCCCCGCGCTTCCCCTTGTCGCGGCCGGTCAACACGATGACCTGGTCGCCCTTGCGAATCTTGTTCATGGCCTGTCCTATATCTCTACGGTTCGCTGCAGCTCAAAGAACTTCGGGCGCAAGCGATACGATCTTCATGAAGCGCTCGGTGCGCAGTTCGCGCGTCACGGGCCCGAAGATGCGCGTACCGATCGGCTCAAGCTTGGCATTCAGCAAGACGGCGGCATTGCCGTCGAACTTGACCAGCGAACCATCCTGGCGGCGCACACCTTTGGCGGTACGCACCACCACCGCGCTGTACACCTCACCCTTTTTGACGCGAGCGCGCGGCGCAGCTTCCTTGATGCTGACCTTGATCACATCACCGATACCTGCATAGCGGCGCTTGGAGCCGCCAAGCACCTTGATGCACATGACGGACTTGGCGCCTGTGTTGTCGGCGACGTCAAGCCGCGACTGCATTTGAATCATTTTTTCATGTCCCCAACTTGGCCCGCAGTTCACGCCATGTTTGCCATGGGCGCGCGCCTGCGGTCAGTCTTGGGCCCGTCAACTCGCCAGTGGTGCCATTGGCACCAACAGCCAGCCGGTTGGGCGGATCCGGAATTCCGCTTATTTTGACGCGCCCGATCAAGTCAGGTCGGTCAAAGCATTTAAAATTCCAGCGAAGCTTTAGATTATGCAGCAAGCCTTGGCATTGTGTCAACGCAAAAGGTCTGATTTTCTTTGGGCGGCAGACCAACGCCCGCCGCCGCAGCGATGGCTCAGCCCAGTGCCTGCTTTACTTGCGCCAGCATCGTATCGGCGTCACTCACTTCGAACTTGCCGGGGCCCTCGATGTTCAGCGTCTTCACCACCCCGTCGACGACCAGCATCGAGTAGCGCTGCGAACGCACGCCCATACCGCGTGACGTCAAGTCCAGACTCAGGCCGGCAGCGTTGGTGAAGTCGGCACTGCCGTCCGCCATCATGCGGACCTTCTCGGCAGTGTGTTGCTCGCGACCCCACGCGCCCATTACGAAGGCGTCGTTGACCGAAACGCACCAGATCTCGTCAACCCCTGCAGCCTTGAGCTCAGCGGCCTTTTCCACATAGCCCGGCACGTGCTTTGCGGAGCAGGTTGGCGTGTACGCACCTGGCAGGGCGAAGATGGCGATCCTCTTGCCGGCAGTGACCTTGTTCACTTCAAAGCTGTTCGGCCCGAAGGAGCAGCCATCGCCCTCGACTTCAACGAATTCCGAAAGCGTTGCTGCGGGTAGGTGGTCGCCAACTTTCAACATGTCTGTCTCCTGAGTGGTGTGGCTTTGAGATGGGGCTACTGAAAGCCGAACGAAAAAACGGCCGGACGCCAGTGTTCCAGCGTTCCGACCGTCTTGCGGGCAGCGTGCGCTTAGACCGCAATCGCCTTCTGGACAAGCCGGGTCACGACCCAGGCCTTGGTCTTCGAGATCGGGCGCGTCTCAGCGATCTCGACCACGTCGCCCATCTTGTACTCGCCATTCTCGTCATGAGCGTGGTACTTGCTGGAGCGAGCCACGATCTTTCCGTAGAGCTCGTGCTTGGTGCGGCGCTCGATCTGCACCGTGATGGTCTTGGAGCGCTTGTCGCTCACGACCTTGCCAACCAGCGTACGCGTGTTCTTGGCCTTGGCTGCGGCCTCGACCGGCGCCACAACGGCGCCCGTATCAGTAGTCTGCTCGCTCATTTCGAAGTCTCCTTCTTCTTCTGAGCCAGCACCGTCTTTGCACGGGCGATGTCGCGGCGAGTCTTGCCCAGCTGCGAGTGGTTGCTCAGTTGTTGGGTGGCCTTCTGCATGCGCAGGCCGAAGTGAGCCTTCAGCAGGTCGCCGACTTCCTTTTTGAGGCCGTCGACATCCTTGGCGCGAAGTTCAGATGCATTCATGAATGTTCTCCTCAGGCGCCGACCTGGCGCGCCACGAAGGTGCACTTCAGCGGCAGCTTCGCTGCAGCCAATGTGAACGCTTCGCGGGCCAACTCTTCAGCGACACCGTTGATTTCGTAGAGCACCTTGCCGGGCTGGATTTCAGCCACGTAGTACTCCGGGTTGCCCTTGCCGTTGCCCATGCGGACTTCGGCAGGCTTCTGCGAAATCGGCTTGTCCGGAAAGATGCGGATCCAGATCCGGCCGCCACGCTTCACGTGGCGAGAGATCGCACGGCGCGCAGCTTCGATCTGACGAGCCGTCAAGCGACCGCGCTCGGTAGCCTTCAAGCCGAAGTCACCGAACGACACCTTGGCGCCGCGAGTGGCCACGCCAGTGTTGCGGCCCTTCTGTTCCTTGCGGTATTTTCTGCGTGCGGGTTGCAGCATTCTTATTCTCCTTTGGCGTCAGGCGCAGGCGCCTTGCGCACACGCTTGACGGCCGGGCCACCCTTGGCGGCGTCGCCGACAGGTGCGGCAGTCGTTGCAGGCGCGTCGCTCGGGCCGGCGGCCTGACGCGGCGCGCCACGGTCGAAGCCACCGCCGCCGGGACGGCCACCACGGCCAGCCGGGGCACCCGGTGCGCCGGGACGGGCGTTGCGGCGCGGGCCGCGACGGTCATCTTCGGCGCCCGGAGGCGTGACGAGTCCAGGCGCATCGCCGTTGGGAAGACGGTCGCCGCGGTAGACCCAGCACTTCACACCGATGATGCCGTAAGTCGTCTTGGCTTCAGAAAAGCCGTAGTCGATGTCAGCCTTCAAGGTATGAAGCGGCACGCGGCCTTCGCGGTACCACTCGCAACGTGCGATCTCGATGCCGTTCAGGCGACCCGATGACATCAGCTTGATGCCTTGGGCGCCCAGGCGCATCGCGTTCTGCATGGCGCGCTTCATGGCGCGGCGGAACATGATGCGCTTTTCGAGCTGCTGCGTGATGCTGTCGGCAATCAGTTGAGCATCGACTTCGGGCTTGCGCACCTCTTCGATGTTCACTGCCACCGGCACGCCGAGGCGGCGCGTCAGTTCGGCCTTGAGGTTCTCGATGTCCTCGCCCTTCTTGCCGATCACCACGCCCGGTCGAGCCGAGTAGATGGTGATGCGTGCGTTCTTGGCGGGGCGCTCGATCAGGATGCGCGAGACGGCCGCGCTTTTCAGCTTGGTCTTGAGGTACTCGCGCACCTTCAGGTCTTCGGCCAGCATGGTCGCGAAGTTCTTGTTCGACGCGTACCAACGCGACGCCCAATTGCGCGTGACCGGCAGGCGGAACCCGGTTGGGTGAATCTTTTGTCCCATGGTGTTCCTTGAGCCTCTAGTTGCCGACGGTGACGAAGATGTGGCAGGTCGGCTTGCTGATGCGTGCGCCGCGGCCCTTGGCCCGGGCGGAGGAGCGCTTCAGCGTGGCAGCCTGCTCGACGAAGATCGTCTTGACCTTGAGCTCGTCGATGTCGGCACCGTCGTTGTGCTCGGCGTTCGCAATCGCGGACTCGAGGCACTTCTTGATGATGCCGGCAGCTTTCTTGGGGGTGAACGTCAGGATGTTGAGTGCCTGATCCACGGACCGGCCGCGAATCAGGTCAGCCACCAGCCGGCCCTTGTCGGCAGACAGGCGCACACCACGAACGATTGAACGGGTTTCCATCGTCGTCATCCTTACTTCTTGTTGGCCTTCTTGTCGGCCGGGTGCCCCTTGAACGTGCGCGTCAACGCAAATTCACCGAGCTTGTGGCCGACCATCTGGTCAGAGATGTACACCGGCACGTGTTGCTTGCCGTTGTGCACGGCGATCGTGACACCGATGAAATCGGGCAGGATCGTCGAGCGGCGCGACCAGGTCTTGATCGGCTTTTTGTCTTTCGTAGCCACCGCTTTTTCGACCTTCGCCTGAAGGTGATGGTCGACGAACGGGCCCTTCTTGAGTGAACGTGTCATGTGCCGCTCCCCTTACTTCTTGCGCCGCGCGACGATCATCGTCTGCGTGCGCTTGTTGCTGCGAGTGCGGTAACCCTTCGTCAGGGTGTTCCACGGCGACACAGGGGCCTGACCCTCGCCGGTGCGGCCTTCGCCACCACCGTGCGGGTGGTCCACCGGGTTCATGGCAACGCCACGAACCGTCGGACGAATGCCCTTCCAGCGGATCGCACCGGCCTTGCCATACTGGCGCAGCTGATGCTCTTCGTTGGAGACCTCGCCGATCGTGGCGCGGCAGTCGATGTGGATCTTGCGGACTTCGCCCGAACGCAGGCGAACCTGCGCGTAGACGCCTTCGCGAGCCAGCAGCGTTGCCGAGGTCCCGGCCGAGCGCGCGATCTGCGCACCCTTGCCCGGCAGCATCTCGATCGCGTGGATGATCGAACCCACCGGGATGTTGCGGATCGGCAAGGTGTTGCCGGCCTTGATCGGCGCATCGGCACCACTCAACACCGTGGCACCGGTTTCAAGGCCACGCGGGGCAATGATGTAGCGGCGCTCGCCGTCGGCATAGCACACCAGCGCGATGTGCGCCGTGCGGTTCGGGTCGTACTCGATGCGCTCGACCTTCGCCGGAATCGCATCCTTGTTGCGCACGAAATCGACAACGCGATAGTGATGCTTGTGACCACCGCCGCGATGGCGAATCGTGATGTGACCGTTGTTGTTGCGGCCCGCGTTCTGCATCTGGGGCTCGAGCAGCGATGCCTCGGGCTTGCCCTTGTGCAGGTGCGGGTGCACCACCTTGACCACGCCACGACGGCCTGGCGAAGTCGGCTTGACTTTGATGACGGGCATTACGCGCCCTCCCCGGAGAAATTGAGCTCCTGGCCCGCCTTCAACGACACATACGCCTTCTTGACGTGGTCGCGGCGGCCGATGGATTTGCCGAAGCGCTTGACCTTGCCCTTTTGGATCACGGTCGA
>Ga0315271_10002112_pt1 | contig 12357 bp, 13 predicted proteins | sample C3_top_MG_FD_204664 | JGI IMG/M metagenome (GOLD analysis project Ga0315271, IMG submission 204664) | Sediment microbial communities from Yellowstone Lake, YNP, Wyoming, USA - C3_top | ecosystem: Environmental > Aquatic > Freshwater > Lake > Sediment | place: USA: Wyoming | collected 2017-08-01
CCACGCCAGGGCTTCCCGCGGCATGCCCGCTCCCGGACCATCCCCCAGCTTCCGGGTGATGGCGTGTGGGTGATCAACTGCTTCGTGGTGGCGAGGGCCGCGCGCGGGACGGGCGTGGGTGGCGCGCTGCTCGAAGCGGCGATCGCCTACGCCGGCGAGCACGGGGCGAAGCTGCTCGAGGGCTACCCGGTGGAAACCGGCGGCGACCGCATCAGCTCGGCGGCGGCGTTCATGGGCACGGTCGCGATGTTCGACCGGGCCGGGTTCGAGGTCGCAGCGACGACCACGTCCACCTCGGCGGGCGGACGGCCGCGCGTGGTGATGCGCCGGGAGCCGTGACTCCGGACTGACCGGCGACTACGGCCCGAAGATCTCCGCGCACGGGTTCTCGCCGGCGACAATCGGCCGGACGGTGAGCCCGAAGGTGGCGCTGGTCTCGGGGTCCTGGACCCACTGTGTGAGCTGGTTCGCATTCGCGAGCGCCGGCCTGAGCGTGTCGGCGTCCTCGCCCTCGACAAGCCCGCAGCGGTACGTCCCGTTCTGGACCGGGCCACCGAAGGTGGCGAGCGGCGTGTCGAGCGGCCAGTCGGCGATGGTCGGGCGGATCCCGGACTCCGGCACGGGCGCCGGGCCAACGAGGATCGCGTACGCCTCCGGGGTGTAGGGCGTTTCGGGCCCGAGCTCGCCCGGGAGCGACTCCGGCAGGCTCGCGATCCGGCGCCAGAGCTCGCCGAACGCCTCCGGGCTGCCGGGTGCCGGCTCGGGCGATGTCGCGTCCGGCGGTCCGGTCAAGGCAGCCAGCCCGCCGTCCACGGTCAGCTCGATCTTCCCGGTCACGCCGCCGGCGAGGCCACCGCCACCACTGAAGTCCGTCTTGCCCGAGAGCAGGCCCAGCTCGCCAGCCCATGCCAGGATCTGTTCCCGGCCCGCGTCGCTCACCTGGCGCGCGAACAGCGGCATGACGAGAGGGCCCGGGTAGATGGCGGGCACCGCGCCGGGGACCAGGTACAGGCCGTCCCCGGTGATGACGGACGTCGGGCCCACGGCAAACAGGTTGACGGGCGGGATGGCCTGGAAGGTTGTCATCCGCAGCCAGTAGGTCCCAGCGTCACCCGGAGACGGGCTTGGCATGACCGGTGTGGGGTCTGCCGGGCCGGGCAACGATGCGGCAGGCGATGCGACAGCTCCCCCGCCACAGGCTGCGACGAGCGCCACGAGCGCGAACGTAAGGACCAGGTGACGTTGCATACGCATGGGAGGAATCCTCGGCTGGCGGGGCGCACGAGGGAGACGCTCCCGTGCTCGCCGCGGTTCCGCGGCCACCGGTCGATCCGCGGCATAGCCATCGGACCCATTGTCACCGCGACTCGACGCCAACTTGACGCCCCGGCGATCGCAGGCGTAGTATCCGCGCCGGTCGAGCAGGTCGCTCGGCACGTCCTGCAGCCGGAGGCGGAGCGCCAGATGGTCAAGAACGCAGTCTCGTACCCGCGACAGGCGGTTGCCCTCGGCACCGTTTGCGGGAGAGGTGTGCTCACCAGCAGGTAGGACGCGGGGCTTCAGCCCCACCAGCGACCGCCGAGCCGTGGGCCACCGGGCCCCCGGCTCTTTCGTTTTGTTGGGCGTCACGACGCCCTCGACGAACCCGAGCCGCGAGGCCCCCCGAACACCGGGCCCGCGGCTCGTCCCATGCCTGGGACCACGCGAGCCAACCCGACCACCAGCCTCGAGTCAACCCATCAACGGAGGGTCCCGTGACCACCGCCCTCGAACCCGAACCGAAGACGACCCATCCGACGTCGAGCCCGACGCCGGCCGCCGTGGCCGACAGCGAGCCCGCCGAGCGGATCCCGGCCGGCCCGGACGCGGGGGAGATCGTGACCCCCGTGACTCCGAGACCGGCCGGACCGCCGGCATTGCTCGTCGAGCACGTCACCAAGCGTTTCAAGGTCGACCGGCGCAAGCCTCCGGTCCTCGCGATCGACGACGTCTCGCTCCGCCTGGAGCCAGGCACGATCCACGGGATCCTGGGCGCCAATGGCTCCGGCAAGTCGACCCTCATCCGCCTGATCTCGGGTCTCCTGACCCTGGATGCGGGCCGGGTCGAGGTGTTCGGCCTCGACATCGAACGCGACGAGCTCGCCGTGAAGCGGCTCATCAACCGGGTGTCGGTCGATGCGGCCTTCTTCAAGAAGCTGAGCCCGATGGAGAACCTCATGTTCGCCGCCCGCCTTTACGGCCTCAACACCCGCGAGGCGAAGCGACGCGCAACGGAGATCCTCGCCCGGCTCGGCATCGCGGAGAACCGTCTCGGCCGCCCGGTGGAGCAGATGAGCCGGGGGATGCAGCAGAAGGTCGCCATCGCGCGAGCCCTGCTGACGAGCCCGACGCTGCTCCTGCTCGACGAACCCACCACCGGCCTCGATCCGCGCAGCAAGCTCGACGTCCAGACCTTTGTGGAAGAGGTCAACGCGGTCAACGGCGCAACGATCGTCCTGACCACGCACGACCTGGTGGAGGCGGAACGCCTCTGTCACCGGATCACGGTCCTCGCCGGGGGCCGCGTGGTCGCCGAGGACACGCCAGAAGGACTCAAGCGACTCGTCGCCGATGTCCACGGCCAGGAGCCCACGCTCCACGCCGTCTTCATGACATTCACGGGTCGCTCGCTCGATGACGACATCGAGACGGGCGACGGACCTGACAGCTGACAGAAAGGAGGCTGCCATGCAGACCATCGATTTCCGGCTCGCGGAGATCCGGGAGCGCGAGGCGCTCCTGCGTTCGATCCGCCCAACCGACCTGGCGGATCGACCCGCCACGCACCCGATCCGGGCACAGCTCGGCCAGTCGATCATCCGGCTCGGCCGACGAGTGGCCGGTGACCGGGTCATCGCACCCGTCGGCACCGGCTGACACCTCCCCCGGGGCGCGGATCCCGCGCCCCGGGGGAGCATCCGAAAGGGACACTCCGTTGGCACTCCTCACGCACGAGCTGAAGGCGTCGTACGCCTTTGTCGAGCGCAACTTCTTCCTCACCCGCCGCTACTGGGGGTGGGAGCTGGCCTTCCTCGTCTACTCCGTTGCCGGCGCACTCTCGATCTCGCTGATCGGCGCGGCGGCAGGTGACGAGCGGCTGCTGCTCACGCTCATCATCGGCGCAGTCTTCTGGAACTACCTCTCCGTCGTCTTCTCCTGGATCGCCGAGACGATCGCGGTCGAGCGATGGGAAGGGACGCTCGAGTACACGTTCATGGCGCCGGTGCGGCGCTGGACCCAGCTGACGGGCTCCTGCGTCTACGCGATGGGCTACGGCCTGGTGCACACCGCCGCCATGCTGGTCGTGCTCGCGCTCTTCTACCGGCAGCTGGATCTTGGTGTCCAGAACCTGTCCACGGCTGCCATCTTCATCCTGCTGGGCTCGTTCAGCTTCGTGGGGATCGGCATGATGGCGGCGATCCTGCCGCTCCTGTACGTGGAGCGCGGGGCACAGATGACGTTCGTCCTGCAGTCGTGCCTGCTCCTCGTGTCCGGGGTCTACTACCCGGTCTCGGTGCTGCCGGAATGGATGCAGGCGCTCTCGAAGCTGTCGCCGGCGACCTACGTGCTCGACGGCGTGCGGGCAGGGATGCTCGAAGGCACGCCGGTCACGGCGCTCGTCCACGACATCGTCCCGCTGGTGATCATGGGGTTCGTGTTCATCCCTGCCGGCCTCTGGGCCTTCGGACGCGCCGAGCGATACGCTAAGCGCACGGGCAAGCTCAAGCGGGTCGGATGATGGCCGTGAGCCCCACGCGCCTCGAGGACCTTGGCTGGGATCCGGGCTGGGCCGCCGCCTTCGTGCCCTACGATGCGCCTGGCTGGGACCCGGCCCGGGTCGTGGCTGCCCACCGCGATGTCTGGGTGGTCGCGACTTCAACCGGTGATCGCGACGCGGTGATCTCGGGCCGCCTCCGTCACCAGGCGCTCGGTCCCGGCAATCTGCCGGCCGTCGGCGACTGGGTTGCCGTGACGGGCATCCACGACCCGGCAGCCACGGTCGTCATCGGCGCCGTCGTCCCCCGCCGCACCGCCTTCCGCCGGAGCGCGGGCGCTGACGGGCGGCCCGCGAGCGTCTCCGACGAACAGGTGCTGGCCGCCAACGTGGACGTCGGCCTCATCGTCGCCGGGCTCGACGGCGACTTCAACCTGCGCCGCATCGAGCGCTACCTGGCTGTCGCCTGGAGCGGCGGCTCGAACCCGGTGATCCTGCTCAACAAGGCGGACCTTGCCGCCGATGTCTCCGGCCTCCTGACCGCCACCGAGGCAGTGGCCCCGGGCGTCGAGGTCCGGGCCGTCTCCGCGCTCTCGGGCGCCGGTCTCGAGGACCTCGCCCGCGACCACCTGGCGCCGGGCCGAACGGCCGTCGTGCTCGGGTCCTCGGGCGTCGGCAAGTCCACCCTGGTCAACGCGCTCCTCGGCGTGGACCACCTGCGGACGAGCGCCGTCCGTGCGGACGACTCGAGGGGCCGGCACACGACCACGCATCGCGAGCTGGTCCGCCTCCCGGGCGGCGGCCTGCTGATCGATACTCCGGGCATTCGATCGCTCGGCGTGGCCGGGGCGGCCGAGGGCCTCGAGCCCACATTCGCGGACATCGCCGACCTGGCCGCCGGCTGCCGTTTCGGCGACTGCGGTCACGATGGGGAGCCGGGCTGCAACGTCCGGGCGGCCCTGATCGATGGCACGCTGGCGCCTGCCCGCCTCGAGAGCCACCGGAAGCTGGAGCGGGAGGCTGCCCACGCCGCCCGATCCACCGACCGCCTGCTCCGTGAGGCGGAACGCCGCCGCTGGAAGGCGATCGGGATGGCCAGCCGGGCGCACATGCAGCAGAAGTACGGGAGCGAGCGATGACCCACTCGACGGCGGGGCTGCCGGTCCTCCCTGCCGCCACTGGGGTCACCTTCCGTCGGTGGTCCGGCCTCGACGACGTCGCGGGCATGGCCGCCGCGAACGCGGCCCACCGAGAGCACATCGGCCTCCTCGAGCCGATCGATCTCGAGGCCATGCGCCATCGCTACACGCATCTCGTGAACTCCGACCCCGCGGTGGACTGCATCCTCGTGGAGCGCGACGGCGTGACCCGGGGCTATGCCCGCGTCGAGTGGCACGACCTGGTGGAGGGGGTCCGGATCTTCGACCTCACGACCGTCGTCGAACCCTCGACCTGGGGGATGGGCGCGTCCGACGTGCTCATCCAGTGGGGCGAGGATCGCGCCCGGGAGATCGCGCCGACCCTGCCCGGAGACCGGCCCGCGTTCTTCGCGACCTACGTGTTCGGCGAGGACGTGGAGCTTGCGGCCGTGCTGACACGGCTCGGCTACGAGGCCGTGCGGTGGGACGCGGAGATGCTGCGACCCGACCTCGAGGATCTCCCGCCGGTCGAGGTTCCGGCGGGCTACGTGCTCCGCACCCCGGAGCCTGATGAGCTCGACGCCGTGCACGCGATGCTGGTCACCGGGTTCGCCGATGACTGGGGCTCGTACGAGGCGGACGAGCACCTAATCGAGGAATGGGTCGAGGACCCGCGGTTCCGCAGCGACCTCGTGCTGGTCGCATGGGCGGGCGACGCGCCGGCGGCCGGCATCAGCAGCGTGCTGGAGCCCATGCCGGACGGCTCCATCCGCGCGGTTCTCGAGGGCCTGGCCACCCACCCGGACCACCGGAGGCGCGGCCTGGCACGGGCATGCATGGCACGGATCCTGGAACTGGTTCGGGCCGCGGGTGCATCGTCTGCACAGCTGGGCGTGGACACCGACAACCCGAACCGTGCGCTGCCTCTCTACGAGAACTTCGGCTTCACGGTGGCTACGATGAGCACGACCTATCGCAAGCCGTTCTACCGGCCGGAGGAGCCCGCTCCATGACCAGTGACCAGGGTGGCGTCACCCTCCGCAACGCCACCTCCGCGGACTGGGCGGCGATGGCCGACGTCGCCAGCCGCGGCTGGCGGGCCGACGGCCTTGCCGACGCCCGGACCGGCCAGAGCCTTGCGGACGACAACCCCGAGTCGGACCACTTCACGATGGAGCGAGATGTGCTCGTCGCGGAGGTTGACGGCGAGCTCGCGGGCTACCTGATGGGCTTCCGGGTGGTGCGCGACGGGATGCTCGTCGCGGAGACCCGCGGTGCCATGGCGCCGGAGCATCGGCGCAGGGGCATCGGGACCAGGCTCTGGCTGGCCACCCGCGACCGCCTGGCGGCCGAATGCGCCACGGACCCCAGGCCCGGCCCTGGCGAGCTGCGCACGCACGCGATGGACGCGGAGGCGGGTGACCGTGCCCTGCTCAACGCCATGGGCTACGTCCCCATCCGGTACGGCTTCGAGATGTGCCGCTATCTCACCGGGTCCCTGCCGGAGCACCCGGTACCCGAGGGCCTCGTGATGCGACCGGCGGTCGAACCCGAGTACCGGGCGATCTTCGATGCCGACTGCGAGGCGTTCCAGGACCACTGGGGTCACCGGGAGAACACCGAGGCCGACTTCCAGATGCTCTTCTACCGCGCGGACGTGGACCCCTCGCGATTCCTGGTCGCCTGGGACGGCGACCAGGTGGCGGGCGTGGTCATGAACGCGATCTTCGACGACGAGAACCAGACCCTGGGCACCTGTCGCGGATGGCTGGAGCACGTGTCGGTGCGATCCGCGTGGAGGGGCCGCGGCGTCGCCAAGGCCCTGTGCTCGGCGTCGTTCCGACTCCTGCGGGACCTTGGGATGGACGAGGCCTGGTTGGGCGTGGACGGCTCCAACCCCACGGGTGCGCTCCAGCTCTACGAGGGCCTGGGGTTCAAGGTGGTGCACCGCTGGCAGGCCTACGGCCGGCCGCTCGACCGGCCGGCGTCCGCCGGCTGGCGCAGCAAGGACGGTTCGTCCTAGAAGGGCAGACGCCCCGAGTCCCGCACCAGCTCCATCCACGGGCGTTCCCGGCCGATCGTCGTAAACGCGCCATGTCCCGGCAGGACCTGGAGACCATTGTCCAGCCCAGCGAGGCGGGCGATCGACTCGGCCATCGCCTCCGGGCTCCCGCCGGGGAAATCCACCCGGCCCCAGCCGCCGGGGAACAGGGTGTCGCCGCTGAACAGGAGACCCTCGTCGCGGTCCACCAGGCAGACCGAGCCCTCGGTGTGGCCAGGCGTGTGGAGGACCTGGAGCCGGATATCCCCGAAGCGGACCTCGCCTGCTTCGGCCAACTCCACGGCCGGGACGGAGGGGATGATCTCGAACGGCGCGTAGAGCGGCTGCGGGTTGATCAGCCGGTGGGCGTCCTCGGGGTGGACGGCGATGGGGGCGCCGGTATGCTCCGCGACGGCCGCGTTGTCGCCCACATGGTCCCAATGGCCGTGCGTGCTGACAATGAGCTTGAGGGTCCAGTCGCGTTCGGCCAGGGCGCCCGCGATCCAGGCGAGGGACGGCGTCGCGGTGTCGATCGCGATCGCCTCCCGCGTGCGCGCGTCGGCGAGCAGGTAGACGTTGGTGGCGAGGGGGCCGATCGAGGCGTGGATGCGCTCCATGGGACCCGAGTGTCGCATGACGCGGTCCCGTCCGGTCGGCGGACCTCTCGTCCGGTCGGCGGACCTCTCGTCCGGTCGGCGGAGCCATCGGGGGACGTCCGGCTCTGGTGGCGAGCTACCTGGTGCGCGACACTCGAGCGCGGAGGTTGCCGCCATGACGACCACGATGCACATCAAGGCCAGGATCACGCCGTGGGACGACCACGCGTTCGTGCAGGTGTTCGAGCGGGCCCGCGACGAGGTGCACGCGCTCGAAGAGGCAGGTGGCATCGGAGACCCGAAGGCGGGAGCCCTCGTCCAGCACCGCCTGCGCGAGGCCGGCTACCCGAACGCGACGGTTGAGGTCCTCCGGACGCCCTCCGAGGCGCTCGAGCACACGTCGCACTGGATCGTGCTCCGCGACGGCTGACGAGTGCGAGGGGCCAGCGTCCCCAGCCGATCAGCGGCCCGGCACGCCCCAGGTCAGCACGCCGATCGAGCCGGCCGGCGGCTCCACCAGCGTCCAACCGCCGTCTCGCAGGGTGACCTGGTCCGGGAACACCTCGCGGAAGCGGCGGTCTGCGGCACCACCCTCCTCGATGAACAGCTGCCGCCGCAGGAACGCAGCCAGCGTCTCGGGCGACTCGAAGGTGCGCGGCGTGCGGTCAACCCGGATCAGCTCCGTCTCGCGTTCGCGCGCACGCAGCAGCGCCAGGAGCTCCGGCAGGGCGGGCAGGGCGACACGGGCCTCCCCGTGGACGAGCGGCCAGAGGGGATCGGCCACGGACGCCGGGCTTCGGTCGGTCAGCACGGCCACACAGCGCTCCCGGCTGGCCGTCTCCATCGCGTCGAGGAATGGCCCGATCTGCTCGATGTCGTAGCCCACGTGTGCGATCAGCGCGACATCCACCGCCGGCAGGTCGCCGAGCTCCGGGAGTGACTCGGGCCATGTCCCGGCCACGACCCGGACGTTGCCGATGCCGTGCTCCCCCATCCCCGCCCGCAACGCCTGGCGCATGCCCGCCGACGGCTCGACCGCGACGACCTCGCGGACACGCAGGGCGAGCGGCAGCGCGTACCGGCCGGCCCCGGCGCCGATATCGAGCCATGTCTCGGCACGACCGGCGATCGCCGCGAGGACGTCCAGCACCGGCTCGCCGGTCCGGCGAGGATCCGCGACGAACTGCGCCGACACCGGGGCGTAGAAGTCGTCCGAGGTCGCCTCCCGGAACCGCTCCGACTGCTCGCGGTTGGCGCGGACGCGGTCCGCCCAGGCCTCCTCGAGTCCAGCGCCGGTGGATTCGAACCTGTTCACACGATCGCCCCGTCCGCCTCGAGGGCTGTGAGCTCGCCGGGGGTGTCAACGTCCGGGTTGCCACCTTCAACGGGCACCAGCAGCGCCATCTCCGGGTGCTGGTCGAGCCAGGGTCGCAGTCCGCGGTCGCCCGAGAGGCCGGCGGCGAGCGCCCACGACGAGCGGCGGATGAGGACCGGGTTCAGGGCGCCGTCACGCCCATAGCGGGGCCGGGCGATCGGGAGATCGGAGGCGGCGGCGGCGCTCAGAACGGACCGGATGGTGCCAGCCCGGATCGTCGGCTGGTCGCCGAGCACGATCAACGCCGCATCGGGATGCGAAGGGTGCTCCACCGCAGCGTCCAGCCCCAGGCGGACGGAGCTTGCGAGGCCGTCCTGGGGGCGCGGGTTCGGCACCCGGAGCTCACCACGCCACGTGATCCCAGCCTCAACCTCCCGGGCAGCCGATCCCAGCACGACCGCGACATCGGTCAGCCCCGCGTCGGCCACTGCGTCGAGGACATGCTGCAGCATCGGCCGGCCGTGCAGCATTGCCAGCATCTTGGGCGACCCGAACCGGGTCGCATCGCCCGCGGCCAGGACCACCACGAACGTCCTCACGAGGCCTCCCCCGCCCCACGCTCTCGCGCGAGGTCACGCATCGGGCGCCCGGATCCCGCCCGGCGCTCCGCCACGACCTCGGCAAGGATCGCGAGCGCGGTCTCCGACGGTGACCGTCCCCCCAGGTCCAGTCCGATCGGTCCCCGGAGTCGGTCGAGGTCGCCCGCCGCCACGCCGGCTGCGAGCAGCCTGGTCCGCCGCTCCGCCTGCGTCCGGCGCGAGCCGATCACGCCGACGTACCGGCAGTCGCGGGCGAGGGCGGCAACGATCGCCGGCTCGTCGAACTTGGGGTCGTGGGTCAGGACGGCCACGGCGTCGGCCGGGCCCAGCCCGATCTCGCCGGCCACCTCGTCCGGCCAGCCTGCGAGCAGCCGGTCAGCGCCCGGGAACCGCTCGCGGGTCAGGAAGGCGGCACGCCCGTCGATCACGACGGTCTCGTAGCCGACCTCGGCGGCCAGGACGACGAGCGACCGGGCCACCTCCCCGGCGCCCACGGCGACGAGACGCGGTCGCGGCGCGTACACCTCGACGAACAGCTGCCGTCCGCCCAGCTCCACGATTCCGGACGCGCCCGTGGACAGGTGAGCGCGAGCCGCTGCCAGGAGCGCGTCGTCCAGGCTCGCTTCGCCCAGCGAGCCGCGGAGGATGCTGCCGTCACTCACGACCAGCGGCGCGGTGGGCGGGGCGCCGGCTCCGGCGAGATGGGGTCCGGGCGCGGCCGGGGGCGAGTCATCGGGGAGGGACGTGACGACGGCAACTCCGAGTTGTCGGCCGCGCGCCGCCGCCTCCACGTCCGCCGGGATGGCCGGCGAGACCAGGACGTCGATCGTGCCACCGCACGCGAGGCCCACGTCCCACGCCTGTTCGTCGCTGATCCCGTAGCGGATCACGCGCTCGCGGCCGTTGCGGCGGGCGGCGAGGATCTCCTCGGCGACGGCACCGTCCACGCAGCCCCCGGACACGGAACCGGCCAGCCGTCCGTCGTCAGCCACGATCAGGACCGCTCCCTCCGGCCGGGGCGTGCTGCCGAACGCGCGGACGACGATGGCGCGGCCGGCGTCCATGCCCTCGGCGCGCCAGGCGTCGAGGATGTCCAGCAGCTCCCGCATCGTGCCTCCTCGTCTCCGTCAGGTCAGGGGTCTGGCGTGGTCGGCCGTGACCGCGGTCGAGCTGAGCGGCTTCGGCAGCGTGGCCTCCGGCGCGACAAGCCCGAGCGAGGGCGTGACCGACGTGGCGCGGGTCACGGCCGTTCCCCGCCTCGGCGTGTCCCGTGCAGTGCCGCGCGCCGTTCCCGGGGACGCGCCCGCAAGCACCGTGCCCAGCCGCTCCAGCGATGCCAGCGTCCCGGCCGGAAGGAAGTCGTCGATGAACGGGTAGGCGGCCTTCATGCCGGCGGCCAGCGGCTGGTACCCGGGCGAAGACGCGAGCGGGTTGAGCCACACCAGCCGATGGCAGTTGCGCCGCAGGCGCGCGGTCTCGGCGGCGACGAGCGCCGGATCCCCGCGGTCCCAGCCATCCGAGACCACGATCACCACGCCGCTGCTGCGGAGCGTCCGTCGGGCCCACTTGTGGTTGAACTCCCGGAACGACTCCCCGATCCGCGTGCCGCCCGCCCAGTCGGTCACGGCATCCGCAACCTTCGCCAGGGCCCGATCGCGGTCGCGGTCCTTCATCAGCCGGGTGACGCGCGTGAGCCGCGTCCCGAACACGAACGACTCGGTCCGGACCTCGTTGGTCCGGGCCAGGGCCTGCGCGAACCGCAGCAGCAGCCGCGAGTGACGCTCCATGGAGCCCGAGATGTCGCAGATGATGACCAGCTGGCGCGGCTCGCGGATCTGCCGGCGCCACACCCACTCGGTCAGCTCGCCGGTCGCCAGGTTGCGGCGGAACATCGCGCGCGGCGCCAGCCGACGGCCATGCGGGTGGAGCTCATGGCGGCGCGTCCTTCGCCGTTCCAGCTTGGGGCGCAGCAGGTCCACGAACCGCTCGGCGTCCCGGAGCTCGGCCGCGGTCATGCGGTCGAAGTCGCGGTGGCGCAGGACCTCGCCCTTCGACCAGGCGTCGGGCGAGATGGTCTCGCCGTCGATCTCGGCGCCTTCCTCGGCGTCGGCGCCGGCCTGGATCCCCAGCGCAGCCAGATCCGAGAGCGTCGCACCCCTGCCCTCCGCGGCCTCGTCGGCGACCCCGGGTTCGCCCTCCTCTCGGTCGGCGTCCGGCGTCGCGCCCTCGCGGCTCGGGTTCGGCAGCGCGCGTCCGCGGCGACGCCAGAAGCGATCGAAGATGCGGTCATAGATCTCGCGGTCGTCGCGCCGTCGGACGAACACCGCTGCCCCGGCATCGCGGACCTGCGCCTTGGCACCAACGTCCACGAGCGAGAGTGCCCGCGCGAAGTCGATCGCCGCGGCCAGGTCCACCACGAGCCCCGCGGACCGGAGCGCCCGCCCGAAGCCCACGGCCTCGGCAAGCAGGCGACGGCCGTCGATCGACTCCCCCGTGGGGGCAAGTTCGATCGGCGGGCGATCAGGGGTGGACATGTGTGGACTGTGCCACGACTTGCACCCGGGCGTCGGGTGAGGTCAGTCCGGCAGGACGCGAAAGCCCAGGGCGACCGCGCTGGCGCGGACCCGATCGTCAAGGCTGAGCACGTCGAGGTCGGCGATCGACGACCGTACGACGACCGCGGTCGCGAGGTGGATGGCGTCGAGCGACCGGATCGCATCGTCAGGGAAGGAACGACGAGCCTGCTCCACGACGGCCCGACTGACGGGCTCGAGTCCCCAGCCTGCGGTCAGCTCGTCGAGTCGTTCACTGAGCTGCTCCGCCGTGCGCCGGTCGAAGGCGCCGGCCGCGACGTATCGGTGGAGTGCCCGGTCGACCTCGATCAGCGTCAGCTCGGATGTCACGACCAGGTCG
>Ga0315271_10002114_pt1 | contig 12352 bp, 9 predicted proteins | sample C3_top_MG_FD_204664 | JGI IMG/M metagenome (GOLD analysis project Ga0315271, IMG submission 204664) | Sediment microbial communities from Yellowstone Lake, YNP, Wyoming, USA - C3_top | ecosystem: Environmental > Aquatic > Freshwater > Lake > Sediment | place: USA: Wyoming | collected 2017-08-01
GGAGCGAACGTGAAAGACATAAACCCATGAGGGCCATGTTGCTGGCCGCAGGGCGCGGCGAGCGCATGCGCCCGCTCACCGACCACACACCGAAGCCGCTGCTGCAGGCAGGCGGCAAGCCGCTGATCATGTGGCATATCGAAAAACTGGTGCGCGCCGGTATCACCGATCTGGTCATAAACCATGCCCACCTCGGAGCACAGATTGAAGCTGCGCTGGGAGATGGCAGCCGGTTTGGTGCGCAGATCCGTTATTCCCCTGAAGCGACTGCGCTGGAAACGGCGGGCGGAATTGCGTATGCGTTGCCGCTGCTGGGCGAAGAACCCTTCGCCGTGATCAACAGCGACATCTACTGCGACTACGATTTTTCCCAGCTTGCGGCACACGCCGCAGCGCTCAATACTTGCGGCGATAGCGCGCACCTGGTGCTGGTGAACAATCCCGTGCATCACCCTGGTGGCGATTTTGGATTGCTCGCAGGCCGAGTGACAAATCCCGCCCCCTCAATCCTCGATCTTCAATCCACAATCCTGACTTTCAGCGGCATCGGCATCTACCGCCCCGCGCTGTTTGCCAGCATAGTGCGCGGCAGCGTCGCCCCGCTCGCGCCGTTGTTGCGTGCGCAGATCGCGCTGGGCAAGGTCAGCGGAGAACATTACACCGGTCGCTGGATAGATGTCGGCACGCCGCAACGCCTTGAACAACTCGACAACGAATTGCGCACGTCGCAGAAGGGTATTCATGTTTAATCCTGCCGCCCACGCCAGCCGCCGCGCCCGCCTGATCAACCAGATGGGGCGCGGCATCGCCGTCATCCCCACCGCACCGGAAGCGCTGCGCAATGGTGATGCGCACTACCCCTATCGCTACGACAGCCATTTTCATTACCTCACTGGTTTCGACGAGCCGGAGGCCGTGCTGGTGCTGATCGCGAGCCCGGTCCCACAGGCCATACTGTTCTGCCGTGAAAAAGACATGGAGCGCGAAATCTGGGACGGCTTCCGTCACGGGCCGGAAGGCGCGCGCATCGCGTTCGGTTTCGATGCCGCCTTTCCCATAACGCAGCTCGATGAAAAGCTCACCGAGTTGATGGGCAACCAGTCCGTGCTGTTCCATCCCATCGGCCACGATGCGGCATGGGACGCGCGCCTGCTCGGCCTGCGCGCCCGTGTGCAGGAGAAAGCGCGCAGCGGCATCACCGCGCCGAACGAAATTCACGACGTGCGCATGCTGCTGGACGAGATGCGGCTGATAAAAGACGACGACGAACTCGCCACGATGCGCCGTGCGGCTAGCATATCCAGTGCCGCGCACATCCGTGCGATGCGTGCCACGCGTCCCGGCCGTATGGAATTTGAAATCGAAGCGGAGCTGCTGCATGAGTTCCGCACCAGCGGCGCGCAATCGCCCGCCTATACTTCTATCGTCGCCGGCGGCGCCAACGCCTGTGTGCTGCACTACATCAGCAACAACGCTCAACTCAGAGATGGCGATCTGCTGCTGATCGACGCTGCCTGCGAACTGGATGGCTATGCCGCCGACATCACGCGCACCTTTCCGGTGAGCGGCAAATTCAGCGCCGCGCAGAAGGATGTGTACGAAATAGTGCTGGCCGCACAGACCGCCGCGATTGCTGCCGCGCGTCCCGGCAACCACTGGAACGAACCGCACGACGCGGCGCTGCGCGTGATCGCGCAGGGTCTGATCGATCTCAAGCTGTGCAGCGGCAGCCTCGACAGCGTGTTGGAAAAAGGCGACTACAAGCGCTTTTACATGCACCGCACCGGCCACTGGTTGGGCATGGACGTGCACGACGTCGGCGCATACAAGATGGACGGTGAGTGGCGCACGCTGCAAGCCGGCATGGCGTTCACCGTCGAGCCCGGCTGCTACATCCGCGCCGCGGACGACGTGCCGCAAGCCTTGTGGAATATAGGCGTCCGCATCGAGGACAATGTGGTCATCACCGCACAGGGCTGCGAAGTACTGACCGAAGCTGCGCCGAAAACGGTGGCGGCGATCGAAGAATTGATGCGGCAGCCATGAACACACTAAGCTGCGACATCGCCATCATCGGCGGCGGCCCCGTCGGCGCATCGCTGGCGCTCGCGTTGCGCGACAGCGGTCTGCAGGTCTGTGTGCTCGAAGCGCGCCCTGCTCACGCTGCCAGCCACGATGCCCGTGCGCTCGCGTTGTCCTACGGCAGTCGCCTGTTGTTGCAACGCCTCGGGGTATGGGAGGCACTGCACGACGTTTCCTCCATTCGCACCATCCACATCTCGCAGCGCCAGAGCTTTGGCCGCGCCATGCTGCGCGCCGCCGAGCTAAATGTGCCTGAACTCGGCTACGTGTTGCCCTACCCTGCGCTGCAAGCCTCGCTGGATCAAGCGTTGCAGCACAGCGGTATCAGCATGATTTACGGCGCGAGCGTCACCCGGCTGTGCGGCGAGACGGACTACTCCGAAATTGCGTATAAGCAAAATGATGCAGAACACATGCTGCGCGCACGCCTCGCAGTGGTAGCCGATGGCGGCAAACTGCTGGCGCAACAGTGCCCGCCGCAAGTGCGCGACTACGGTCAGAGTGCGCTGATCACGCACATCACCTGCTCCGCACCGCAGGTGAACATGGCCTATGAACGCTTCACTGCGCAAGGGCCAGTGGCGCTGCTGCCGTTTCAGAATGGCTACGAATTGGTTTGGACCGCGCCGCACAAAGACGCGCAGGAAATGCTGGCATGGGATGACGGGAAATTCCTGGCTGAACTACAGCACCACTTCGGCGACCGTGTCGGAAAATTCCTGACCGTAGCCAAGCGTACCAGCTTCCCTCTCGGCTTGAAACGCGCCCCGAATCTCACCCCGATGCCGCACACGGTGCTGCTCGGTAACGCCGCGCAAACCATGCATCCGGTGGCTGGACAAGGTTTCAACATGGGGCTGCGTGATGCGTGGGAATTGGCTCAGGAAATTCTCAATGCCGTACCGGAAGCACTGGGCACCGGGGCAATGCTCAAAACCTATTGCAGCCATCGCCGCACTGACCGAGAAGCAGGGATACATTTTACCGATGGTCTGGTGCGTCTGTTCTCAAACGAGTTGCCGCTGATCAGCGCAGGCCGCGCTGCTGCACTCAGCGCGCTGGACTGCCTGCCACTGGCGAAAAAATTTGTGGCGAAGAGGATGATGTTTGGCGCGAATGGTTGAGGTTGCGCTTGAGCTGCTTGCAGTCCGTCTCTTAATTTGGGGCGAGTATAATCGTGCCTCATGAAAATCCGCGCCACTTCCCTTTCCGTAGAAATCACCTCAGAGTGCCCGTGCATCGGCCATTGCAGCACTGTTCTGGGCGATGATGTGTGCCGTGGCTGCCAGCGCACGCTGGAGGAAGTCATAGGCTGGCCGCAGATGAGCGAAGAGCAGCGATGTGCGGTGAACCGCCGCATTGCATTGGAGCAATGGGAGCAATCCATCTCGTGAGGCGGGTATAATCCGCGCCTTGTTTCGCGGCAACATTTCCGCACAGTTTCTACCCTCACCCTAGCCCTCTCCCTGCAAGGGAGAGGGGACAATGGAGTTTTATGGATACATTATTGCTACTCAAAGCCGCCATTCTTGGCGTGGTCGAAGGTCTGACCGAATTTCTGCCAATCTCCAGCACCGGGCACTTGATCGTGGTCGGTAGCCTGCTCAACTTCAATGATGAGCGCGGCAAGTTGTTCGAGATCGTGATTCAATCGGCGGCGATACTCGCTGTGATGTGGGAATACCGCGCCAAGCTTGGCACAGTAGTCGGCGGTCTGATACAAAAACAGGAAGCCTCGCAGCGATTCGTAATCAATGTGGCCATCGCCTTTCTGCCGCTGGCTGTGCTCGGACTGCTGTTCGGCAAGCACATCAAGGCGGTGTTGTTCAACCCGGTGACAGTGGCGATCACCTCCATCGTAGGTGCGATTTTTATCCTGTGGGCGGAAAAACGTAAGCACACGGTATGCGTGGAATCGGTGGATGATTTGAACTGGAAAGACGCACTGAAAGTCGGATTTGCCCAGGCGCTGGCGCTGATTCCCGGCACTTCGCGTTCCGGCGCAACCATCATCGGCGGTTTGTTCTTTGGGCTTTCACGCAAGGCGGCGACGGAATTTACGTTTTTTCTGGCGATGCCGACGCTGATTGCAGCGACGCTGTATGAGCTGTACAAGGAGCGCGCGCTGCTTACCAGCGCCGACTTGGGCATGTGGATGGTTGGTTTCGTTGCTTCATTTGTTTCCGCTTTTCTGTGCGTGCGCTGGCTGCTGCGCTACATCAGCAGCCACGACTTTACGGTGTTCGCCTGGTATCGGATTGCATTCGGGCTGGCGGTGCTGATTCTGTATTACAGCGGGACAATTACTTGGCAGGCTGCATAGCAAGCGGACCGAGCTGAAAAAGTGGTTGGACTCCAACAGCCTTAATTTTCAACACTGAATGGAGTGGCAGCAGATACAGTGCCAGCATGCTACGCATCTGCAATGTTGTTGGAACGCACGGCTAATTGCTATGCACCGTCGCCGTGTGAAATTCGATGGCGTCGCTTTCCCACGGCCGTTTAAGCATGAATGTGATCATGTGCTGGCCGGTTGTCAGCGCCCGAAAGCGGAACAGGTGCATGACTGAAGCGCCGGGCCTGATATCGTGTACCGGTTTTTCATTTTCATAATCGCTACCCAGCAGCTGTATGCCCTCGGGTAGCGTTTGTACTTCCCAAGCATATCCGGTTGTGGGAGTCGATTTGAGGCTCAGCGTAAATTCTGTGCCGACGGTGACAAAGATGTTGCTGTCAGGTGTCACGAGATAGTCTCCATCAGTGTAGCGAGGTGCCACTTGGGTTTTCCAAGTAGCATGCTAATCACAAGTTGGAGCGCGATCTGTGCGTTGCCACACGCAAGAACAACAAGAATACGCTCTGGGCGGAATCGCTTGCGCGTCAACAAACCTAGCCGCTATTCCTCAGTCCCGCCGCAATCCCGTTGATGGTCAAATGTATCGCGCGCTTCACCAGTATGTCATTGTCGCCGGCACGGTGGCGATGCAGCAGTGCGACCTGCAGGTGGTTGAGCGGGTCGATATAGGGCGTGCGCGTGGTCAGGCTGCGCGCCAGCGTGGGATTGTCCTCCAGCAGCGTGGACGCGCCGGTGATCGCAAACAACATTTTCACGGTGCGCTGCCATTCCGCTTCCAGCGCGCCGAAGATGGCGGTGCGCAATGTCTCGTCCGGCACCAGCTCGGCATAGCGCGAAGCGATGCCCATGTCGGTCTTGGATAGCACCATGTCCATGTTGGACAGCAGGCCGCGGAAAAATGCCCAGTTCTGGTACATGGCCTGCAGCTGCTTGAGGCCGGCCTCGCCTTCGCGTTCGACGAACTGTTGCGCGGCGCTGCCAAAGCCGTACCAGCCCGGCAGCAGCACGCGGTTCAGGCTCCAGCTGAACACCCACGGAATCGCGCGCAGATCTTCGATGTTGTCGGTTGCCTTGCGTGACGAGGGACGGCTGCCAATGTTGAGTTCGGCGATTTCGCGGATCGGAGTGGCGGCAAAGAAATAGTCGGTGAAGCCGGGTGTTTCGTACACCAGCTTGCGGTAGGCGGCGAACGCATCCAGGCTGAGCGCTTCCACGATGCGGTGAAATTCCGGCATCGTGGTGTCGTCGCCGTGGTGATGCACCAGCGTGGCTTCCATCGTGGCCGCGATCAGGATTTCCAGATTGCGCCGGCCGATTTCCGGATCGGAATATTTGCTGCCGATGACTTCGCCCTGCTCGGTGATACGGATTTGCGCGTTCACGCTGCCTGGCGGTTGCGCCAGAATCGCCTGGTAGCTGGGGCCGCCGCCGCGACCCACGGTGCCGCCACGGCCATGGAACAGGCGCAGCTCGATGCCATGCTTGTCGAATACTTTGACCAGTTCCAGCTCGGCCTTGTACAGCTCCCAGTTGGCGGTGAGATAACCGCCGTCCTTGTTGCTGTCGGAATAACCCAGCATCACTTCCTGCGTGTTGCCGCGGCTGGCAAGCAGCGTGCGGTAATACGGGATGGAAAACAGCTCGTCCATGATCGGGCCGCAGCTGCGCAAGTCGGTGATGGTCTCGAACAGCGGGATGATGTTGATGTGCAGCGCGGGCGCGGCGTCGCCGGTTGTTGCGGAAGATGATTCCAGCAGGCCGGCCTGCTGCACCATCAGCGCCACTTCCAGCATGTCGCTCACGCCATCGGCTTTGGAGATGATGTAGTTGGGCAGCGCGGCGCGGCCGAAGCGGCGATGGATATCTGCCGCTGCCAGCATCAGGCGCAGTTCGCCCTGCACAGTGGCAGAAAACTTTTCCAGATCGGCGGCGAGGTTCTTGCCCGCCTGCAATGCGGCCACCAGCGTGGCGCGGCGCGCGGTTTCATCAAGTTGCGCATAGCCGGCCTGGCCGCCGTTCGCCAGCAGCTCGCTCACCACTTGTTCGTGTATTGCGCTGTGCTGGCGCATGTCGATCGGGGCGAGGTGGAAGCCGAACACGTCTGCCGCGCGGCGCAGGTAAGCGATGCGTCCCTGTGCCAGATAGAGTGCATGGTGGTGCGTGAGCGAGTTGATCAGAATGTCGAGGTCGGCGATGAATTCCTGCGCATTGGCGTAAGGCCGGGCATGGCGGTCAGCCGGCTGCAGGTGATCCACGCGGTGGCCGAGACCCTTGGTTGTGGCTGCCAGACGCGAGTAGATTGTAATCAACGCGCGACGATAAGGCTCATCCTCGCGGCTGGCTGCCTTGTCCGTGGACTGTGCGGCAAATGCCGCCAGCTCCTCGCTGACCTCCACCAGACGCGTGGACAGAGACAAACGCGTGCCGAGCAGGTTGGTTTCGGTGAGGTAATGTTCCAGAATCAGCGCCGAATGGCGCTCTGCCGCGCTCTGCATGACCTCGTGCGTGACGAAGGGGTTGCCATCGCGGTCGCCGCCGATCCAGCTGCCGACGCGCAGGAACGGCGGAACGGACATAGTCTGGCCGTAGCGCCGTTGCAGTTGTTTTTCCAGGTCGGCGTAAATCTTGGGGATTTCATTGAGGAAGGTATAGCTGTAATACGCTAGCCCGTTATTGATCTCATCGCGCACCGCCAATTTGGCAGTGCGCAGCATGCGCGTGTCCCACAGTATCAGCACAAAGCGGCGCAGCGCCTCCTCGTTTTCGGCCAGCTCGTCCGGTGTCAGGTCGATGCGATCGCGGTCTGCCAGCAGGCTGGAAATGATCAGCTGGCAGTCGAGTATGCTCTTGCGTTGCACTTCGGTCGGATGCGCGGTGAGCACCGGCGAAATCAGCGCTTTGTCGAGGAATGCCTGCAACGTGGCGGCGTCGATGTTCTTGTCCTGCACGCGATCCAGCGCCAGCTGCATGCTGCCTTCCTGTGGCGGCGAACCGGCCTTCAGGTGCGCGCGGCGACGGCGGTTGTGGTGCAGGTCTTCGGCGATGTTGGATAGCTGCGAGAAATAACTGAACGCGCGCACCACTGACAGTGTGTCGCTGGGTGACAGCGCATCCAGCAGCTGTTCCAGCTGGGCACCGTCGCGCTCATCCTGGGTCTTGCGGAAACGCACTGCAGAGCGGCGCACGCTTTCGACCAGCTCAAAAGTCTGGTCACCTTCCTGCTCGCGCAGCGTGTCGCCGAGGATGCGCCCGAGCAGGCGGATGTCCTCGCGCAGAGGGACGTCTTTACTGGAAATATTGGCGGGCGCAGCAAGCAAATTCATCATGTTCTTTTTCAATACAGCATGAGTGTAGGGCATGGGTATAACGCGCGCGCAACTGGCTCATGTTAGAATGCGGCGCGACGGATTTATAACAAACAAATACTCAGGAAAGCCAATGAATCAGACACCTCAAGCGCCATCTGCCCCAGCCAGACTGGTAATCGCATCGCGCGAAAGCGCGTTGGCAATGTGGCAGGCAGAATTCATCCGCGATCAGCTGCGCGCATTATACCCGCAAACCTCCGTCAGTATATTGGGCATGACCACGCAGGGCGACCAGATCCTCGATGTCACGCTGTCCAAGATCGGCGGCAAGGGCCTGTTCGTGAAGGAGCTGGAAACCGCGCTGGAAATCGGCAGCGCCGACATTGCGGTGCATTCGCTCAAGGATGTGCCGATGAATTTGCCCGATGGTTTCATGCTGGCCTGCATCGGTGAGCGCGAAGATCCGCGCGATGCGTTTGTCTCCAACCATCACGCCAATCTGCAGGCCTTACCTGCCGGATCAGTGGTCGGCACCTCCAGCCTGCGCCGCGAAAGCCAGTTGCGCGCGCGCTTTCCGCACCTGAAAATCGAACCGCTGCGCGGCAATGTGCAGACCCGTTTACGCAAGCTGGACGAAGGGCAGTATGCCGCGATCATCCTCGCCGCCGCAGGCCTGAAACGTCTGGGTCTGGGCGAGCGCATCCGCGCGGTGATTTCCAGCGACGACAGCCTGCCCGCCGTGGGCCAGGGTGCGCTGGGCATTGAATGCCGCAGCGATCGCACCGACCTTCTGGCCGTGCTGGCACCGCTGCACCATGCAGAAACCGCCGCCTGTGTGCTGGCGGAACGCGCCTTGAGCCGCGCGCTGGCAGGCAGCTGCCAAGTGCCGCTGGGCGGGTTCGCAGAAGTCATCGGCGGCAAGCTGCGCATGCGCGGCTTCGTTGCCAGTCCGGATGGCAAGCAGCTGATACGCGCCGAGCAGACCGGCAGCATGGAGGCCCCGGAAGCGCTGGGCGATGCCGTGGCGCAAGACCTGCGCGCGCAGGGTGCCGATGCGATTCTCGCGGCATTGGCGTTGTAAGACCTTAGCCACGGATAAGCACGGATGATCACGGATAAACCTGCCGCATTTATCCGTGCAAATCGGTGTTAATCCGTGGCTGATTTGTCCCTCATGGATTCCTCCCTGCCCCTTTCAGGACTCAGCATCGTCGTAACCCGCCCGTGTGAGCAGGCCGGGCAATTGTCGAAGCTTATAGAGCAGTCCGGCGGCAAAGCCATACTGTTTCCCTTGCTGGAAATCAGCCCGGCGGCCGATGCGCAACCGCTGCGCGCACTCGTCGCGCGCCTGCATGAATTTCAGCTCGCTATTTTCATCAGCCCCAATGCCGTGCGCTATGGCATGGAAGCCTTACGCGAGGGCGGATTTTCAGTATTGCCAACCAGCCTGAAAATCGCCACGGTCGGGCAAGGCAGCGCCAGGGCACTGCGAGACTGGGGCGTGAATGACGTCATCGTTCCTCAGCACGGGTACGACAGCGAAGCGCTGCTGGCCGTGCCAGAATTGCAGAACGTGCAGGGCTGGCACGTGGTGATATTTCGCGGCGATGGCGGGCGCGAATTGCTGGGCGACACGCTCAAGGCGCGCGGTGCCACAGTGGAGTATGCTGCCTGTTATCAGCGCAGCAAGCCGCAGCAAGCCGTTGGCCCCTTGCTCGCCGCCCATCCCGATGCGATCAGCGTGACCAGCAGCGAGGCGATTGCCAACCTGTGGGACATGCTTGACGAGGCTGGTCGGACACAGTTAGCCAGCGTGCCGCTGTTTGTGCCGCATGCGCGCATTGCCGCCGCCGCGCATCAGCTGGGATGGCGCGAGGTGGTGATCACAGCAGGAGGAAATGACGGCCTGCTGTCAGGTTTGGTAGCATGGGCACAAAATCGGAAATCGACATGAGCGAACAAACACCCCCCATTGAAACAGGTCCCTCCCCCGCGCCGGAAGTCGCGGCACCAGCTGCTGCACATCACAATCCCGTGGCCAACCTCATTGCGCGCATGAGCATCACGCAGATGACGCTGGCCGTGGTGCTGGTGGTGTTTCTGTGGCAATGGTTCGATGGTCACCGCCAGATCGGCAACATGCAGCAGGAGCTGGCGCGCCGCCTGGCCGAAATGGATGGCAGCAACAAGGCCAGTCAGATGCTGGTGGCGCAGGGGCAGGAGGCGACGCGCGAACTGTCGGCCAAGGTGGCGCTGCTGGAAGCGCATTACGCTGAGGCGCAGAACCAGCGTGCCGCGCTGGAAACGCTGTATCAGGCGCTGTCCAGCAGCCGCGACGATATCGTGCTGGCGCAGGTGGAGCAGATGTTGCTGATCGCCGGGCAGCAGCTGCAACTCTCCGCCAATGTAAAGGCCGCGCTGATTGCGATGCAGCAAGCCGACGATTACCTCAAGCGCATGGATCGCGCCTCGCTCAACAGCTTGCGCCAGGCCATCGGCCGCGACATGGACAAACTGCGTGTACTACCCAATGTGGATGTGCAGGGCATCAATCTGCGCCTCGACAATCTCATCGTGGCGGTGGATGCCTTGCCGCTGACGCAGGACATCCGCATGGCGCGCGAGACCGCTATACCCGCGCCGGAAACACGGGCGTTGCCGGGCTGGCAAGGGCTGCTGCACGAAGTATGGGAAGACATCCGGCATCTGGTGCGTATCGAGGACACCAGGAAGCGCGAACTGCCACTGCTCTCGCCCACACAGACTTTTTTCCTGCGCGAAAATCTGAAACTGCGCCTGCTTTCCGCGCGCCTCGCGCTGCTGGCTCGAGACGAAGCAAGTTACAAGCAGGATCTGCAGGCGGCGCAGGAATGGGTTGAACGTTATTTCGACGCCAAATCCAGCGAAGGTGTGCTGGCAGCTGGCACGTTGAAAAAACTACGCGAGTCCAGCATCAGCATCGAGCTACCCGATGTCAGCGCCAGTCTGGGCGCGGTGCGCAATTACCGCGTGACACGCGAGAAGCCGGTGCGATGAAATTCCTGTTCTGGTTACTGGCACTGTTTGCGCTGGCCGTGGCGCTGACGCTGGCCGCGCACAATCCTGGTTACATGCTGCTGGTGTATCCACCGTATCGCATGGAGATGTCGCTGTCGCTGTTTGTGGTGGGATTGCTGGCACTGTTCGTGTTCGCGCATCTGGCGCTGCAGCTGCTGTCCGCCGCCTTGCGCCTGCCCGCCTATGTGCGCCAGTTCCGTCACGAGCGCGCGCAGGAGAAGGGGCGCGCGGCGATGATGGAAGCGTTGAGTGCATTTTTCGAGGGGCGCTATGCCAGTGCGGAAAAAGCCGCAGTGCGGGCAATGGAATTCGGCGACGATTCCGCTATCAACCCCATCATCGCCGCGCGCGCCGCGCATGAGTTGCGCGAATTCGACAAGCGCGATGCCTATCTGGCCGCGATGGCAGACAAGACCGCAGGCGATGCCGCGATGCGCCTGATGGCGGCGAGCAAATTCAGCCTCGACCAGCATCAGCCGCAGCAAGCGCTGGAATCACTGCACGCGCTGCGCGATGCGGGGGGCAAGAGTCATGTCGGCGCGCTGCGGCTGGAGCTCAAGGCGCAGCAGCAAGCGGGCAACTGGGATGCAGTGCTGGAACTGTTGAACCAGCTGGAAAAGCGCGATGCGATAGACGCCATGAGCGCCGAACAGTTGCGCCAGCAAGCTTGGCTGGAAAAAATTCGCGGCCAGACGCAGGATGCACCGTCACTGCAGGCGCTGTGGAAAAATGTACCCGGCGAATTCAAACAGCGCAGAAAAATTGCCGCCGCCGCCGCGCGTGCACTCATCCAACTGGGCGACAGCCGCACCGCGCAGCAGATCCTCACCGACAGCCTGAACGCGCAATGGGACAGCGACCTGGCCATGTTGTATGGCGATTGCGCCGCAGGTGAAGTGGTCGCGCAGATCGAGCAGGCCGAGCGCTGGCTGAAAGCACATGCTGATGACGCCGGCCTGCTGCTGGCGTTGGGCAAGCTATGCCTGCATCAAGCTTTGTGGGGCAAGGCGCAAAGTTATCTGGAAGCCAGCGTCAGCGTGTCACCCAGCCGCGCCGCGTACACTGCACTGGGGCAATTGGCCGAGAGATTGCAGCAGCCCGACCAGGCGTTCAAATATTTTCAGAAGGCGATGGAATTGCAAGGATCGAGGATTGGGGATCGAACTCGCAGGGGGTAAGTCGTGCGGTTCCATTGGCAGTTAATCGCGGAACGGGATGTTGTAATGCAAGACCCTGGTGCAGGTTCGCACATCCGTGAAATTTTAGGTTGCCCTAAAATCTGCTGAGTTGTGCCAACCAACTGATTCAAAATTACCATTTAACATGTGCAATGGATATGGGCGACATTAGCATTTTATGAAATTGTTTTCTATTTTACGTTAGGCGCTATCGATCGGCAAAGCAAAAGTGGGAGAGTGAGGGTTTGCAAAGAAGTCGATGATTTTCAAATTATGGGCTGTGTGAAGTAGATCGAGAGCTGGGAGGATTGATGCCTTTTTTCATTGGTTCAGCAATTTTGGGATTTAAAAATGCTCCGTATTGGATGGTG
>Ga0315271_10002115_pt1 | contig 12350 bp, 10 predicted proteins | sample C3_top_MG_FD_204664 | JGI IMG/M metagenome (GOLD analysis project Ga0315271, IMG submission 204664) | Sediment microbial communities from Yellowstone Lake, YNP, Wyoming, USA - C3_top | ecosystem: Environmental > Aquatic > Freshwater > Lake > Sediment | place: USA: Wyoming | collected 2017-08-01
AAAGCTCGGGCGTCAGCTTCCCGTGCTCGTTGTTCAGCGCGATCTCGTCAGCCAACTCCATGACCGCCTGCTCGTCCTCACTGAAGCCGGAGTAGTCCTGCCGCCACATGGCATCAATCTGCTCTGATGAGTAACCGATATTGGCGACACCGACCAGGTTCTGCAGGTTACAGGTACGACAACCATGGTTCATGCTCAGCCGCAAACGTGCTAGCTGCTTGTGTTTTTCACCCACACGGCCGTCAAAAAAAATCTTCTGGTAGAACTGCACCATGGCAAAATCCAGCAGCTCCGGCGCGTTGGCAAACACGTCCACGAAGGTAGGCGTCCCGGTGAGTGCATTGAGGGCATCCCAGGCCATGCGCTGTCCATCGGATAATTCGTGGCGGGGTACCCGCGGTAACAGTGTCTCACTCATGCCAAGTTCCTCGTGTGATGGGATTCATTGATCCAGCTCAATCATGCCTGACAGCAGGGGCTCAAGCTTAAGGTATTCCGGCACCCGCTCGCCAATGCGGCGATCAAGTTCTTCGTGCCAGTGGTAGATGCGCCGCTCCTGGTAGCCCAGCTGAATACCGGTAAACCCGGGTGATTCCATCGAAGTCTGGATCAACGGCACCAGCTGCAGGTCTTCTTCAAGGATACGCACAAAGTTGCTGATGCGCTTATCCCACAGCGGGTGCCGGTCACCGTCGCCCCAGTCCGGTGCAAACCAGTGGCACTCGAGGCGCATGCTGTTATCGCCCGTGGGGTAGAGCGCGAGGAACGGCATTCCCGTTGCGGAAACGGGTGTAACCAGTGCAGGAAACAGGTTGAACGAGACATTGAACTGGCGGTACAGGTCGCCGGCCTGGGGGAACTCCATCATTCCTGCTGTCCCCGGATCGATCCAGTCCGGGCTGCGGTTGGGGGTCACCATCAGGGAGTGGCCACGCGGGAACAGTGTCTGGCTGGTGCCGCGGTAGTCCAGGAACCGGTCCGCCGTTTTGGGATGGATGGTCTTGAGGTGGTAAACCTCCAGCAGTCCATCGAGCAGGACTTTCACGTTACAGGCAACATCGAAACTGCGGGAGTCGATATGGCGAATGCTGTCCGGCCCGAAGCGGGCGAACTGGTCCGCCAGCGGTCGCAGGGATTCCAGCAAGGGCGGTGCATCCGGGTCTTCGTTGAGGAAAATCCATTTGCCCAGGGACTCACACCGCAAGGGAACGAGGCCCAGGCAGCTGAAATCCACGCCCGGGAAGTCACGCCGGTCACGAATGCCGACCAGGCTGCCATCCAGGGCATAGGACCAGCCATGGTAGGGGCAGGTAAAGCCTCCCTGCACCTTGCCTGCCGTGAGCTTTGCCAGCGGTGCGCCGCGATGCCTGCAGGTGTTGTAGAACGCGTGGATTGCGCCGTTCTGGCCGCGCACGATAATGACGGGTGAGCGCGTTTCATTCCACAGGATATAGTCACCCGGTTGCGCAAGCTGGTCGGCATGGCAGACATAGAGCCAGGATTTCTTCCACAGGAATTCGTATTCGAGTTTGAGGAAGCCCGGATCGGTGTAGCGTCCCGCGGGAATGGGCGGCAGCAGCGGAAAACCTTTGGGGACCTCGCGGCGCGATTGTTCATACTCGAGTCCACGCCGAATGCGCGCATGGAAACCCTGCTCCGCCGGGGCAGTTTTGGCCGCGGTAGTTTTGGCTGGCGCAGTTTGAGCCAGTTGCGTTTCTCGAGGTGAAACGGCCATGAGGTATCCGTAGGTAAATTACAAACAGTCATGCCTGTTTGTTTCCAGCGCTCAACAGTATACTTAAATTGCGCCTGCAGTGTGCGACACTGCGTCAATAAGCCGGAGAATGGTCACAGATGGATTTTCAGCTCAGCGAAGAACAACAGGAACTGCAAAGCAGCGTGCGACGCTATGCGAAAGAACGGCTGACCGCGATCGCGGAGGAGATCGAACAGACGGGCAACCCGCCTTCGCATGAACTGGTAAAAGAGTTTGCCAGCATGGGTTACCTCGGTGTCAACATTCCGGAGCGTCTGGGCGGGCAGGGGCTGGGAAACCTGGAAGCATTGATCGTCATCGAGGAACTGGGCAGGATTTCATCGGCTGTCGGATTTCCGGTTTTTGAATCCTGCGTGGGCCCGGTCCGGGCCATTGAGAAATTTGCCAGTCCTGAGCTCGTGGCTGAAGTGGTACCGGCCGTCTGTGCAGGTGAAAAAGTCATCGCCATCGCCATGTCCGAGCCAGCGGCTGGATCCGCCTTGACGGATCTTTCAACCAGGGCAGAAGTGGCGGGTGACGAGGTGGTCATCAGCGGCGCCAAACGTTGGTGTTCGGGTGGTGGCCATGCCGATGGATATCTTGTCTACTGCCGTTTCTCCGATCAACCCGGAGCGAAATCCATAGGTGCGGTATATGTGGAAAAAGGCACGGAAGGCCTGAGTTTCGGCCGTCCGGAGCACCTGATGGGATTTCGTGGCGTGCCTTCCTGCGACCTGTACTTTGATCGAGTGCGCGTGCCATTGCGCAATATCGTTGTGCCGGAAGGCGGGTTCAAAAAACTCATGGCCGCCTTTGATCTGGAACGATGTGGCAATGCGACCATGGCCCTGGCCCAGGCGTCCGCGGCCCTGGATGATGCCTGTGCCTACGTGCAGGAGCGGCGGCAGTTTGGCAAACCCATCGTCGATTTCCAGGCAGTGCAGCTGAAACTCGCCGACATGAAAATCCAGGTGGAAGCATCCCGCCTGCTCATCTGGCGCGCAGCAGTCGATGCCGAGCGGGGATTCCCCAGTATCAGTGCATCCAGCGTGGCCAAATGTTTTGCCAATGAAATTGCCCGCACGGTTACCGGTAATGCACTGCAACTCATGGGCGGCTACGGCTACTCGAAGGAATATCCCATGGAACGGCGTTTTCGCGATGCCTGGGGTTGGGGAATTGCCGGCGGCGCCATCGACATTCAGAAGATCAATATCGCCAGCGCTTTGATTGGCCGCCGTTTCGACCAGCGCGCCTGAGGTCGTACAAAGCCACCGATTGCGTCCAACCCACCGTAGTAGAATTCTGGCAATGTAGCGTTTGAACTGCCTATACTCCACCATAAACACCAAATCTGCCGTGAGCAAACTTCAGTAGCTCGGATCAGACCGATGAACCACAGTCCAAACGCTATGGACGGTATTGACAGCGAGGTGTTCCTCGTCGGCGACCTGCGCGTCGATGTTGGCCAGCAGCGCATCACGCGCAGTGGCATCGAAATTAACCTGCCCAATCTATCGTTTCAGCTGCTGGTAGCGCTGATCCGCGTCGCGCCCAATGTCCTCAGCCACGATTTGCTCATGGCACGGGTCTGGCCCGGACTGATCGTGAGCCCGGAGACCTTGACCAAGCGGGTCAACCTATTGCGCGAGGCGCTGGGAGATGAGGCGCAGGAGCCGCGCTACATCGCCGGAGTGCGAAGTCGCGGTTACCAGCTGGTTGCGGCCGTGTCTCCCGTCGGGCGTCTGGCCCCATCGGTCGAGGTACCGGCGTCCGCGCTGGAGGTTGTCACACACCCCATCGAGTTATCGCCAACGGTCACCACGAAGACGAGCCGGCTGTGGTGGCTCGCCTTACCCGTCCTGTTGGTGGTCATTTTCGCAATTGCTGTGGGCGTGCGCCTGGCAAAAAGAGATCGCGCCGTGGACGCTCAACTGACGACAGGTAATCCGGCAAGTGAGACTGCGGCAATCGGCGCGCGCGAGCGTACGGTGGCCGTACTGCCCTTCGACAGCATCAGCGCGGATCCTGCAGACGCCTATCTGGCGCAAGGCCTGCCGGAGATGATCCTCAACCGTCTGTCGCGCATCAGTGGAGTTTCGGTAATAGCGCGCAATTCGTCATTCGCGCTCGCCACGAAGAGTATTGATTCCGGCGAGATCGGCCGGCGCCTTAACTCCGGCTATCTGGTCAATGGCAGTGTCCAGCGCGAGGCCGACCGGCTGCGAGTAGCGGTGCAATTAGTGGATAGCTCCACAGGGACGCTGGTTTGGGCGTCACATTTTGATCGCGATTTGCATGACATCTTCAGTATCGAGGATGAGATCGCCGATCAAATCGCTGATGCGTTGTCGGTGCGCCTTGGGGAGATTGAACCCAAACCCCCGACTGCTGCCCGCAGCGCGAATCTGGAGGCTTATCTCGCCTTCCTGCGGGGCCGGGCCTTGCTGGGTCGCTTCACCGTCGCCGAGTCGGAGGCCGCGGTGCCGTATTTTGAAAGGGCAATTGCACTGGATCCCAATTTCGCGGCCGCCTACGCTTCATTGTACGACGCGAGAATGCAGGCGGTCAGTCAACGCCTGGAGGATTCGACGCCGACCCGGCGGCGCTACCGTTATTTGATCGATCGGGCGCTTGAATTGGATCCCAAGTTGGGCTCCGCATACTTTGCGCGTGCGATGTGGGGAGAGGCGCCACACGATGCGGGCGCGACATTGGATAACCCGTTGATCGTTGCACTCGAGCGCGACTTTCGCCAGGGCGCCGCACTTGATCCCAGCAACGGCCGTGGACTCGCGGCTTACGCCGAGTTTCTCTATTGGACACTGGAACGGCCCGAGGAGGGCAGGAGCGTACTGAAGCGCGCCTTGTGGGTCGATCCAATATCAGCTAGTGCGCGTTTAATTGATGCCGTGCTCACTCTCTTCGAAAGTGGCGTGAAAGCCTCCGAGGAAAAGAACCTGCAGGTGCTGGAGCTCGATCCGAACTTCGTTCCGGCGCTGCAGCGCTATGGGGTATTGCGTTGGATGTTCGACGGCCAGCCGGCGGAAGCCATCCAGTTTGTCGAGCATGCCATTGCGCTCGATCCAGACAATTCGCGGCTGCGTCAGCAAGCGGTGGAGGTGTATCTCGACCTGGGCGACGTGGCGGCGGCGCGCGATGTGGCCGCCGGCACGCTGCAAAATGCGCGCACGGCCAGCCTGCTCTTGATGTACGAAGGCGATTGGCGGCGTGCGGGACTCGCTGCATACGATGAGGCCAGCTGGACAAACGACGACGACCTCTGCCAAAACCTGCTGGCGGGCGAAGCGATTCGCGACTATGCGATGAAGACGGGAGAATTGAGCCGGGCGATTGCGTTCTTCAAGCTGAAGTACTACTTAAGCGACGCTCCAACAGTAAACTTGGACCCATGTAGTTTCCGCGCGGCCGTCTATCTTTCACAGTTAATGGCCACTGCCGGCCAGGGCGAGCAGGCACTGGCGCTTCGCCGCACCGCGTCAGCGTGGCTCGACGCCAACGACGCCAAGTATTTTGGAGGCGGTGCTGGACGTCAGCGCGCCCTGATTCTGCTGCTCGACGGCCAGCAAGACGCGGCGCTCGCCGCGCTGGCGGATTCATTCCGTTCAGGGGGCTACATGACTTGGTGGTACACCATGAAGTACGATCCACTGTGGTTGCCACTCCATGACGATCCACGATTCCAGGCCATTGGAGCCGACGTCCTAAGCTATGTCGATGCGCAGCGCAGCCAGCTCGAAGTGCTGCGTCGACAAGGGGACGTGCCGCGGCGCGGAGCCCCAAGCGTCCCGCATTGAACCAACGGAAAGCCAGGTCAATGGCAGAGACTGGAATTCGCTATCGGAGCGTCGGGCTCTGGCTGGTTCTGGGCCTGTCCAGGGTGGCTTTGGCACAAGTTGAGTCCACAGATGCTCCCGCGCCCAACACTGCCGACACAGCCAGGCTCGATGAAATCGTCGTAACGGGGAGCCTGATCCGCGACACGGAAGCTGCGGGCTCGAAGCTGACCGTCATTGGCCGCGATCAGATCGACGCCAGCGGCTACGGCAAAATCGAAGACGTGCTGGCGACCGTGACGCAGAATTTCAATCAAAACAACGAGGCCGTTGTCGAAGGAGGCCACTTTTTCAACCTCAACCGCGGCGCCGAGGTGCAATTACGAGGCCTGGGCACCGGTACGACGTTGACGTTGATCAATGGACAGCGTCAGGGCGAGAGTGGCCTCCAGGGGATGTTCACGGACGTATCGACCATTCCCGCCTCCGCCGTTGAACGCATCGAGATCTTGCCTGAGGGGGCCAGCGCGTTGTATGGATCGGATGCCATTGGCGGCGTGGTGAACATCATTCTGCGCAGGAACCTCAATGGGTTCGAAACCCGCCTGCGCGCGAGCACTGCGGACGGCGCCGCCAACGAGCGGGAATTCGCTCAACTCTGGGGCCACACCTGGTCGCGCGGCCACGTGCTGCTGGGCTTTCAGTATGACGACAGCGCTGCTCTTGCGTGCAGCGCACGCGCCTACTGCGCCGCGAACACTGACTTCAGGCGCTTCGGCGGCAGTGACCTGCGTCGTGTCGGCGGCAACCCCGGCACGATTCTCGATCCGGATACCCTGGCACCGATCGCTGCCATTCCGCACGGGCAGGACGGTACGCAGCTCACGGCGGCGCAGCTCATCCCAGGTGCCGTCAACTATACGAACAATGTCAACTACAACGACATTCTGCCCAGTCAGACCATGCGCAGCGCCTTCGTGAGCTCATCCTACCGGCCGGCAGACAATTGGGAGATATCGCTCGATGGCCGCTACTCGTCGCGGGATTTCAGATCCACTTTCCCGCAACCTGCGGGCATCTTTACGGTTCCTGCGAGCAATGCGTTCAACCACCTCGGCGGACCCGTGGTCGTGGCCTACGATTTCACCTCCGACCTGGGTCCGGTCATAGACAGTGGGCCGACTGACACGTCTTTCGCCTCCGTGGGAGTCATGCACGTGCTGCCGGGAGGGTGGCAGGCCAGTCTCGCGGCCAACTATTCAAGATCAAGGGACGAATTTGTCGAGATCAATAACTTCAGCTACTTCGGCCAGGACGCCGTCGATGTCGCACTCAACAGCTCCGATCCATTGGTGGCGCTCAACCTGTTCGGCGATGGCTCGCACACGAACGCTGCAACGCTGCGCAGCTTGGGTACCGTTCTCGACGTCGTGAATACATTTACCACCACTTCGGCAAACGTGATCGCAGATGGGCCCTTATTCGACGGGGCCGCCGGCGCTATCCGACTTGCTGTCGGGGGCGACTTTCGCAAGGAGCATTCCGTTGGGACGAACATCATAGACGGCAAAGAGAACCGTGGCAGAGAGGTCGCTGCCGCATTTTTTGAACTTGCGGCTCCGATCCTGGCCGGGCGACAGGGGTCAAATGTTAATCGCCTGGACTTGTCGGTCGCTGGTCGCTACGACCGGTATAGCGATGTGGGTACGTCTTTTAATCCGAAAGTGGGCTTGAGTTGGCAGGCCGCGCGTCTCCTCCAGCTGCGCGGTACCTGGGGAACCTCGTTCCGGGCGCCGCCATTCTTCTGGTCCAATCCCGACCAGATAGGTGACGTCTTTACATCCGACGTCGTTGATCCGCGGTCTCCGACCGGCTACACACACGCCCTCGTGGTGGCTGGGCCGATTCCGGATCTGCAGCCGGAGACAGCGAGTGCCTGGACGGTCGGCATGGATGTGACTTTGCCGGCGGCACCGGGCTTTTCGCTTTCATTGACGTATTTCGATATCGATTACCAGGGGAAGGTCCAGTCCCCTGGATTTTCCGGCGACTTTCTCGCTCACGAGAATGAATTTGCCCCCTTGATCACGCGCAATCCGACCCAAGCGCAGATCGATGCCGTTTGCCATAGACCGCTGCACAATGGAGGGGATTGCAACCCACCCATCGCCGCAATTCTCGACGTCCGGGTTCGCAACCTGGGCAGCGTCAAGACACGCGGTGTGGATGTCGCCCTGGATTATTCCAACGACACTGCAAGAGGCCAGTGGGTCTACGGCCTGAACGGCACCTATATCTTTGACCAGAAGCAGCAGTTCTTGCCCACGGCGCCGGTCTTCGATCACGTGAACACCGTCGGCAACCCACTGCAGGTCCGGTTTGCTGGGCACGTGTCCTGGTCGCTGCAACGCTGGACGGTGCAAGCAACCGTGAATTACACCGGGCGGTATCGGGATCCCGGCTCCGTGCCTGCTCGGGTTGTCGATTCGTGGACGACGGCTGATTTCAACGTCGGCTACCACGTCGAGGGCGAGCAGGGTTGGCTCGCCAATACCCAAATCAATTTCGGCATAATCAACTTTTTCGACCAGCGCCCGCCCTTCGTCAATCAATATGACCTGTCATCGGGGACTCTGGGCTATGACGCGGCCAATGCCACTGTCCTTGGAAGGCAGCTCAGCCTGCAGGTGGTGAAGAGCTGGGGGCAGTAAGGCTACGCCGGGCCACTCTGTCACGCGTTCGAAGCACCGCGCGCCAAGATTGGCGACGCTCTTCCTGAATCTTCCGGGAAACATCACCCCACCTTCACGCAGAGTTCATGCACGCCCAAGTGTTTTGAGCGACAAATGAAGCGAACCATCCGTTACCAACATCTGGGGAGATTTTCCATGAAGACCATATCTATTCAAGCCCGTCAAGATCTACACGGTGACACTATGAGAAAGAGTACTGCGAACGGCTCCTCACCTTATGCGAGCATTCTGCTGTCGGTCCGAACGATAGTTTTCTGTGGCATCGCACTATGTGCCGCTGGCCCGCGTCCCAGTCATGCGCAGGCGGTCGGAACCGCGGCCTCATCACCGGCCACAGTCTACGTCGACTGCGCTGCGACTTATCGAGGCAACGGTAGTGCGGCGCGTCCCTACTGGCGAATCACCGACGCCCTCAAAAAGGCGCGTGCGCTGCGGCACGAAAACCAGGGACGCATCTCCATCCGCGTCGCTCCAGGAACTTGCAGCGGCAACTTCGAGACTCAGCCGACTGGGCAGAGCACCCGACCACCGGAGTTGCTGCCTCTTGTTCTCAACGTACCCAACCTGACGCTCCACGGTGCGGGGGTCATGCAATATGCCGACGGCTATCCCGTTGGCCCGCGTGCTGGCACCGCGACGACGTTGAGCGTGGACACCGTGCCTCAGGCCGACATCCCCAATACCGTGATCTACGTCGGGCCAACCACGGACGGAGGTAGGGCTGACGGCACCGTCATCGAAGGTCTCGTGATCGACAACGCGCTCAATGCGTGGTTTGGAATGTACATCACCCGGACGCAACGCCTCACCATTCGCCACAATGTGGTGACAGACACATGGCTCGGCGGCATCAACGGCACCGATTGCAGCGGCCGGATCGTTGGCAATGTCGTGCACGGAGGCTCGCCGGGGATGCTGTTCGCCGGCGGCACATCTGAAAACCCATCAAGGCTCTTCATCAGCAGCAACAGCGCCACCGATAACTACGAAGGCGTGGGTTTTTTTGGCGACTCAGCATTCACCGACTATCTTGATATGGGGGCGAACCCACTCGAGGTGTTGTCAAACCCGATCAATCCTACGGTCAGCCAGACGGGCAACCATATCGAGGTTGACTTCGAGGGCAACGACGTTTCTAACAACTATTTCGGCCTGCGCCTCACGATACTTGGCGGCGGCAGGTACCCGTACGCCGAGACTGGCTACATCAGCGCCAACGTCCACGACAACCGCTTCATCGACAATGCTGGCTACCCGTTCGCTGTCGATGAGGGTTTTGTCTTCAGGGGCACCAGCAGCTACTGGACGGACCCGAACCCCGACCCTACTAACTTCCCCGAAGGATTTCTTGCCTTTTTTGCCGCGCCGTTCATCACGCACGGTCCCTTCGACGGGCCGTACAGCGGCAACGTGAATGCGAGTTTCGAAGGCAACGTCTGGAGCAATCCGAACATCGCGCCGATCGCACCGGCCATACTGACTTTCTCAAACATTAACGTTTACGATCCCGCTGCCGGAGCGCCTGACCCGAGCCTGGTCCCCGTGTACACGTACATGCGCAATTCGCGACTGAACTTCGTGGACAAGGACGGCCTCTTCAGCCAACCGGGAACCATCCGCGACGATCTCCGAATCTATGACCCTTTCGACGGCGTTGCCTTGCTCAATCAAACGCGCATTCGTCACTAGTAAGGCGGCGCACTGCACTCTATCCTGGCGATTGGAGATGACGATCACGATCTGGCCAGGTGGCGGATAAAAGGGGTCGAAAAGGGCTCTGACCCCTTTTCCGGACCCCTTTTCCGCGTTACAAATCAGCAGCTTGCTGGCCGATTAACTTGAAGGTCTTGATGGGCCGGCCGGCAAGGGCCTGCGGCCAGTGCTTGAATACACCATGCGCATGATGTAATGTGGCTGCATGCACAGAACCCAGGTCATCCTCGAAGACTGGCAGTATCAAGCCCTGCGCGCCCGCTCTGAACAGGAAGGCCGCAGCATCTCTGATCTCGTCCGCGAAACACTGCGCACCGCCCTCGCGCAACCGCCCGAGCGCAACAATCGGCTCCAAGAGATCAAGGGCATCGGCGAAGACCCCTCCACCTATGGCGAGGATCACGATCGCTTCCTCTATGGCGACAAGAGCGGGGATTGATGCAGCGCCTGTTCGTGGACACCAGCGCCTGGTTCGCCTACGCCAATCGCAAGGATCGCGGCCATACAGCGGTTCGCACGGCCATCGCCGGCTTTGATGGCCGATTCGTCACCTCCAATTTCATTTTCGATGAAACCCTCTCGCTGTGTCTGTATCGCCTGGGACACGCCGCCGCGGAACGGGTCGGTGCCGTGCTGCTCGATCCGGACACCATCGACTTGATCCGCGTCACGCCGGAAGACGAGCAATCCGCCTGGACCCTGTTCCGCCACCGCTCAGACCAGCGCTACAGCTTCACCGACTGCACCTCTTTCGCGCTTATGCGGCGGCTTGGTATAGACGCCGCACTGGCGCTGGACGAGGATTTCCGAGCCGAGGGATTCAGGGTGATACCGTGAGCCGAAGCAACACAATCAAGGGAAATGAGCCGGTCAGGCAGCAAGCGTTCGATGCGATTACTTTTGCGTTGGGGGGGCTCCTGATTCGCCATGCCCAGAATCGTGCGCTCCACCTGGAAAGGTAGCTTGTTCGCCCGCCGGTAAGGTGCCCGGCTGCGATCATCCGGTATTCAATCTCAGCATCAGCGTCATAGGATGCAGCGGCGACAACTGAAAACCATAGTGTTCGTAGAACTCCTTCAGCGTGGCAAAGTGTTTCGCCAATGAAATTGCCCGCACGGTTACCGGTAATGCACTGCAGCTCATGGGTGGTTACGGTTACTCGAAGGAATATCCCATGGAGCGGCGTTTTCGCGATGCCTGGGGTTGGGGAATTGCCGGCGGCGCCATCGACATTCAGAAGATCAATATCGCCAGCGCATTGATTGGCCGGCGTTTCGACCAGCGGGCCTGAAAGAGAAGTTGCACATGAATCCGTTGACGCAGGTGGCGAACCGGCCGCACGACTAACCGCGCTGGCAGACGCTGATGGCGGAGCCAGTCGGGAGTTGACCTACTTGACTGAACCGCATGGATACGGGGTCGAGTCCGGCAAGACGTAAAATTTCGCCATCCCGGCACTGACTTTTCCTACGTCTTTCCTGCGGAATCACCGCTACCTGCAGTGCTGCATTCGCAGCATGCTCGTGCATTTCTGGCTTGCGTATCGTCTTGGTCAGACCTGATGCCCTTTATAAGATTTTCATTCATTTTGAATACATGTCAGTTCTGACATATAATCACACCGGACGCGCGCTCAGTGTATAAGCTGCTTGCTTGGCTGCATGGGGAAGTGAAATCCCCTCCATTCTCCAGCGAAGCGCGGCTAGAAGTCGGTTTGCTACTGCGATTGCTGCAACGAGGTGAGTCCATCGGAATGCCACACTCGCGGCCGATGCCGACCGTGGGAAAGCGTTGCCATGAACTTCAGATCACCAATCGGAATGCGCGTTGGCGAATGATCTATCGAATTGACGAGGATACAGTTGTCGTCCTTGAAGTCTTCGCCAAGAAAACCGCCAAGACGCCCCAACGCATTATTGAACAGTGCAGGAATCGCCTAAAGGAATACGACAGTGCGTGAAACCACGAAAAAGAAGCTGCAAAAAAATGGCTGGAAATTCGGCACGGCTGACGAATTTCTGGGTCTTTCCCCCGAAGAGTCGGAATTTCTGGATTTAAAAATATCATTGAGCAACACCCTCAAGGCGAAACGGCTCAGCAAGAAATTGACCCAGCAACAGTTTGCGAGCCTGATCAATTCCAGCCAGTCCCGGGTAGCAAAAATGGAAGCAGCAGACCCGACGGTTTCACTGGATCTCCTGGTGAAATCACTATTGGCGCTTGGTGTGGGAAAAGGGGTCAGAAAAGAGGTCAGAGCCCTTTTCAACCCCAGCAGGGGCAGACACGATGGCACCCTCCGAAAAGGGCTCTGACCCCTTCTTGTTCATCGTC
>Ga0315271_10002116_pt1 | contig 12349 bp, 10 predicted proteins | sample C3_top_MG_FD_204664 | JGI IMG/M metagenome (GOLD analysis project Ga0315271, IMG submission 204664) | Sediment microbial communities from Yellowstone Lake, YNP, Wyoming, USA - C3_top | ecosystem: Environmental > Aquatic > Freshwater > Lake > Sediment | place: USA: Wyoming | collected 2017-08-01
AGCCGTTGACCAGCAGGTTCGGCAGCCGCGCCGGCATCACGAGCGGCTCGTCCTCGGAGCCGTCGTAGTTCGGGCCGAAGTCCACGGTCTCCTTGTCGATGTCGGCGAGCATCGTCGCGGCGATCTTCGACATGCGGATCTCGGTGTACCGCATCGCGGCGGCCGGGTCGCCGTCGATGGATCCGAAGTTGCCCTGCCCGTCGATCAGCGGGTAGCGCAGCGCGAAGTCCTGCGCCATGCGCACGATCGTGTCGTAGACGGCGGAGTCGCCGTGCGGGTGGAATTTGCCGATGACCTCGCCGACCGTCTTCGCGGACTTGCGGTACTGCTTGTCGGCCGTGTTGCCGGTCTGGTGCATCGCGTACAGCACGCGCCGGTGCACCGGCTTGAGGCCGTCGCGCACGTCGGGCAGCGCGCGCCCGACGATGACGCTCATCGCGTAGTCCAGGTAGGACTGGCGCATCTCGTCTTCGATGTTGACCGGGATCAGCTGCTCCGGGAGCGTGCTGCGGGTGTTCTTCGTGTCCATCACTCTCTCGTTTCACTGAGGGGGACAGAATTGAATTCTGTCCCCAGCCTGTTACACGTCGAGGTTCTTGACATCGAGCGCGTTGTTCTCGATGAACTGGCGGCGCGGCTCGACCTGGTCGCCCATCAGGACCGTGAAGATCTGGTCGGCCTCCACGGCGTCCTCGACCGCGACCTTGAGCAGCGTGCGGGCCGTGGGGTCCATCGTGGTCTCCCAGAGCTGACTCGGGTTCATCTCGCCGAGCCCCTTGTAGCGCTGCAGGCTCAGGCCCTTGCGCCCGAGCGCCTGGACATGCTCGATGAGCTGCTCGCCGCCGCGCACGGTGGTCTCGGTGCCGCCCAGCACGACGGTCCAGGGCGGCTCGCCGAGCGCGGCCATCGCCACGCCGGCGGCGCGGATCTCGCGCATCTCGGGGGAGCGCAGCAGCTCGGTGCCGATGACACAGGTGCTCATGCTGCCACGGTTGTCCACCTCGCAGGTGACGCGGAAGGAACCGTGCTCCTCGTCCTCGTCGAACCGGGAGGCGGAGAGACTGACGTGCTGGTAGTAGCTCTGCAGGAACGCACCGAGCTTGTCCACCGCCGCCCCGAGCGCTGCCCGGTCTTTCAGCAGCGACTCTTCGTAGAAGCCGGTGCGCACCAGCGCGCGCACCAGCTCCGGGTCCCAGCCGCGCCGGCGCAACCGCGCGATCGTCCGCTCGACCTGACCGAGCTGGGCCAGCAGCGCCTGCAGCTTGACCCCGGTGAGCGTCTCGCCGCCAGCCTTGAGCGTCAGATCCTTCGACCCGAGCCGCAGGATGATCTTCTCCATCTCCGGCTCGTTCTTGACGTACTCCTCCTGCTGCCCCTTCTTCATCTTGAACAGCGGCGGCTGGGCGAGGTAGAGGTAGCCGCGCTCGATGATCGCCGGCATGTGCCGGAAGAAGAAGGTCAGCAGCAAGGTCCGGATGTGCGCCCCGTCCACGTCCGCGTCGGTCATGATCACGATCTTGTGGTAGCGCATCTTGTCGGGGTTGAAATCCTCGACCCCGATACCCGCCCCGAGCGCGGTGATCAGCGCCCGGATCTCCTCGTGGCCGAGCATCCGGTCGAAGCGCGCCTTCTCGACGTTGAGGATCTTGCCCTTGAGCGGCAGGATCGCCTGGTAGCGCCGATCGCGCCCCTGCTTGGCCGAGCCGCCGGCGGACTCGCCCTCGACGAGGAACAGCTCGGAGAGCGCCGGGTCGCGCTCGGAGCAGTCGGCGAGCTTGCCGGGCAGGTTGCTGACCTCGAGCGCGCCCTTGCGCCGCGCCAAATCGCGCGCCTTGCGTGCCGCCTCGCGGGCCATCGCGGAGCTGGCGCACTTGATCGCGATCTTCTTGGCGATCGCGGGGTTTTCTTCGAAGAACTCCCCGAGCGCCTCGTTCACCGCCGCCTCGACGATCCCCTTGACCTCGGAGTTGCCGAGCTTGGTCTTGGTCTGGCCCTCGAACTGCGGCTCGGGGATGCGGACATTGATGACCGCCGTCAGCCCCTCGCGGACATCGTCCCCGGAGAGAGCCCCGGGCAGGTCCTTGAACAAACCCTTCGCGGTGCCGTAGGCGTTGATCGTGCGCGTCAGCGCCGCCTTGAACCCCGAGAGATGCGTGCCGCCCTCGGTCGTGTTGATCGAGTTTGCGTAGGTGAAGATCTGCTCCTGGTAGCCCTCGTTGTACTGCATGGCGATCTCGATCTGGATGCCGTCGCGCTCGCGCTCGATGGCGATGGCCTTCGGGTGCAGCGGTTCCTTGTTCTTGTTGAGGTAGGCGACGAACTCGACGATGCCGCCCTTGTAGAAGAAATCGTGCTTCTTGCCGTCGCGCTCGTCCTCGAGGGTGATGCGCAACCCCTTGTTGAGGAAGGTCAACTCGCGCAGGCGCTTGGAGAGCGTGTCGAAGTTGTACTCGAGCACCTCGAAGATCTGCTTGTCGGGGAAGAACGTGACTTTCGTGCCCGTCCCCTTCGTCTTGCCGACCTCCTTGATCGGGGCGACGGGCTTGCCGCGGCGATAGCTCTGCTGGTAGACGTGCCCACCGCGGCGGATCTCGAGCTCGAGCCACTCCGACAGGGCGTTGACCACCGAAATCCCGACGCCGTGCAGACCGCCGGATATCTTGTAGCTCGACTTGTCGAACTTGCCGCCCGCATGCAGTTTGGTGAGGGCGACCTCGGCAGCCGAGACCTTCTCCGTGGGGTGCTCGTCGACCGGGATGCCGCGGCCGTTGTCGGTCACCGTCACCGAGTTGTCGGCGTGCACGATGACGCCGACCTCGGTCCCGTGACCGGCCAGGTGCTCGTCGACGCTGTTGTCGACCACCTCGTAGACCAGATGGTGCAGGCCGGCGACCCCGGTGCTGCCGATGTACATCGCGGGGCGTTTGCGCACCGCCTCCAGTCCTTCGAGGACCTGGATGTTCACGGCATCGTAATCTGTAGTTTCCGGCCCCTGCTCGTTATTGTTTTCAGCCACGTTGTCCCACCCTCACCTTCCGTGCCGTATTCCGCACGATTGACCAGCCCAGCCGCCGCGCCACGGCGGCCGTCGACAAACGCTGCAATTCACAGGATCCGTCCTCCCACAAGGTGAGAGAGCGGTATTTCACCGAACCGGCATTCCAATCGCGCGGCCGAATCAGGTCTTTCTGTCTGGCGCGTTGAAAAAACCGCACGTTTTCCTTCAAGGCCGCCGAGGAAGTCCAGTCGACGACAGCGATTACCCGCCTGCTCACCGGCGGCGAACCCTAGAGCCTCATCGGCATAACGACACAGCGGTAGCCGTCATCACCGAGCGGCCGCACGAGCGTCGGGCTCAGAATCTCGTTCATCTCGATAACAACCTTCTCCTGTTCAATGACGGCGAACACATCTTGAACGTACCGGCCATTCAGTCCCAACTCGATGTCGCCGCCGGTGAACTCTATCTCGACGTCCTCCGTGGCCTCCCCCAGTTCCGGGTTGACGGCGGTCACGGCGACTTTATCAGCCGAAAAACCGAACCTCAGCAGATTCACCCGGTCGGCGGTCACGGTCGAGACGCGGCGCACCGCGCGGTAGAACGATTCGCGCTCGACGACGGCGACCCGCGTACCTCCCGTCGGAATCACCTGGTGATAATCGGGGAACTGCCCGTCCACCAGCCGCGTCACCAGGAGACTCGCCCCGATGCTGATGAAGAGACGGTTTTCCTGAAATGACAACACGACCGCCGAACCGATGTTCTCCTCGCCGATGAGTTTGCGCACCTCGGCGATAGCCTTGCGCGGAACGATGACCCCGCGATTCCCGACAACCGCCGCCCGGCAACGGCGCTGGATGAACGCCAGCCGGTGGCCGTCCGTGGCGATCAACCGCAGATCGGCCTCGTCGCCGCCGACCGGCGCCACTTCGAGGAGAATGCCGTTGAGCGCCTGCCTCGTCTGATCGTGGGACATGGCAAATGCGGTCTTTTCGATGGCCTCCGCCAGAAGCGCCGGGGGAATTTCTATCTTCTCGCCATCCTGGCCCGCGGGCAGTGCCGGAAAGTCGTCCTTCGGCAGGCTCATCACCTTGAACCGGGCCCGACCCATTTCTATCTTCAGCCAGCCTTTGTCGCCTGCCACCAGGCGGACATCCCCATCGGGAAGCTCGCGCACGATCTCGAAGAGCTTCTTCGCCGGAGCGGTGACGACCCCTTCTTTGGCTATCTGGACCTGGTAGCGGCTGCGCAGAAATATCTCGAGGTCCGTCGCTGACACGGCGAGTTCCGAACCGTACGCTTCGAGCAGGACGCTTGAGAGAATGGGGACGGTGTTCTTTTTCTCGACGATCCCCTGGACCCGTGCAAGAGCATTCGCAAGATCGGCTTTGGCGATAGTGATGTCCATGAGGCTTTTCCCCCGTTCTTTACTAGTTGTTCGATCTATTAAAGAAAAATAACGTAGTCGTACTAGACCCTGTTAGGGAGGTGGACAAACCGGAAAAATCGTTGTGGGCTCTGTTGTAGCGGGCCGGGTATCTCTGTGGACGGGGAAGGAGGTTGTCCACGGATTCCCGTCGCTGGATGTTTCCACACGAAGCCAGTCCGCTGTCCACAGGAACACTGTTGAAACGAATCACCCCTGGATCCTCCGGGTGATGGTGTCTAGCGTGTTCTGGACTTCAACACCGGTCTTTTTCTTCTCGGCGATGATGTTCAGCGAGTGGATCACCGTCGAGTGATCCCGACCCCCGAACATCTTGCCGATAACCGGGAGCGAGGAGGGGGTCAACTGTCGACACAAATGCATGGCGAGCTGGCGCGGGTACACGAGGTTCTGAGTCCGCCGTTTGGAGACCAGGTCGGACACCTTGATCCCGAAGTAGGTGGCCACCTCGCGCTTGATCTCGTCGATCGTGATGGTCTTCTCGCTCGCCGCCAGCACGTCTTTGAGGGCTTCACGGGCGAATTCGATGGTGATCTCACGGTTGCTGAGCGAGGCGTATGCCACGAGACGAGTCAGGGCGCCCTCCAGCTCGCGGATGTTTGACTTGATGGAATTTGCCACGAAGAGCGCCACTTCATCGGGGATGGGTAGCGCATACTGCTCGGCCTTCTTGCGCAGGATGGCGACCTTGGTCTCCAGGTCGGGCATCTGGATGTCGGCGATCAGGCCCCACTCGAAGCGCGACCGCAGCCGCTCCTCGAGGTCGGGAATGTCGCGCGGCACCTTGTCGCTGGTGAGCACGATCTGTTTGTGCGATTCGTGGATCGAGTTGAACGTGTGGAAGAACTCCTCCTGGGTCTTCTCCTTGCCGGCGATGAACTGGATATCGTCGATCAGCAACAGGTCCATGTAGCGGTACCGTTTGCGGAACGGCTCCATGCGATCGTAGCGGATGGACTGGATCAACTCGTTGATGAAGGTCTCGGCACCGAGGTACATCACGCGCGCCCCCGGGTTGCGCTCCAGGAAACGGTGCCCGATCGCGTGCAGCAGATGGGTCTTGCCAAGCCCGACGCCGCCGTAGAGAAACAGCGGGTTGTAGGTTTTGGAGTGCCCGTCGGCGACGGCGAGGCTCGCCGCGTGGGCCATCTGGTTGCTCGAGCCGACGACAAAGGTGTTGAAGGTGTATTTGCTGTTCAGGACCGCACCGCCGTGGTAGAGGGGTCGCGCCTCGGGGAGCGGGACCTGACGGGAGCGGTCATCATCATCCCCCGCCTTGCGCTCCACCGGCTGGAAGACGACCGTGCACTCCCTCCCGGCGATCGCGGAGGCGGTCTCGCGGATCAGGACCTGAAAGTGCTCGTTGAGCCAGTCCTTGAAGAACTTGCTTGGCACCGACACGACGAGCGTCCCCTCGGAGAAGCGCTCCTGGGTCGTTGGAGAAAACCAGGTCGAAAAGCGCTGCTCGTCGATGTTCGCGCGTACGCGCTCCTTGACCTGATCCCAGAGATCAGCCGGCGGCAGAGCGCTCATACCGTCGCCATGTCGCGATCGCGGATGTTGGTGGAGACAACCGTGGGAATATTCTTGAAATGAATCAAGCTAACCTCTCGTTGGACAAGCAAAATCCGCCCGCAGGGCACCACGAATTACACACAGTCTTTTCAACATCTGTTGAAAATAGCAAATATCTGCGCATCTTCAAGTGCTTAGAACAATTCGTCACGGATGGTTCGGCAGCGTTTCCGCTCCAGATCCGATCATGGTGCCGATGATAGCCCAGGAGGCCCTGAAAGACAAGGGGAATGTGCGTATTTTCAACGTCGCGGGGGGGCTGGCTTGACGCGGTGGCGGCGGCTGTGGTTAGATGCCGCCACCGCGCCATCCATCACGCGCAGAGGGGCGAATGTACGAGCACATCGACGAGTCCCGGCTGGATATCCTTCGCGAAATCTGCTCCATCGGGGCCGGACACGCTGCAACCGCTCTCTCCCAGCTCACCGGCCGCCGCATCGATCTGGAAGTGCCCCGGGTTCTCTTTACGAAGGTCGAGGAGGTTCCGCGGATCGCCGGCGGGGCCGAGACCGTCGTCGACGGCTTGTACTTCCGCATACTCGGGGACGCCAGCGGGGTGATCCTGATGATCTTTCCCGAGGAGAGCGGGCGCGAGATCGTGCGGCTGGTGCTCGGAAACAAGGAGGCCATGCCGGAGGACGCGCTGAGCATCTCGGCGATGCGCGAGATCGGCAACATTCTCACGTCGGCCTTTCTCTCGGCGATCGGGCAGCTTGCCGGACTCTCGCTGATACCCTCGGTGCCGGGGTACGCGCGCGACATGGCAGGGTCGATCCTCGACCTGGTGCTCATCGAACTCTCGCGCCTCGAGGACACGGCGCTGGTGATCGAGACCGTTTTCCGGGAGGCCGGGGAAGGCATCCGCGGCCACTTCTTCCTCCTGCCCGATCCGCACACGCTCGAGGCCACCCTGAAGGCTGCCGAGCGGGCCGGTTCGCCGAAAGGGCCGGCTTGAGCCGGATCGCGGTCGGGATCGCCGACCTGCGCACCGGCGGCCCGGGGGATGTGCTCGCAGCCGTCGGCCTCGGTTCCTGCGTCGCCGTGGCCATCCGCGACCGCGCGCGTCTGCGCGGTTCGCTCGCGCACATCATGCTCCCGCAGCAGATCGACGGCCTGCGGCGCGTTGGCGAAAACATGAACAAGTACGCGGATGTCGCGGTGCCCGAGGCGATACGGGCGCTGGAATATATCGGCTGCTACCGCGCCGACATGGAGGCGAAAATCGCCGGCGGCGCGAGCATCTTCGATCTCGGGCGCGGTGCCGAGGGCGGCGACATCGGCCGCCGCAACGTCGAGGCGGTGATCCGCGCGCTGGAAGAGCAGGGCATCCCCCTGCTCTGCTCGGATGTCGGCGGCCGCGAGGGCCGGACGGTCGAGTTCTCGATCGACACGGGAGAGATGACGGTCAAAACCGTTCGCGGCGCCCGAAAAACGCTGTAGCCCACCAGGAGTGAAAATCAGCGCGGTGGCGGTGCCTCGGGTTCCTTTTTATCGATGGCCAGGAAGTTGATCTGGTTGCGGTGCACCGCGAGAAATTCCGTTGTGAAGAGCAGTTCACCGGAGTCCACGGTGTAGACCGAAACACCCGTGAGCGGGATGAACGGCCCCTCCTTCAGGTTCCAGTTGACGAAGTCAGAAATTCGTCCCCCGATTTGCAGGTGAACGGTCCCGACGATGCGGTAGGCGTTGAGAAAAATGGTGGCCCTGTGCTGTTCCTTCCGGATCGTCAACGGGCGCGTGGGACTGATCTTCACGGCGGAAACTCCTCACTCCGGCAGCAGGCTCGCCGCGACGTCGCGCGTGAGCAGCGACTCCTCCTGCGGCGAGAGAAGCCGATCGGGGTTGATGATGACCAGCAGCCGTCCCGGGAGTTTTCCGAGCCCGGAAAACAGCGACGAGCGCATCCACGCCGGCCCCTGATCCGGGCTCTCGATGAAGGCCGCCGGAATGTCGAGGACCTCGGAGACTTCATCGACCAGAAACCCGATGACCTGCTCGCCCGAGCGCACGAGCAGGTTGCAGGTCTTCGGGCCCGGGGGGCGATCCGGCAGGCCGAGCTTGCGCCGCAGGTTGATCACCGGGACGATTCGTCCGCGCAAGTTGATCGCCCCGAGCGCAAAATCCGGCATCCGCGGGAAGGGAGTGACCTCGACCATGCGCAGTATCTCTTGAACCTTGAGGATGTCCACCCCGAGGGTTTTGCCTTCGATGGTGAAGACGACGACCTGGAGCTGCTCGCTGGTGCTCTCGTGCGCCTCGGTCATGGATTGAGGTTGTGTACCATCAACCCCCGGGAAAAGCAATCGCCCGGGCGGCGGCGGCGATTGACAGCAATCGGGGGTTTGCCTAGAATCAGCCGCCACGGACGCGACCTGATGCCCGGCGCGGAAAAGGAGACCGGCGATGCTCCAGGAGACCTCGAAGATCTGGATGGACGGGAAGTTCGTGGACTGGAAGGACGCAACCGTCCACGTGCTGACCCACACCCTGCACTATGGGCTCGGCGTCTTCGAGGGGATCCGCTGCTACAAGACCGTCGACGGTCCGGCCGTCTTCCGGCTTGCGGAACACGTCGATCGTCTCTTTGCCTCGGCGCACATCAGCGGCCTGAAAATACCCTTCACGAAGGAGGAGTTCTCCGCCGCGATCATCGAGACCCTCAAGGTGAACAAGATGGAGGCGGGGTACATCCGGCCGCTGGTGTATGTCGGCTACGGCGCCATGGGGGTGTACCCGGGCCGCAACCCGATCCGGGCGATGATCGCGACCTGGCCCTGGGGGGCGTACCTCGGCGACGACGGGCTCGAGAAAGGCATCCGCGTCAAGACGGCTTCCTTCACCCGCCAGCACGTGAACATCAGCATGACCAAGGCCAAGGTCTGCGGCAACTACACCAACTCGATCCTCGGCAAAGTCGAAGCCATCAACGACGGCTACGACGAGGCGCTTTTTCTGGATGCCACCGGACACGTCGCCGAAGGCTCGGGCGAGAACATCTTCATGGTGCGCCGCGGGGCGCTCACGACGACGCCGCGGTCGGCGATTCTCGAGGGAATCACCCGGGACGCGGTGCTCGCGATAGCGGCGGACCAGGGGATCGGGGCGCGCGAGGAGTTCTTCACGCGCGACCAGCTCTACACCGCCGACGAGGCGTTCTTCACCGGCACCGCGGCCGAGATCACCCCGATCCGCGAGGTGGATCGTCGGACCATCGGAGCCGGGTCCCGCGGGCCCGTCACCAAGGCGATCCAGGAGGCTTTCTTCAGCGCGGTGCGCGGCGAGAACCCCAAGTACCGTTCCTGGCTGACGCCGGTCCGCTAACGCGATGCCGAGGGTTCTGCCGTTCCAGGGGGTACGCTACAACGCGGCACGGGTCCCGGACATCACCCGGGTCACGGCGCCGCCCTACGACATGATCCCGCCCGCCGAGCAGGAGGAGCTCTACCGCCGCGATCCGCACAACGTGGTGCGGTTGATCCTCGGCCGCGAGCAGGAGAACGGTCGTCCGGTCGACCGCTACACGAACGCGGCCCGGGACTACCGGCACTGGCGCTCCGAGGGGATCCTGGCGCAGGACGAGACGCCGTCGATCTATCTCTATCGTGAAGATTACGCGTGGGCCGGTCGCGCCTACCAGCGGCTCGGGTTGATTGCGCGCATCGGCATCGACGAGTTCGGCGGCGGCGCCTTCGCCCACGAGTCGACCATGAGCGGCCCCAAGGCCGACCGGTTGCGGCTGTTGCAGGCCTGCGAGGCGAACTTCAGCCAGATTTTCGCCCTCTACTCCGACCCAGACGGGTCCGTCGAGGCGCCGCTGGTCGCCGCGACGTCCGTGCCGCCGCTGGTCTCGTTCGACGACGGCAAGGGGGTCGTGCACAATCTCTGGCGGGTGGAGGACCCGGCGCTCATCGCCCGGGCGCGCGCAGGTTTCGCGGGCAAGCCCTTCATCATCGCGGATGGCCACCACCGCTACGAGACGGCGCTGGAGTATCGGCGGCTGATGCGCCAGGAGCCGGCGCGCTTTCGCGAGTCGATGGACTCGGTGATGATGTGTCTGGTGCGGATGGAATCTCCGGGACTCACGATTCTGCCCTTTCACCGGATGCTGGTCGCCCCGGGTCCGGAGCGGATTCTCGAGCGCATCGGGGTCGCCTTCGATTTCGAGGAGCGGCCGCTTCCTGCCGATCGCTCGACCTGGACGGCGGCGACTCAGGAGCTGCTCGGCGGCGATGGCACGGTTTTCGGTCTGTACCGCGGCGGCCCGACGCTGACGCTGCTGCGTCCGAAAGCCGGCTATGATCTTTCGCGGCATCTTCGCCCGGGGACTTCAGGGCTGGTCGCCGATCTCGACGTGACGGTGCTGCACCAGGTGATTATTGCGGGGCTGCTTGGACTGGAAGAGCAGCGGCTCGTGCAGGAGGGCGGCATCCGGTTTTTCACGAAGACCGAGGACGCGGCGGCGGAGATCGAAGCCGGGCGCGGCGCCGCGGCATTCCTGCTGCGCCCGAGCCGCATCGACCAGGTCTGGCGGATTGCGACCGCCGGTCAGCGCATGCCGCAGAAATCGACGAACTTCTACCCCAAGCTCATCTCCGGCCTCGTCTTCAACGAGTTGTAGACCGTGAATCGACCGGGCCGCTCCCGGGCGCTTTTCCGCCCCGGCGGCGTTGCGGGCCAGAAGGCACGGGAGCGCCTTGACAGCGGCGAAGCGCGGAGCATAGGATGAAGGTGAATTTTGTCGTTCGCACCGCAACTTCCGGCGGCCGCACAGGGGAGGAACGGTTGATGATTGCAAAAAGGTTGTCCCTGCTTGGGGTGGTCCTTTCACTGGTCCTGCCCGGGTGCGTGGTCGAAAAGCGTGATTTCGAAGCGCTTCGGGATCAGGTTCGCCTTCAACAGAAGCAGATCAATGATCTCAAGGCCCGGCAGGATGAGCAGGGCCTGCGGGTCGACACGCTGAACAACGGGTTCAAGATTCTCGGCGACAAAGCCGAAGAGAACGCCCGCCGCATCGATGCCCTGGGCGAGAGAGAGACTCAGTCGGCGCCTCTGGCCGCGACCCCTGTCCCCGCACCTCTCGAGGCGCGCGCTGCGCCGCAGGCGGATGCATCCCCGGTTTCTGCGCCCGCCCCCGCCCCTGCACCTGCCGACGGGCCGATACTCATCACGAATCTGCCAAAGACCGCCGCGTCCGAGCCGCCGCCGGGTGGGGAGATCATCACCGCCGGCCCCAAGGCCGAGAAGCTCTACGCCGGCGCGCTCGCGCTGTATTCGAACCGCGAGTACCAGCAGGCGACCGCCAAGTTCCAGGAGTTTGTCGCCGACTATCCCGATCACAAGCTTGCAGGCAATGCGCAGTATTGGATCGGGGAATGTTATTACTCCCAGAAACGGTTTGCCGAGGCTGCGGAGGAGTTCGCCAAAGTCGAGAAAGCCTACCCGGCCAGCCACAAGGTCCCTGCCGCCCTGCTGAAGAAGGGGCTCTCGCTCGCCGAACTCAAGAGGATGCCGGAGGCCCAGGCGGCGCTGCAGCGGATCGTTGAACGGTACGGGCAGTCGGAAGAGGCTGCGAAGGCCAAGGAGAAGCTGGAGCGCTGGAAGCAGCCGTAGTCGGTCAATCCACCCGCACGGCGGGAGCGAGGGGCACAAGCGATGAAGAAAACTACGAGCGGGATAGGGGCGGTAGTGACCGGGCTCGCGATTCTCACCCTGTTCGTCGCGTCGGCACCGGCGGCGGAACGGCCCGGCTTCGAGACGTATGTGGTGCGCAGTGGAGATACGCTCTCGAAGATCTCCGGGCGCGTGCTCGGGGACGTAAAGCGCTGGCGCGAGATTCTCAAGGAGAACCCGCAGGTCACGAACGCGAACCGCATCTTCCCCGGTGACACCCTGCTGGTGCCGATTGCGGTAACGGCGGCGCCCGCGGGTGGCGCCGGCGGGGGACTGGTGGCCGGCGAAGGGGCCGCTGGAATGTCCGGCGCGGGCTCCGCCGTTCCCGCGCAGACCCTTGCGGCTCCCGCCGCGAGCGGCGACCAGGGTGCCGGCGCGGGTGCGGCATCAGGTGCCGGAACCGATACCGGCGCCGAAACGGGTACGCTGGCCGCTGCGCCCGAACCGCCGGCGGCGCCGGCGCGAGCGGTCGCCGTCGTCAACCCCGCGCTCTATCGCTCCGCCGGCTTCATTGCGGACAGGCTTCCCGCGATTGCGATCGTCGCATCACAGGACGATCGAATCCTGCTCGGGACGGACGATGCGGCCATCGTCAACCAACCGATCCCCTCGGGCACCCGTTTCACGGTGGTCCGCGCCGAGCGTCGCATTTTTCA
>Ga0315271_10002118_pt1 | contig 12344 bp, 7 predicted proteins | sample C3_top_MG_FD_204664 | JGI IMG/M metagenome (GOLD analysis project Ga0315271, IMG submission 204664) | Sediment microbial communities from Yellowstone Lake, YNP, Wyoming, USA - C3_top | ecosystem: Environmental > Aquatic > Freshwater > Lake > Sediment | place: USA: Wyoming | collected 2017-08-01
TGACGAAGATCAAGGACCAGATCGCCTACGCCTTCCGGAAGAAGAGCGAAGAGGTCTACGCCCAGAACGTCTCCCTGCTGGAACTCGGGTATCACTGGGCCGAGGACAACATCGACTTCCGGGTCGAGATCAAGACCGCGGAGTCGGACAAACCCCTGCTGGTGATGAACGGCAACGAGGCGATCGCCCTCGGCGCGGTCGCGTCGGGCATGGAACTGTGCGCGATGTACCCGATCACGCCCGCGACTTCGGTGTCCCACCTTCTTTCGGAGATCTTCGAGCGCTTCGGCGGCATCGTGCACCAGGCCGAGGACGAGATCGCCGCCGCCGGAGTCGCCATCGGCTCCTCCTACGCCGGCAAGGTGGCCTTCACCGTCACCTCTGGGCCGGGACTGGCGCTCAAGACGGAGTTCCTCGGTCTCGCGGTCATGACCGAGACGCCGCTGGTGCTGGTGGATGTGCAGCGGGGAGGTCCGAGCACGGGTCTTCCCACCAAGGTGGAGCAATCCGACCTGCTCGCCGCGCTCTTCGCGTCGACCGGAGACGCGCCGCACGTGGTCCTCGCCCCCGCGACCATCGAGGAGTGCTTCCATGTGATGGTGACGGCCCGCCGGCTCGCCGAGACGTTTCGCACCGTGGTCATGGTGCTCTCGGACGCGAACCTCGCCACCGGAGTGACGCCGTTCCCGCAGCCCACGCTGGACGAGAGCTGGCAGGCGGCGCCCCTCGACCTGTCGCCGATCCGCGAGGGTCACAAGCCCTACGGCTGGGACCCCGAGACCGGCCTGTCGGATCGGATCATCCCGGGCCGGCCGGGCGGGATGTTCACGCTCACCGGCCTGTCCCACGACGACCGCAGCAAGGTGGCATACAGCTCGGGCATCCATCAGCACTCGTCGGCCATGCGCAGCCGCAAGCTCGCGGTGCTGCAGAGCCTGCTCACCCCGCCTGACATCAACGGCGATCCGGAAGGCGACCTCCTGGTGGTCGGGTGGGGAAGCACCAAGGGCGCCATCGAGGAAGCGGTCGAGCGCGCGCGCGCGCTTGGAATGAAAGTGTCATCGACGCACCTGCGTTTCCTCTCTCCGCTCGAGCCCGGCCTGAAGAAGATCTTCTCGGGCTTCAAGAAGGTCATGACGGTCGAGATCAACTATTCCGACGAAGTCTCCGACCCCTATGTGACCGACGAGAACCGAAGGCGCGGGCAACTCGCGTTTCTCCTGCGGGCCACGACGCTCGTGGATGTCGATTGCTGGACCCGGGTGCCCGGAGAGCCGCTGCGTCCGGGTCTGATTGTCGAAGCTATTCGCGGCCGCATGCCGAAGGGAGGTCGCGCGTGAGTTATTCCTGCGGTCTGCTCCCCATGCTCAACGAGAGCGAGGGCGAGCACCAATACGAGATGTCGGAGTACGAGGGCGCCAAGGCCCGATGGTGTCCGGGTTGCGGCGACCACTCGGTCCTCACTTCGGTGCAGCGCCTGTTGAGCGCCGAGCAGCTCATTCCCGATCAGACCATGTTCGTCTCCGGGATCGGCTGTTCGAGCCGCTTCCCTCACTACCTGCGCACCTACGGCTTCCACGGCCTGCATGGCCGCGCGCTTCCCGTGGCCACCGGCATCAAGCTCCATCGTCCGGAACTGAACGTCTTCGTGGTGATGGGCGACGGCGACTGCACCTCGATCGGCGCCGGCCACTGGCTGCATGCGTTGCGTTACAACATGGATCTCACCGTCCTGATGCTCGACAACGGCATCTACGGGCTCACCAAGAACCAGACCTCGCCCACCACACCGCAGGGCTTCAAGAGCAACACCCAGCCGCAGGGGAGCTTCCTGCCCGCCCTGAATCCGATCGAGATCTCGCTCGGAGTGACCAACGCCTCGTTCGTGGCCCAGACCGCCGAATGGGCGCCCGCCCACATGTACGCGACCCTGCAGGCCGCCTACAAGCACAAGGGCTTCAGCTTCGTGCGCATTCTCCAGCGCTGCCCGGTGTTCACGCCGCTCATCTTCCAGAAAGCGGTCAAGGATCCAGCGCGCATCCAGCTGCTGGTCCACGATGAAGGTGTGATGGCTCCCGAACTCGACAAGATCTACGCGCGCAAGGTGCAGCACGACCCGCTGGATCTCGCGGCGGCGCGGGCCATGGCCGAGCAGACCGAGTTCATCAACCTGGGCCTCTTCTTCAAGGATCCCTCGCGCCCCCGCTACGAGGACACGCGACGGGTGCCGCCGAAGACCGCGGCCGAGCGCGTCCAACTGCTCGAGAAGGAGTTCGCCCGCTATGCCGTCTGATCCCCGCGTCGCCCTGGCCCTGGCCGCGCTGAAGCAGCCCACCGCCGAGTTCCGCGCCGCGGTCCAGGGTGCCCTGGTCCAGGCCGAGTCGCTCCTTGCCGCCGAGTCGGCGACCGCGGGAGCGCGCGCGGAACGTGCGGGTCGCGAACTGGGACAGTTCGGAGCCGGGCGTGTGAGCCCGGACCGATTCGCCGCGCTCTTCTCCAAAGTCACGCCGCTTGACGCGGCCTCGCGACAGGCGCTCGAGCGCGCGGTGTCCATCCTGCGCGGCGTGGCCACCCAGGGAGATTCGTTGTTCGTGGCCGAAGTGAAGCCGGGCCGCCCCCTGGGGGCGACCATCGATGAAGCTCTCGCGATGGCCGGCCGCGCGTTCGGGTCGATCATCATCTCGGAACTGGTGCGCGGAGGCCGCTACGTTCCGACCGAGCACGACCGCCTTTTAGACGGCGGCGAATTCCGCGCCTGGAACCGGGCCGAGCGCCGCTTCGCCCCTCCCCTGGTGATCGAAGTGAACGGAGCCGACCTTCACGCCGGCGCTCTGCTCGATTTCGCGGACGGGCGCGAGAAGCTGGTGCTGGTGGTGCGCGGGGACGCGCCGCCCGCCGCACTCGTGCGCTGCGTCACCCCCGGCACGTTCGTCCTGCAGACCACCGACGGCACGGGCCTCGATCTTCTTGCCGGATTCGAAGGTCCCGCCATCGCGGCTCTCGTTCCCGAAGGCGCCGCGGTGTTCCTGCACGATCCGCGAAAGGGGGCCGAGCCGTGGCAGCGGCTCACCGTCACGCATCTGCCCGAAGCGCCCAAGAAGGCGATGGGCGGAGCCAGCGCCTGGCAGATGGGAGAGGACCTGAAGATGCTGGCCGATCTCGGCCGCACGCCGTTCGCGGTGCCCGGCGCTTCGGGTTCGAAAGCCCTGCCCGCCATGGGCGCGGGCGACGCGGTCGATCGGCTGGCCACCTGGCTGATCGATTCGTCAGGGCTCGCGCCCGATGCCTAGCCGGGTTTCTGGCCGAGGGGCGGAGGCGCGATGATCGTTGATTCCGTCCTGATTCTCGGCGGCACCGGGTTCGTCTTCGCCATCTTCATCGCCATCGCGAACAAGAAGTTCAAGGTGTGGGAGGACCCGCGGATCGACGTGATCGCGGGGATGCTGCCGCAGGCCAACTGCGGGGCCTGCGGCCTGCCCGGCTGTCGCGCGTTCGCGGAGAAGGCCGTGGCGGGCGCGGTGCAGCCGGCCCAATGCACGGTGTCCCCCGCCGACAAGGTGAAGGAGATCGCCGGCTACCTGGGCGTCGATGTGGGGACGGGCACCAAGCGCGTGGCCCGGCTCCTGTGCGCGGGCGGCGCCGACGTCGCGATTCAGCGCGCGTCCTATCGCGGTCTCCAGACCTGCGAGTCCGCGGCCACGGTGGCGGGCGGAGGGAAGGGATGCGCCTGGGGATGCCTGGGCCTCGCCGACTGCGCGCACGCCTGCACGTTCGGCGCGATCCGCATGAGCGCCTTCGGCCTCCCCGAGGTGGATCCGGTGAAGTGCACCTCTTGCGGCGACTGCGTCGAGGCCTGTCCCAAGAACCTCTTCGTGCTCCAGCCCGCCGACCATCAGCTCCTCGTGCAGTGCCGGAACCTGGTGGCGGGCGACGAGGCCCTGGCGTCGTGCCAGGTCGCCTGCACCGCCTGCGGCAAGTGCGTGCTCGACGCGGCTCCCGGCCTCATCAGCGTCGAGAGCGGCGTTGCGGTTGTTGATTACGCCCGCATCGGCGAGGCGGAAGAGCGCGCGGTGACGCGCTGTCCCACCGGGGCGATTGTCTGGTTACAGGGCGCCCAGTTCGCGCGTCGATCCACCCTCAGCAGTTCGGTGCAAGCATGAAACTCTGGAGCAAGACCAAGCCCGAGGCGGTCCCACCGGCGGCGCCGAAGTACCCGGGCGTCAGGCAGACGCTCGATGGATCGAGCGCGGTGGTCGCGATGGAAACCGCGGGGAGCGATGCCGCGGGCGTGAGCCCGATCGCCCCGGCCTCCAAGATGAGCGACGGATGGACGGCGGCGGTGGCTCAAGGCCTCTCCAACGTCAACGGGCGGAGGCTCATGTCCCTCGAACCCGAGGGCGACGCCGCGTCCGCGGCGGTCACCGCTGGCCTGAGCATGGCGGGTCTCCGCGCCACAACCTTCTCGAGCGGACCGGGGCTTGCCGCCATGCACGAGTCTCTCTACGCGGTCGCGGGCAAGCGCCTCACCTGCGTCGTGAACGTCGCCGCCCGCGCCATGACCAAGCAGGCGAAAAACGCCCAGGCGGGTCACGACGACTATCACGCGGTCGACGACACCGGCTTCTTCCAGCTCTTCGCGAAGGACGTCCAGGAAGCGGCCGACCTCAACCTGGCCGCGCACCGGATCGCCGAACTGTCATTGAATCCCGGCATCCTGGCCCAGGACGGCTATCTGACCAGCGACGTCATCGCGCCGGTGCTGCTGCCCGAACGCGCCCTGGTCAAGGAATACCTGGGCGATCCGGCCGACCGGATAGAGAGCCCCACGAAGGCGCAGCGCATGGTCTTCGGCGAAACCCGCCGCCGCATCCCCGAGATGTTCGACCTCGACTATCCCGCGATGCTCGGGGCGGTGCAGGGTCGCGACTCCTACGCTCAGGGTGTCGCGGCGCAGCGTCCGTTCTACTTCGACCATATCGCCGAGCTCGCCGACCAGGCGTTTTGCGAGTTCGCCGCCCTGACCGGCCGCCACTACGCGCGCGTTTCCGGCTATCGGCTCGACGACGCCGAATGGGTGATCGTGGGTCAGGGGTCGGTGGTGGCGGACGCCGAGGCGGTGGCCGACCATCTCCGCGACGAACGCGGCCTGAAGGTCGGCGTGGTCAATCTCACCATGTTCCGTCCCTTCCCGGCCGACCTTCTCACCGCCATGCTCGTCGGCAAGAAGGGCGCCGTCGTGATGGAGCGCGTCGATCAGCCGCTCGCCGCCGATGCGCCCCTGTTGCGCGAGATCCGCGCGGCCATGTCGAGAGGCCAGGAGAACGGACGGGTCGCCGCGTCGCACGACGGGCTCTTCGCCCTGCGCGGCGGCGATGTCCCCGAGTTCTATTCGGCGTGCTTTGGTCTCGGCGGCCGCGACCTCCAGCCCGGCGACATCGTGGCCGCGGTGCTGAACATGACGCCCGGAGGCGCGGGGCGGCGCCGCTTCTACCTGGGCCTCGATTTCATGCGCGTCGGCACGCGACTGCCCAAGCTCCACATCTGGCAGGACAGGCTCTCCGAGGGCTATCCCATGGCGGGCGCCCTGGCTCTGCCCGGAGCCGGCGAGTTGAACCTGCTGCCGAAGGGCTCGGTCGCCTTGCGCATTCACTCGGTCGGTGGCTGGGACGTGGATGAGATCGGGCAGGACATCGCCACGTCCGCCTTCGATGTGTTTGGCCTGCACGTCAAGGGGAGCCCGAACCACGTTGCGGAAAAGAACGGGCAGCCGGTCACGTTCTCCCTGGTGCTCTCGCCCGAGCCGGTCCGGTGTAACGCCGAGCTCCGGCGCGTCGACGTGGTCCTGAGCCCGGATCCCAACGTCTTCCGCCACACGGATCCGTTGAACGGCCTGGTCGATGGCGGTGTTCTCATCATCCAGACGGAGCTTGGTGCGGAAGAGTTCTGGAAGAGCCTGCCCGGTCCCATCCGCCGCACCGTCGCCGACCGCGGCATCTGGCTCCATTGCCTCGACGCCATCGCGATCGCGCGGGCCGAGGTGGCCGATGCCGGGGGACGCCGCCGCATGCAGGCCGCCGCCTTCCTGGGCGCGTTCTTCAGCGTGACCCCGATGCTGACTCGCCAGGCGAAGGGCGGGGCGGCCCTGTTCAAGGGTTTGGGCGCGCGATGGCATCAGACCCTTGGTGACCGCGCCGCCGAGGACAAGCTCCGAGCCATGCGGCGCGGTCTCGATGAAGTGACGACCGTGGTTCCGGGGAAGAGCGAGGTCGTGGACGAGAAGGGCGATGTGCCCCATATGCCCGCGCTCATCGAGTCACCCAAGGCCCAGCCGGGCCTCGGACACGAAGGGCGTTTCTGGGAGCAGGTGTGCTCCATTCGCGCGCTGGGGCAGGACGGGATCGCCGATCCGTTCGCCGCGATCGGGGCCATCCCCGCGGCCACCGCCGCGGCGCGCGACCTGAGCGGCATGCGGCTCGAGGCGCCCGAGTTCATCGGGGCGAAGTGCACCGGCTGCGCGGAGTGCTGGATGCAGTGCCCCGACTCGGCCATTCCCGGCCTCGTGAACAGCGTGGAAGACGTCCTGAGCGCGGCCATCGACGTGGCCGGCGCGGCCTCGCCCCTGGAACGCGTGCGCCCCCTCGCGCGAAACTGGGGCAAGGAGACGCAGAAACTCCTGCAGAAGGACCCCGCGCTCGCGGTCGGCCTCGCCTACGCCCTGGCCTACGACAACGTGGCTTCGAAGATGGGATGGGACGCCGACCGTCGCGCGAAGACCGACACGGAGTTCCATGTGGTGCAGGCCCGCCTCGCGGAGTTCCCGCTGGCGCGGACCCAATCGTTCTTCGGCGACGGCCTTTTGTCGGTCACCGTGAATCCGGACGCGTGCAAGGGATGCAACCTCTGCGTCGACGTCTGCGCGCCCGGCGCCCTGGTCAGGGTGAAGCAGGACGAACCAGTCCTTGCACGCCTTCGCCGCAACTGGGCGTTGTGGAACCGCCTGCCCGATACCGATGACCGCTTCCTGGCTGGCGCCGACCTGGACCACGGCTCGGGAGTGCTGTCGTCCCTGCTCCTCAAGAAGGACACGTACCGCTCCATGGTGGGCGGGGACGGCGCGTGCTCGGGGTGCGGCGAGAAGACCGCGGCCCACCTCGTGCTCTCGGCCATCCATGCGCAGATGGCGCCGCGAGTGGCGAGGCACCTGGCCACACTCGACGCCCTGATCGAAGGACTCGACGGCAAGGCGCGCACGCTGCTCGCCTCGGGCGCGGATCTCCACGCCGCGGCGAGTGCCAAAGGTTCGGTGGCGGTGCCGGTGAACGAAGCGGAGCGCGAGCAACTCGAGCGGATCACGCGCGCCGCCGATGCGCTGCGCGACCTGCGCTGGCGTTACGTCGAAGGCCCGAGCGGGAAGGGACGCGCGAGCCTCGGCATGGCCAACGCGACCGGGTGCTCTTCGACCTGGGCGAGTGCCTATCCCTACAACCCGTACCCCTTCCCCTGGACCTCTCATCTCACCCAGGACTCGCCTTCCATCGCCATCGGACTGTTCGAGGCGCACATGCGCAAGATGGCGGACGGCTTCGCGAACGTGCGCCGTGCGTCGAAGGTCCTCGACGGCACCTATGACCCGGCCGTCGACGAGATCGCGCTCGGAGCCCTCGGCTGGAGGGAATTCACCGACGAGGAGTTCTTCCTCTGCCCGCCGATCGTGGCCATGGGCGGCGACGGGGCGATGCTGGACGCGGGCTTCCAGAATCTGTCGAGCGTTCTGTCTTCGGACCGGCCGATCCGGGTGGTGATTCTCGACACGCAAGGGCACTCGGATACCGGTCAGGTCCGGTGCGGCCGGACCGCGGCCTCGAAGGACGCGGGTCTTCTGGCCATCGCCCATCGCGGCGTCTTCGTGCACCAGTCCTCCCAGGCTTCGCCCGCTCACCTCATGGCCGGCGTGCTGAGGGGCCTGAATCAGAGGCGCCCCGCGCTCTTCAACCTGTACACCCCCTGTCCGAAGGCGCATGGCCTCGCCGATCAGGGAGCCACCCGCGCGGCGCGACTGGCCCTCGAGAGCCGAGCCTTTCCGTTCCTGACCTACGATCCGACGGTCGGCGCCTCCTTCGCGGACGGCCTGAGCCTCGCCGGCAATCCCTCCCTCGCCACCGACTGGCCGGCCTACACCCTGCGGTACCTCGATGAGGCGGGCGGCGAACAGTCGCTCTCCGTGCCCCTGACCGTCGCGGACTGGGCGGCCACCGAAGGTCGATTCGAGGCGCACTTCGCCGATCTGCCCCGCGAGGAGTGGGACGGGGCGGTGGCCTTCGACCAGTACGTGAGACTCCCTCGCGGCGAGCGCGACGGCAAGACCGCGTTCATCCACACCATCGGTCCTGACCGGCGTCTCCGACGCCTGCGTGTTGATGCCGAGATGGCCGTTCTCGCCGAGGATCGGCTGGAGCACTGGTCGCAGTTGCGTCAGCTCGCCGGGCTCGAGGTTTCCGAGGCCGCGAAGAAGGCGGTGTCCGGCGCTCTCGAGGCCGAGTTCGAGGCAAAGATCGTCGCCCTGCGCGCGGAGTACGAGGCGCGCATCGCCGAACTCAAGCGCGAGTATCCGCAACAGATCGCGCGCCGGCTGGCCGAGGGTCTCATGAAGCATGGCGGCGGTGGAGCCCTCTCCGAGTTGCTCGCCACCCTGCCCGCGACCGCATCCTCCCCCAAAGGCAGCCCGGCGAAAGCACCCGCCGTCGTTACCGCACCGCCCGCACCGGCTCCGGTCGCGGCCGCCCCACCCGCGGCCCCGGTCGAAGCCGCACCGTCCTCGTCCGTCGCCGCCCCGGAAGACGAGCCGCTCACCCTCGAGGCCTACATCGACTCCGCGCGCTGCACGAGCTGCAACGAGTGCACCAATCTGAACAAGAAGATGTTCGTCTACAACGCGGCCAAGCAGGCGGAGATCAAGGACACAACCGCAGGCACATTCCAGCAGCTCGTGCTCGCGGCCGAGCGCTGCCCGGTGTCGATCATCCATCCCGGTTCGCCGACGAACCCGAACGAGAAGGATCTCGAGAAGTGGGTGAAGCGCGCGGAGAAGTTCAACTGATGAGTTTCTTCGGCGGGTTCGCCCACGGCGTCCATCCCCCGGAGGAGAAGGACCTCACGCGCGCGCTTCCCATCCGGCGCATGCCCTACCCCGACTCGCTGGTCCTGCCGCTGCGGCAGCATGCCGGCAAGGAAGCGAAGCTGTGTGTGAAGGTGGGCGATCACGTGGAGCGCGGCGATCCCATCGGCCTCGCCGACGGCTTCATGTCCGTGCCGATTCACGCCTCCGCCGCGGGCACGGTGACCGCCATCAACCTGTGGCCCCATCCCGACGGCTCCATGGCCCTCTCGGTGCATCTTTCGGTCGACAAGTACGCGCCTCAGGTGCCGCGTCCGCGCCTGGTGCCGCGATGGGAGGGCCTGAAGATCGACGAGGTGGTGAAGGCGGTGCAGGACGCGGGTGTGGTGGGCCTCGGTGGCGCGGCCTTCCCGACCCACGTGAAGCTCGTCCCGCCCAAGGGCTCGGTCGTCAATACCCTCATCATCAACGGCGCGGAGTGCGAGCCGTACCTCACCTCGGATCACCGCACCATGGTCGAGTATCCCGAGCGCGTGCACTTCGGCTGCCGCGTCATGATGCACACCCTCGGCGTGGTGAGGGCGGTCATCGGGGTCGAGAAGAACAAGCCCGATGCCATCGAGGCTCTCGAGCGCACGAAGCCGACGGATCTCGACATCACCATCCTGCCCCTGACCGTGAAGTATCCGCAGGGGGCGGAGAAGATGCTGATCCGGGCGGTGACCGGCGTCGAGGTCCCCTCGGGGAAGCTTCCGGTGACGGTGGGCGTGGTGGTTCAAAACGTCGGGTCGCTCGCGGCCATCGCCGAGGTGTTCGACACCGGCATGCCCCTGCTCGAGCGCATCGTCACCGTCACCGGTCACGGCCTGATGCGTCCCGCGAACCTGATCGTTCCCGTCGGAACACGCCTCAAGGACCTGCTTGCCCACTGCGAGGGTGTCACGCCCTACGCCGCGGAGGTCATCCTCGGCGGGCCCATGATGGGCATGGCCCAGGCGAACCTCGACGCGCCCGTGATCAAGGGAACCACCGGGGTGGTGGTTCTCGCCGCGCACGAGACCCGCGGCGAGACCGTCTATCCCTGCATCCATTGTGGACGGTGCCTGGAGGCCTGCCCGGTCTTCCTGAATCCCTCCCTGCTCGGCGACCTCGCCCGCGTGCGGCGATACACCGACATGGCCGGTCACCATCTCGCCGATTGCATGCTCTGCGGGGCGTGCTCGTACGTGTGCCCGTCCAACATCCCTCTGTCCCAGCTCTTCCAGGCCGGGAAAGCGGCGACGCGCCGCATGCCGGCAACGGGGGCGGCATGAGCGGGAACCGGCTGATCGTCACCGCCTCGCCGCACATCAAGGCGGGGGACACCACACCGCGGATCATGTGGCACGTGGTGTTGAGCCTCGTTCCCGTCATCCTCTCGTCGGCCTGGTTCTTCGGGATCAGCGCCCTCCTCGTGCTCGCCGCCGCGACCCTGGGCGCCGTGATCACCGAACGCCTCATCGGAAGGCCGGGCGCGCTCCATGACGGATCGGCCACGATCACCGGCCTGCTGCTCGGCCTGTCGCTGCCTTCCGGCTTCCCGCTGTGGATGGCGTTCCTGGGGGGCGCCTTCGGCATCGGCTTCGGCAAGACGGTGTGGGGCGGTCTCGGTCAGAACGCCTTCAACCCGGCGCTGGTCGGCCGCGCGTTCCTGCAGGCCGCGTTCCCGGTCGCGATCACCACCTGGCCGAAGCCCGGCGCGTCCTTCTGGACCCTGGGCGGCGATCTGTTCGCGTGGCCCTTCCTGCACCCGGTCTCCGACGCGGTGACCGCGGCGACGCCTCTCGGCCTTTTGAAGTTCGAGAAGCAGGGGACGCCGCTCACCGACCTCATCCTCGGGACCACCGGCGGTTCAGTCGGCGAGACCGCGGCGCTCGTGATCATCGCCGGCGGCATCTATCTCGCGTTCATGGGGTGTCTCAACTGGCGCGCGCCCGCGGCCATCGTCCTGACTGTGGGTGTCTTCAGCGGCATTCTTCATGCGTTCGACGCCACCAAGCCCGGCGTCTTCTTCATGATCTTCTCGGGCGGCCTGATGCTCGGCGCGGTCTACATGGCCACCGACATGGTGACGGTTCCGGTCACGAACCGCGGCCGCTGGGTCTTCGGAATCGGCGTCGGCCTTCTCGTGGTCGTCATCCGGGTCTGGGGCGGGCTTCCCGAAGGCGTCATGTACGCGATCCTGCTGATGAACGCACTCACGCCTTTCATCAACAGCGCGACCCAGCCCCGCGTGTTCGGCACGCCGACGAGGATTCCGTCATGAGCGGCGACCAGGAACTCCAGAGCGTTCCCGCCGTCCCCCAGGCGGAGCCGCCGGTTCCGGCCTCGCGCCTCCTTATGACCCTGGCCTTCGGGGGCGCCTTCGCCGGTCTGCTCATCGCGTACGTCTACGAGAAGACGCTGCCCGCGATCCAGAAGTACGCGGACGCCAAGATCGAGGGAGCGGTGAACGAAGTGCTGGGGAAGCCCGCCCGTCTGGAGACGCTCTATCTCTTCGGCGACAAGCTGAGCAGGACGCCGCCTCCGGGAGTCGAGCTTCGTGAAGTCATCAAGGCCTACGTGGGCTTCAACGACCAGGGCGCGCGCGTCGGGGTGGCCGTCGAGGCGGCCGAGCCGGGCTTCGCCGACGATGTCCATCTCATGATCGGCTTCGATCCGGCCACCAGCACCCTCACCGGGTTCTCGGTCCTCGGACAGAAGGAGACCCCGGGCCTCGGCGACAAGATCGAGAAGAACCAGGCCTTCGTCGCGGGGTTCCGGGGCAAGGTGGCTCCGATCAAAGGGACCAAGAACGCCGCCACCGACGCCGGCACGGTGCAGACCATCACCGGCGCCACCATCTCGTCGCGCACGGTCATCCAGATCATCAACCACGCCGTGGACACGTGGCGCCCGCGGCTTCAGGCTTTCGAGAAGGAGGGAGTCCAGTGAACGCTCCCCTGCCGGTTCTTCCCCCGGAAGAGCCGCCCGCACCGGCGGCTGAGCCGCCCTCTCAACTGTTCCTCGACTTCTGGAGCGGCATCGGCCAGAACAATCCGGTGTTCGTTCAGATGCTCGGCCTGTGCCCGTCGATGGCGGTCAGCAACTCCGTGACCAACGGCCTCGCCATGGGCGTCGCCACCCTCTTCGTGCTGGTCTGCTCGAGCTTCCTTATTTCGGCGGTGCGCCACTACATCGCGAACGAAGT